>Ga0137368_10002262_pt1 | contig 20614 bp, 23 predicted proteins | sample SagtaG_13_FD_104917 | JGI IMG/M metagenome (GOLD analysis project Ga0137368, IMG submission 104917) | Vadose zone soil microbial communities from Sagehorn Ranch, Mendocino, California, USA - Sage1_L_100_16 metaG | ecosystem: Environmental > Terrestrial > Soil > Vadose zone | place: USA...
ACCGTCGGACTGCAGAACTTCGATGAAGACGTCGATAGTTGTTCTAGGGTAGAGATCTGTCAGAACTACGGACTCCAGTGATTCTCGAATTACCTTGGAGAGCTCCATCTCTCTTCTCGAGGGCGCCGGGTTCTTTCGTTCATCCACGGAGAACGGGGCCATGCGGTATCTGCACCTCAGGACTGCACGATCTGGAAGTGCGATGTGTTTCGGGTGTGCTTCTCTAGGCCCGTAGACTCCAACGAGAATCTTGTTCTTTCCCTGTTCAATATAAGCAGACCCGTCGGCCTTGTCCAGTATTCCTACTTCGAGTTTTATGGTCCTCAGCTGGTCAAGACGACGACCATCTATTCTGATTCCCTTATCGTCTATCAGTTTTTCAGGCTGTTTGGGTTCTGGCAATTTCTCCTACCACGTTTGATTTTGCAATCATTTCTCTTATCCGGTCAGTTAATCCTCTTGTATGGGCTTCACGTTCGACCATGTATATGGCTTCTACTGCGACCCTTTCGTTCTCGGGAGACTTGCCCCAGACCATAACCACGCCATTTTGTCCCACGGTTATCTGACAACCCGTTTCTCTCTTCAGCATGCTGATCATTGAACCTTTCCTCCCTATCAGACGTGGTATCTTGGCCGCAGATATCTCTACTACTCTCCCATTGGAGATCTTGCCCAGTCCAGGGCCCTTCACGGTGAGAAGAGGGTCCCTCGTTCTATCGAAGGCGAGGACTTGAGACAACACCATGTCTCCAACGTCAAATGACTCGGATAGATCTCTTCGCCGGGGTCCCCTCGGACCGGGGGTCTCGGACGCGGGAAGCATGGCCTCGTACGGAGCGCGTATGTCGACTGTCCAGCCTGAGAGCCCTACATCGACGATTCTGCCGCCGACGAGGTCTCCAACCCTCGGAAAATATCCGCCCTTGAGGGGGACGACAGTGACTCTGTTGCCATCGACCTCGAAGATTCCGATGCAGGCTGAATATATCCGGGTTCCCACCTTGAACGAGTTGTCGCCGAGCAGATGGTCTCCTTCGGCGAGGAGTTCGCCCGGTGCGACTACTTGCTTTGGTTCTGCTACAATTACCATTTCTGTTTTTCCTCTACGTCAGGACCTTCATCTGAATGGTTCCCTGTGTCATCTTGCTGACCCTATCCGTGAACGAGCCATACATGCCTGCGGGCATCTCTATAACTGCTACTAGCGCGCCGTCCGTCTGCCATTCTTCACGGGTAACCGTGCCGAAGCTCTTGAATGCATTGTAAGCCCTTGCGGCGTGCTCCGGAAAGACCTTCACGGCTATTCGCATCTGTTCCATCTTGATGGGAAGTACAGGCCTAAGATCTTCTATTACCTGTTTTGCCTGTTCTTCGGCGCTCTTGTAGGGATCGATCGAGATGCGAATCTGTTCAAGAGCTTGCTCTATCCTTAGAGGTGGATGGGGTGCTCCGCTTCGAGGGTCGATAGCATTCCGTGAAATTATCGATATTATTTGGCGTCTCTTCTCGTCGATCAGCTGGCGACGCTGGTCGGTGGTGAGCTGGAGCTCACCGGACTTCATGATTTCTTCCGCCACTTTGACGGCGTCTATGGTACCGAAATGTTTCTGCAATTTCTCTTCTGAAGCCCTCGTTCCTTTGCCTGAGTCCGAGTATACTTCCTCAATCATTAGTACCTGAGAAATGGGGATTGGCTTTCCGAGCTTGTAGTCGAGAGCTGGTTGAGGTTTTACTAGGATCTCAAAACGGTCCTGGCCTCTGGATAGGCGTGCCGTTGTGAACTTGTCACTCATTTGCCAGCCGGTGCCTTTTTACCAGCATCCAGCTTTCGGAGGTACTTGTCGACCTCTTCAACGGGGAGTTTCTGGAATTTGCCCGTCTCCCTCGGGATAACCGCGACCCGTATTTTCTGGGGCTCCGCCTTTCCTTCCAAAACTTTCGTCATGCATTTCATTCCCAGCAATAAAGCCTCATCCATTGTTAGGTTGTCTCTATATTCTGCCTCGAGTATCTCATTAGCCGCATCTCCACCCGCGCCGATTGCCCAAGCCCTGTAAGCGAAGAACGCTCCACTGGGGTCAGTCCAGAATAATCTACTACCCTTCTTGTCGACTCCTCCAAAGAGCATCGAAATCCCAAAGGGCCGGACACCCGCGTGTTGAGTGTAAAGCTGCTTAATTTCGCCGATGCGCCGAGTCAGTATCTCAATGTCAATTGGTTCGTCATACATCAGCTTGTTACTTTGCGCGTAAATCCTCGCTTGGTCAACGAGAATATGGGCATCGCAACTCAAACCAGCGACAGCGGTTCCAACGTGATCATCAATTTGGAAGATCTTCCACATGAAAGATAGATCCTGAAGTTTGGAGCCCGCCCGCTCCTCGGCGGCGAGAACGACGCCTTCAGGTGATGCTATGCCCAGGACCGTTGCACCTCGCTTCACGGTTTCGCTCGCATATTCAACTTGGAATAATCTCCCGTCTGGAGAGAACACGGTTATGGCCCGGTCGTAAGCTCCGGGAACTGCAAACATAGACAAACTATTGCACCTAGCTGAAATCGCGGTGACACGGGCGACTGCGTACTAAAACCTTTCTCGCGGCCACGTTTCGAAGTCGCGATATGTTTTGGGGTCGGCCCGTCGCTGAGGACATCATCCTTTTGGTCAAGCTGGGACTGGCTTCGTCATTCCCCGAAACGCAATTCTAGGCGCCTGAATAATAGGGTGTGGGTCTCGATATAAGGGCCTATTCTAGCGTTGAATCTCTTCTAGCTTTTTCTGAATATTGTCCACGAACCCATCACCCTTCGGCGAAATTGTCCTGAAGGAGATTGCGATTTTGATAGGGTCTGTGTCTTGTAGACGAATTCTTCCCTTCAGCGCTTCTTGTTTGTCAATCCGTAGGAAGAGAGTGCCCGCATTATCAATTCTCGAGGTCAGACTGGAGTGTACCTCAGTCCTATCCAACTGGGACAGACCCTTCCAAGTGTCTCGGAGAAAGCCTTCGACGTTCTTCGCGTTTCTTATCGTGAACACCATGGTCACTATTTCATTGCCGTGATGACCCTTCGCTCGGTTCAACGTTGGGCCCAACGGCATCCCGCCAAGCGAGAGGTTTCGTATTGCCTTGGCAACTTTTTCGGGGTCTTCGGTTGCATGGATAATCGTGGAGATCTTGGCCGAAAAAGCCAGCGCTGACGAATCCATTTCCAGTCCACTAGTAGAGTTCGCCGCTTCGTGTTAAAATACCATAAATGCCTGCTTTGTCTGGGTCATGTCAGAGAGTTTTCGTTTCAAACAAGTGCTCATTGTCAGATTGGATCTGGATATGGGACGAGGAAAGGCGGCCGTCCAGTGTGCACACGCTGCAGTATCCGCTGCGGAAGAGGCACGCACCCATCTGCATGATTGGTGGGGGTCGTGGATGGAGGAAGGGCAAATGAAGGTCGCATTGAAAGTTCCGGACCTCGACAGTCTTCTTGAGCTAGAGAGAAAGGGTAGATCCAAAGGGATTCCGGTCCACTTGGTCAGGGATAGAGGACTAACACAAGTCCCACCAGGAACAATTACTTGTTTGGGGCTCGGCCCGGCTCCCACCGATCTGCTGGACTCTCTAACCGGTAACCTGACCCTTCTTTGACCGAAGGCCTTCTAAAGAATCACTATGCTTCGTTGAAGTAACCTCAAACCTGCGTTTCGCATCCCGCACATAATCTTCGAACTCCAGTTCCGCGGTCTCACGGAACGTAGATCCTATCCTCTGAAACAGTTTCTTCAGAATCAGTCTCTCGATCACTCTCGATGCGCTACCCAACGCTTTTTTCAGCCCAGTTGCGAACTCATCGACCTTGTCGGGAATCTGTTCCCGGTCGAGCGAATGAATTGTAGCAAGGTATTGGTAGACGGCCTGCCTAGGCTCATTTCCGAGAACGGATAGTCCCTCGTCTACACAGTCAAGAAGTACCTGACTGAAAGACTGGGGTCTGCTCAATTGGACAATCGTCCCTCCGAACCATGACTCCCGTCTTCGAAGGTCGGTTTCTTGTTTTCGAAGCCCGAAAATCCTGTACTCTCCGAGCGAACCATTCTAAATCCACCCAAGTCGTACTTGGCTTGTGATCTGAAAAGGCCTCTTATTCCGTTCAGAGACCTCTCATCGAGAGCTGTGAAGTTTATCAGCACAAGTGTCGAAGCGGATTCTGACTCGGACATCTCAACAACAGATGACAATACGCCATAGCCCTTTTCGAATCCCTGAAAAAGGATCAAGTCGGTAAATACGTCGAAGACCATTCCGACCAAACGGCCGTGGTTGGCCTGTAGCAACTTATCGACTGCATCAAGGAGCAAGGAGGTATCTCTTTCAGGCAGCAGAACATGTTCCTCAGAAACCTTTGAAGGAGTTGACGTTTTTGCACTGAAAGTGAACAATCGCAAGTTATGCTGCCCTCTGAACTGTCGAAACGTTGGACTTCCCATGCTGGTGAATATTGCAATTGGCTCGACGTTCGCTTGGAATTCTCGAGCAAATTTCTGTATCGCATCTTCATAGTTGCTCGTAGGATCGTATTCTAGGAGGATTCTACTTTTTGAAAGTGACTGATGCTTTGTATTGAGCAGTTTCGAAAAACTGTCTTGTTGAAGTGCAAGGTCGCGAACTCGAGCCCTAGGGTTCGCTTCGCGCAGGGCCTCAAGTGTACCAGATTGTGCCTCTTCAACATTGAGAGCCCATATCCGCGGTCTCCGCCGAGGACCGGGAAGACTGTCGAGGGACTTGACCTTGGAGATTATCAGGTTGCATTGGTCCAGGCTCAATTCCCCAAGGTCGACTAGTTCCCTCTTGGTCCGGTGAAATCCGGGAGGAATAATGAGATTGCTTAGTGCCTCGCCGCTTCCGAAATCAATGGACTGAATCATCATTTGTGGACTCTTTTGTCGCGAATGGTCCATTGTAGTTCCCTTTAGAATTGTTCGGTAAAAAGGGACCTCTGACTTGATTGCATAGAAGACTAACTCTTGCCCAGTCGCCAGTCCATCTTCTACGAACCTTTCAACGAGCCTCTTCCTATCAGATTCCGTGTTGTACAACACCACTGTGTCCTCTTCCGTGCTCGAACTTACAGCTTGGAAGATCATCTCACCACCGGTGACAATCCTACTCAGGATAGTGGGCTCCCTAAGAGCAAACGAGACGAGGACGAATAATGCCCCGTCTGCTACAATACTGAAACTCTTGACCAAACTGGCGAAGGCTCCGGCAAATGCTTGTTGGAAGAAAGTGATCAGACCGAAACAAGCCCAGCAGATACTAATCAGCCTGATTGAACTCGAAGCTTTTGGGTCTTGTACTCGTCTTGACTGGCTGTAAAAGGCCAATACGGGAAGTGCGATGAATGAGGCCAACAACAAAGAGCTGACTAGGATGTACCAGTTATCGAAGGAAAAGTAGTAGATGGATTCCCCGTTGACCGTCAAGTTGTTCACAGTAAACGGCCGCAAAACCAAAGTGGCCGTTGCCCAGCCTAATGAGATGAAAAGAAACGCGAGTAGTGCTCTTGGAAGCCTCTTGAGGAACGTCGTAAACTCTGTAAATCCTCCTTTCCCTCCACTTTCCTTCAAAAGGTAACTTGCGAAACCGATCGAAATTGCAGTCAAAGCTATGAAAATGGTGTCGAGATATGGGTTGGGAGATCTGTCAAGAATATCTGAGAACGTAATATCAGAAAGAAACAGAATGAAGCCAATATTTGCCGCGATAATGAAGACAACCGAGTCCAGAAAATACGTTTTCTTGGCTCGAATTGTGAAGAGCAAGGCCATGCAAGAAGCGCCGAGCGCCAGCACGTCCAAGATCTGATGAACTAATTTTCACCGCCTCACTCGTCTTTGGTAATGACTTCCGTCGGAGAATCGTCTTTCCTCATCTCATAGACGAGCTTGACAGACTCTTGACTCTCGTTCAAACTAAGCTGAAAATGAGACGACGACGCGACTCCTAGCAGTCTTGCGATATCCACCGGGATTAGCAAGTATAGGCTGTCTCTAAGCTTGACAGGTTTGACCTTCAGTGGCACGAGGAGTCAACTTAGCCACCGCAAAGTGGCTGTTCGGCTTGAGACTGGTGTAACCTTGCTAGTAGTGACTAGGTTACAATTGTAAGTCATTTATTGATTCTTCGTTGCCCGACAGGCCAGTCCATCCAAAATGTCCCTTAAGGACCTCTGCTGCCTGCTGCGAGTCGCTCGCTTCGATGACGAAGATTCTGTATAGAGACGCTAGCTTCTTTGCTTTCGGTGTTAGCCCTGGAATTGCCACAAGGATCGTTTGGGTGGGACTTACGTCAAACACTTTGGCGTAGAGCGAGGCAATGGGGGTCTCTTCAATCTCCCGTTCACTAGCAATTACATCGAGAACAACCAATTCCGACGAGCCCTTTGAGGCAACCGCGTCAAATCTATGGAGGGCCCCTGAGCGGCCCGAGACCTGGCCGGGCATCTCGACTCTGTACTGGAAGTCCTCGAGCGTGGCTCCGATAGGTTTCATCACGAGGAAGGTCCGCTTGAATTCTTCTTCCGCATCAGCGCTAATACGGTAGCTGTAGACGTTCACGAATCCTGTGTCTTTGATAGTGAAAATGTGTCCGCAAGTTCTGCATCTGTGGATCGGGCTTGGCAAATCTGACCTTTTTCCACATTGAGAGCATTGAAACCAGGCACCAAGCTTCTGATAGTCCACCCCGGCTTCGACTAGCTCCTTGTTGCATTTGGGACAATAAAGGCCCCCTTCGACCAGAAAGTTGTCTACGCTGTCTATTGTTCCGCAGGCTGTGTGCTCGAGGAGCGTCTTACGTTCTATGTCAATTGAATTGCAATTGGGGCAGACGTAATCATTGCTGACATTTGCGGACAAACAACTCGGACAAACCAGGATTTTTTCGTGGAACTTGCGTTTGAATATTCCCACATCCCAAAGTTTCTCGACCAGCTGCTTCGCAGCAGTCGTATCGCCATCAACGACTTCCTCCACTTCGGGATATCTGGCAGTTTGGCCGAGATCAAAGCTGGGCACGAGCTCAACGATTTCCCCTTTGACAAATCTGCCTAGGAGTAGCTGGACACCTTGATCCTGGTATAAGGTAAGCCTATCTTTGGATGTCATTCCTGTTGACTCTACCCCTCCTAGGGGCCTCTGGCCATTCGTAGGCGAGACGCCTGTCGATGGATATTCGGGAGTTGTATCTTGTTCGAGACACTGGACGTATCAGAACGAATATGGTTTCGAGTCGGCTCCACCGTTTTTGAAGACTATTGGCTGACACCTCGGGCAATCCGAACGCTAGTTCTAGAACTCCCACTGGGATTCCAGGCCTCGATAAATTGCTCACTGGTGGATTGCCTAAGAACCGAACCATTCTGCTCTCTGGAGGACCCGGGACTGGCAAGACGATACTGTCCTCTCAGTATCTTGTCAATGGAATCTTGGACTACGAAGAAACCGGTGTTTACGTCAGCCTCGACGAAAACAAACAACACGTCTTCGAGGAGATGCTTGACTTCGGTTGGGACTTTCAGGATCTTGAGAATAACAAGAAACTAATTTTTCTCGAAGCTTCGCCGATCAGATATCTTCCCGCCGAGATTAAGGTTGGAAAATTAACCGTCGGCCGAAAGGAGTTCTCTATGGCAACGTTGATTGAGATGATTAAGACGAGCGTTCGGGAGATCGGGGCTAAGAGAATCGTTGTCGACCCTGTGACAACATTGGTCTTTCAATACGAAGGAGTGGCAGCGCAACGAAACGCCTTGGTTGAACTTATGGAGGCGCTGGCAGACACTGGCGCGACGTGCTTGATTACAACCGAACTTCGAAGGCCTGGTTTCGAAAGGAGTCTCGATTACGAAGAATACCTCGCTCACGGAGTCATACTTCTTCAGCAACTCCAAGTCGGTAAGTCGCTACTACGAGTGATCCAGGTGGAGAAAATGCGTAAAACTCCGCTAGACAACCAACCGAGGCCGTACAGAATTACTGATACAGGAATCGAAGTCTTCCCGCGCGAAAGCGTGCTATGACAGAACTAAACTGATTTCCTCACGCGAGACTCTTCATAGGGGATAATCAGACCCAGCGAGGGGTCTCGATTGTAAGGAGTCCATGTGGTTATGTGTTGGGCCCCCTTCATTTTCGAAACCCTAATGAAACGTGCCAATCCATCCTTTGTGTCTTCCACCTTCATCTCAATTACACCATCAACTTTGTCTTGTATCGCGGCAATAATTGCTGGATGAAATGCTTTCCTCGAAAGTGACGTTACGCAGCTTGCTCGGTTGCTCCTTATCTTTGCAATCAACGTATGTAAGAAGTCGAATGAGGGCCTTACTCCGCTTCTTTGGATGAGAGTCGTTAGTGAGTCCATCGCGAGCAGGACGTTGCCGGAGTCGCGAGCTTCGGAAAGGGCTTTCGTGACCACGATACTGAGGTCGGAGAGGCGTTGTGGGTCTTCGCTATATTGCTCCTGGCTCTTTACGCCCACGAGGAACGAGTAACAGTCTATGAAGACGAGTTTTCTCCTCCCTTCAACCTCATAGTCCCTCGGATTTACCCCCATTAGTTTCATGGACTCTCTGATGCTGTCCGGAAAATCATCTAAAGCTGAGTAGACGACGTTCCTGCCTTTTTTCAAAGCCTCGGCTACAAGTTGGATCAGAAGGGTCGTTTTCCCCGTTGCGGGATCCCCCATGACTAGAACGACTGATGAGGATGGATAACCATCTGGCAGGAGCGAGTCAATCATTCCCACTCCTGTCAGGTCTCTATTCGAAGATGTTGTCTCCTCGAACGAACCGGCAGACACAAGTCGTTGCGAGATCTCTTTCTGCAACTCTTGATCTCGGTCTTTGCTGAATGAGATGACTCGCACCTCCTGAAGCAATCCTATCTCAACGAGATCTGACACATCGCGCTCGATTTCCTTTGGGCTTCGACGGATCTTTGCGGCAATTCCCTCTACCGTATCGGTTGTGTCGGGGTTGTCGTGGAAATACATCAAAAGCTCGGCTTTGGTTTCCGACCCGATGAGCTTCTCAAGAAGATCGCTCCTAAGCGGGGGCATTTGATTGTCCGCGACCGTCCTGGAAAGGCGACAAAAAAGACTGAAGCATTGGTTTGCCTATTTGTGGTTCATCGTATTTTGTCGGGGGGAATTGGGGTCGGTGCCAGAGAGAAGCCGTCTCTTGTTATGTAGTAATCGTATCCTTCTAATCTGTGCTCTGTTCCTCTCATCTTTGGAATGTAGACTCTTCGACGGACTCTCGAATTATCGAAGCTTGCGTCCAATATTACGAGGCCGTCTCCCAGGAATTCTTCGAAGTTGGTGCCAAGTTGTTGCTTTCCCCAAGGGATCTCGCTTATCATCAACGTTGTACAGTTCGCAGCCTCTAAGAATTTCACCATGATGTGAAGAAAACTTCTGGCCTCGGCATTACTCTCGAACGCGGTCATTAGTGCTGAGAGAGAATCGAATACTAGTCTCTTCGCGTTCATAGTGTGCAACGCTTCCAGAACGGTTTCGAGTGCCGTGCTGACACCGGCTTTCATTGTGGATTGGAGAGAGACGAGGCGCAGCTTGTTTTCTGCTTCGAGTCGGTTGAGGTCCCATCCGAACCTCAAGCCGTTACGCTTCAATTTCTCGCCGCTCTCTATGACAGAGGCATAAACACCGTTTTCTCCGCATCGGGTTGCACCATGGTACAGGAATTGTAATCCGAGAGTTGTCTTCCCGGTTCCAGGCTGGCCGGCCACGATAATGCAGTCGCCTCGTCGGAGCCCGCCTTCGATTATCTTGTCTAGACTGGAAACCCCGGTAGGTACTCTATCGTCTGACTCTTGGATACTTGGGGCGGTTGCCCTTCTCACTTCCACTATTGCTCCTCCAATGACCAAAGTTTGACGGGTCCTACTTGTCGAAACGCGACTTTCTTTTTTGCGCGGAGAACATGCAGGTATTTCGAAGCTGTTGACCTATTGACTCTTAGATCTTTTGCGATTTCGCTGATTGAACTGTTTGGCTTTTCGCCCAGTGAACTAATTATCCGTTCCTCAATGACTTCGAGGAGGAGTGTGCCATTCGAGGAATCGTTGATGTTCAACAATGACTTCCGGGTCAAATCAGCACTAGTGCTAATCATAAGTCGGGTGTTACCTTCGAATCATCATCAAAGTCACCCCGAAGCGGCTAAAAGCAAGCTTTGCTCGGGATTCGTCGAATGCAACCTCTTACCATTCTGAAGCTTGGAGGGTCGGCAATTACCGACAAGGCTAGAGAATGCACTCCGGACATCCCTACGATTCAGAGCGTTGCTGATCAACTGAGAGATTACGATCTTCCTTTGATCCTAATTCATGGCGGCGGTTCATACGCTCACCCTTTTGTCGCCAAATCTGGTTTGGGGAAAGGCCTTCACGATCGAACTCAACTTCGTTCCATTTCGGAGACTGAATTCTATCTGGGGCAGCTCACGAGGATAATTTGCGCATCCCTGCTGTTGCGAGGCAAACTCCCGGTTCCCTTTCATCCGATGAGTCTCGTGACCCTCGACAAGGGAAAGGTGAAGAGAATCATGTTGGACCCTATACGAAAGGCCTTGCAGTTCCGGCTTATCCCCTTGCTGCATGGGGATCTGGTGTTTGACGAGTCGCAAGGTGTCGGCGTTCTTTCGGGAGACCGCATCGCTTCGATGATAGGACAAAGACTTGGAGCTTCCCGAGTGCTACTGGGGTCCGATGTCGATGGGGTATACTCGCGGAATCCGAAGTCTTTTCCAAGTGCTACTCTTATTCCGGAGGTCACTTTTGAGAACTTCCGCTCGGTATTGAAGGCATCACGAGGCCCGTCTGGTGATGCTACTGGTGGTATGGGGGAGAAGGTTAGACAGGCTCTTCAACTGGCTAAGAACGGTTGCGAGTGTTACATTTTCAACTTGAAAGAGAAGAACGCTCTTAGGAAGATCCTTGAAGGGGACAGGATCACTGGGACCAGATTCGTCCCTTGGACGAACTCTAGAAAGTCCTCGAGACGATCGCGTCGGAAAGCGTAGCCAACCCGTCTCGATAGAAGGATTTTCGAAGAACGGAGAGATGCCCTTTTGCTTCGTTGAGGTATTTTTCCGCAATTTCTCGACAATCCTTCTCGGCTGGGGTCTCCATAACTAGCCGTCTCGCCCGCATCATCATGGCTTGCGACACTTTCTCCGATCTTAAGATGGCGAGAAGCTCGGACTCTTTGCTTCGGGGTAGGTATCTGAGGGCCGTCAATATTGCCGCGTTTCCAAGCTTGTGCTCAATAATGTCTTTACCAGTCTGCTTCCCTGTTTCTTGCCCACAGATGTCAAGCACGTCATCCATTATCTGGAATGCAAGTCCCGCCTTCCATCCGAATTCGCCTAACGACCTTACGATCGTGAATTTTGCTCGTGCTGAAGATGCTCCTATTTGGGAAGCGGCCTTGAAGAGCGCCGCGGTCTTCTTACCTATCATCTCGATGTAGATTGAGAAGCTTGGGTTGAGAATACGTTGGCTTTTGAGATAAGGATCCTCCCTGCCAGCTTGTTCGAGCAGTAGGTCAAGTCTCTCCCCTTCGATGATATCCTTCATCGACTGAACAGTGACCAGTCTTATCTTGTTCGGAGAGATGCACTTCCCGATCAGATCATCTAGGGCTTCGCGGTACAGCATCGCAACCAGCAAGGCGATAGAGTCTCCAAACTGGACTCTCACGGTTGGTTTCCCTCTTCTCACAACCCCTCGATCAATCAAATCATCCATTACCAGCGAATAGTTGTGAATCATCTCGACTAGGGCCGCGGGATTCATTCCATCTTCGATATTGCCGCCGCAGGCGGCGCATGAAAGAAGGACTAGTGTCGCTCGCATCCTCTTGCCACCCGTTCTGAAATGGTAGTTTACGGGGGATTGAAACTTGGAGGAGACCTGGGCTAGTGTTTCGAAAATTATGGGATCTACCTTGCGACCCATCTTGACTATTCTGGTCAGCGGGTCTGGAGTCATCTGCTTACCTTGCGTCGATAATGGCGAGTTAGGCGTGCTGTTTATCGAGTTTCGGCGACTTTCTCGACCGCTACCTTTGGCGGTGATGGTGCTCTGTGGATTCTTTCCTTTGACCATTCCGCGAGCGCAGGATGACTCCTGTCGGCGAGAATCACTTCGTACCAGTGGTGAATGCCGTCTGAATACAGGTAGTACGAGTCGAGGATGGTCAGGTTGACGTACTTTCTGTTGGCACGTTTTTCTGCTATTCTCTGTAGAGAAATGCTCCTGGTGAATTTCGAGACTCCCATCGCCTTCTGCCGTCGCCCTGAAACTGGACGAGGTTTCTTGGCACCTCCTCTTCTCACTCTAACCCTAACGAGCACGATCCCTTGCTTTGCCTTGTACCCCAAACGCCGTGCTCGATCTAGCCTTGTGGGGTGTGGAATCCGTTTGACCACGGGTTCCTTTCTCCAACCAACGACGGAGAGACGTAGCCATTCCTTCAGCTCGGGCGTTTTCTCTCTCCATTGGTCTGCTAAGTGGGAATACGACAAATTCTTTCCGCTGACGCTCCGACTGGCGAATCCCTGATAAGGGTTACGAGGGACTTTGCCTTCAACAGCATTAAATTAGGCCGGTCTGCGAACTGATTTTTCTCAAGAAGTGACAGGTCGAGGTTGGCTCAAGATACGGCACTACTGAAACGAGCTTACGCTCCTGCTCGGCTTGCGATGAAGTATCATCCTTTCTACCAGGGAAAGATCGAAATTGTATCCAAGGTTCCAGTCGACTCGTACGATGATTTCGCGATCTGGTATACACCGGGAGTTGCGGATCCTTGCAAGGAGATTCAGAAAAATCCCGAAAGGGTCTACGACTATACCAACAAGTGGAACAGTATCGCGATAGTTACAGACGGTACTCGGGTTCTCGGGCTTGGGGACATTGGGCCGGAGGCCGGACTTCCTGTGATGGAAGGGAAGAGCCTGCTGTTCAAGTATCTAGGGGGTGTAGATGCTTATCCGATCTGTCTAGGCACGAAAAGACCGGATGAGATTGAGAATGCTGTCAGGTGGTTGCAACCGTCGTTCGGCGGGATTAATCTTGAAGACATTTCACAGCCGAAATGTTTTGACATTCTCGAAGCCTTGAGAGTGGACCTTCGGATTCCCGTCTGGCACGATGATCAACAAGGGACTGGAACGGTTGTCTGCGCGGGTCTCATCAATGCGCTGAAGGTTGTTGGCAAGAAGATCGGAAACGCGTCAATCTGCATGCTTGGGGCAGGGACGGCGAACATCGCAGTCGCGCGCATAATAATGGAGGCGGGAGTTTCGCCTGGAAACATCATCATGGTGGACAGCAAAGGAATTCTCAATCGCCAACGTACAAAGCTCGAAGTGGAGTACCATGCGAAATGGCAGATTTGTTTGAACACAAACTCGGAAGGACGGACAGGCGGATTCAGGGAAGCGGTGAAGGGAGCGGATGTATTGATTGCAATGTCAACGCCGGGGCCTGGCGTGATTCCGAACGGACTGATCTCTACTATGGCGGATGACTCGATTATCTTCGCATGTGCCAATCCTATTCCTGAGGTTTGGCCTTGGGAGGCGAAGGAGGCGGGTGCAAGAATAGTTGCTACGGGCCGGTCCGACTTTCCCAACCAGGTCAACAATTCTCTAGGGTTTCCCGGGATCTTCAGGGGTACGTTGGATGTTAGGGCTAAGATGATCAGCGACGAGATGTGCATCGCAGCAGCTAACGAGCTAGCTAAGATTGCGGAAGAGACTGGGATCAATGAGGAGAGGATTCTTCCGAGTATGAGTGATTGGGAGGTGTTCCCGCGGGAAGCCGCGGCGGTCGGCGCTGAGGCGGTCAGACAGGGTCTGGCGAGACTAAAACCCAGTCGAAGGGAACTCTACGAGAAGGCGAAGACGATTATAGGTCATGCGCGAAAGTCGACGGAAGTACTCATGCGAAAGGGACTCATCAGGCCGATTCCTCATAGTTCACCGAGGAGTGAAGCCAGACGGAAAATCGCAAGATAGCTGTGCTCGGTGGAGCGGGTGAAGAGGGGTTCGGTCTCGCGCTCCGGTGGGCAATGGCAGGACACCAAGTTATTGTGGGCTCTAGAAGTCCGGATAGGGCTGTGGAAGCTGCGAGGACGATTGCTCAGACAGCTCGACGCCCAGTTCGCGTTTCGGGGTTGAGTAACGAGAACGCTGTCTTGCAAACGGATGTGATAGTGCTTACGGTGCCGTTCACAGCGTTGCTCGACACGCTGAAGACGGTCAAGCCCAGCTTCAAGCCAGGCCAGGTCTTGGTGAACGTGTCGGTGCCCCTTGAAACCGCAATCGGGGGACGGGCTACTAGAACCGTCGGAGTGTGGGCCGGATCCGCTGGAGAACTCGCCGCTTCAGTCGTACCGAAAACCGTCAGCGTTGTAACCGCCTTCAACAATGTCAGCGCAGAACTCCTCAGAGATCCCTCCAAACCAGTCGACTGCGACGTCCTCGTATGCTCCAACGACGAGAATGCGAAGAGGATTGTTCTTGATCTCGTGAAAAGCATCGCGGGAGCGCGTGGCTTCGATGCAGGCGCCCTTGAAAACTCGCGGACTGTCGAGCAGATAACCGCATTATTGGTATCGTTGAATATTCGGTACAAGGTTAAGAGTGCCGGTTTGAGAATTACCGGTATCTCTCACGTTTCATGATTCGTGGTCTAGTGTGCAGGTCGGGATCGTCGGCAAGCCTAATGCCGGAAAGAGCACATTCTTCAGCGCCGCAACTCTAACGCTTGTTCCAATAGCAAACTATCCGTTCACGACCATCAAACCAAACCACGGAATCTCCTACCTTCGTACAAAGTGCGTCCACATAGAGCTCGGAGTCGAGGATAATCCCCGGAACTCAAAATGCATCGATGGGGAACGGTTCATTCCCATCGATATCATCGATCTTCCTGGACTCGTGCCTGGAGCCTCGGAGGGACGAGGGCTTGGAAACCAATTTCTTGACGAGCTGCGGAAGGCGGACGCGCTGATCCAGGTGGTTGATGCTTCAGGCTCAACAGACTCTGAAGGCAAGCTCACGGAGGCTGGTGCTCACAATCCCGTTGACGACGTGGTTTTTCTCGAGACTGAACTGAAGATGTGGATGCTACGGATAGTTGGAAAAGACTGGGAAAAGACGGCTAAGAAGACCGAGATGGCTGGAGAAGATCCTGGGTCGTTAGTCGCCGAACGTCTCAGCGGGCTCGGCGTCAGCAAAGGTCAGGCGGAGATCGGGATCAAGAAAGCAGGCCTCAGGGGAAAACCGAGCGCGTGGACTAAGGAGGATTTGTTGAAGCTTGTGGGGAATATCAGGAGAGAGGCGAAACCGTTGCTGCTTGCGGCTAACAAGATTGACTTGCCCAGCTCAACTGGAAATGTCAATCGACTGAAACAAACGGGCGAGCTGACACTACCGGTCTCCGCGGAGGCAGAGCTAGCACTGCGAAGGGCTGCGGAGAAACGGTTGATAGAGTACAAGCCTGGAGACCCAGATTTCCGGCTCCTTGGAGCTGTTAGTCCTGAGCAGAAGGCTGCCCTTGAAATGATTCGAGAAAAAGTTCTGAAACCTATCGGATCCACTGGAGTTCAGGCGTGCATCAACTCGGCCTTTCTGAATCTCCTCAATATGATTGTGGTATATCCCGTTGAGAATACTGAGAAGTTCAGCGATCACGCAGGGAATGTTCTCCCAGACGCGTATCTGGTACCGAACGGAACCACTCTCAAGGAACTAGCTCTGAAAATCCATACGGAAATAGGCGAACAAATGCTCTATGGGATCAACGCTCGAAACGGTATGCGCCTCTCCGACAACTACGTACTCAAAGCGCAAGACGTTGTAAGCATAGTCAGCGCCGCTAAAAGGGCGTAGGCGTAGGCCGCAAAGGAAAGGGCTCTTCAGGCCATTAGTTTAAGCGTCCTGTCCGGACTCACCACTTACGCGGCGCGAGGTCGAGTCGCTAAGACCCCCTGTTTTCCAGAAACCATTTCCTGACCGATGTTGATTCTAGGCGAGTCTGGCCATTCGGGGCACAGTCTGGGCTTGGATGCCAGGGCAAAAGGAAGGGAAGTGTGGCGCCATTCCTGAACGATTCATGAGTGAGGATCGGGGCGGTGTCCCAGATTCGAGTTTGGGGCTGAAAACGGGCGATTTCCGGATATAGTCTTCTGCGGAGGCAGTCGTCTAGGCTTTCGGTTTGGTGTCTGGCTTTGCAGGAGGCTTAGCGGCAGGTTTTGCTTCGGGTTTGGCGGGTGTCTTCGTTTCGGCGGGGGCAGGCTTTGACTCCTTAGCAGGCGCTGGTTTTGACTCCTTGGCCGGGGCGGGTTTAGCTGGCTCAGCTTTCTTTTCCGAAGCCGCTGGCTTGGGGGCTGCAGGGGCAGGCTTCTCTTCTTCCGCTCCCTTCTTTCTGGAGACTCTTTGTCCCTTCGGAAGGTTCCTATTCTTTATGTAAGCTGGAACAATCTTGTCAGCAAGTTTCGAATCACCATATACTTCGCCCTGGCAAACTGCCGATGAGCCCCCTGTCCTGGTCCGGACGCTTCGAACGTAGACCTTGTCCTGCTGAGTTTTGAAGTGATCAGAGGCGATCTTTCGAATCGCCAAACGGTCAGGAGTCCCGGAACCTTCATGGTGGACGATCAGCTTTGCGTCCTTTCGGCCTAGAAGCGGGTTAACGTGTTCGGCGATTATCTCGACGCTCAACTCTTAGCCTCCACCGGCTTCTGAGCTGCGTCTCCGATAACCACGCTGTTGATTTGGAGGGTATCTTCTCCAACTACGCGCCCGCGAACAAGCTTCCTCCGCCTTTCCCCGCGATCACCTGGCTTGAAGCCTACTCCGCCCGAGAGCATCGCTCTCTTCTTGGCCCCTCCTTGAATATCAAAACGCATTGGGATCCCGTCCTTGTCAGTGCCACCAGTAATCTTGAGTTTCATATTCCCAATCCCGAGAAGTTTTCCATCAACCTCATCCCCAATCGATTTTCCGACAAGCGCCTGCGCCTTCGCTCCCTCGACCGTTGCGGCCTTCGACGTCTTGCTCACAGGATCCGACACTATGAGCTGGAATTTGGCCATGTTTCGTTAGTGGACTCCGTTAGAAGCAGGCTCTCCCGAGGCCGTTAATAAACGTCGTTCGAGTCATGATACCACTCCCAAGGCATTTTTTGCCGAGATACTAGCTAGCTCGTCAAGTAGCGCGAGCTCTCCCGGCGAAAGATGATCTCTGAACTTTGAAGAAAGGGTCGTCGCATGCTTTACGGGAACATCGACATAGAGAACGTCTCCCTCGAAAATATGTCTACCAACGATGGGCTTGTCAATGGAGACTGCAACTTGTTTTCCCCTTACCGCTTCTGTTACGTCTTTCCCTTGGTCTTGGACTCGTAGGACTATGCCGATGCGCTTCCCGCTGCTGTTGATCACTGGATACTTCGGTTTGACTATTCCCTCGAGGATCTCGACGCCAACTATGGCGGGGTCGTTTCTGCGGAAGACGAATCCTTTGAGGATCTTCATCTTGCCCGGGCGGATAAGCAGCTCCATCTCGGCCTTAACGCCGGCACTTCTCTGGGCCTCAACCCATCTTGAGTAGTCTTCTAAGACGCGATAGATTATGTCGCCTTTGAATACGGGTATTCCTGCCTGTTTGATCTCTTCCTCAGCGTCAGGCAAGAGCTTGACGTTGAATCCGAGAATCGCGGCGAGGTACGGGTCTTTCGCGCGAACGACCTCAGCCTCGACGACATCTCGTCTAGATATTTCGCCCACGTCTGCTAGACGTATGGGTACTTTGGAAATGGAAAGGGAGGTTGTGAGAGCCTCTAGGGAACCGAGGGCGTCAGCTTTCACTATGACTCCAGTTCGATCAGTACTAACTTTCACCGATTCAACCTCGCCAAGCACCCTCTTCTCTAGATCCGCTCGCTTCGATGGGTTGTCTACTCCGTAGATGGGGGATCCTGCGATCGCGTCATCGAGACCTTGGGCTGCGATCTTGATTCCCGCGGCGGCATCAACATGTTCGACGTGGCTGAATTTGTCTCTGGGATCGCGGATTTCGTCAAGGGGTTTCGGTACGAGTAGAGCCCGGACCCGTGTTCGTAGGATCCCGTTTCGTCCAGCAAGTACTATTTCGTCATCTACTTTGATCGTCCCGTCATAGATCATGGCGTCGATAGTGACTCCGAGTCCAGGCTCCTCCTTTACCTCCAGAACCGTGCCTTCCGATGGACCCGCACTGGTCGTTAGTTCTCCCTTCATGAAGATCTGGGTGAGCCCAACCAGCATGGCCATCAGTTCCGGCAGACCTTCTCCCGTTTTGGCGCTCGAGGGCACGAGGGCTATGGTCTTGGAGAAGTCTTTGATTCTGTCGAACCGATCGGCGCGAAAGCCATATCGGGACAGAGTCCCCATCATCGTGTAGATCCTGTTGTCTAGATCCGTCAAGACTTCGGGTCTTTGTTGATCTGTGTTAGCGAGAAATGAGCCGTCAGGTGAAGACTTCCATCCTGGGACTGCGTCGATCTTGTTGCAGCATACGAGGAAGGGGGTTTTGCGAGCCTTGAGGATATTCAAGGATTCGACTGTTTGGGGCTCGATACCTTTGGTGAGATCGATTACGAGGACGGCGACGTCAGCCGCTGATCCTCCTCGCTTGCGAAGGTTGCTGAATGTCTCGTGACCTGGAGTGTCGATAAAGAGTACTCCGGGTACCTCGATCTTGAGGTTGAATCTGGCTAGAAGGGGTCCGCAGATTTTGGTTATGGTTTGAGCAGGAATGAGGCTGGCGCCGATCCACTGAGTGATGAGGCCCGGTTCTCGGGCGGCTACGGATGTTCCTCGAATCTTGTCGAGGAGCGTAGTCTTCCCATGGTCCACGTGTCCGAGAACGACTGCAATGGGTGAACGAATTGCCATCCCTGGGAAGGCTCCATATTGCCTTCCATTTTTCCTATGTCTGCAATTAAAACCTTGATTGTTCTTCGAAGGAAGCCTTTGAGGCTATATTCCGTCGTGGAAGAATATTGATGATTCTTTCTTCGCGTTTTCGAGACTATCAGATGCGTGAATGATATTGGCAGTTATGGATAACGATAGGTCGCCTCTTATCGTGCCTGGGTCAGCTGTCTGCGGATTTGTGGCGCCGATAACCTTACGCAGCACGTCAACCGCGTTCGACCCCTCCAAAATCATCAACACAACAGGCCCGGAGGTAACGTGATCCACGAGTTCTTGGAAGAAGGGCTTTCCCTTGTGAACGGTGTAAAGCGTCTCTGCTTCTTTTCTGGATATGTTGTGAAGACGCAATTGTTTGATTGCGAATCCTTTCCTCTCTAGCCTCGACAGAACTTCGCCTGCAACCCTCGATTGTAGGGCTTCAGGTTTGAGGAAAGCGAATGTCTTGTTGTTGGAGTGGCTGCTCAGCGTCCTCTCTCTCTCTTCCCATAGTAAGCAGTCCACTTCAGCTTACGAGAGTCCCGCTTGAATGATAACGTGCTGACTCTGCATCGGCGCGAGCAAAAGTAGAGAATCGTGCCGTCGTTCTTCACGTGCATGATGCCCGTGGAGTTTGGAAAGTTCTTCCCGCAGAAACTGCACTTGAACGTCTTTGGCGTCGCTTACGCCCTACCTGATCTTTTTCGCTTCTCTCTCAGTCTCTCGAAGCATGAGAACATCGTTAAGCCGGATAGGTCCCTTGACGTTTCGAGTAATAATTCGTCCCTTGTCGCGGCCTTCTAAGACTCTGACTCGAACCTGAATAACTTCTCCTGTAACCCCGGTCCGTCCGATGACTTGTGTGACTTCGGCCGGGATGAGTGGTTCGTCGGACCTGTCTTTTCCCTTGCTCACTTGCCTGCGCCGGTCTTCTTGATATTCTCAACAATCTTCAGGATATCCTTGAGAGATTGTGCACCATCACCGGGCTCGACGACTGAGATCGCAGCGGATCCAACGTCTAGTCCAGCGGATTTGCCTAACTCAAGCTTGCTGGGAACGTAGAGGTATGCGATCTTCCTCTCTTCGCACAAGATGGGTAGATGAGCTACTACTTGCGGAGGCTCAACATCCTCTGCGATAACGACTAGTTTGGCGATTCCTCGCTCTATTGCCTTGGTTGACTCGTTTGTACCTTTACGGAGTTTTCCGGTGTCTTTTGCGACTTGTAGAAGTTGATAGGCCTTGTCAACGGCTTCTTTGGGAACTTGGAATCGTACGTAAACGGATTTTTGTGCCATCCAGACTCACTCTCATCGGCCAGCCAGTCGGGCGGTGCCCGGCTTTTATGAACGTTTCGACTAGTGATGGAAACAACACTAAATATGACGCGGAGTCTGATGCGTCGAAGATATGTCCCAAACACCAGCAAAGCCACCGGCACAGCCAAAGGCGCCAGCAGCAGCACCGGCAAAACCGAAGCAGAAGAAGTTGCGGATGCGGAGTGAGCTTTACGAGATTTCCGGCTCGACGACGAAGCTCAAGAATCGGAAGTGTCCACGTTGCGG
>Ga0137368_10002285_pt1 | contig 20518 bp, 16 predicted proteins | sample SagtaG_13_FD_104917 | JGI IMG/M metagenome (GOLD analysis project Ga0137368, IMG submission 104917) | Vadose zone soil microbial communities from Sagehorn Ranch, Mendocino, California, USA - Sage1_L_100_16 metaG | ecosystem: Environmental > Terrestrial > Soil > Vadose zone | place: USA...
ATGCTGGGGGAAGGCTTCACTACGCGGCGGGGACGGCGAGGCGCCCTGATCCATCATGATGCGGTGAATCATCGGGTCCGCGCCCGGCGCGGATCGCGGCTCGCGGCGCTGACGTCCGGCGGGGCCATCCCGGAGAATGCCGACTACCGCGTGGTGCTCGAGCCGACTGAAACGTTCATCGGCACGGTCAACGAGGACTTTGCCATTGAGAGTCTTCCCGGGGACATCTTTCAGCTCGGCAACGCGTCGTGGAAAATCCTTCGGGTCAATTCCGGCATGGTGCGCGTTCAAGACGCGCAGGGTCAGCCGCCGAGCATTCCTTTCTGGTTGGGTGAAGCGCCGGGGCGCACCGGAGAGTTGTCGCGCGCCGTCTCAGAACTGCGCCGCGATCTCGAGCATCGGCTTGAGAGCACGGATGGGCTCATCCAGTGGTTGATGAAGGAGACGGACATCTCGCGCAGCGCCGGCCTTCAAATCGCCGAGTATTTCCAGGCGGCGCACCGCGCACTGGGCCTTATTCCTTCGCAGCAGAGTGTGGTGCTGGAACGATTCTTCGACGAGTCGGGCGGGATGCAACTGGTGCTTCACTCGCCCTTCGGCAACCGGGTCAATCGGGCCTGGGGCCTGGCGCTGCGCAAACGGTTCTGCCGGACCTTCAATTTCGAGCTGCAAGCGGCCGCCTCGGACGATGCGATCGTCCTCTCGCTGGGCGCCCAACACTCGTTCCCCTTGGAGGAGGTTTTCCGCTATTTGAATTCGAAGTCCGTTCGTGACCTCCTCGTCCAGGCCCTGCTTGACGCTCCCATGTTTACCGTCCGATGGCGCTGGAATACCACGCGCGCCCTGGCCGTGCTTCGGCAGCGCGGGGGCCGCAAGAACCCAGCCCCGCTACAAAGAATGGAAGCCGAAGACCTCCTGGCTGCCATCTTTCCGGATCAACTCGCCTGCCTCGAGAACATTGTCGGTGACCGCAGTATTCCCGACCACCCCCTCGTGTCGCAAACGATTCAGGATTGCCTGGTCGAGGCGATGGACATCGATGGACTGGTCGGTCTGCTGAAGCAGATCGAGGAAGGGACGATTCGGTGCGTGGCCAAAGATTTGCCGGAGCCCTCGCCTTTAGCCCATGAAATCCTCAATGCGCGTCCGTACGCCTTTCTCGACAACGCGCCGTTGGAAGAACGGCGCACGCAAGCGGTCTATACTCGACGCACCCTGGAGGCCTCCACTGCCGATGACCTTGGCCGGTTGGATGTGGCCGCCATCGAGCGGGTCCATCAGGAGGCGTGGCCCCAGCCGGGCACTGCCGATGAGATTCACGATACCCTCCTTTGGCTCGGCGTTATCAGTGAGGACGAAGCGAAACAGCATTCGGCGCAGAACGCGCCGGCCACGAACTGGGTCGTCTTTCTGGACTCGCTGGCTGGCGCCAATCGGGCCGGACGCCTCACGACAGACCACCAGGGTCGGGCATTTTGGATCGCCGCCGAGCGAGTTCCCATGCTCCAGGCGATTTATCCAAACAGCACCACCGAACCGCATTTGACGCCTCCACAACGCGAAGCAGAGTACAAATGGGAACGGTCGGAGGCCTTGCGCGAGTTGATTCGCGGGAGGTTGGAGGCATCCGGCCCGATCACGGTCGCGGCCCTCGCCGACCTTTTGGAACTGCCTTCGCGCGAGATTGAGGCAGCGTTGTTGGCCCTGGAAGCCGAAGGGTTTGTTCTTCGCGGCCGGTTTCATCCTCAGGCCCGCGATCAGGAATGGTGTGATCGCCGGCTCCTGGCGCGAATCCACAGGCTGACCATCAATCGGTTGCGATCAGAGATCCAGCCAGTGTCCATCGGCGAGTTCTATCGTTTCCTCCTCGCCTGGCAGAGGGTGGACTCGGAGCATCGGGCCCACGGACCGGAGGGTCTTGAGGCAATCCTGGAATTGCTCGATGGATGCGAGATTGCGGCGGGTGCCTGGGAACCGAATGTCCTCGCGGTGAGGCTCAGGGATTACGACCCTCAATGGCTGGATCGATTGTGCCTCACAGGCCGCGTCGGCTGGGGTCGCTTGACACCTCCACAAAATCAAAAGGCCCGCGCGTTTTCTTTCGGGCCCGTTCGTTCCAGCCCGATTTCCATCTTCCAGCGAGACCAACTGGCTGCCTGGCTGGAACTGTGTGCGGCAAGTGCCTATGAATTGGATCTGGCACCGGACACGCGACGGGTGCTGGAACTCCTTACTGAGCGCGGGGCAACGTTTTTCACCGAATTGGTCCGCCGGTCCGGGCTGCTCCCGTCTCAGGTGGAGCAAGTGCTCGGAGAATTGGTAGCCCTTGGCCTGGTGACAGCGGACAGCTTCGACGGTTTACGCGCGCTATTGGTACCTTCAGACAAACGTCCCACTTTCAGCCCGGCGACTCGAAGGCGGCGACACGAGGCGGCCAGTCAAATCGAATTCGCCGGCCGGTGGTCACTCCTGCGCAATCCGCCGGTGGAGCTGCCAGGGACCGGCAACCTAGGCCGGACAGGGGGCGTAGGCGCGACAGAGACCCGACCGCCGGCCACCCTCGCCCCTCCCAAGGAGGGGAGAGGGCAGGGTGAGGGTTGGTCGGCGAGATTTGGAGGCGCGACGCGCGCTCAGAGTCGCGAGCCTTCTCACTCCGAGTCCGCGATCGAGACTTATGCCCGTGTCTTGCTGCGGCGTTACGGCGTGATCTTCCGGCGCTTGCTAGAGAGGGAGTCGTTGAACGTCTCGTGGTACGAACTGGGCCGGGTCTGTCGACGGCTGGAGGCGCGCGGGGAAATTCGCGGCGGCTATTTCGTATCCGGGGTGAGCGGTGAACAATTCGCGCTGCCCGAAGCTGTCGGCCTTTTGCGGTCGTTGCGAAAGGAGGCGCAGAAAGGAGAGTTGATCTGCTTGAGCGCGACTGACCCGCTGAATCTTCTCGGTATTCTGACGCCCGGCCGGCGCATCGGGGCGATCGCCGCCAACCGGATTCTCCTGCGCGACGGCCTGCCAATCGCCGCATTGGAAGGCGGGCAAATCATCATACTGGAAGACACGCCCGAGGTCCACGAGGCGGCGATCGAGAATTCGCTGAAAGTCGGGAAAATGCCGCCATTGCTCCGTGCCTACTACGGATAACACTCGTCTGGTTTTGGAATGGCAGCGTGTTCCCCTGGAGGACCTTGAGATTGCCGATGATTTCGATCCCCAACGCCTGCTCGACATCGACGATGCGCTGGACCGGCTTGCCGCACAGGCATCGCGGTGGACAGCAGTGGCCTTCGCTCAAACTCCAGTCGCCGGCGGGACGCCGGCGCTCCCAGCGATGGGCCTCTTGCCTTCCACACGCCGGTTCAATAGCGTCCCGACATGGATTCCCCAAGATCGTCCGGGCCGCCAAAGCAGCCCCGTCCCTCACTCACACCGACTTTTTTGCCCGCGTCGCAGCAAACTTGCCGCGTGATGACCAACGTTGAATCACCCGCGCCGCATTTGGGCTGGCACGCGCGCGGTTACGTGCCGCATTGGGATCATCCCGGGATGATTCAATCGCTGAACTTCCGGCTCGGCGACGCCATGCCACACGAGGTGCTCGAAAAGTGGAAGCAAGAGTTGGAGCTCCCGCGTGGCGAGGCCGAACGCCAGCGCGCTGTCGAACTGCGCCGTCAGATCGAAGAATACCTCGACGCCGGCCACGGCGAATGTTGGCTGGGCCGGCCTGAGATTGGCGCGTTGGTCGAAGGCGCGTTACTTCACTTCGACACGCAACGTTATCGGCTCTTGGCGTGGTGCGTGATGCCAAACCACGTCCACACGCTGATTGAAACGAAAGAAGGCTGGCCGCTGGACGGCGTGTTGCACGCGTGGAAATCGTTCACGAGCCACGAAGCGGGCAAGATTTTGCGAAGGGCTGCCGGCGGGACGCCGGCGCTCCCAGGCCACGAACGCGGGCGTCCCGCTGGCGAGTTCTGGCAGCGCGAGTATCTCGATCGTTACGTGCGTAACGCCGAGCATTACGCCAACGTGCTGGCCTATATCGAAGAGAATCCGGTGAAGGCCGGGCTTATGAGAATCAAGACCGATTGGCCGTGGAGCAGCGCGCGATTTCGCGCCGCTGGGAGCGCCGGCGTCCCGCCGGCGGGTTCCTGAACCAAGTCCGCGAAACTGGCCATCACCAGCACCTTCACCAACCTTCCCGGCGCGACCAGTCCTTACACCAACCCCCTCAGGGGGCCGCAACAATTCTTCCGGCTGATTTCAAATTGAATTCCCCGGAGCGCCTTTGGCCTGGGAGCGCCGGCGTCTCGCCGGCGAGTTCCGAAGACCTTTAAACTGCCGGCGGGACGCCGGCGCTCCCGGCGATGGGCTCTTGCGACACCAGGAGCAGACTCTTCGTTGGTTCCGGCCACGTTACGTCGAGCGGGCATTCGCTTGCCGGCCTGAATCGGCACCTTACGGAATAACGGCTCCCTTCGCCAGCGTCTGGCGCCGATACACCTTGTCGCTGCTGCAGACGTAGAGGTACCTGCGGTCCGGACCGCCAAACGCGCAACTCACGGTTACCTTTTCCTGCGGCTTCGAAATTACGCCGCTCAGACGGCCCGTGGCGTCGAACATCTGGATGCCAGCGTGGCTGGTGATGTAGTAGCGGCTTTTGTCGTCGGTGGTCATGCCATCGCCGCCGCTGTCGGCACGGCCAACGGGTGTCTGCAATTCCATGTAGCGCTCGCCCCAACGCACGCTGCCGTCGGCGGCGACGGCAAAGCTCCACACATTCGTGCCGCCATATTCGGAGACGATCAGGAACTTCTGGTCGGCCGAGAGCGAGATGCCGTTCGGCTTGTTGATGCCGCCGGCGGCGACGCGCGGACGCGACATTTCCTTCGCCGAAGTCGGCGCCATCTGCACCTGACCAGCGCCGGTGACGGTGAAATAGACCCATCCGGCCTTCGAGACGATCAGGTCGTTCGGTTGCACGTCGGTGGCAATGTCAGTGATCTGCTTTGAGGCCGGATCGATGGCGACAATCTTCTTTTTCTCGTCTGGCGGTCCACTTAGCGTGCCTTGGGTAGCGGCGTAGAGACGGCCATCGGGACCAAACTTCATGCCGCTGATCTTCGGGGCCTTTTCCAGCCAGGGTGCGACCTGGCCGTCGAGGCCGACGCGATAAAGAACGCCTTTGGGCAAGTCGCTGAAAAAGAAGTTGCCTTCGGCATCGCTGCACGCGGCATCGGTAAATCCATAGCCTTCACCGACCAGTTGCCAGCCGCCTTCGCCAGGCAAAACCTTCGAGAGTGCCTCGTCGCCGCCGAGATTGTCCCGGGTCAATGGCTGCGGCGGCCGCGCTTCGGCGCGCCACAACCAACGGAGCGAATCGGGCAGGATCGCGCCGCCATGTTTGCCATTGTGCGCGCCGTCGCCGAACTCGAAGCGTACATCGTAGCCGGCAAACCGAAGCGCGGAGGCCATCTGCTGGTTCGCCAGCGGCCAGTCGCCGTGAAGGTTGTTCAGGTCGTTGGCGCCGTCCTGAAGAAATACTCGGATCGGCTTGCGTTCGGTCTTGCGGATGAGTGCGGGATAAACATGCCCGCCGCGGATGTTAGTGAAGCTGCCGATTTGCGAGAGCACCTTGCGGAAATAATCGGGCCGTTCCCAGGCCGCCGTGAACGCGCAAATGCCGCCGCTGCTCATGCCGCAAATGGCGCGCAGGTTCGGATCATCCGCCAACTTGACGTTAAATGTCCGGGTGACGTGCGGAATCAGTTCGTCCACCAGGAACCGCACGTAGGCGGCGCCGAGCGAATCGTATTCCAAGCTGCGGTTGCTGCGATTCCCCCAGCCATCGGCCTTGGGCGGGTTATCGCCGATATGGCCGGGATTGACGAACACCGCGATCGTCACCGGCATCTCGCCCTTGTGGATCAGGTTGTCGAAAACGATGGGGACGCGCATCTGGCCGTTCGTGGAGATGTAGGCGTGGCCGTCCTGGAAAACCATCAGAGCAGCCGGCTTCGCGGCGTCGTATTGGGCGGGAATGTAAATCCAGCAATCCCGTTGGGTACCGGGAAAGATATTCGAGTTGGTGTAGGTGAACGGTTCAACGCGACCGGCAGGCGCGCCACTGAGCCGCTGAGTGGATTCGGGGCCGAGTTGGTAATCGTCCGCGGCGATCGCCTCATCTGCGATGAAGGAGATGCCGAAAGCCATAAGAAAAGCGAAGGAAAAAGCGCGCAGAGGATTCATGGCCGCTGATTCTCTAGTTTCAGGTCTTTTTGTCAAAAGGCTTTCTTCGTTTGCGCGATTTTCCGATGCATCCCGAAGTTCTCGGATCCATTTGGAGGGGGCTTCGAGCCCTAAACAGTACGGACAACTCAACTCCCAATCCACCAACGACTCGGAAATACACGGGCAAAAAGCTCGCCTCCCAAAAAAGATTCGCTTGCCGGTCGCACTTTCCGCATATTCCCCGCACGCATGAAATCGATGACGGGCTACGGGCGCGGCGAATGCGCCGAGGATGGTTTCAAGGTCACCGTCGAACTCAGTTCGGTGAACCGCAAGCAGACCGAAATTTCCGTCTATCTGGCCCGCGAACTGGAATCTCTGGAATCCCGCATCCGTGACGAGGTCAACCGGCGGATTGCGCGCGGACGGCTGATCGCGAAGGTGTCGCTGCACGAGGGCGACGGCGCGTTCGGTGGCAAAGTCCGGCTGAACAAGCCCTTGGCCCGGGCCTACGCGCGGGAACTGGCTCGCCTGGCCAAAGAGCTCAAGTTGTCCGAACAGCTCACGCTGGACACGCTCATTCGCGCTCCGGGTGTACTGCAGACCGACGAAGAGCTGAGCGACGCTGACGCGTTCTGGCCGGCGGTTGAGAAGGCGCTGAACCAGGCGTTGTCCGAACTGGTTCGGATGCGCGAACGGGAGGGGTCGCACCTTGCGAAAGACCTGCAGAAACGGATCGCACTCCTCCGCAAGTCGGTTGCCCGCGTGAAACGTCAGGCACCCGAGGTGTTGAAGCGCTACCAGGAACAGTTGCGCGAACGAATCAAGAACGCCGGGCTCGATCGGCCGGCTCCCGATGACGAGCGTCTGCTCAAGGAGATCGTTTATTTCGCCGACCGCACCGACATTTCCGAGGAGTTGACGCGGCTGGTGAGCCATTTCCAGCAGTTTGACGACTCCCTTAAGTCGCGGGAACCGGTCGGGCGCATGCTCGATTTCCTGGCGCAGGAGATAAACCGGGAAGTGAACACGATCGGATCGAAAGCCAACGACAGCCTGATTTCGCGTGAAGTAGTCATCCTCAAGGCGGAAGTCGAGAAATTTCGGGAGCAGGTGCAGAACGTCGAATGAGCGCTGAACGCCGCCTTTCCGGGTCCGTTGAGCCGGCAGCCCACAGCCCGCTGTTGATCGTCCTTTCGGCGCCGTCGGGCGGCGGCAAGACGACCCTTTGCCAGCAACTGCTGGCAGCGCAGCCGAACATCACGCGCGCGATCACCTGCACCACCCGGGCGCCGCGCAGCGGAGAGACCAACGGCGTGGATTATTACTTTCTCGACCCGGAGACGTTTCGACGGCGCGCTCAGGCGCAGGAATTTCTGGAACATGCCCTGGTCCATGGCAACAACTACGGAACCTTGAGGTCGGAAGTAGGGGAAGGACTCCGGAAAGGAAAGGACGTGCTGCTGGCCATTGATGTTCAGGGCGCGGCCTCGGTCCGGGCCACGGCGGAGCAGGATCCGCTGCTGCGCCAGGCGCTGGTAACGGTGTTCCTGACGCCGCAGTCGGTCTCGATCCTGGAGGAGCGGCTTCGCAAGCGCAGCACGGACGCGGAAGCCGTCATTCAAAAACGGCTGAGCGCCGCGCGCGAGGAGATCGCGCAATGGAAGCATTTTGATTATTTGCTGATCAGCACTACGATTGCGGAGGACCTGCGGCGGATGCAGGTGATCCTGGAAGCGGAGCGGATGCGGCAGCCTCGGGCGATCGCGCCGCAGGCGGACTAACTGAGGCGAACGGTCCAACTGGTGAGCGAGAAAGGAAACATTGTATTGGGAGTGACGGGTTCGATCGCCGCGCACAAGGCGGCCGATCTGACCAGCCGCCTCACCAAGCAAGGCGCAGGGGTCCGCGTGGTCATGACGGCCGATGCGATGCGGTTCATCACTCCGCTGCCCTTTAAGACGTTGTCCCGAAACCCGGTGGTTACCGACCTCTACGACGAGGAAGAAGGCTGGAAGCCGACCCACATCAGCCTGGCCGACGAAGCGGATTTGCTGCTGATCGCGCCGGCCACGGCGAATATCCTGGGGAGGATCGCTCAGGGCATTGCGGACGACGCGCTGACGTGCATCGCCTTGGCTCTCAACCCGAACGCGAAAGTTCTGATCGCGCCGGCGATGAACGGCAAGATGTGGTTGCACCCCGCCACGCAACAGAATGTCGCCGTGTTGAAGGCGCGCGGGGCCGAATTCATTGGACCGGAGGAGGGGATGCTTTCGTGCGGGTACGAGGGCCTCGGCCGGCTTTGGGAGGTGGAAAAAATCGCCGCCCGGGCACTGGAACTACTGGCGGCCAGGGCCTAGAGTTCCGTACGAGTTGGTTATGCCTACAAATCATTTCAAGCGGCCGGATTTGAAGGCTCTCTCATTCCTGCAGTCGCCTGACTGGTTCAAGCTGCCCCGCTGGCTGAGCAGCACCGCGCCCGACACGGGATTCCAGGCATCCCGCATCCAATTCATGGAACGGAACATCGTCCTGCCGGTCAAGGCGGTGGTGCTCCTGCTGCTGATGTACTACCTGTTTTTTTCGAACTGGTTCGAAGACGTGTACACGTTTCGGGAAGCGGTGCTCCTCACCGTCCGTCTGTTCTTCCTGATCTACCTGGTGGTGAACGTGGCCGTGGGAATCATGCTGGTGGGGATGAACGAACTGCCCTTCAAATTGATTCGCGAACTGGTCGTCGCGACCGCGCTGCTGGACGGGCTGTTCTGGGGCGCGCTGACGCTGGTGACCGGCGGGTTCGACAGCATGCTGTACTGGGTGTTTGTCGGGCTGATCGTCCGCAACGCGGTGAGCATTCCGGTGGCCTCCACGCAGATCGTGCTCAATCTCATCGTCTGCGCCTGTTTTGTCGCCGGCGGCTTGGGCGAGTATGCCGTGACGCACGACGAACCGGAATTCTCGGAAGAATCAAATGAACCCTATTTCCTTCGTTTTATGGTTCTGACGATGATGACGGCCTGTTGTTACGGCGTTCAGGTGCTCTTCGACAAACAACGCAGAGTCGATGAGGAAGCCATCGAGTTCGCACAACGCCAGCAGCAATTGCAGTCTGCCGGACGCCTGGCGGCCGAGATTGCGCACCAGTTGAAAAACCCACTCGGCATTATCAACAATGCGGCCTTCGCGCTCCAGCGCACGGTGAAGGAAGGCAAAACCATCACCCAGCAAATCCAGATCATTCGCGAAGAAGTCGAGCGCTCGGACCGGATCATCACCGAATTGATGGGCTACGCGCGCCTGGTTGAGGGCCGCGTGGAAAAACTGGACGTGAGCGAGGAATTGGACCAGGCCATCGACCGGGTCTTCCCTCCGGCGGCGAAATACGCCGTGGAAATACGCCGGGAATACGCGCCGGCCCTGCCGCCGCTTTTGATGCAGCGAACGCATCTTTGCGAAGCGCTGGTGAACATCCTGCAAAACGCGCGCGAGGCGATGAAGGGGCGCGGCACGATCGAGGCCTCGGTGTACCTGGCAGAGAACTATTGCGTCGTGATCCAGATCACCGACAGCGGGCCGGGCATCCCGCGCGATAAACTGAGGCAGATTTTTGAACCCTACTTCACGACCAAGGAGAAGGGCACCGGCCTTGGACTGGCCATTGTAAAGCACAATACAGAGATTTATGGAGGGACCGTCCGCGTCGAATCTGAGCTTGGAAAAGGGACCCGCTTCATCCTACAGTTTCCCGCCAAGACCGTGATGAAACTGCGCAAATGAACGCCAAGCTGCCACCCTTGCTGATCGTTGATGACGAGAAGAACATGCGGCTCTCGTTGGAGGCGGTTATGGCCGAGGAAGGCTACCAGGTGCGGGCCGTCGATTCCGCGGAGCAGGCGCTGCGCCTGCTCGAACAGGAAGAGTTTTTCATGGTCATCACCGACGCGCGGCTTAACGGAATGAGCGGTTATGAGTTTCTCGGCCACTTGAAACAGCGCTGGCCCAACCTGCCGGTCCTGATGATCACCGCCTTCGCCACCCCGAAGCTGGCCGTCGAGGCCATTAAAGCCGGCGCCGTCGATTACCTCGCCAAGCCCTTCGCGCCCGAAGAACTGCTGCATGCGGTGGCGCGCTGCGCCGAACGGCATCGCCTGCTGATGGAGAATGCCGCTTTACGGGCGCGCGCCGGCGAACCCTACCGGCTCGATCAGATCATTGGTGAATCGCCGAAAATCCGCGAGCTGCGCCAACTGATTCAGACGGTGGCGCCCACCAACGCGACGGTGCTGATCCTGGGCGAGAGCGGCACCGGCAAGGAGTTGATTGCGGGAGCGCTGCACAGTCTAAGCCAGCGCAGTTCGGGCACTTACGTGCGGATCAATTGCGCGGCGATTCCGGAAACGCTTTTGGAAAGCGAACTGTTCGGCCATGAGAAGGGCGCGTTCACAGGAGCGCTGAGGCAGAAGCCCGGGCGGGTCGAAGAGGCCGATGGCGGAACCATCTTCCTGGACGAAATCGGCGATATGAGCCGGCCACTCCAGGCGAAGTTGCTCCGATTCCTGGAAGACGGGACGTTCACCCGCGTCGGCGGGACTCAGGAGCTGCGCGTTGACGTCCGACTTCTCGCGGCGACGAACCGCGACATCATCGACGCGATCCGGCAAAACCATTTCCGCGAGGACCTCTATCATCGGCTGAACGTCGTCCAATTCCGTCCGCCGCCGTTGCGGGAACGGGGCGAAGATGTCCGGTTGCTGGCCGAGCATTTTCTGAAACAGTTCGACCTGAGCTTGAACAAGCAGGTCCATGGGATCTCCCGGCCCGCCCGGCAACTGCTCCTGGCGCATGTCTGGCCCGGCAATGTCCGCGAACTCCGAAACGTGATCGAACGCGCGGTGATTCTGGAGACCACGCCGGAGATCCAGCCGACCAGCCTGCCGGACTTTCGCCACGAAACGCGCCTCCGCAAAGGCGAGACACCGGCACCGGTCACCGATGGCTCGCTCGAAGAGACCCTGTTTACCTTCGAGCGGAGCCTGATCCTGTCCACCCTGGAACAGCATCATTACAGCCTTGCCAAAACCGCGGACCATTTGAAAATCACCCGCCACGCCTTGCGCTATCGGATGCAACGCCTGAATATCACGACGGATGCCGGGCCGGATGACGACACGGTTCTGCCACCACAGAAGGAAACCGCGGGATGACCAAGTTGATGATGTCCCTGTTCGCGCAATTGGACGGCCTGAACCCACTGCAGCCGACAGTCTCGGTCGGCAAATCGACCGGTTTGCTTTTCAAAGACGTGATGGCAATCATCGTGACCGGCCTCGTCCTGGCACTGATTCTCGTCCTCTGGGCCCGATACTATATGCGGAGACGGAAACACCGTCAGCACCATCACGCGAATCGAAACGCCGATCCTCTACTCGCTTCCCAGGGCACTCCACCGGAATACCAAGGGGAAGAGACTTCGCGCGGGCGCCGCCGCCGCCGCCGCCGTGACCATCGCTCACGCAATCCTACCCTCGCGGAAACCGGCGGTCTCCCCCCTGCCAAACCAGAAGGGCCGTCCGCTTCCTGCCAGTGAACACCCAGGTCAGCCAATCGATCACGCGTCGGAGCGCTTCGAACCTGGCCTTGGCATTTGTACTCCTGCCCAAGGCAAAACGTGAGGGGATGTCCGCACTCTACGCCTTCTGCCGCGAAGTGGACGATGTGGCGGATGACGAATATGCGCCGGTGGAGCAACGGCGTGCACAATTGGCGGCCTGGCGCGACGACATTCGCAAGGCCTGCGGGCAAGCGCCGCCCTCGTTTCCCGTCAACCAGGAGCTCAAGCCGATCATCGCCCGTTACCGGCTCCCCTTCGCCTGCTTCGATGAACTCATCCGGGGCGTGGAGATGGACCTCGACATCAATCGGTACGAGACTTTTGCCGAGCTGGAGCAGTATTGCTACCGCGTCGCCTCGGTGGTCGGGCTGCTCAGCATCGAAATCTTCGGCTACCGCAACCCCCGCTGCCGCGACTACGCCGTTTCGCTTGGCAAAGCGCTTCAGTTGACGAATATCTTGCGCGACGTGCGGACCGACGCCGAGCGTGGGCGCATTTACCTGCCGACCGAAGAACTGGAGCGTTGTTCCGTACGGGAGGAGGAAATACTGAACGGCGAGTATTCCCCGCGGTTCCGCAATCTGGCTGAACGGGTGGCCGAACGCGCGCGCGCCTTTTACCGCGGAGCCCGCGAATCGCTCCCCGCCGAAGATCGCCGTTCGATGGGCGCGGCCGAGTTGATGGGATCGGTTTACTGGCGCTTGCTCCGGAAGCTCGAAGCCCGTCAGTTCAACGTCTTCGACACCGATCGAACCCGCGTCGGCAAAGGGCAAAAGCTCTTCCTCATCTTTCGCACCTGGTATCGCCTGACGACCGGCGCTCTGGTGCCGAACTATGGCACGCCCTGAATCTCCTCTTGATCGTACTCTTACTCTTAATCGTACTCGTCAACGCCTCCGAAATGGAACATCAAGAGCAAGATTACGATTAAGAATCAGTCCAGGAATTCCGCATGAGCCCGGCCCGCCGGCTGATTGTCAACGCCGACGACTTTGGACGCTCGCACCCGATCAACGAAGCCGTCATTCGCGCGCATCGGGAGGGGATTCTGACCACCGCAAGCCTGATGGTCAACGAACCGGGATTCGAGGAGGCTGTCGCGCGGGCAAACGAAAACCCCCGGCTCGGGGTAGGCCTTCACCTGACGCTGATTTGCGGCCAGGCGGCCTGTTTGCCCGGTGAAATTCCCGGCCTGGTGGACAACCAGCGACGCTTTTCCAACCAGCCGGTGGGGGTCGGCTTTCGCTATTTTTTCCTGCCCTCACTCCGGGCGCAATTGGCGAGGGAGATCAACGCGCAATTCGACAAATTTCACGCCACCGGCTTGAAGCTCGACCACGTCAACGGACACCTGCATCTGCATTTGCACCCGGTCGTGTTCGGCATCCTGACGGGGCCCGCGCCCGACTTCGGCATCACCCACATGCGCCTCACGCGCGATCTTTTCTGGCTCAACGCCCGGCTGACCGGCGGCCAATGGTTCTACCGGATCGCGCATGCCATCATTCATGGCCTCCTGGCCGCCTGGGCCCGTCCCAAGCTGCGCCGACGAAACGTTCGGCATACCGGCGCGGTGTTCGGTCTGTTGCAGAATGCGCGCGTCACTGAAGACTTCATTGCCAACCTGATTCCCAGCCTGCCGGCCGGCGATTCGGAGCTTTACTGCCATCCGGCGCTCGACCAATCTAGGCATGAACTTGAACTCGACGCTTTAGTCAGCCCTCGGGTTCGCAACCAGATTGGAAGATTCGGGATCGAGCTGATCCGCTACCAGGACTTGTGATATGGCCAAACTGCTTTTGCTTCTTTTCATTGGACTCGGACTTGAAGCGACGGGCGTGGTGTTCCTCAAAAAGGGGCTTGAGCAAATTGGCGATCCCGAAAGAATCAGCGTGGTGGAAATTCTCAGCGTCGTCCAACGCGGGATTTCCAATCCGAACATTCTGCTGGGTGTCTTTTTCGAGGCGGTGTTCTTCGGCTGTTTGTTGGTCCTGATGGCCAATGGGGACATTAGTTTTATCTGGCCCCTGACGGCGCTGGGATTCGTCCTGACCACCCTGGCCGCGCGCTTCTATTTGCAGGAACAAGTTCCTTCCGTGCGCTGGGCTGGGGTGCTGCTCATCATGATCGGCGCCGCGCTGATCAGCTACAGCGAGCACACCAAACGCAAATCCGCAACCGCGCCCGCCGCTCTGAAGTCGGCGACTATTCCCGAATAACCGGGGCCAGCACCTGCGCCAGCCGTTCGGCCGCGGCCTTTGTTTGTTTTCGAAGTTGGAGTAACCCGCGGACTTTCCCGGGCGACGCCAGCAAGGCCAGCGCCAGCCGCCTGTAACTCAGGTTTCGGTCCGCGTTCAACAACCGGTTAAAGTCCAGCGGCAAATCCTCGTCGGCCCCATCGGAAACGACCCGCACGGTCGCGCTCGGAATTCCCTGTTGGCGGCAGATCGCTCGAATGACGCCCGACTCCATTTCCACGGCGTCGGCATGCGTGCTCTGCCACATCCCCCGTTTCTCTACCGCGCTTACGACGACCCTTTCTGCGCAATGAAATTTTGCGGCCCGCGCACCGGCTGCCAGCAGACCCTGGGTCAGTCGGAAGGGGTCGTCGGCGCAAAAGATCACCCTGCCGACCGTCAGTTCAGGATTCAGCGCGCCGGCGAAGCCGCACGTCAGGACCAGTCCGGGTGGCTTCGCCGCGAGCGAATTGCGAATCGCCTTCTCGGCATTCGTTGGTCCGATGCCGGTAATCAGGACGGCCACGTCGTCGAATGACGGTAAGAGTTTTTCGAACGGACGCGATTCCTCTTTCACCGCGAAGGTGAGAAGGAGACGCTGGGAGGTTGACATGCGAAATCTCCGGAGCAGGCTCGTTACTTCACTATTTCGATCGTAGCGCGGACTTCCAGTCTGTCTATCAGCATCTGTGGAAATCGTCGCTCCTCTTCCGGGTCTGCACTCAAGCGGCGGCGCTCAGTAGGCGTGCGAGCCGCTGATAAATCGAGAGGCCCGCCCATCGGTGGACACTGTGCCAGTTGCCGCGAGGACTTTGGACGGCGGCGGGAAGCGAAGTGCCACGCCGCTTTCGGAAGCTACGGCACGCATTCCTTGGTCCTCGGAAAGGGGCGTCGCCGCTGCGCTCTGCCGCCGCATCTCCAAAATCTATCGAGCGTGCCACCGCGGCCGCTACCACACGGAAACGGTCGTTCACCGCGCTGGTGGCAGTAGTAATCAGATCCGGCGAGGCCTCAATGACGACCACCTGGCCTGCCGGGCCCAACGCATTGAAGGCGAAGTGGCCACCGGACAGGTGCGCGTCACCAATGGCAAGCGCCGGGCTCAGAACGGTCTCTACAAAAGAATCACCTTTGCCACCTCCGATAGCCATGGATGCGCAGGTTGGCAAATTCCCCCTCTTCGGCAACGCTACGTGGGCCAACAATACCAATGACGGCTGGGAGTCCTACATTCTGGGCTTGGGCGGTGTGGAGGCCCAGCCGAAGTTTACCTTCATGGCCCCGGCGACTCACCGTCCGCTTTACCCCTATATCAAGCCCTCCGCCGTGTTTCGCTGTCCCGCGGATCGAGGACAGGAGGAAGATCCAACCTTCGAAAAATCCCCTTTTGGCGGTCTTGGAACCTGGAAACCGAGCAATCACGAAACGCTCGGTTGCAGTTATTGCTACAACTCGGCTGCCTGGGGAAACGCGCTCCGAGAGTCAACCGATGTGTACTGCCTGTCCTACAAGAAGGAGAACTGGGTGCGCGACCCGTCGCGCATGATCGTGATGCGCGAACCGCCCGCGTTCTGGTACGCGAACTATTATCATTGGCACTACGCCCGCGGGCCGACCACCATCACTCCGGAAGAATTGTCGAATGACACGCAGAAATTCATCTCAGCTCAATGTAAGGCTGCACAAACTTAGGATCCGCCTGGATCGCCTGAGTCAAGTACTTGAAAGCTTTGCCGTGATCGTCCGAGGTCAACTGATTGTAATGCCATCGGCCCATTTCGTACTGGCGCAACGCCTCCGGATTCGGCGTGTGGCCCGCTCACCAACTCTCTTGCCTCACTACGAGACTGCCGTTCGGGTTTGGAGCTGGCCTTCAAAAGCACCTGCCGATAAGTGGCCAGCGCCAGCAGCGGCCAGGCATTTCGATACATGTCGTACTTCAAGTAGAAGACTTTCGGGAAGCCCGTGCCGGTCGTCTCGTGCTCGGTCCACGAACCGTCCGCGTTCTGGGTGCGAATCAGGTATCCAATGCCGCGCTGCAGGCTCGGCCGAAAAGGATCATCGAAGGCGCACAGCCCCATCACAGCCCAGGCTGTCTGGGAGGCCGTGCTCGGCCCTTGGCCCTTAAAAACCGGATCGTCGTAGGTGTTGCAGCGCTCACCCCAACCGCCGTCAGCACGCTGGACGCTCTCCAGCCACTCGCGTGCGCGGAGGAGCCAGGGCTGGTTCATCTCCATGTCCGCCAAGGCGCGCAGCCCGCGGAGCACCTGCCAGGTGCCGTAGATGTAGTTGACCCCCCAACGCCCATACCACGAACCGTCCTCCTCTTGATGTTCGCGAATGAACTGGAGCCCCTTCTGAATCTGCGGATGATCCGACAGGCAGCCTTCGTAGCCGAGCAACTCAATGATGCGCGCCGTGATATCCGCGCACTCCGGATCCAGCATCGCGTTGTGGTCGGCGAACGGGACCTTTTCCAGAATGTTCTTGGTGCAGTCTTTGTCGAACGCGCCCCAGCCGCCGTCCTTGCATTGGAACGTCATAATCCAGTTGAGGCCACGATTGAAACTCTCCGCCCGCCGGCGCGGATTGTCGGTGGACACTTTGCGCAGCGCCAGCAGCACCATGGCGGTGTCGTCCACGTCCGGGTTCCATTTGTTTTCGTATTCGAACGCCCATCCGCTCGGCTCGACCTTCGCGGGATTCTTGTACCGCCAGTCGCCGCGAAAGCGAATCTCCTTCCCGACCAACCAATCCACCGCGCGCTTCAGCGCCGGATGGTGCTCCGAAATTCCCGACTCGTGGAGCGCAATGGTGACGTAGGCCGTGTCCCACACGGGCGAGAAACAAGGCTCGATGCGGAGGTCGGCCTCGGACTCGTGTTCCAGCCGTTTCAACTCGCGTTCGGCGCGCACCACTTGAGGATGCGTGTCCGAATACCCGAGCGCCTTGAGCGCGATGAGCGCGTTGAGCATCGCGGGAAAGATCGCGGCGAGCCCGTCCGAGCCCTCGAAGCGTTCGAGCATCCATTGTTCGGCTTTTTTGAGCGCCCGCTGGCGAAAGGGGTGAATGCCACTCACCGCGAACCACTCCGCGAATTTGTGCAGCTTGTCCAGCCAGATGAAGAAGTTGCGCCAGGTCAGGCCCTCGGGATCGGGCGCCAGGGCCAGGTCGCGCTGGTGATAGCCTTCCGGATAGAGTTCCTCCAGTGTGATGTTGCCCGGATGCCGTGTCGGCTTGAAATGGTTGATGATCGAGAGCGGCACGAGCATCGAACGCGTCCACGAACTCATCTCCCAGAAGTTGAAGTGAAACCATTTGCCGAGAAGGATCACCTCGCAGGGGATCGTCGGCACATAATCCCAGGGGAACAATCCCAACAACGCCAGATAAAGCTTCGAGAACGTGTTCATCCGCGGCACCCCGCCGAGGCTGAGCGCCATCTGGCGCGCCTTCAGCATGGACGCATTCGTCACCGGGACGCCCGCGAGTTTGAGCGCGAGGTAAGCCTTGATCGTCGCATTTACTTCCGACGGGCCGCCGTGATAGATGTTCCAGCCGCCGTCGGGCAGTTGCATCGAGAGGATGTGGTTGACCGCTTTGCGTTGCCACTCCCGGTCCACTTGGCCGTCCCAGTGGTGGTAAGCGATCATATCGGAGCAGAGGGTCGAATCGACCCTGAGTTGCCCGCCCCAATACCCGTCCGGCTTTTGGAGGCTCAGCAGATGGTTTTGTGACCGCCGGACGGCGGTTTCCAGATCCGGATTAGCCGGATGTACCTTTAAGCCTGAGGCCGTCGGATGCAGACCGACCCGGCGGGATTCAGACATTAACTCGGACACGGGCGCTACTTTGCGAAGTGCGCCGGGGCCTGTAAAGCCCTAATTCGACCTCGTCGCAAAGCCAAGAAACCCCGTTTTAGCAGGGTTTCTCTGCCGGTTTTACGCCAACGCCTAAAGGATTGAATTTTCATCTTCGAACGCTAGCGTGGCCCATGAAATTTTTCAAATTTCACGCCCTGGGGAATGATTACCTGGTGATCGACCCGGAGGACCTGCCGGCGCCGCTCTCGCTGGCGCAAATTCAAACCATCTGTCACCGCAATTACGGGGTAGGTTCGGACGGTATCCTCCTGGGCCCCCTTCCTTCCTCCACGGCGAGGTTCGCCATGAAAATCTTCAACCCCGACGGAAGCGAGGCCGAGAAAAGCGGGAACGGCCTCCGCATCTTCTCCCGTTATCTCTTCGACCGAAAACTGGTCGGGAACCAGGAGTTCTCCATTGAAACGGCGGGCGGCCTTGTGAAATCCACGGTGCTGGAAAACGGTCGCATGGTTCGCGTCGAGATGGGCAACGTCAGCTTCTGGAGCGATCAGATTCCTGTCATCGGCCCGCGCCGCGAAGTGCTCAACGAGAACATCATTGCCGCCGATCACGCGTTTCGTTTTTGCGCGGCCACCATCGGCAATCCGCATTGCGTCTTGCTCCTCCCGGACATCAGCGCGGACCTGGCGAAGCGATACGGTCCGTTGTTGGAAACTCATTCGAATTTTCCCCGACGGATCAACGTGCAATTCTTGAAGGTTCTCGACCGGAAGAATATTCAGATTGAGATCTGGGAGCGTGGCGCCGGTTACACCCTGGCCTCGGGCAGCAGCAGCAGCGCCGCCGCGGCCGTCGCCCGCAAGCTGGGTTTGGTGGACAACACCGTTCAGGTCCACACGCCCGGCGGGATCATCCAGATCGACCTGGACGACAACTTCGCCGTGCTAATGACCGGGCCCGTGACGAAGGTCGGCGAAGGCACGCTGTCCCCCGAAATGTTCGAGCCACCACATTAGTGTTGTTCCTCGGACAGAGTCTGCGGCGCGGTCAGGCCGCTGGTCGCAACCAATGGGGACGGACTTTCCCAATCCCGGCTTCCCCGAAGCCAAAAAACAGACTGGCCAAATCCATATCTTTCGCCGATTTTAGCCGACGTGATTCGCGCATGTTTACCGGAACCTACACCGCGCTGGTGACGCCGTTCAAAGACGGCAAAGTGAGCGAGCCCGCGCTGGAACGTTTGATCCGCGCGCAGATCAAAGCCGGCGTGGACGGGATCGTGTCGGTTGGGACGACTGGCGAATCGCCCACGCTCAGCTTCGAGGAACACATCTACGTCATCGAGAAGTCCATCCAGTTCGCCTCGGGCCGGATCAAGGTGCTCGCCGGCACGGGTGGCAACTCGACCGATGAAGCCATTTATCTGACCGTCGCCGCCGAGCGGGCAGGGGCGGATGGCTCGCTGCAAGTGGCGCCGTATTACAACAAGCCAACGCAGGAAGGGTTGTTCCAGCACTTTCGCGCGATCGCCTATGCGACCAAGCTGCCGATCGTGCTCTACAGCATTCCCGGCCGCTGCGGGGTGGAGATCGGCGTCGAAACCATTCAACGCCTCGCGCGGGAATGCAAGAACCTGGTCGGCATCAAAGAGGCCGGCGGGAGCGCCGAGCGCGTCAGCCAGCTCCGCGCCGCGCTCGGTCCGAAGTTTACGATCCTGAGCGGCGACGATTCGCTGACGCTGCCGTTCATGGCCGTCGGCGCGCAAGGGGTTGTCAGCGTGGCGTCGAACGTCATCCCGAAAGAAGTGGCGCAGATGGTCCGCGCCTTTGCAGGCGGCAAATCGGCGGCAGCGTTGAAGCTGCACGACAAGTTTTATCCACTCTTCAAAGATCTGTTCGTCGAGACCAACCCGGTTCCCGTCAAAGCCGCGTTGGCAATCATGGGACAGATCGAAGAGGAATACCGCCTCCCCTTGGTGCCGATGCATCCCACGAACCGCGAGCGGTTGAAAGGGACTCTGCGAGGCTGCGGTTCGTTGAAGTAACGCTGGCGGCGGCTGACGGGCCCAGGGAATTCCGAAATGACCAAGATCATCATCACCGGGGCCAAAGGCCGGATGGGCCAGACCCTGGTGGCCTGTGCGGAGCGTCGGCCCGATTTTCAGATCGTCGGTCAAATCGACCTCGACGATGACTTGTTGACCGTGATCAAGGAAGGGGACGTGGTCATTGACTTCAGCTTTCACGAGGTGACGGCGATCATTGCCACCACGTGCGCCGAGCACAAAAAGGCGCTCGTGATCGGCACCACTGGACACGGAGAGGCGGATAAATCCGCCATCCGCCAGCTCCAGTCCACCATTCCGATGGTCTGGGCCTCGAACTACTCGACCGGCGTCAACGCGTTGTTCTGGCTCGCGCGCAAGGCGGCCGAAATTCTGGGCCCGGGCTTCGATCCGGAAATCGTCGAAATGCACCATCGCACGAAGAAGGACGCGCCCAGCGGCACGGCGCTGACCCTGGCGGGAGTTGTGGCCGCCGTGCGAAAACAGCAATTGAAAGACGTTCTCTGCCACGGTCGCCACGGCATCACCGGTGAACGCGCCCCGGCGGAGATCG
>Ga0137368_10002294_pt1 | contig 20500 bp, 18 predicted proteins | sample SagtaG_13_FD_104917 | JGI IMG/M metagenome (GOLD analysis project Ga0137368, IMG submission 104917) | Vadose zone soil microbial communities from Sagehorn Ranch, Mendocino, California, USA - Sage1_L_100_16 metaG | ecosystem: Environmental > Terrestrial > Soil > Vadose zone | place: USA...
CCGACGATGACCGTCGATGGAAGGCCGATTTCGTTGATCAATTGTGGTCGGGGCGACTGGATTTGAACCAGCGGCCTCTCGGTCCCGAACCGAGCGCTCTACCAAGCTGAGCCACGCCCCGTCTGGAGTGAAAGGATAGTTTACCTCATCCTGGCGTGTGTTTGGACCGCGAGAACCGAAAAACCGCGACTCAGCCGACCTCTAACAAGGCGCGGTGAATCAGCAGCCAGCCTTGGAACCGACCGGGCACTCGGAGCGCGACACGTTCGACGTCGCGAGTGACGTGGTAGGCGGCTACAACGGCGTCGAAATCCTCCGTACCTTCCAGGGTCTGGTCGTCCGGCGCGGGTTCTTCCCGGTGAGTAGTCCACGCACCCAATCGGGACAGCTCATGCGCGACGCTCCGTAGGAGGCGGCTACCGCTGAATCCCCTCATCGTCTCCGACTCGTACTGCCGCGTGCGCCTCGTCTTCACAGCGTTTCTACGGAGCAACGATGGTGCCATACGAAAATGGCGTTCACTTAAGGCGGTTGTGACGTTTTCCGGATGAGGGCAATCGCCCGCGTCCACGTACCTGGGCACCACGTCGGAACTGCGCTTCACAAACGAACGTTGAAACCGGTTCCTCACCTAGGAGCCGAGTCACGACTGCCGGACGGCGGCCGGAAAGCGCAGCGGCAGGTCCTCTAACGCGTCGAGCGCGTCATAGGCCGTGAGATCGGGCTGCAGAAGGGTCACGGAGATGTAGCCCTCTTTGCAGGCTTGGTAGTCGCTCCGATCGTGCGCCGCCCACGCGTCAATGCCCTCTTCAATCCAATAGTAGGGCTTCCCTCTCGGATCCATGCGTTCGGTGATTTTGGTGATGTGATTGCGCTTGCCTTGCACGGTGCGGCGATAGCCGCGCGGCATTCCCTTCGGCACGTTCACGTTCAGAAAGGTGCGTTCCGGCAGGGGGTGCCGAAGAATGATCTCCGCAAGCTGCGCCGCGGCATACGCGCTTGGCGCGAAGTCGAAGACACCGCTCGCGCGCTCGAGCGACACCGCGATCGCTTGCACGCCCAGAAGCGCGCCCTCGAGCGCCCCGGACACCGTCCCCGAGTACGTCACATCGTCGCCGAGGTTCCACCCGGTGTTGATCCCCGAAACGACGAGATCCGGCAACTCGCCTTTCAGGAGAATGGCGACGCCGATGTTGACGCAGTCCGTCGGGGTGCCGTCGACCGCGTAAATATTGGTGTCGATCGGATCGAGCCGGAGGGGACGCCGCAGCGTCAGTGCATGTCCGATGGCGCTCGATTCCTGATGCGGCGCGATGATGGTGATGTCGCCGAGAGGCCGCAACGCGCCGGCGAGCACACGAATGCCCTCGGAATGTACGCCGTCATCATTGGTGACGAGAATACGAGGCATCGGAATCCACGATCATAGCAGGCTGCGCTCACTGGCCGGATCGATGCGCGGCGACGAGCGAACGATCGAGGGCAAGAATCACCGCGGCGGCTACGGCAAGCGCCGCGCCGGTGAAGAACGCAGCCGCAGGCCCGACGGACTGCCAGAGAAAACCGAACAACAGGCTCGCGGCGAGGGCACCAAAGCCGAGCACGGCGTTGTACCACCCGAATGCGGTGCCCTGTGCGTGGTTGCGCGCGAGATCGGAGACGAGCGCCTTTTCGCTTCCCTCGACCAGCGCGAAGTGAACGCCGTAGATCAGAAACCACGTCAGGAACGCGAAGAGACTATGACTTGCTGCGAAGCCGGCATACACCACTGCGTACAGAATCCACCCGCTGATGATCAATTCACGACGACCATGTCGATCCGACAGCGCGCCGCCATAGGTCGACAAGCCAGCCTTGACGACATGCAGTCCCGACCACGCGAGCGGCAAGAGCTCAGTGGCAAGGCCTGCGTCCGACAGTCGCAGCAGCAGGAACGCGTCGCTCGAGTTGCCGAGCGTAAACACGGTCAGAATGACCAGAAAGCGCTTCAGCTCGCGCGGCAGCGACGAAACGGATCCTACTGCGGCCGTCTGCGGAGATCTCTCGCTGCGAGCAACAGCGGCCTCGGGAACGAACAGCAGCATCACGAGTGCAATGACGCCGGGCACGATCGTGAGCCCGAACAGCGTCCGATATCCGCCTGGTGCCAGCCAGAGGAAACCTGTCGCGAGCAGTGGACCGACTACGGCGCCTGCGTGGTCCATCGCGCGATGGAATCCAAACACATGTCCGCGTTCTCCCTCGGGCGCGAAGGCGCCGAGCATCGCATCACGAGGCGCGCCTCGCAGTCCTTTGCCGACGCGATCGCTGACGCGGACGAGAAACACGTGCTGCCAGGTCGATGCAAACGCGATCAGCGGCCGCACGAACCCGGCGATGCCGTAGCCCGCCACGACAAAGGGTTTGCGCCGCCCCGACTGATCGGACCAGCGGCCGGCGAGGAGCTTCAGCACGCTGCTCGTCGCGTCGGCCGCGCCTTCGATGACGCCGAGCGACGCCGGATTGCCGCCCAGAATGCGCGTGACGAACACCGGCAACAGCGGATAGATGGCTTCGGTGGCGGCGTCGGTGAAGAGGCTCGTCAGTCCCAGAAGTTTGACAGGGCGTGGAAGGGCCTGCGACATGGGAACTAACCCCTCAATTCACTTGAGTTGACAACCGGGCGTTGTAGCTGATGAAGACGATTTGGCCTAGGAATGGCGCCCCTCGAGCACTGTTCGCGCCGTTGGCGCTACCTACTGAAGTGAACTCCGGGGTTAACAGCGAAGCCACCGAGACGCCGAGGCACAGAGATAACTTTTCAACAAAAAATTCTCTGTGTCTCTGTGACTCGGTGGCCCGTACGTCGGCGCTCAGCGAAGGGCAGTCGGCACGGCCGTCGCCGCAAGCAGCTCGGACAGCAAGGCCTCGGCCTTGTAGACCTTCTTCAATGCTTCCGCCATACCGCGCACGTCGACGGCAATCGCGCGGTTCACGGCCGCGTCGTAGATGAAATAGCCCGGCAACGACTCGATATTGCCGTCGAAGATCAACCCGACCAGCTCACCCTTCACATTGATGACCGGCGACCCGCTATTGCCGCCGACGATGTCGTTGGTGGTGATGAAATCGAACGGCGTTTGCAGATTCAGACTGCTCTTCGCCCGGGCCCAGCTCTCGGGCACCTTGAACGGCGGCTTCTGACCGTGATCGTCGGCGTGCACATAGAGGCCGCGGAAATCGGTGTACGGATTCACCCGCTTGCCATTTGCCGTGTAGCTCTTGACGGACCCGTACGAGAGTCGAAGCGTGAAGGTGCCATCGGGGTAGGCCGTGTCGCCCTGGGTCGCGAACACCGCCTGCGCGATTTTCGCGTAGGCATCCCGCTCTACACCGACGACCTCGTTATCGTAGCGGCGTCGCAGCTCGCGCGCGCGCGGCTCGAGCAGCCGGGCGATTTCGATGAACGGATCGTTTGACGCCTTCACCGCCGCCGCACCGCCGCCGAAAAGTTCCTTTCGCACGTTCGCGTCGCCGAGCCTGGTGTTGTCGACGAGTTCTGCCGCACGATCCTGCGGCGTCTTGCCCGCGAGAATCTGCTTGACCAGCGGCTGATCTGCGCCAAGCTTGTCACGCATGAGCGCGAGCGATGCGGCGAGCCGTGCTTTCTCGAAACCGGGATAGATTGGCGCGCCCGAGGCGAGCCCCCTTTCGATGTCGGGCTTTCGCGGATCCGTGTACTCGGGCAGCCGCTCGCCATTTGGCTTCTGACTTTCGTCCGCCCAACGCAAAAGCGTTCGGGCGTGGGTGAAGTAATCGGAAAAGAATCCGAGACCGCCTTCGAACATCACGCGTTCCATGTTGTAGGCCGGCAGATCGTGCCGTGCTTTCGCGACACGATCCCACGCGTCACCGTACGTGGCCGAGAGCTCGGTGTTCGCCGTGACGGCCGCGCGAAGAGATTTCTCGGCCGCCTGCTTCTTCGCCATGGTGGCGGGATCCTTGAGTCCGGCGAGCTGTCCCTTCCAGGATTTCAGTGAGTTCTCGAGCGCGAAGAAAAGCTCGCGCGCCTGCCGCTCCTGTTCGGGTCCTTGCTTGCCGTACTCGCCGAGCGCGTCGCGGATGCGGCCGTACAGCTCCAGTGAAAGCGGCAGCGACACATCGCGCAGGTATTCGAGATGTGCCACGGTGTTCAGGCGCTGCGTGGCGCCTGGATGCCCGGACGTGAAAACGGGATCGCCCTCCTTCGTGCCTGCGGTCGACCACGGCAAATAGTTCTTCGCTTGAATCGGCTTGCCATTCTCGTAGACGCGGAAGAGCGACATGTCGAGGCAGTAGCGTGGATACTCGAAGTTGTCCGGGTCGCCGCCGAAGAACGCGATGTCGAATTCCGGCGCGAACACCAACCGGACATCTTTGTATTTCTTGTGCTGATACAGGTGATACTGCGCGCCTTGATAGAGCGTGACCACTTCGCTCTGAAGTCCTGTCTTCGCCTCCGATTCCTTCTCGATCGCCGCAATCGCCGCGCGCCGGGCGGCAAGCGTGTCGGCTGATGACATCCCAGGCTTGAGCGCTGCGTTCACCTTCGAGGTCACGTCCTCGATCGTTTGCAGCACGACCAGCTCGAGGTCGGGTGCTTTCAGCTCCTGGGCGCGATCGCGCGCGAGAAAGCCGCTCTTCACATAATCCCTTTCGGGCGTGCTCAGCTCCTGAACGATCTCCATCGCCACGTGATGGTTGGTGAGAACGAGACCATCGGGCGAGACGAAAGATCCCGAACCGCTCGGGAACCGCACGGAAGCCTGCTGCACACGGTTCAGCCAGGCGTCAGAAAGCTGAACGCCATACGTTTTCTCGATGGCGGATTTAGGAATTCGATTGAACGGCCAAAACCCCTCGTCTGCGCGCCCGACGAGCGGCGCAAAGAGAATGGCGGCGATCAGCAGCGCAAGAAGGCGCCGGGCGCGAGGTTGCTTTTCCATTCTTCGATTCTACTGCGCGATGTAGGCGATGCAGTCGATCTCGATCCTGAGGCCGGGGCCGGGAAGCGCCGCGGCCTGAATGGTTGTCCGCGCCGGCCGGTGGTCGCCAAACATCCGCGAGTACACGCCGTTCATTTGCGCGAAGTCATTGATATCGATGAGGAACACGCCGCATCTGAGGACGTGCTGGAGGTCTGACCCTGCGGCCTGCAGAATCGCCTGCACGTTCTTCAGAACCTGCTCGGTTTGGGTTTCGACATCGTCGCCCGCGAGCTTGCCCGTCGCAGGATCTGTTGCACCTTGACCGGAGACGAAGACGAGCCGATCCAACGCCACTGCCGGCGAGTACGGGCCGGCAGGCTTCGGAAGATTTGGTGCGTGAATGGGTTTGGCAATCATGGGACGTCGACCCCTTATCATGAAGCGTTGTGGCGCGATTCAAGCTGATGCTCGAGTACGCGGGAACGCGGTACAGCGGGTGGCAGAAACAGAAGAACGCGCGCACCGTTCAGGGAGAAATTGAACGCGCAATCGCCGAAGTCTTCGGTCAGCGCCAGTTCGAGTTTCAGGGCGCAGGCCGAACCGACGCCGGCGTGCATGCGCTGCTGCAGGTGGCGCACCTCGATGTGGACGCGAACGCACCTCCCGAGCCGCTGCGCCGGCGCTTGAACGACGAACTGCCTCACGACATCAACATCCTCTCCATCGTCAAGGCGCCACACCGCTTTCACGCCCGGCATTCCGCTATCGCCCGCAGTTATCTCTATCAGATCGCGCGGCGCCGGACGGCCTTCGCGAAGCCTTTTGTGTGGTGGATCAAGGAGCCGCTCGATCTTCCGCCGATGCAAGCCGCTGCGCGTCAACTTGTGGGCATGCACGACTTCCAGTCGTTCAGCGATGACGATCCAGAGGAAAAGTCTACAGCCGTGCTCGTCGAAGAGGTGGCGATTGGTGAGGACGGCGACCTTCTGTTGATTCGTGTGGCCGGGTCTCATTTTTTATGGAAAATGGTACGCCGCATGGTGGGCGTGCTGGCGGAAATCGGCAGCGGCGGCTTGAAGCTCGACGATCTGCAGCAGTTTCTCGCTCGGCGGTCGCCGACGCCAGCCAGGCTCACCGCTCCCGCGTCCGGTCTCTTTCTGGAGCGCGTGTACTACGAGGGCGATGATCGGCAACGCCCACTCGTCGCGGCTGTTGCCCTTCCCTCGAATCTGACGTGACCGCGCGTGTTCGAGCGCCGCTGGCCAGGTAAGCACGGCGGCACGAACGAGCGTATGGTTGTCGTGTCATCGGATTCGTTGAAGGAGGCTCCATGAAACGTGCATTAGCGGTTTCAGTGGCACTGGCGCTCGCGCTGCCGGTTCTCGCCTGGGCACAGGGCAAGGTCGACTTGTCGGGCACCTACACGTTCGACGAGGGCAAGAGCGATCCCGCGCCGGCCGGTCGTGGCGGCGGTGGTGGTGGTGGTGGTGGCAGAGGTGGTGGCGGAACTGCAAGCAAGCTGGTCATCAAGCAGACGGCCAACGAGCTCACAATCGAGCGGACGCTTCCGAACGGCGCCGAGACCCTCGTCTACAAACTCGACGGCAGCGAGAGCGTCAACAAAGTCGGGATGGGCGAAGCGAAATCCAAAGCCACCTGGGACGGCAGCAACCTTGTCGTCAGCGGGCAGCAACAGCTTCAGACGCCGAATGGAACATTCGACATCACGACGAAGGACGTCTACAGCCTCCAGGGCGGCGTGCTGACCATTACCACGACTCGAACGACAGGTCGCGGCGATACGACGCGAAAACTGGTCTACACCAAGGGTTAACCGCAACGCGCCGTTCCTTCGCATCGGTTCCGGGCGTACCTTTGCTCGGGTAGTTCACAGAGGTTCCTCTGCGGAGGAGCCTCTTTTTTTCTTCTCGTTAGGTTCCGACAAATCAATACACTTTCAATGTGGCAGAGGCCGTAGCTCAGCGACGAGAGCGCGAATCGGGCGACGACGAACTCCTCGCGCGGCTGCGCGTCGGTGACGCGGCGGCATTCGAGGAACTGGTTCGCACAGAGAGCGGCCGCCTGCTCGCTGTCACGCGGCGTATCCTGACGACTGAAGAAGACGCCCGCGACGCGGTCCAGGACGCGTTCATGTTCGCCTTTCGCAGTCTCGATCGGTTTCACGGCGAGTCGCGGCTGTCGACCTGGCTGCATCGCATCGCGGTGAACGCAGCGCTGATGCGTCTGCGAACGCGGCGGCGAAAGCGTGAAGAGCCGCTCGATCCGCTGCTCCCGGCGTACAAAGACGACGGTCACCACGTCGAACGATTTGCGAGCTGGGACGACCCGGCCGAAAAAATCGAGCAGGCGGAGAACAAGGCCCTGGTCCGCCGGCTCATTGGAGAGTTGCCGGACTCCTACCGTACCGTTTTGCTCCTTCGCGACATCGAAGGATTGGATACAGAGGAGACCGCCAAGCTGCTCGAAACCACTCCTAACGCTGTAAAAGTTCGGCTGCATCGCGCGCGTCAAGCATTGCGCACGCTGCTCGCGCCGCATTTCAAGAGGACTTCCCCGTGACCTGCCGGGAATGCGCGGACTTTCTCTCCGATTACGTGGCAGGCGAGCTGCCGGCTGGCCAACTCGCGACATTCGAGCGCCACCTGGCGGCCTGCCCGAATTGCGAGGAGTACATGCGGCAATACCACGCGACGATTGTGGCTGAGCGCACAGCCTTTGCTGAGGAGCCGACTGGGGACATCCCCGAGGAACTGGTTCGCGCGATCCTCGCCGCCCGCAACAGCAGGTGACGGCCGCTTTACATCGTCCGCTCTACATCGCCACATCCCACATCACGACATCTACTTGTCTCTGTCGTCTGCTTCTTCCTGCAGGAGCGCCGTCGCCTCACCTTCGAGCGCCTGCCCGGTGATTTCCCGCGGTCCGTGGCGGCGCGCGTACAGGAACGACACCACGAAAATCAGAATGATGAGGCTGATCGAGAACCAGCGCGGGATTTCAAAATGAAGAAGCCCCACGGTGTTCAAGTACTCCATCACCAGCTTGATGCCGACCCACGCGATGATGATGAAGGCGCCGTCGACGAGCGCGGGATATCGCTGGATGATCCGCAATAACTGACCGACGACCAGCCGCAACGCGATGATGCCGAGAACGCCGCCGGTGACGACCACCCATTTCTTGGGAGACATCGCAACCGCTACTAGAATCGAGTCCACAGAGAACGCAAGGTTCACGAGTTCGACCTTACAGATGGTCGCCCAGAGCGCCGACAGCCCGAACGCCGGCTTGGCTTTGGGTGGCGACTGACGTGCCTCTGCCCCGCCCTCCTGGGTGAAATGTCCCCAGGTGAGGTACAGCAGGTACAGACCGCCGAGCAGCTTCACCCACGACACGCGGATCAGGTACACGGCGAGCAGCGTGGCCAGAATTCGAAGCCCGAAGCCGCCGATCAGGCCGTATTTGAGCGCCTTCTTGTGCTGGTGCTTCGGCAAACCGAGCACCATGATGGCCATCACGAGCGCGTTGTCTGCGCTCAGCAGACCTTCCAGCACGACCAGCAATCCAATGGTGATGAAGTCGGTCGCGTGAATGTCAGGCAGAGGAACGTCGAGCACGGTGACTTCAGTATGACTGTCGCTGCGGCGATTTGTCACTCGACCTTCGACAAGGCTCATCCGATCCGTAGCAAGGAATTGACACGCGTCGTATCAAGTCCTATGCTTGACTTGTAGCAAGATTCATGGAAGACGAGTTGATTTTCATCTCGACGGCGGCACGGATGCTGGGGATGCATCCGCAGACGCTGCGGAAGTACGAACGGCTCGGACTCGTGCGTCCCGAGCGCACCATCGGCAGCATGCGGCTGTACTCGCGCGACGAAATCGAACGGCTGCGCTTCATCAAGCGCCTGGTCGACGACTACGGCGTCAATCTCGCTGGAGTCCAACAGTTGCTGGAAATCGCCGAAATCATGCGGCGTATACAGCCGCTCATTCGTGAAGACGCGCTCGCGCGCAACGAGCTGCGGCGGCGGCTCCTCAAAGAGATGACTCGATTGAATCAGATGCTCGGGTTGTGAGCGATGGAGTTCAAGGACTACTACGCTACGCTCGGAGTTTCGAAGAACGCCTCTGACAAGGAGATCAAGCAGGCATTCCGGAAGCTCGCGCGCAAATATCATCCCGATGTGAACCCGGGGGACAAAGCATCCGAGGCGCGCTTCAAAGAGATCAACGAAGCCAACGAGGTGCTCGCCGATCCGGAGAAGCGAAAGAAGTACGACGAGCTTGGCGCCAACTGGCGGATGTACGAGCAGGCGCAGCAGGCGGGACAAGCTGGCGGGGCGAGTCCGTTTGGCGGGCAATGGGCGTGGAATCAGGGGTCGGGTGGATTCCGTCAGATGTCGCCCGAAGAAGTCGAAGCGATGTTCGGCGACGAGGAAAGCCCGTTCTCCGATTTCTTTCGGACGTTCTTCGGCGGCGAGGCCGAACCGCGCCCGCGCGGCGGCCGCGCCAGAGCGCCACGCAATCAGAAAGGCCGCGACGTCGAGCACGAAATCGAACTGAGTCTTCAGGAGGCGCTGCACGGTTCCGTGCAACGGCTCTCGATTCAGCACGATGGGCAGGCGCGCAACGTCGAAGTGCGCATACCAGCGGGCGTGACGGATGGATCGCGCGTTCGCGTGTCCGGTGAAGGCGGCCGCGGATCCGGCAGCGGCCCGAGCGGGGACTTGTTCCTCCGCGTACGACTGCGCCCGGAGCCGGGCTTCGAGCGCAAGGGTCGCGATTTGTACACGAAGGTACGAGTCCCGGTCACGACCGCGGTGCTTGGCGGCGAAGTGGACGTGCCGACGCTCGGAGGCAAGGCGCTGCGGCTGAAGATTCCGCAGAACACCCAAAACAATCAGGTCTTCCGACTTCGCGGGCACGGGCTGCCGGCCATAGGCAAGCCGGAGGATCGAGGCGACCTCTACGCGACAGTCGACGTGGCATTGCCACAGACACTGACGGAAGAGGCGAGAAAGCATTGGGAGGCGTTGAAGCGGGCATAGGCCGGCCCGGAGGCCGGTCTCCACAGGTGGAGTACGTAGTGGCGGGTCTGTAGATCCGCCGTGTGGGACTGATCATGAATCTGAATAAATTCACTGAAAAGGCACAAGAGGCCGTCCTCGCCTCCCCGCAGCTCGCCGCCGAGTTGAATCACTCGCAGGTCGAGCCGGAGCACCTGCTGGTCTCGCTCGCTGAACAGCAAGAAGGCGTCGTCCCGGCGGTGCTGCAGAAGCTGAACGCCGATCCTTCGAAGGTTGCGCGCGCGCTGCGCGATCACCTCGCCCGGCAACCCAAGGCGTACGGCGGCACCGAGCCCAGTTTGTCTCCGCGAATGCGCGTCGTGCTCGATGCGGCGCAGGCGGACGCGAAGGCGATGCAGGACGAGTTCGTCAGCACCGAACACCTGCTGCTTGGCATTCTCGGCGAGCCCGGCCGCGCCACGAGCGTCGAAGTGCTCAAACAGAACGGCGTCTCGCGTGAGCGCGTGCTGGAGGCGCTGACGTCCATTCGCGGCAATCAGCGCGTCACGGATCAGAACCCTGAGAACAAGTACCAGGCGCTCGAGCGCTACGGCCGCGATCTGACCGAGCTTGCTCGCAAAGGCAAGCTCGATCCGGTCATCGGCCGCGACGAGGAGGTGCGCCGCGTGATTCAAGTGCTGTCACGCCGCACGAAAAACAACCCGGTGCTGATCGGCGAACCTGGCGTCGGCAAAACCGCCATCGTCGAAGGCCTCGCTCAGCGCATCGTCCGCGGCGACGTGCCCGAGGGCCTGAAGAACAAGCGGATTGTCGGCCTCGATATGGGCGCGCTCGTGGCCGGCGCGAAGTACCGCGGCGAGTTCGAAGAACGATTGAAAGCGGTGTTGAAGGAAATCGTCGAGTCGGCGGGCGCGGTCGTTCTGTTCATCGACGAACTTCACACGGTCGTCGGCGCGGGAGCCGCGGAAGGATCGATCGACGCATCCAACATGCTCAAGCCGATGCTCGCCCGCGGTGAGTTGCACACGATCGGAGCGACGACGCTCGACGAATATCGCAAGCACATCGAAAAGGACGCAGCTCTCGAGCGACGCTTCCAGCCGGTGATGGTCGGCGAGCCGACCGTCGAAGACACGATCAGCATCCTGCGTGGATTGCGCGAACGGTACGAGATTCATCACGGCGTCAAGTTGAAGGACGCGGCGCTCGTTGCCGCCGCTGTGCTCTCCCAGCGCTACATCACGGATCGATTTCTGCCAGACAAGGCGATCGACCTGGTCGATGAAGCCGCGTCCAGGCTGCGGATGGAAATCGACTCGATGCCCGCCGAACTCGACGAGGTGCAGCGTCGCATCATGCAGCTCGAAATCGAACGTGAGGCGCTGCGCAAAGAGAAAGACAAAGCGTCGCAGGAACGCCTCGCGAAACTGGAACGAGAGCTCGCGGATCTGAAGGAGCAGCAGTCGCAGTTGCGCGCGCATTGGGAGCAGGAGAAGGAAGCGATTCAGAAATCGCGCGAGCTCAAGCAGCAGCTGGAGCAGGTGCGGATGGAAGTGGAACGCGCGCAACGCGCCGGTGACTATGCGAAGGCCTCAGAGCTGCAATACGGCCGCGTGCCGGCCCTCGACCAGCAGATCAAAGAGGAGGAGACTCGCCTCGCAAAGCTGCAGCAGACGCAGCGAATGCTAAAAGAGGAGGTCGACGAGGAAGATATCGCGGAAGTCGTCGGCAAGTGGACCGGCATTCCCGTGGGCCGCTTGATGGAAAGTGAGATTCAGAAACTGCTCAAGATGGAAGAGCGGCTCCACGTTCGCGTCGTCGGTCAAGACGAGGCGATTCAGGCGGTGGCCAACGCCATTCGGCGCGCGCGTGCCGGACTCCAAGATCCGAATCGTCCGCTCGGATCGTTCATCTTCCTCGGACCCACTGGCGTCGGCAAGACGGAACTGGCGCGCGCGCTCGCCGAGTTCCTGTTCGATGACGAGCACGCCATGATCCGAATCGATATGTCGGAGTACCAGGAGAAACACACCGTGTCGCGCATGATCGGTGCGCCTCCTGGCTACGTGGGCTACGACGAGGCAGGCCAGCTGACCGAAGCGGTGCGGCGCCGGCCTTATTCCGTGGTGCTCTTCGACGAAGTTGAAAAGGCGCATCCCGAGGTGCTCAGCGTGATGTTGCAGCTCCTGGACGACGGCCGGCTCACCGATGGCAAGGGCCGGACGGTGGACTTCAAAAACTCTGTCGTGATCATGACGTCCAATCTCGGCAGTCAGTACATCGCTGAAAACGCGAGCCGCGATGATGGCGAGCTGAGCGAGGGTGTGAAACGGCAGGTCACCGAAGCGCTGAGGCAGCACTTCCGCCCGGAGTTTCTGAACCGCGTCGACGAGATCATCTTCTTCCATGCGCTAGGCAGGGAGCACATGAAGCAGATCATCGACATTCAGGTGCGCAGCCTCATGAAGCGTCTCGCAGATCGAAAGATCCGCGTCGAGCTTACCGACCGCGCCAAGGAATTCCTCGTGCAGGAAGGGTATGATCCTACATATGGCGCTCGTCCGTTGAAGCGGACCATTCAGAAGCGGGTCCTGGACCCGCTCGCCATGCGAGTGCTGGAGGGTGATTTTGCCGAAGGCGACCACGTCATCGCGGACGTCGGCGCCGGCGGTATCACGTTCAGCAAAGAGGAGGCGCGCGAGACCGTCGCGCGCACGTAGCCGACACGTAGAGGTTGTCGTTGCCGAATCCATTGATGCCTTCGGGTGGAAACAAACGCTCGACATCAGCGCGCCCCACCGCCATCTGGTGGGTGCTCGGCGCGCTGTTCATTCTCGCCCTCGGGCAGGCGTACTTGCTCTCGCCCGGCGGGCGGCAGGTTCCCTATAGCGACTTCAAGGGCCTCGTCCGCTCGGGTCAGGTTGCCGAGGTCACCGTCGGCGAGTCCACCATTCACGGGCAACTCAAAAAGGCGCAAGGCGACAAAAGCAGCGCCGCGTTTACCACGACACGCGTCGACGACCCGAAGCTTGCTGAGGAGTTGGACGCGCATGGCGTGAAGTACTCAGGTGAGGTGGTCAGCCGCTGGCTGCCCGAAGTCCTCAGCTGGGTCGTGCCGCTCTTGATTCTCGTGGCGCTGTGGTCCTTCTTCTTCCGCCGGATCGGAGGAGCCGAGGGAGGCGTCATGTCGTTCGCGCGCAGCAAAGCCAAAATCTTCGCGGAAGACGATGTGAAGGTGAGCTTTGCGGATGTCGCAGGCGTCGACGAAGCCGCACAGGAGCTGCGCGAGATTGTGGAGTTCCTCAAGACGCCCCGCAAGTACACGCAACTGGGCGGCAAGATTCCGAAGGGCGTCCTGCTGGTCGGTCCGCCGGGGACCGGCAAAACGCTGTTGGCGCGGGCGGTCGCTGGTGAGGCCAAAGTGCCGTTCTTCAGCCTGAGCGGTTCTGAATTCGTCGAGATGTTCGTCGGTGTGGGTGCGGCGCGCGTCCGCGACCTGTTTTCGCAGGCCGAGGCCAAGGCGCCATGCATTGTGTTCATCGACGAGCTCGACGCGCTCGGCAAGGTGCGCGTCCAGAGCCCCATGGGCAGCCATGAAGAACGCGAGCAAACGCTCAATCAACTGCTTGCCGAGATGGACGGCTTCGACCCCCGCAAAGCCATCATCATCATGGGCGCGACGAACCGGCCCGAGGTGCTCGATCCGGCGTTGCTGCGTCCGGGCCGCTTCGATCGTCAAGTGCTCGTCGACAAGCCCGACGTGAAAGGCCGTGAGGAAGTCCTCCGGATTCATGTCAAGAACGTGAAGCTTTCGGCAGACGTGGATCTGAGAAAGGTGGCCGTCAGGACGGCGGGATTTGCTGGCGCGGATCTCGCGAATCTCGTGAACGAGGCTGCTCTTTTGGCCGCGCGGCGCGACAAGAACGCTGTCGATATGCACGACTTCGACGAGGCCATCGACCGCCTCATCGCGGGTCTCGAGAAGAAGCGCGTCATGAGCACGAAAGAACGCGAAATCGTCGCGTATCACGAATCGGGTCACGCCATCGTGGCGAGCTCTCTTCCGGGGACGGATCCCGTTCACAAGATCTCGATCGTCGCCCGCGGTTTCGGCGCGCTCGGCTACACGATGCAGACGCCGACCGAGGACCGGTATCTGATGCAGCGCCGCGATCTCATGAGTCAGCTCGCGATGTTGCTTGGCGGCCGCGCCGCCGAGGAAATCGCGCTGGGGGAAATTTCAACCGGCGCGCAGAACGACCTGCAGCGGGCCACCGACATTGCCCGTGCGATGGCAACCGAATGGGGCATGAGCGAGCGGCTCGGCGCGATCAATCTCGATGCAGGCAAACGCAGCCGCTTCCTCGACGTGCCGCAGGGCGCCGAACGCGGGCCGTACAGCGAAGACACCGCGAAGATGATCGACGAAGAAGTGAAGATGATCGTCACGGAGGCGCACAACGATGCGCGGCGGATTCTCATGGACAGGCGCGACCTGCTCGAGATCATCACGCGGCGGCTGCTCGAGAAGGAGGTGATGGAGGGCGACGAGTTGCGCGCGATTCTGGAAGGAACGTTCGTCGAGAATCAGGCCGCCCAGGATACCGCGACTACGACAACGGCAACGAACGCGCCGAGCACACAGTCCACCGCGTAGTGATACCGCCCCACCGTTGCTGAAACCGCAATCAGCAGAGACAACACCAAAAACACGCTGCCTGCCGCCGGGTTGAGCGGCAGCACTGCGAGGGCAGCGGCCAGAGCGCCGGCGACGTGGCCGCTCGGGATGGTGTTGGCCTGCACGCTCGCACGGTCGAGAATCGTGGCATTGAAGCGACGCATCACGAGTCCCCGCAGCGCGAGCGTCACGCGCGGCTCCAGCGATCGTGGAGGACGCGAGCGAAGAAACGGCAGCGCCGCATAACAGGCGAGCTCTGCGGCGAGCACGATCGTCCAATACCTCACGATTGCGGCAGCGCCGTGCGTGGCCGCGATAATCGCGCCGGCACCGACTACAAGGTAGTCACTCGTGTACACGGCTTCAAGCGCTTCCAGCATCCAGCGCGGCGCTCGTTCGAGCAATCGATCGAGCCGCAGCCGGTCGAACAGCTGCCGATCGCTTTGCAATAAACGGTCTTCGAGCGCCTGTTGTGGCGCTGTGAACAAAAGCCCGGAAAGCCAGTAGCCGCCGAGCAGAAATGCGCCCGGCGCGAAGAGATGGACCCAGAACGAGCTCAGCGTTGCCGCGCCGGCAGCGACCAGCGCAAAGCTGGCGCAAGCAACGATGACGACCGGCCGTCTCGCGACACCCCTGAGGCGGAAACCGGTGATGGTCAACAGAAGCCCATATCCGCCGGCGATCCAACCCCAGGGTGCCATCACCTGATAATGTGTGGTTTCTTCGCCGATGGGCTCAGAGGCAACTGGAACTCTCTTGCCTTGCCTACAATGCAGTCCTATAATGCCTGCATTGCAGACATGAACAAGCCTGTTGTCCCCTACCTCGGCGAATTCGAATACGCCGTCCTCCTGTCGGTCCTGCAGGTGGAGGGCGCATACGCCGTTCCCATTCGCCGTGTGCTCGAAGAGCGCACCGGCAGACCTGTGACGCGCGGCGCGCTCTATACAGCGCTCGAGCGCCTCGAAGCGAAAGGGTGTCTGCGCTCGCGAATGGACGATGCGTCCGGCGAGCGCGGCGGCCGCGCCAGACGGTATTTCAACGTGACGCCGGCAGGTTTGCGCGCGCTGAAATCGACGCATGCGGTTCTCGCGAATCTCACCCGGGGTCTTGAAGCCATCCTGGAGAAGCCGTGACTTCCCCATCGACGCCGCCTGCTCTGGCCGAGCGCATCCTGTCGTGGCTGATTCGGGACCGTGACTGGCGCGACAGCATCGTTGGCGATTTGCGCGAAGAGTTCGCCGAATCGAGTCGACGCGATGGTCTCCGGCGGGCGCGTCGCTGGTACTGGCGAGAAGCGCTGACGATTGGGATGCGAGCGCTCATCACGCGCGGGGCCGCGCGACGCGCGCGAACGCGCTGGCCGCTCGACGCTGCGGAAATCGAGTCGTCGCGATCGTGGCGCGCCGGATTTGCACGAGACCTGCGGCATGCAGTCCGCGCAGTTGCCCGGCGGCCTGCGACCAGTCTCGTGGTGGTCGCGTCGCTCGCGCTGACGCTCGCGGCCAACAGCAGCATCTTCGCGCTGGTTGACGCGCTTGTCCTCCGGCCGTTTCGTTTTCCTGGTGTCGAACGTCTGGTGGTCATCGTCTCCAGCAACCCGCAGGATGCATTCGTCGATCGCGAATCTGTCGCCCCTGCGGACTTCCGCGCGTGGCGGAGCGAGTCGCACACGCTGACAAACCTGTCGGCGGCCGAGTGGTGGGATGCGAATCTCTCCGGCACAGACAAGCCGGAGCAGGTGGCCGGCTTTCGCGTGACTGCCGACTTCTTCAAGGCGTTTCAGATTCAGCCGATGCTCGGTCGAGACTTCGTGCGCGGTGAAGAGACGCCAGGGCAACATCGGCGCGCAATTCTGGGGTACCGGCTCTGGATTCGGCAATTTGGCGGCAACCCCGGGGTTGTCGGCCAGGCCGTTCATATCGACGGTGAACCGTATGAGGTCGTCGGAATTGCTCCGAAAGGATTTGCCATTCCCGACGGCGCGGAAATCTGGGCGCCACTTGCCTACTCCCCCGATGAGTGGAACAACCGCCGGCGCGGCTTCCTGGTGGTGAGCGGTCGACTGCAAAACGGTGTGTCGCTCGATCGAGCACGGGCGGAAATCGAGTCGATCGTCGCGCGCCAGCGGCGCGAATATCCGGACACGAACCAGGCTCGCATGGTTGCCGTGCTTGATTTCCAGCGGGGCATGGCGGATCCCGGAGCGGGTCCATTCATGAGCGTGGTGCAGGCCGCCGGTGTTCTTCTCCTGCTGATCGCGTGCGCCAACATCGCGAATCTCCTGCTTGCACGCGGTGGTGAGCGCGCACAGGAGTACGCCGTCCGACTGGCGCTCGGCGCGGGCCGCGGCAGACTCGCGGGGCAAACGATCCTCGAGGGCAGCATCCTCGCTGTCATCGCGGTGATCATCTCCGTGCCTTTGGCCTGGGCAGCGCTGGACGTCTCGCGCGCGTCCATTCCCGCCTCCGTCATTCGTTTTGTGCCGGGGCTCGATTTCATGCGAATCAGCCCCGAGCTCTTCCTCGTAATGCTTGCCATGGCGGCGGGGGCAACACTCGCCTTCACGCTCTTCCCCGCGTTGCAGGCAGCGCGCATCGGGATCTCGCTGGCGCTCGGTCAAAACAGCCGGACATTGACGTCATCCCGCGAACGGCACTGGCTGCGAAGCACGCTGGCGGCGTCACAGATGGCGCTCACACTGGCTCTGCTCTTCGGCTCGGTGCTGTTGACGGCGACGGCATATCGCGCAATCAACGGCATGTTCGGATTCGACAAGCACAATCTGCTCGTTGCGCGTGTGGTGCTGCCGGAACGCCCCTACGCGGAGGCCGATCGCCGGCGTCAGTTCGTCACCACCGTCACAGATCGGATGCGCGCTATACCTGCGGTTTCGGCCGTCGCGATGGTGAGTAACCTGCCGTACTCCGGCGGCAACGCGACGCGCGGGTTCTGGCCCGAAGGCGTCACGGTGAAGGACCGGGAAGTACGCCAGGTCGACTATCGACGCGTGTCGCTTGACTATTTCGATACGATGCGCATTCCGCTGCTCGCCGGCCGGGATTTCTCGAATGGCGATCGCGCCGGGACCGAGGCCGTCGCGATCGTGAGTCGCAGCCTGGCCGAGCGCTACTGGCCGGGAGCGTCGCCACTCGGCAGGCGATTCAGGATTACCGCCGACGGAGAGTGGACCACCATCGTCGGCGTCGTTGGAGATGTGCTGCACGACTGGTTTCAGCAGCGGCGCGCGCCAACGGTTTATCGACCGCTCGCACAGGATGCGCCGCTCTCCGTCGCGTTCGTCGCGCGCACGGTCGGAGATCCGTCGAATGTCGCCGGCGATTTGCGGCGTGCCGCCGCCGCTGCGGACCCCGATCAACCGGTGATCGAGTTGAAGTCGATGGAAGACGTGATACAGGACCGCACCGCAGGCATCGCGTTTATCGCCCGGGCGCTTCGGGTGGTGGGCTTGATTGCGTTTGTACTCGCCATTACCGGCTTGTACAGTCTGATGGCATTCATGACAAGCCGCCGGACACAGGAGATCGGAGTGCGCATGGCGCTCGGTGCCACTTGGTGGCAGGTCATGCGTCTTGCGACAGCGCAGGCCGTCAGAATTACCATCGCAGGCCTCGTGGTCGGCGCGGTCATGTCCGCGGTTCTCGGGCGTGTTCTGGAATCAGTTCTGTTGGGTGGTGTATCCAACAATCTGTCGCAGCTTGGAATGCTGACCGGACTCATGGCAACCGTGGCGCTGACGGCGGCGTATCTCGCCGCACGCCGCGCAGCTTCCATCGATCCCACGCTGGCGCTGCGGGCGGAATGAAGAGAAGTTTCCAGTTTCTGACAACTGGGAACTTTACTCAGCCGGCCTGTCTGCCGCCTCTGGTCCAAGCGCGGCCTCGGCCGCTTGAAATCCAATCTTCGAATGCGTGCCGTCACAAAACGGCTTCGTCGTGGAGTGGCCGCAGCGGCAGAGCGCGAACCGCTGCGGATTGGTCGGCTTGTACTCGTTGCCATTCCAATCGATCAACTTCACATCGTCGCCTTCAACAAGGTACGAACCGTTCTGTCGGACTTTGATGGTGGTCGTCATAGTGTGTCAGTGCAGGTAAGCACGAGGACCGAGCCGCGGCTCATCCCATTTTTTGCATTGCGGACAGGAACTCCGCGTTGTTCTTCGTCTTGCCCATCTTATCCAGCAGCAACTCCATCGCTTCGACGGGCGACAGCGGATTGAGCACTTTGCGGAGCACCCAGATGCGATTGAGATCTTCGCGAGGGATGAGGAGCTCTTCTTTGCGCGTCCCGCTTTTCAGCATGTCGATCGATGGGAACACGCGTTTGTCGGTGAGCTTCCGATCGAGATGAATCTCCATGTTGCCGGTGCCCTTGAACTCTTCGAAGATCACGTCGTCCATGCGCGAGCCGGTGTCGATGAGCGCTGTCGCGATGATCGTAAGCGAGCCGCCTTCCTCGATGTTGCGTGCCGCGCCAAAGAAGCGCTTGGGTTTCTGAAGGGCGTTGCTGTCGAGACCGCCTGAAAGCACTTTGCCGGACGGCGGAATCACCGTGTTGTACGCGCGCGCGAGACGCGTAACCGAGTCGAGCAGGATCAGCACGTCCTTCTTGTGCTCGACGAGGCGCTTCGCCTTTTCGATGACCATCTCGGCGACCTGCACGTGGCGCTGCGCGGGCTCGTCGAAGGTGGAGGAGATCACCTCGCCGTCCACCGAGCGCTGCATGTCGGTGACCTCTTCGGGCCGCTCGTCGATGAGCAGCACGATCAGATAGACCTCCGGATGATTGCGTGCGACCGACTGCGCGATGTTCTGCAGCAGCATCGTCTTGCCGGTACGCGGCGGCGCGACGATCAAGCCGCGCTGCCCCTTTCCTATCGGCGTCATCAAGTCCATGACACGCGCGGAGAGATTGTCGCTCTCGGTTTCGAGCTTGATGCGATCGAGCGGATAAAGCGGTGTAAGGTTTTCGAAAAACAGCTTGTCCCGCGCCTGATCCGGTGCTTCGAAATTGACGGCTTCGACCTTGATCAGGGCGAAGTAGCGCTCGCCTTCTTTCGGCGGCCGAATCTGGCCCGACACCGTGTCGCCCGTCTGCAGGTCGAATTTCCGGATCTGGGAGGGCGAGACGTAGATGTCATCGGGGCCCGGCAGGTAGTTGTAATCCGGCGCGCGCAGGAACCCGAATCCGTCGGGCAGCACTTCGAGCACGCCTTCAGAGAAAATGAACCCGCTCTGTTCGGTCTGCGCCTTGAGGATCTGAAAGATGAGCTCCTGCTTGCGCATGCCGGTGGCACCGGCGACGTTCAATTCCTTGGCGACCTGGGTGAGCTTCTGGATGCTCATGTCCTTCAGTTCGCCGATGTTGAGCCCGCGCGCACGGTTGTCCTGTTGAGCAGCGGCCTCAGTGCCGTTCTGAACGGCTCCTTCGGCCGGAGGCGCCTGAGTGGCACCACCGCGAGATGAACCGTGACGCTTGTGATTGGTCATATGGAGTTCTCTAGTTCGTGTTGTCGGAGAAGGATCTGGTTCGACGTGTGGGACGTGAATAAGAGATCCGCGTCCGCGATGACTGACCTGGCAGGGAATCGAGTTCTTCGGGAGTATATCAGAACTCGCTCGGACTGAGCCCGATTCCCATGATGCTGCACGCTTCGATGGGTTGCAAACCGAGACTGCGCGCTTTGGCGATGAGCGCATCGGACTCGGCGCCCGGGTTGACCCACAACTCCCGGATGCCTTTCTGCGCAATCTGTTCAATCAGCTGCTCGCCGATGTGCGGAGGGACATACATCGTCGCGAA
>Ga0137368_10002295_pt1 | contig 20496 bp, 18 predicted proteins | sample SagtaG_13_FD_104917 | JGI IMG/M metagenome (GOLD analysis project Ga0137368, IMG submission 104917) | Vadose zone soil microbial communities from Sagehorn Ranch, Mendocino, California, USA - Sage1_L_100_16 metaG | ecosystem: Environmental > Terrestrial > Soil > Vadose zone | place: USA...
CGGGCCGGGGTCAGCGACCCCGGCTACAGCAGGATTTTCTAGCTTTTCGTCCATTGCTTTTTCCAGAGCGCGACCAGGAGACGCGCTTGCGCGCCGAGCGTTTCACGACTGCCGTTATTCCAGACCACGTGGTTCGCACGCCTGATTTTTTCGTCGAGTGGCATTTGTGAGTTGATCATTTGTTTAGCTGCGGCGGGTTTGAGCGGCGTGCGCTCCATCAGCCAGCGTAGTTGAGTGGCATAAGAACAGGCGACCACCACCACTCGATCGTACAATGTTTCATCGCCCGTTTCATAAAGAAGTGGAATATTAGCGAAGAAAAAATCGGGAGAGTTGCGATGCGTTTCCGCTTCCGCGCTCCATTGGCGGCGAATCCGCGGATGGAGAATCTGCTCGAGCGCGCCTCTTTTGCTCGCGCTGCCAAAGACTATGGCGCGAAGTTTCTCTCGATTCAAGTCCCCGGCGTCCGAAAAGACGCCCGCCCCAAATTCGCTGCGAATTTCTTTTTTTACCTCCGAGTCAAGATCGACGAGCCGGTGTGCTTCCTGGTCGGCATCGAAGAATTTGGCGGCCGGAACGATCTCGCGCAGAGATTGGCAAAAGCTGGATTTGCCCGTGGAAATTCCGCCGGTGATTCCGATGACAGCCATGATCAGGAAGATAGACATTCTGTACGTGCAGCGAAACAGGCATGTTGCATGCCGACGAAATGACGAATAGACGAATGACGAAGCACGAAGGAAAACCCAAGCACCCATGACAAAGTCCTACCCCTAAGTTTTGTCATTCGTCATTGATTCGTCATTCGTCATTCGGATTTCGTCATTTTGGTGATATTTTCTCCGATCTATGACTCCGCAGGTTTTGGCAGGAAAGGTCGGTGTTGTCTTTGGCGTGGCGAACAAGCGCAGCATCGCCTGGGCGATCGCGAAGGCCTGGGCCGCGGCTGGTGCGCGTTTGATTTTTAATTATCAGGGCGAGCGACTAAAGGAAAACGTCGAGGAATTGACCGGCGAATTTGGGGAGAAGACGCCCTTATTCCCTTGTGACGTTTCAAGCGATGAACAGATCAGCGCATTTTTTGAGAGTGTCCGCGGGCAGACCGACCGCCTTGATTTGATGCTTCACTCGCTTGCGTTCGCCCCGAAAGAAGCGTTGGAAGGCGATTTTGTGAGCACAACACGCGAAGCGTTCCGCACCGCGCATGACGTCAGCGCTTATTCGCTCGTCGCGCTCGCCCGCGAGGCCGCGCCGCTGATGACAGACGGCGGGAGCATTCTGGCGATGACCTATTACGGGGCGGAGAAAGTGGTGCCGCATTACAATGTCATGGGGGTAGCGAAAGCCAGCCTGGAGGCGAGTACTCGCTATCTCGCTTACGATCTCGGCCCAAAGAAAATTCGGGTGAACTGTATTTCTGCCGGCCCAGTGAATACCCTGGCCGCGCGCGGCATCAGCGGCTTCACGTCAATGTTGAAACATTATCAGGAGCGCGCGCCGCTGAAACGCAGTTGCGACCCGGCGGAACTCGGCGAGACCGGAGTATTTCTCGCGAGCGACGGAGCGGCAGCGATCACCGGTCAGGTGATCTACGTCGATGGCGGTTATCAAATCATGGGAATGTGATCAGCTCTTACTCCTGCTCATGCTCGTGCTCTTAATCCAACCGGAAACAGATCGCTCAGGATTACGGCGGTAGGGACGGATCGCCGAGCCGTCCGTTCATTCGCACAGTGGCGGCGCGCCCGGCGGTCGCGCCCTACCAAGCTGCCCGTGCTCGTAATCGAATGACAATAGAACGAGCACGATTACGATCATGAGCATGAGTAAGAGCGCTGCCGGCCAGCTGCGGGAATTGCTGGGAAACGATTGCGTCGCTGACGATCCGGAAACACTCGCTGAGCACAGCCGCGATAAATGGTTCGCAGCGCACGTGCCTGAGGCAGTCGTTTTTGCCAGATCGACAAGCGACGTCAGCAAATTGCTTGAGTTTGCTTCGCGCGAAAAAATTCCGGTAACGGCGCGCGGCGGCGGATTCGGTTACGTAGGGGGATGCGTGCCGGCGCGAGGCGGGATCGTGTTGTCGCTCATCCGGATGAATCGCATCATGGAAATGACCTTTGCCGATGCGGTTGGGATTGTTCAACCAGGTGTGTTTACGGCTGACCTGAAAGCGGCCGCGCGCGCGCAGAAACTGTTTTATCCGCCCGATCCGGCAAGCATGAAAGATTGCACAATCGGTGGAAACGTCGCGACCAATGCCGGTGGCCCGCGCTGTTTGAAATACGGGGTGACACGCAATTATGTGATCGGCCTTGAAGTGGTGCTTACAAATGGCGAGGTGCTGCGAACAGGCGGGCGTGTTCATAAGAACAAGACCGGCTTCGATCTAATCGGACTCTTTGTTGGTTCGGAAGGAATGCTCGGCGTGGTCACGGAAATCACGCTGCGTTTGCTCCCGCTTCCTCCGGCGCGCTCCACCCTGTCCGCGGCCTTCGCCACCGCCGCGCAGGCCGCTGAAGCCGTCCAGGCGATTTTTGCCGCGGGATTCCTGCCTTCGTCATTGGAAGTCGCCGATCATTTTACCTTGGAGGCGGCGCGGCGTGATCTCGGCGAGATGATTGTTCCGGCCGGAAACGCTCACTTGCTTGTCGATCTCGACGGGCAGGAGGAAAGCGTTCGCAGCGAAGCCGCAGCCATTCGCGAATTACTTGAAAAGAAAAAAGCAAACGCCATCCAGATGGCGATCGGTGAAGCAGACTGCGAAAAGCTTTGGGCCCTGCGCCGCGAATTCAGCAATTCGCTTCGTGCGACCGGCCTGACCAAGTTAAACGAGGATGTGGTGGTGCCGCGCAGCCACCTCGTAGATCTGATGGAATTCGCGGAGAAACTGCAAACCAAACACGGATTTCCCATCGCCTGCTTCGGCCACGCCGGTGACGGGAATATTCATGTCAACATCATGGCGGACCGTTACAACCGCGATGCCGTCGTACGAGAAGAAGTCGATCGCGCGCTCGATGACCTGTTCAAACAAGTGCTTGCATGGGGCGGAGTGATCACGGGCGAGCACGGAATCGGCCTCGCAAAAAAACGCTGGTGGCCTGACGCGACCAGCGAGGTCGCGCGTGAGCTGCATCACAAGCTTAAACAAATTCTCGATCCGCACGGGATTCTGAACCCCGGAAAATTTGTTGGCCCCGAAGGCTTTCGGGGTTGACTACTCCGAATCTGCATTGAGATTCAGCCAGCTTTTTACGGCGCTTCTGAATTCGCCGCGACTGACGCGCATCCGCGTCGTCGTAAACGAATCAATTAGGGAAGACATGATGTCTTGCTTTCGCTGTTGCGCCGTTCCGATACGAAATGAAACCAGGAAAAATTACTCACACCATCGCGGTCATACTTTCGTCAATCTCGTCTCTCTTCGCCCACGGGATGCCTTCAAAGGCCGAATCTCCCAACGTAAAGGCGAGCAAAAAATCGAATAGATCATCGGACGACCGCCTGCTCGATGTTGGCTCACTTGCATTCTCTCCGGGGCAGCTATCGGCATTTTCGCCCGAACCGGGGCAGCGGTATGCGTGGAAAAAGAGTATCGTGACCACCGTCTTTTGGATCGGCGAGAAACCAAGCGCAAATAATCCGATGCCCAATCGGACGAGTTCCTGGGACAAAGACTGGACGAAAAATTACGGGGGCTTCGATGATCCGAACCCGGCGAACAGAAGCCATTACATTCCGGCGAAATTCACGCCACGACAAAATCCATTCTATTGCGCACTTCCCTACAACGACAAGGCGACCACGGGTCATCGCCCCGAGGCGCCGCGCGTTGTTCCCTGGTTTAAAGAAGCGTATCAGGGACCGGCTGTTTCGACCTGCAAAGGTCGATGGGTCGCAATCCGCAAAGGCAACCGCACGGTTTATGCGCAATGGGAAGACGCCGGACCTTTCCGCACCGATCATTGGCAATATGTGTTTGGCAATGAACGCCCAAAACCCAATCTGAATAAGGGCGCTGGTCTCGATGTCTCGCCGGCCGTGCGCGACTATCTCGGAATGAACGACACGGATGTCACCGACTGGAAATTCGTGGAGTTTAGTGAAGTGCCGCGCGGGCCGTGGTCGAGTCACGGAGAAAACAACACGTTTGTGATCAATGATCGCAAAAAAGGGGTGGAGCTGGCCGAGGAACTCAAGCCCGGTCGCCGGCCAGTTGTGCGTTGATCTTCCTGGCAGGGAGATGTGATTTTTCGTTAGACGTTTTTCTGTAGGGGATGTGAGCACTTGTGAACGCGCGTCAAATCCGCGCGATTTGCGAGAGCGACGCGATTACAAAGAACAATGCGAAAGTGCCGCGCGATTCGTGTTTTTTGTTGGGCAATCCTTCTCGTATTCAATCTCGGCGGCGCCAGTAACTGCCTCAATTCAAGCGGCAACGCCGCGATGGGCGATTGGACAAACGATGTGCCTGGGGTCCGGCGTAGAATCATGGTCAAGGATTTACCTCCGCCCGGTTCAAATGTTTTGGCAATTAACCGGGCGCGTGTCGTCGCGCGTCCCGAAGGAGCCCAGCTTCAGGTTCCACCCGGCTTCAAGATCGAGTTGTACGCGGAGGGCTTTCGCGACCCCAGATATCTGTTGACCGCGCCGAATGGAGATATCTTTGTCGCGGAAAGTCGTGCCAATCAAATCAAGGTGTTGCGCGACGCGAAGGGAAGCGGCAAGCCCGACGTCACCGAAATATTTACCGAGCGCGATCTGAATAAGCCATTCGGGATAGCATTTTATCCGCCCGGCAATGATCCCCAGTTCCTATACGTGGCCAATACCGACGGTGTAATTCGATTTCCGTACCGCAATGGCGACCTCAAAGCCCGCGGACCGGCCGAAAAGCTGGCTGCACATCTTCCCGGTGGCGCAGGAAACCTGCGCAGCGGCGGGCATTGGACACGGGACATCGCTTTTTCCCCCGATGGGAAGAAAATGTACGTTTCGATCGGCTCGCGCTCGAACGTTTCCGATGATGCCAGGGAAGCTGATCGCGCTCGTATTTTCGAGTTCAACCCCGATGGCAGCGAACGAAAAGTTTACGCGTGGGGAATTCGGAACGCCGTTGGCATCGCGTTTCGACCCGGCAGCGATGAACTCTGGATGAGCACGAACGAGCGTGACGAAATCGGTGAGGATTTGCCGCCTGATTACATCAGCAGTGTGCGCCCCGGTAGTTTTTATGGCTGGCCTTGGTTTTACATTGGCAACCACGTCGATCCACGCCACAAAGGGAAACACCCTGAGCTCGCCGACAAAGTCATTGTCCCCGACGTGCTTGTGGAGGCGCACTCAGCCACCCTCAATTTGTGCTTTTACACCGGCGACCAGTTTCCGGCCGAATACAAAGGCGACATTTTCGCCGCGTTCCACGGTTCGTGGAACCGGAAAAAAAGCACTGGCTACAAAATTGTTCGCGTGCCCTTCGACCACTCAACCGGGAAAGCACTCGGTGAATACGAAGATTTCGTGACCGGGTTTGTCACGCCTGACGGGAAAGTGTGGGGTCGCCCTGTCGGAATCACCGTTGCCAAAGATGGCAGCCTCCTTTTCAGTGCAGACGGCAACGGCACCATCTGGCGCGTGACCTACGGCCGGTAGTCAAGAAGACAATCTGCCACCCGACCTCGCGAAAAACCCTGGCGTCAAACCCAGCAGCAGGTAGGAGCGGTTCACCGAACCACCCAATGCGAATGAGGTCAATCGCCCCTACCTCGTCGCGTGGCGCAACATCGCAACCCTACCGATTATTCAGGACCGTTTGCGGCGCAGACTTAGTTATCTCAAGTCCGCCGCAGGACGGACTCGCTGTGGCGAGCTGGGCGCTCACCTTCTGACTTCCGATGCCTGCTCTTTTAGGTTTGCCGCGAGAGGTTCAATTTCCTTCTATTTCTCTGCGCAGTTGTTTTCTGCTTGGGCACAGTTGATTTAAGCTGCGAGATGGTCGCTTCTTTTGATCGGTCCCACTGGATTTTAGCGGGTACGGCGGCCTCCCAGTTCCGCCCTCGCCAGAATACGGCCGTTTGCGTCAAATCCCCCTGCAACAAGGACCCTGCCGTTTTCTAGCAACGTCGCTGTGTGATAACCGTGTCCAGTGTTGAGGCTGCCTGTGGCAGTCCAGGTCCCGCTCGCCGGCTTGTACAGTTCGGCGCCCGCAAAAGGAAAACCAGTGCTGTTATATCCCGCTGCAACAAGGACCAGGCCGTTTTGTAGCAACGTCGCTGTGTGAGCACCACGTGCGACGTTGACACTGCCCGTGGCAGTCCAAGTCCCGCTCGCCGGATTGTACAGTTCGGCGCTCGCCGAAAGAAAACCAGTGCTGTTAACTCCCCCTGCAACAAGGACCATGCCGTTTCGTAGCGACGTCGCCGTGTAATAAGTACGCGCGGTGTTGAGGCTGCCTGTGGCAGCCCACGTCCTGCTCGCCGGGTCGTACAGTTCGGCGCTCGCCGAAGCAATGTTATTGCTATCACGTCCCCCGGCAACAAGGACCATGCCGTTTTGTAGCAACGTCGCCGTGTGAAAATAACGTGCGGTGTTGAGACTGCCTGTGGCAGCCCAGGTCCCGCTCGCCGGGTCGTACAGTTCCGCGCTCGCCAGAACAGGTCCTTCAAATCCCCCTGCAACAAGGACCATGCCGTTTTGGAGCAACGTCGCCGTGTGCCGAGCGCGTGCAGTGTTGAGGCTGCCTGTGGCAGTCCAAGTCCCGCTCGCCGGGTCGTACAGTTCGGCGCTCGCGAGAAGGTCGCTTGTCCCACTGCCCCCTGCAACAAGGATCATGCCGTTTTGGAGCAACGTCGCCGTGTGCTCAGCGCGTGCGGCGTTGAGGCTGCCTGTGGCAGTCCAGACACGGCTCGTCGGGTCGTACAGTTCGGCGCTCGCGAGAAAGTCGCTTGTGCCACCCCCCCCAGCAACAAGGACCACGCCGTTTTGGAGCAACGTCGCCGTGTGAGAATAACGTGCGGTGTTGAGCCTGCCCGTGCGCCTCCAGATCCACCTCGCCAAGGCTTTGTGAGAGCCGGCTGTGTTGCTGTACAGCGCATCAAACCCCATCGCCGTATTGTCAGCACCAGTGGTGAGGCTGAAGAACGGATCGTCATCCTCAGCGCTGTTCTGGTCTGGATAGCCTCCGTCCGGTGCTGGGAGAACCCCGAAAGCTTTCGGGGTCGGCAAAAGCCCAAAGCAGGCGAGCGTTAGTGCGATGAGAACTGGCAGAATTGATATTTTTTTGAACTGAGTTAGCGGATTCATGGTTCTTCCTTTCTTTTCCCCGCTCCGTTGATTCTGTGATTCGCGGGTCCGGAAGGGGCAAAGAACCTAGCGGGGAAATGCCCTCCGCCTGATTCGAATCCGTTTAACGACGCCAAAGCTTTGAAAAATCTCATTCGCTTGTCAAGACTATAATTTACGCGTTTCGCTGAGAAGGGTTGTGCTGGTTCAATTGTCAGTTGTGGGAGCGCCGACTAAAGGGATGTCAGGCTGCCAGCCTGACTCGGCGGGCGGGCTGCCAGCCCGCTGTAGGCCAATTCGCCAGGCTGGCAGCCTGTCGGCCGAAGTCAGCCAAGCCGGCTGACATCCAATTCCAGTTCCGCCAGGCAAACTGAGCGTCCCAGCGCTGTTCTGGTTTGGATCGCCTCCACCCGAGCCGAGGCCGGAGTCACTGCTCCCGCTTGCGGCGAAAGCCCAAAGCAAGCGAGCGTTAGCAACGTCGCCGTGTGCACGTAACGAGCGGTGTTGAAGCGATTGAAGTGCACTCTCTCGGATATCTTTGAAGCCTGAGCGAGAGGCGGCAGCGCTTGGCACAAGCGCCTCTACAACTTTAGCAGTTCGGCTAACGCCTTTCGATCCGTCACCGCGGCGAGCCGCCACCGAGATGTTTTACGGCCCACTAAACACACGAAAAGACACGAAAATTTTCAATGCGACTTCAGCCCGAAACCGAGCTCGATCTCGAGGCACTAATGAAACCGGCTCGAGAAACCCGCAGCCCTTATCTTGATAAACGGTAAAGCGCGCCCCGAGGATCGCGTAACTGTCATCTTTGTAAATCAATTCTGCCTTTTCTTCTTTTCGCGTCATTGGTGTGTTTCGTGGGCTAAAACCGGCGGTTTCGAAACCGCCGCTCCTTGTTCTACCGCGCGAGCAAAACAGCTAGCGCTTTTGGATCAGTGACGGGCGCCTTGCAGGTGAAATTTTCGCATACGTAAGCGGCCGGTTTTCCATCTACCAGCGACATCGCGCGAATGGCTTCGTTCTTCTCACCGAGAAATTTCTGGCCTTCACCGCCGTCGGCCAAAAGCAGAATTGTCTTCGGCAGAAAATGACGACGCACTTCTGTTAGGAGCGCCTTTGTTTCCGGTGCGTCCTTCGTTCCAGCGATCACGATTTGTCGCGGTTTACTTAAGCTAAAGTCGAGCGCAACCAGCATTTGGGGCATGGCACTAGGGAAATGGGAAAGGGTCGTCGCAAATGCGTTGATCGTTTTCCGCGCCCGATCTTCCATTTCTCTGTCATCATAAATTTGTGATAACCGCAAAACATTCAGGGCCGCGATCGAACTCGCCGCTGGCTCCGCGCTATCATTGTCGTCTTTCATTCGCAACAGCACGCTCGCGTCGTTGCCACTGGTGGTGAAGTAACCGCCATTCTGCTCATCGAAGAACAAGCGGTCCTGCGCCTCCTGCAATTGCCTTGCAAACTTCAGCCATTCGACATCGAAGGAGGCTTCGTAAAGATCGAGAAGTCCCTGAATGACGAATGCGTAATCGTCGGCGAACCCTTCTACTGCGCTCCTGCCATCGCGATAACTGCGAAAGAGCAGTTTGCTCTTTTCGTGATAAAGATTTGCGCGCAGAAATTTGGCCGCGCGCGTCGCGATTTCGAGATAACGCGGCTCATCGAGGACCTGCGCCGCGCGGGCATAAGCCGAAATCATCAGCCCGTTCCACGCAGCGATGATTTTATCGTCGAGATGAGGCCGCGGCCGTTTCGCCCGGATCGCGAAAAGCTTCCCCCTGCTCTGTTTCAGTAAATCACGAATCATCTGCTCGAAAATCTCCCCGGCAGGCGAAACGCCCGCCGGCCGCACAGGCTGGAAGCCTATGTTCCGAAACTGCTTCGCCGTTTCCGCAATCGTGTGCCGCTCGATCAAAATATTTTTACCGCGGAATTCGTCTTGCGGATCGCTTCCTTCCGGCGCGTTTCCATGCGGCTGCACGCCGTAATGAAAATCAAAGATCTCGGCGGCATCACCCAGCACGGCGTCGATCTCTTTTTTCGTCCAAATGTAGAACGCGCCCTCTCCGTGTTCGGGTTTGCCATGCTCAAAAAAGCTGTCGGCATCTTCGGCCGAAAAAAATCCGCCTTCCTTTGACGTCATGTCGCGAGCGACGTAATCGAGAATGTCGCGGGCAACTGATTCGAAATATTCCCTCAGCTCGCGCTTCGCACGTGCCGAGCCATAGCTTGGCGAAGGCCGGTCCGCCTCTCCCTCGCCAAGGAGAGGATTGAGGTGAGGGTCATCTAAAATCTGAAATGCATCGACGTAAGCGACAGCCAGCTGCGCCTGATCGTAAAGCATCTTTTCGAAATGGGGGACGTGCCAATAACGATCAACCGAGTACCGATGAAAACCGCCGCCGAGATGATCGTGCATTCCGCCCGCAGCCATTTTTCGAAGGGTAAGCAGAGCCATTTCGAGTGCCTGTTTGCCGGATTCGCTGTTCGGATTGCGCGCGTAAAATCGGGAAAGAAAATTCAACGTCACTGGGCGCGGGAATTTCGGCGCAGAGCCGAAGCCGCCCTCCTTCAGATCATAACTGCGCTCGATCTGGCGGCAGGCAGTATCTAAAATCGCTGCATCGATCTTGCCTTCAGCCGCTGGAGTCGATTGGGATTCACGCAGTGCCGCGACGATCTTACCGCCCTGTTCGACAATTTTGTCGTGATTATCCTTCCAAGCTGCCGCGATCCGCTCGAGGACTTTCTTGAAACCGGGCTGACCATAACGGTCCTCGGGTGGAAAGTATGTTCCGCCAACGAACGGCTTTAGGTCCGGCGTTAACCAGACACTCATCGGCCAACCGCCGCCGCCGGTTGTCGCCTGGACAAAGGTCATGTAGACGCGATCGACATCGGGCCGCTCTTCACGATCGACTTTGATGTTCACAAAGTCCCGGTTCATGATCGCGGCGACTTCTTCGCTCTCGAAGGATTCGTGTGCCATGACGTGGCACCAGTGGCAGGTGGAATAACCGACCGAGAGAAAGATCGGCTTATTTTCGCGACGCGCTTTCGCGAAGGCGTCTTCCCCCCACGGATACCAATCGACCGGATTATGCGCGTGCTGGAGCAGGTACGGCGACTTTTCGTGAGCGAGCCGGTTGGTGTGCTCGCTTTTTTCTGTAGCGCCGCTCTCTGAGCGCCGGGGACTCGCCGGTGTCGGACCAGCGTCGCTATGATTTGCTGTCACCAACCACGTTAGCGCGAGAACAAAAAAGCGGAAGAGGCTTATCGCCACGCATCGCGATGCGGTAATGAACCAAAGGGCAGTCATCCCGAGCGGAGCGAGGGACCTCACCAAGGATGACAAGTCACTCACTCCAAAAAGTGTGATCCATCTGCAGATGACAGGTTCTTCGCTCCGCTCGGAATGACCGTTCACATCACATTCTTGTCATTCCGAGCGAAGTCGAGGAATCTCTCAAGGAAATGACGAAGCCCGAATGTTGAATGACGAATTAATGTCGGAATACGAACCAGGGTCGAGGCGACCTTATTTGTCAATTCGGCCTTGATCATTCCTTCGTCATTCGTCATTGGGATTTCGTCATTCGGCCGATAGCTTCCCGCCACGACGGGACTCACCATCACATCATCACGTGGACGCCACACAGCTCATCCTTCTGTTTATCGCCGTCGGTGTGATCGCGTTTCTGTATTCATCTGTCGGTCATGCCGGAGCATCGGGCTATATCGCGATAATGACGCTCTGGGGCATTGCCCCTACCGTTATCAGACCAACCGCGCTCGTGCTCAACATTCTGGTAGCGTCCATTGGCGCATTCCAATTTTGGCGTGCCGGCCACTTCTCATGGAAACTATTCTGGCCGTTTGCACTGCTTTCAATTCCGGCCGCCTATTTTGGCGGCTATTTGCAACCGTCTGCTTCCGTCTTGAGAATTTTGATTGGGCTGGTGCTTCTTTTCTCTGCGGTGCGCTTGATCTTTCGCCGCACTGACCCAGCGGAAACCTTCACTCCCTCGCAACCGACGGCCATCAGCGTCGGAGCTGGCCTCGGATTTCTTTCGGGGCTGACAGGGACCGGCGGCGGAATATTTCTGACGCCGCTCCTGCTATTCTGCCGGTGGGCGCACATCCGACAGGCGGCTGCCGTTTCGGCGCTGTTCATTCTGGTGAACTCGATCGCGGGACTGTTCGGTTATTTTACAAAAGTTCGTTCCATTCCCTCGCTTGGTTTTATTCTTGCAGCAGCTGCGATCATTGGCGGCGCGATTGGCTCGCATTTGGGCAGCAGACATTTTGCCGTCCGGGTGATTTCCATTTTCCTGGCGACGGTTCTTCTAATTGCGGGAATGAAGTTGATCTTTACGAGATGAAAATGTTGTAGCCACGGCGCTGTGCGCCGTTAGGAAAACCGGCCGCAGGCCGGTTGCTACAGAAGTTTAAGCCTCGGCGCGGTTTCCGGCGACCATGGATTGGTTTTGTATTCGGATGCGACGATTTGATCGGCGTATGCGCGCAAAAACTGACACAGCGCCGCGACATCCAATGCGTGATGTCGTGGAGCAAAGGCCGACAAGTTCTTTTCCGCCAGCCGGAAGAGTCGCACCGCTGGCCGCAGGCGTTTGCCATGTTTCGCATGCGTCGGTTGCTCAAAATTTTTTTGGAGATGAACGAAAGCGCCCGCGGCCTGAATGAGGCCTTTGAAAAAATAGTCGTCATCGGTATTGGTGTTCAGCCAGAGCTGCTCGAGAACATCGTGCGCTTCATAATAACGTTGGTCGTTCCAGCACTGAAAAAAGGCGCGATAGAATGGGTGCTTTGCGATATCGCCTTGGGTTACATCGACACCGTCCGCGCCCAGTTCCGCCACAAATCGCGAAATCCTCTCGCCTTTGTTCATGAAGAGCTTAATTTGCAAGTGGCTCTGATGATGAGCAAACAAGCACCGATTATCCTTTTCCAGCAAATCTGCCACCCGCCTCGGACGTGGGAATTCACACGGCCCGCACGGCTGTGCTACCCTAGATGATGACAGGCGCGGCTTTGGCCATTCTCCTGGTCATCATCGCAATCTTAATCTTCTGTTCCGCCCTTTTTTCGGGACTGGAGACAGCACTTTTCTCGCTCAAGTCGCATCAGCTCCGCCGCCTGGCAGAGCATCGGGCTGGACTCACTAAATTCGTCCAGCTCTTTCAGGAAAACCCGCGCCGCATTCTGAACGTCCTGCTTTTGGGCGACCGCCTGGTGAACGTGCCGCTGGTGATTTTGTGTCTGGTTCTCTTGTGGGAAGGCCCGTTTGCGTCACGCATTCCACAGTGGCTGACGGCAATTGTGATCTTCGCGATTATTGTGCTGATCTGCGATTTGATTCCGAAGCTCCTGGCCCTTTCCGCGCCGTATGGATTGTCCGCAATCGGGGCGTTTACATTGCAGATTTCAATGCCGCTGCTCGACCGCGTCGGTCACGGACTGGAGCGTGCCAGCACGTGGATTGTCGATCTTCTGACGCCATCGCATCTGCGCAACCGGCCACGCCTGAGCGATGACGAACTGCGAACGCTTCTGGAAATGGGCGAAGAGGAAGGCGAGTTGCAGGAAGAAGAAGCCGAGATGATCGAGGAAATCATCAAACTCGGCGACAAAACGGCGAAGGATTGCATGACGCCGCGGGTCGATAGCTTCACTCTGCCGGATGATTTGACGAATGAAGAAGCGATTGCGCGTTTAAAAGAGAAACGTCATCGCCGCGTCCCGGTTTATGCCGACACGCCCGACCAGGTTCTCGGCATCATCGATGTAAAACTCTTTCTGCTCGATCAATAGGAACATTACACGGAAAAATTAATCGCTCCCTCGTTCGTGTCCGAGACGATGCGCGCAGAGGAGCTACTCAAGCTGTTTCTGACTCATCCCCAGGGGATGGCCGTGGTAGTTGATGAATTTGGCGGCACCGAAGGAATCATCACCATGGAGGATATCGTGGAAGAGATCCTTGGCGACGCGCTTCCCCGGGGCGATGTCGGTCTATATATCGAGCCGCTCGAGAACGGGAAATTTCTCGTGAGCGGCAACGCGCGCCTCGATGATTTAAGCGAATACCTTGGCTTTCAAATCGATGCCGAAGGAATAGACACGATCGGAGGATTCGTATTTACGCGGTTGGGGTATTTGCCGGCCTCCGGCACCAGACTCGAGATTCCACAACTCGCCATTACCGTGCGGCGCGCGGGGCGTAAGAGAATCGAGGAAGTTCTGCTGGAGAAAACAACCGGCGACGATATTCAGGAAACATCGGATCAAACCAGCGCTGCGGCATGATGATCGGCTTCATCATTTTCTGGTGCTGGGTTGTTTCGTTCTTCTTCAACGGAATCGAAAGCGGACTCCTGTCGATCGACGCGGTGCGATTGCGGCAAAATGTGAAACGTCGCGCACCGGCGGCCGTCCGGCTCGATCGACTCCTAAAACATCCGGAACGGCTGCTCGTGACTGTTTTGCTTTTTACAAATGCGGCCGACATACTCGGCCTGCTCCTGCTGACGCGTCAATTGGTCCAGTCGTTCGGATATGCCGGATTTTTTATCGCGCTGGTAATCGCGTTTCCCGTATATCTCCTTCTGCTTTCCGTCCTCCCTAAGGCGCTTTTTCGGCGATTTCCGTTCCGAGCTCTGGCGCGTCTGGCCGGTGTATTGGAATTCCTGTCGATCCTGCTTTCGCCTGTGCTGGAACTTGGCGCACGACTTGGGCGCCTCCTCCTGCCACGGCGCGCGGCGAGGCGGGCCCGGCTTTTTGCCGGGCGCGAAGAGCTCAAGCAGATCACGACCCAAAGTGAGCGGGAGGGCTCTCTGACCGCAACCGAGCGCGCGATGATTCACAATGTCGTTGACTTTCGCGGCGTGAAAGTGCGCGACGTGATGCTGCCTCTGCCGAGAGTTGTTGCGGTGCAACCGAACACGTCGATTCAGGAAGCACTCGATCTTAGCGCATCTTCCGGCGTCGATCGTCTCCCTATCATTACGCCGGAAGGGCAACCGGTTGGGTTGGTCAACGTTCTCGATATTCTCCTCGAGCAAAATGGAGAGAATAAGCCGTTGAGCAGTTATGTCCGGCGTATCGTAACGACAAGCGAGGAGGAGCCTGCTTATCGGATTGCGCAGCAATTGCGCGCGGCGCGGCTTGGTCTGGCGGCTGTGTTGGATGGAAAGAAAAAAATTCGCGGGATCGTTACCATTGAAGATTTAATCCGGCGCCTCGTTTCCTCGAGCGACGCGCGAGTTTAGAACTGGTCAGCTGATTTTAAGATTGCTCGGAAGGTGGATTGACCGCTCCGATCGGGCGATGCAAATCCACACGCCGAAGGCGCAAAAATTATTCTCAGCGCAATCCAAACAGGCTTGTGCGCGCTGACGATAAAAATATTGCGGCTTCGCCGTTTGGTTGAACATCGAGCACGGGACTGCTCGATCCACCTCGCTGCGAGTCTAATCAACTTCGGAACGGCGGCGTCTCTCCGCCCAAAATACGAGCGGCGGTGACGAGGACAAGGTGCGAAAAGGCCTGGGGAAAATTCCCGAGCTGGCGTTTCGTGCGCGGATCGTATTCTTCGGAGAGAAGGCCGAGGTCGTTTCGCAGCGTGAGCAAGCGTTCGAATAATTCGCGTGCTTCTTTTTTCCGGCCGAGCAGATGCAAACAATCGGCCAGCCAAAAAGAACAAGGCAGAAAGACGCCTTCCTGGCCCGGCAATCCATCAACCTTTTCTTCCTGCGGGCGATAGCGCAACACAAGACCGTCCTGCATAAGCTCACGTTCAATCGCCTCAATCGTGCCGCGCACGCGTTCGTCGGTAACTGGAAGAAATCCGGTCAGCGGCATCATCAGGAGACTGGCGTCCAACGCATCCGACCCGAAGTACTGGGTAAATGCTTTCTTCTCTGCGTTGTAACCGCGCTCGCAAACTTTCGCGTGAACTTGATCCCTGATTGTTTGCCAGCGCTCGAGGTGTTCGTCAGCCGCGCAGCCACATTCCTCAACAAGTTTAATGGCGCGATCAAACGCCACCCATGCCATCATTTTCGAATGCGTGAAATGCTTTCGCCCGCCGCGTACTTCCCACATTCCTTCGTCCGGTTTCTGCCAGTTTGATTCCAGGAATTTCATCAACGCCACCATCAAAGACCAATCCGGCTCTTCCATTTTAATTCCTGCGCGATCGGCCTGCCACATCGCAGCCAATACTTCGCCATAAACATCGAGCTGAAACTGGTTGGAGGCCGCATTGCCAATGCGGACCGGCTTCGAGTTTTCGTAGCCGGAGAGCCACGGGATTTCGACCTCATCGAGCCGGCGTTCGCCCCGGACTCCATAGATTGCCTGCATTTGAGCCGGGCTGCCGGCGATGGCGCGCAGAAGCCATTCACGCCATGCCTTTGCTTCCTCGCGATAGCCGGCACCTACCAGGGTGAGCAAGGTAAGCGCAGCGTCCCTCAGCCAGCAAAAGCGATAATCCCAGTTGCGTACGCCTCCTACTTCCTCCGGCAACGAGGTCGTGAGCGCAGCGACCAGACCGCCGGTTGGCGCGTAGGTTAATCCCTTAAGCGTGACGAGTGAGCGCACAATTGCGTCGCGCCATTCTCCCTTGATTACACATTGATTCGACCAATCTCGCCAGTATTGCTCCGTGTCCCGCAGTGCATGCTCAGCATTGACTTTTCTGGGTGGATCCTTGTGCGACAAGAACCACGTGAGCACAAATGGAACGCGATCCCCTTTCGCTACCGTAAACTCCGCGACCGTAGTTAAATCTTCGCCGTACGTTTCAATCGTGGTTCGCAAAATCAAACCGTCAGGTCCGGCAATCGCCTCCAGCCCGTCGTTGCGTTTCCGCACCCACGGAACGATCTGCCCGTAATCAAAGCGGATGATCAACTCCATGTGCATCGACACTTCGCCGCGCAGCCCTTCAACGATCCGAATGATGTCGGGATTCTCACCGCGCGGAGGCATGAAATCGATCAGGCGCACGGCGCCGCTTTTCGTTTCAATCTCGGTCTCCAAAATGAGCGCCTCGTCCCGATACTGACGATGCGTCTTCTCTATCCCTTCTTCGGGGAAAAATCGCCAGTGCCCATTTTTTTTCTCACCGAGGAGCGAAGCAAAGCACGCCGGCGAATCGAATCGCGGAAAACAAAGCCAATCAACGCAGCCGTCGCGGCTCACCAACGCACCCGTTTGCGTATCACTGAGAAACGCGTAGTCCTCGATCTTTGTATTTGCCTTCGCCACCTGATTCTTCCTCTTCCTCTTATTCTTGATCGTGCTCTTGATCGATTTTCTCTGCCTGCGCGAGCCTCGCAATCCCATCGCCCGTCAGTCGGAACACGGTCCATTCCTCCATCGGTTTTGCGCCTAGAGCGCGGTAGAATTTGATCGCGGGCTCATTCCAATCCAGCACCGCCCATTCCATACGGCCGCAGCCGCGGTCGCGCGCAATCTTCGCAAGATCGACAAGTAATGCGCGGCCATAACCTTTGCCGCGCTTCTCCGGCTTCACGAACAGGTCCTCGAGATAGAGCCCGGGTCGCCCAAGCCAAGTGGAAAAATTATGAAAGAAAACGGCAAAGCCGACTGGCGATGTTCCTTCAAACGCGAGAAGAACTTCCGCGGCCGGTCGTTCTCCGAACAAAACATCTGTCAGTTGCTCTTCCGTCGCGGTGACCTCGTCAGACGCGCGTTCGTAGGTTGCCAGGTCCCGAATCAATTCCAGGATAACCGGCACATCCTCCACGGCAGCCCGACGGATTTCAAAGTCGACAGAGCTCTTCATTCCCGTGCTGATTGTCCATAATGCGCGAATGTAAGCAACTCGTAGGAGGCAGAGCGATTGCGTGCGGGTGGATCGAGCAGTCCCTGGTCGATGTTAAAGTCAGGCGGCGAAGCCGCTCTTGTTTTGGCATCGCCCGCGGAGCGGTCGATCCACCTACGCCAGCGCGCGACTTATGCGATTCAGACCTTCGGCAAACATCTCCGTATCTACGCCCATGCCGATGCGAAAGTGATCGGGCTTCTCGAAGAAGCAGCCTGGAACTGCCGAAGTGTCGAAATCAGATCGCAACCGTTCCAGGAAAATATCAACGTTGCCCTTTCGCAATTTTGGAAACGACGTCGTGCCCCAATCCGTTGGCACAGCAGAAACGGACGGCTGCCGCGCCAGAAAATCGCGCAATAATTTGCGATCCGCTTCCACGACTCGGCGCGCTCGTTCGCGAAGACGATCCAGATGCTTGAATGCGACGACGCTAAGAAGCTCGCCCGGATGAACTGGCGTCGCGCCATAAAGATCATTCAGGCGCCGCATCTTCCACGCGAGATCAGGACGCGCCAGGATCCATCCGCAGCGGAGACCGCTAACGCCATAAACCTTGGTCAAACTGGTGGTGACGACGAACTCAGGCCCGAGATGAAATGACGTTCGCGGCGTCCCCTCATACACGGCATCCAGATAAACCTCATCCACCAGCACGAGCGCTCCAACGCTGCGCGCGATATCGCCAATTTCGCGCAGAACCGAATCCGGCGTGAGCACACTCGTAGGATTGTGCAGATTCGTTATCACGATGAGCCGCGTCTTCGACGTGACGCACCGGCGAATCTCCCCCGGATCGATCATCCAGCCATTTTCTTCAGCGCGCGGAAAGCGTTTCACGTTCGCTTGGAGATACTGGGCGACATCGAGAATTGGGCCGTATGCGGGGTGCTCGACTAAAACCTCATCGCCCGGTTCGATGATCGCAGCCATCGCCAGATGATTGGCCATGGAGGTCCCCGCAGATTCTACTACGCACTCGGGGTCGACGCCGTGGTGTAGCGCGATGGCCTCTTGCAAGGGTGCGTAACCATAACTGTTGTCACCATTAATTTCGAGTTCGTCCAGATTGACTGGTAGTTCGCGAAGAGAAAACGAGCCGACGCCACTGGTAGCGAGATTGAACCGGGCTCGGCTCTTCGTCTTGGACCAATGCATGTAGTCGGAGTATTTGTGTTTCATGAGCGGGGGGCTTGTCTGAATCTGCTCCAATAATAGTAAACCGGGAGCGCGGCCAGCAGGATACACAGCGCGATCGCACTATTGGCAGGTGAAGCAACGATGGCGCTTCCGACAATTCCGGCACAGGACAAGACAAATAAAATCGTAGTGAACGGGTGTCCCGGCACGCGATAAATGGCGCTGCCTGATCCCACCTGACGCCGCAGGATGAAGAGCGATGCTGCCGTCATTCCGAAAAAGATGAAATCAACGGTTATTTCGAAGTTTAAAATCTCGCCATACGTCCCTGAGCAGGCGATGACCGTCGCCGCGACACCCTGGAGAATAATCGCCACCACCGGTGCTCCGGAGTGCCGCGACAGCTTACCGACGCTTTGAAAGAAAAGCCCGTCCCGGGCCATTGCGTAGTAGACACGCGGAGCCGTCAGCATGCTTTGGCTAAGGAATCCGAGTGTGGAAATTGCGATGCCGGCGCCAATCCATTGTGCACCCCTTTCGCCGAGGGCGATCCGCATTACATCGGAAGCCGGAGTGGTTGTCGCATCCAAGCCGGCCGGACCGAGCACACGCAGACACGCGAGATTGACTGCCAGGTAGAGCCCGACAACACCGGCCACGCCCAGCAGGAGCCCGCGTGATAAATCGCGGCGCGCATCGCGCATTTCACCCGCAACAAAAGTGGCGGTTTGCCATCCGCCATACGCAAAAGCGATGGGAACCATGGCGGATCCAATGTCTTTCAGGAGTCCGAACGAAACCGGCTGTGCAAGCAACGGCCCCGATTTGAGAGATCCACCGCCAAACGCAAATCCAAGTATGACGAGTGCGGCAAGCGCACCAATCTTTAACAACATAAGGACGCTTTGCACGTTGCTGCCGGCGCGCGCTCCTAGGCAGTTAATCCCAGTCAGTATGAGTAGAACGATGGCTGCGATCACGCTGTCGTTCCAAACCACTCCCGTGAGCGCGCGAAAGTAAGATGAAAAAATAACCGCCACTGCGGCCATCCCGCCGGTCTGGGTGACGAGCAGCAGTCCCCATCCATACACAAACGCAACCGAAGGATGGTATGCTTCGCGCAAGTAAAGATACTGGCCGCCTGTTCCCGGCAGACGCGTGGCGAGCTCGGCCCAGATAAATGCGCCACACATTGCGATGAACCCGCCCAGCACCCAGACGCCGAGAATCAAAAACGGTGTATGAACGCGATGCGCCACCTCGGAAGGATTCGCGAAGATTCCAGCGCCCACGATTCCACCCATCACAATCATGATGGCATCGAATAACCCAAGCTGGCGGCGCGGTTTTGATTGGGCCGATTTTGTCATTCCGAGCGGAGTCGAGGAATCTCTTGCTGTCATCTTCTAACAATCAGAGATGTCTCGACTGTCGCTCGATATGACACAGCAGAGAAAGGGGCAAAGCTATACATTTCATGCTGCCGCTGGACTCATTCTGTTGCTTTGAACTACACCCTAGGCGCGCCCGGCGGTCGGGCCCTACCAATACCCATCATGCAAACCGCGTCTTGACAAACGGCCTCGGCAAAGTCAATCGATTACAGTAATCTTGAGCGGCGCAGGAGCGTGCTTCCATGAAACTGACGATTCTCGGTCATCGACTGCGATTCTTTGCGTTGGCATTGCTCATCAGCGGTGCCGCCGGCGCAGCGTCGGCTCAGAACGAGCCGATTCTCGTCCCTGACTCCGTCGACTATCAGAAATTGCTTCCCGTTTTGCCAGACGCACCACAAGGCTGGGCTGCTGATAAACCGGAGGGGTCGACGGAAGACGCAGGCGGATTCAGAATTACGAACGTGCATCGCGATTACCACAAGGGCGAGGGCGAGAACGTTCCGACCACGGCGATCAGCATTCTCGATTCGGTGGCGAATCCGGATTACGTCAGCGCGACGACCGCTGCGTGGAATAAGACCAGCGAAACCAGCGAAGGCTATAGCAAGTCAGTCACCATCGATGGTAATCCCGGCCGCGAGGATTACGATAAGGTAGAAAAACATGCTTCGCTATGGGTCTTGATTGCCAATCGTTATTTCCTCCAGATCGAGTTACAGAACCAGGACCCGAAGGAGTTGCAGGAATGGGTCAAGCGCGTCGATCTAAAAAAACTAGCGGCGATTAAGTAGCGCTGTA
>Ga0137368_10002305_pt1 | contig 20457 bp, 15 predicted proteins | sample SagtaG_13_FD_104917 | JGI IMG/M metagenome (GOLD analysis project Ga0137368, IMG submission 104917) | Vadose zone soil microbial communities from Sagehorn Ranch, Mendocino, California, USA - Sage1_L_100_16 metaG | ecosystem: Environmental > Terrestrial > Soil > Vadose zone | place: USA...
GAATCCTGACGAGTGGGTGTGGAAGAACGTCAAGCACGATCGGATCGGCCGTGCGGGGGTCAGTGGTCTTGCCGATCTCAAAGCCAAGGCGCTGGCGGCGCTGCATCGGCTGCAAAAGCTACCACACCTTGTGCAGAGCTTCTTCCGCGACCTAAACCTTCGTTACATCACCGCCTGATCAGTCCACTTACTTACATTCTCCTTAATAGTCCGGACTACACGAATGTCGGTGCGCGAGCATGCGGGGTATGCAGCTGACTACGGGGCCTACAGCAGGGTGAGCTGCGTGATGCGGCGGCGGGTCGCGGCGACGACCTGGTCGGCCGGGGCGAGCCAGGCGAACACGTCGTCGACATCGCTGACGGGCGTGGCGCCGCGGGCAAGGTAGCCACGCGCCCACTCCTGCTCGGCGGCCAGCGAGCTCGGTAGCCACACTCGCCTGCCCTGCTCGATGGCCAGCCGCGCGGTCATCTTCGCGCCCGAGTGGGAGTTGGCCTCGACCACCAGCGTGCCCTGCGCCAACCCGCTGGTGGTCACGTTGCGCCTCGGAAAGGTCCAGCGTCTCGGCGGCGCTGAGGGCCAGAACTGGCTGATCACAGCCCCGACGCGGCCACACGCCTGCGTGAGCGCCACGTTGGCGGGCGGGTAGACCGGGGTCGCGATTCCCTGCCCAAGCACGGCGATGGTCCGACCGCCGCTGTCCACCGCCGCCTGATGCGCGGCGGTGTCGATACCCTCTGCCAGCCCAGACACGATCGTCACGCCCCGTGCGACCAGGTCCTTGGTCAGCCGAGCGGTCCGGGTGAGACCCGTCTTGCTCGGCTGACGGGTCCCGACGATCGCGACCGCCAGCGCATCTTCGGGGCGGATGGCTCCGCGGACGAACAGAAACGGAGGGAGGTTAGCGACCTGCCGCAGGAGCGCCGGGTACTCCGAGTCAAGGACCGTGACAAGCCGGGCACCGGCACGCTGAGCCCGGCGCAGTTCGACAGCCACCCGAGCGCGGGCCGCGTCGAGCTGGCCGGCAAGCCCCTGCTGGAGGATGGGTAGCGCTTCGCGTGCCTCGGCGGAGCGTTCCAGGATTTCGCCGTGATACAGCCGGTCGAGTCCGCTTGGTTCCTGCGCTTCGCGGGCCAACAGGCTCCAGTCGATGCTGACGCCACCAACGCGGAGAGCGCACAGTGCCAGCAGACGAGAACCATTATCCATGCCACTTCCTCGAACTCTTGTTCGCATGGTCGCATTCGATCGTTGCACACCAGGTGCTGCCACGGCAACGCCCGCGGTTTGGATCCTTTGACCGAGAAGGCGACGCCGGAACCTGTGGTGACATCTCCCTGTAGTTGCAGCGCCGCTCCTACCAGGAAACCGGACAATCCGGGCAGGCGTGGCGTGGGACGAGCGCGGCATATGCCCATCGCTGTCACTGCCGCAACGGGCCTTCCCGGCAATAAGCATCGCGGACGTGATGGCCTTACGGAGTCGCCCCCCGTCCCTCCGAGCTGTCGAACAGGCTCAGCCGCTTGCGGAAGGCGTCGACCAAGCTGCAGAAGACCCGGAGCGCATTTGGCTTGCCGCAGTCTGGGCAGGTGGCGAATAACCCGTTGACGGCGAACTGGAGCTGACTGTCTGCGCCGCAGTAAATGCCGGATTTACTGCGGTAGACTTCCACATGCGCCGAGCCGGCCGTCGTCTGAGCGGCGGCCCTGAGCTGTGATCTTTGGCGCTATATGGCGCTGTTCTTACACAGGTGGTTGGCACGATCGAGCATCCCCAGGAGGCCTGGGCGTGCGCATGGCAGCCGTTCAGAGACGATCGATCGATGGAGTCGAAGCAAGGCGGCGCGACCAACTCGTGCAACATAGGCGCCTGTCGACCGTGACTGACGTAGCTGATCTCTATCGCGTCGTTGATCAGCTTGGTCATGGCGGAAGGCGGGCGTCCACGAAGCTGCCGGAGCCAGACAGCAGCGGGTCCTCGAGGAATAGCTGTGGATGCCTTCGCAGCGCCATAGGTCGGCACGGCGTGGCGGGACACTCGCGGATTGACGAGGATGATGGCATAGCGGTCGGTGCCTGCCCACATGTTATTAGGGCAAGCACCGACGCTGCCGACCGGGTCGGATTCGTGTCTCAGGCCTCCGTGGGCCACAGGGCGAGGTCATCGAGTTGGATCCAAGAGTCGTAGCCTTGGCTCCAGAAGCCGGCGAAGACGATCAGGCTGGTGTTGGGACCGGTGTTGAAGTCGACGGTCAGCTGTTGGTAGCCGGCGAGATTGAACTCCCCGTAGACAAGCTGGGGCAGTGGGCTGATGCTTCCGCTGATACCCGGGCGAACGCCGAAGACGCCCTGGTGGAAGAAGTTTCCCTTGGTACGCACCCAGCCCTGCAGGCGGTAGTGGGTGTTCGAGGTCACGTTATCGACCCGCTGGATGACCGCGTTCCAGTTGTAGCTGGAGGTGCGGATGAAGGCGTTGTTCTGGCCAGTCCGGGCCAGGTTCAGGCCGATGTCGATGCCCTTGAAGTCCGGCCCTTCCCCAGCCCACGGCGCGGAGATGGTGCGGCTGGTTTGCTGCTCGAAGCCACCGTCGCGCAGCTCGGATGGGTTCCGGAAGACGCGGACGCGGACATCGAAGCCCGGACCGGTGTTGTCGTCGAAGCAGCATGTGAGGTCATTGATGCCGAGGCTGATGGTGTCGGGCCCGGTGCCGAAGTCGGTGGTGTACGGCTGACAGCCGCTGTCTGAGCCTGCGCGAAACCTGAAGCCGTTCCGATTGAACTTGCCGTAGAGCGCGTATTCATTGGAGTTCTCGTTCGGGTCCCAGCTCCATCCGGGCCACCAGCTATCACTGGAGGGCCAGCCGTTACCGTCTGGTCCAAGCGTGTGGCTGAACCACCCACCGGTGTCGAATGAGCCGGTGGCGGTGACTCGGATGAAGTCCCCTGGCTCCAGGTCGGGCAGCGACACGAGCTGATCGAAGGTCGTCGGGGCGAGGTGTTGGGGGACGCTGCTGAACAGGCCAGGGCCGAAGTTGGCGTTGGCCTGGCAGGCGTTGCGGGCGGTGAGGAGGCTTGCGTTCGCTGGCCCCGCACCGATGCCGAGGGTGAGCACGGGGGCGGCCAAGGCCGCGATGAGCAGGGTCGCTAGGTGATGGATCGGTCGCCGAAGCATGTGATTGCTCCTTCTTGAGAATGGCTGAGGCGCCTGGGGTCGGGATCGCGTGCGACGGGGCCCTGGCTCTTGGGGACGTGGCTTGGTGGGACAGACCAGTCGAGCCATCTCGCTTTCTTGTCAGGGATGAACCAGGAGTCTGGAGCGGTTGCCATCAGGTTGACGGCTGGGTGTGGGCTGCCCGCTGTGCGGTCAGCCGCCAGCGGCGGGCCGGCGTGCTGCGGCGGCCGCCGTGCGAGCCGGTAGCGGCGGCCAGGCGTGCCCTTTCGGCCTGGCGGCGCAGGTCGGCTTGGCGCTGCTCGGCCAGGGCGGCGGTGATGGTCGGGTGGAACTGCATGGTGCCCTCCTTCAGCGGGCGGTGGGTTGATCGGACAGGGCGATGCTCGCTGCGTGGGCGTCCCGTGCTCATGGGGCTGGCGTCCCGAGCTGCCCGATTCGGCCGGGACTGTTCGTCCGTGACAGCCGGGACGGCCGGTGGGCAGAATTGGCCGTGTGTGGGGACCGTCGGCTTCCCACCGCGCGCCGCCGGAGCAGCAGATGTCGGCAACCACAACTGGCGGCGCACCCCTGCAGGATCGGGGTGCGCCGCAGGCTCACCCGGGCCGTCCGCAATCTGGGGCGGCGGAGCGGGGATGGCCGCTGAGTGCGGTGGTCACCGCCGTGGTGGCGCTGCTCGCGGTGGTGTGCCTTGGGGTGACGGTGTGGCTGGTGTTGCGCACGCCCGGTGACGGCATCCTCATGCAGCGCCCGCACGGCTTGCCATGGTCAACGGGCCGCCGTGTCTATGTCATTGGTGTGTTCGGCGCGTTCAAGACCGATTTGCAACCGGGTGACCAGGTGCTCGCCGTTGACCGCCGCGACATCGATGCGTGGGCGGCCGACCTGGTACACGGGCCTGCGGCCGCCCGTCCGTGGCGGCCGGGGCACACGGTGGTCTACCAAGTGCGGCGGGACGGCGCCGTGCGCGAGATCGGGGTGCCCGTCAGAAGGGCATTGGGCAGCCTCCGGGCCACGCCGTGGGCCGACATCGCCGCCAGGGTGCTCGCGCTGCTGCTCACAGGCTATGTGTTCCTGCGCCGCCCTGGCGTACCTGCCGCCCGCGCGGGCCTCGTGGCCGCTGCGGGCTACACGCTGCAGTTGAGCTTCCCGGCGTTCAGTCTGCAGGTCGACCCGCTGCTCGGGCCGATCGGTGCGATCCCCTACCTGCTGTGGGTGGTCGGGGTGCTGATGTGGCCGGCGGCCCTGGTGCACTTTGCCCTGGTGTTCCCCGAGCCTCACCCGATCGCCCGCCGTGGCTGGCTTGTCGGGCTGGCCTATGGCCTTCCGCTCGGGATGCTCGGCGCCTATCTTGCCTTGATCGCCGGCGGCGCGCCGACCACGGGAATCCGGGCTGTACTGTGGCAAGCGATCGTGCACCTCTTCCGGGAGTACCCGCTCGCGGTCGCGTTGGTGTTCTGGTGGGGATACCGTATGGCACGCGACCCCTTGGCGCGCGAGCGAATGCGCTGGGTGGCGGTCACGTTCGCTGTGGTGCTGGTGGTGTACGTCGGCTTGTTCACCCTCCCCTCGTGGTTCCACCGGGCGCTGGCCCCGGGGAATCTGCAGCCGCTGTTCGGACTGGCCTGTGTGGTTGCGGTCGCGGTAGCGATCTTGCGGTATCGGGCGTTTGACCTCGAGGTGCTGGTCAACCGCACCCTGGTGTGGGGTGGCCTGAGCGCATGCGTCGCCGCGGTCTACGGCGGCACCCTGCTGCTGCTCGGCCTGGTGCTGGAGCGGCAGTCGCAGCCGCGGTTTGTGCTCACGCTGCTGGCGACTGGGCTGGTCGCGCTCGGCCTGCAGCCGCTGCGGCAGCGCCTCCAACGGGTGGTCAACCGGTGGATGTATGGCGACCGCGACGACCCCGCTGCGGTGCTGGGTCGCCTGGGCCGCCAGCTGCAGGCAGCCGGCCCACCCGGCATGGTCATGGACGGGATCGTGACCACGGTCGGCCAGGCGATGCGGCTGCCGCATGTGGCGATCGAACTGAACCGGCCGGAGGGACGGGCGGTCGCGGCTCGCTGGGGGCAGTCCGCCGGGGTACCGGTTGCGCTGCCGCTGGTGCATGACGGCCAGCCAGTCGGCCGCCTACTCGTCACTGCCGGCGTCCAATCAGGGGCGCTACGGTCGCGGGATCGGCGGCTGCTGGAGGTGCTGGCCCAGCAGGCCAGCGCCGCGGTGGCTGCCGCTAGTCTGGCCGCCGACCTGGAGGGCTCCCGCGCCCAGCTCGAGCACGCCCATAGCCGCCTGCTCCACGCGCGTGAGGAGGAGCGGCGGCGGCTGCGCCGCGACCTGCACGACGGGATCGGGCCGCTGCTGGCCGGCATGACCATGCAGCTGGACGCCGCCCGCAACCTACTGCACCGCGAACCCGCCGGCACCGACGCGCTGCTTGGCACGGTCCGCCACGAGCTGGAGCTGGCGGTCAGCGACGTCCGCCACCTGGTCGATGCCTTGCAGCCGACCCCATTGGACCAGCTCGGCCTGGTGCCGGCTTTACGGGAGGCGGCCGCACGGTTCAGCATCGGCGCGCTCGGCCCGGCGGGCGCCGACGGGCTGCTGGTGCTGGTCGACGCCCCCGACGAGCCGCCCCTGCTGCCCGCCGCGGTGGAGCTGGCCGTCTACCGCATCGCCACCGAGGCGCTGACCAACACCGCCAGGCACGCCAACGCCCGGCATTGCTGGATCCGGCTGGCGGGTAACGGCGCGCTCGAGCTGGAGGTCACCGACGATGGCCACGGCCACGCCGGTCAGCACTCGGCCGATGGGGTGGGCTTGGGCTCGATGGCCGAGCGCGCCGCCGAGCTCGGCGGCGTGTGCACGGTCGAGTTCACCCCCGGTGTTGGCACGCGCGTGCACGCCCGCCTGCCCCTCCCCCAAGGCTGATCATGCCGGCGGTGCGGGTGCTGCTCGCCGACGACCATCCGGTCGTCCGCGACGGGCTGCGTGCGATGCTTTCCTCGGCCGGGGCGGCGGAGGTGGTCGGCGAGGCGGCCAGCGGCGAGCAGGCCGTCCGCGAGGCCGCCTTGTGCCGTCCGGATGTGGTGGTGATGGACTTGGCGATGCCGGGCCTCAATGGGGTGGAGGCGACCCGGCAGATCGTGCGCACCAGCCCGCAGGTCGGGGTGCTGGTGTTGACCATGCACAACGATGACGACTCGGTGTTCGCAGCAATGCGCGCCGGCGCCCGCGGCTACGTCCTCAAGGGCGCCAGCCAGCGGGAGCTGGTCCATGCGATCGAAGCGGTCGCCCGTGGCGAGGCGATCTTCGGCCCGCAGATTGCCACCCGAGTGCTGGGCTACTTCTCAGGTCGCAGGCCCAAGCCGACCGAACCGTTCCCAGAGCTGACCGCGCGGGAGCGGGAGGTGTTGGCGCTGATCGCCAAGGGCCACAACAACACGGTGATCGCCCAGCAGCTGCACCTTGCCCCAAAGACCGTCCGCAACCTCGCCTCCAGCGTCTTCGCCAAGCTCCAAGTCGCCGACCGGGCCCAGGCGATGCGCCGCGCCCTTGATGAAGGCCTCGATGGATAGGCCAGCAGGATCCCGCGGGCCTCCCGAGGTCGGGAGACCCGCGAGTGGCAGTGGCTCAATACGACTTCTTCGGTACCAGTGGTGGACGAGCCAGAAGGCCTGCGCGGCCTCGGCGTCGCCGTAGCGGTCGTGGACGTAGGCGCGGAACGCAGCCAGCTGCTTGTCGCAGTCGGTAGTGTTGTAGTCCCGGGCGAGGTACTTGCGCCGCTGCGCCTCGATCAGCTGGCCGAGCCCGAACGCGCTCGAATGCGGGTTGTCGGCGGTGGGATCGCCGCCCGACTCCTTGCCGATGATGAACCGTTCGGCGCCGCTGGTCCCCGACAAATCACAGCGGCCATTCGGCGGCGGCTGGGAGGCCGGGCAGCCGCCGGCGGCCAGCAGGACCGCCAGCACGACCACGAGCAAGCTGACGATGCGTCGCGGGTCGATGGTAGGGCCGCCGCCCTGGGTGGCGGGGCGACCGAGAATGCGCATGATCCCTCCAACAGGCTGGTTGCGCTTCGGTCGCGATCGTCGCCAGGGGGCTGTCCCGCGCTCATGGGACTGGTGTCCCCTGCTGCCCGATCGGCCGGGACGAGGCGACGGGCAACGCCAGGACAGCACCGCGCCGCCTCGTGCCGGCGGCTAGGTGAGGCTTGGACTAGTACAGCCGCCTCGGCGGTCGGGAGACGGGTGATGTCGCGGGCGGCTGCTAGCCTCAAGTTTGCTTCAGGAAATGGCTCTTCCGTGAAGGGAACCGCGCATGCCGCCCACCGCCGTCCCAGCGAACGCCGAGCAGGATCGCCGCAAGATCGCTTCACGAAAGATGCTGGGGGTCGCCGGCGCGCCCGCCGGCGGCCGCAGCAACGGCGAGACCGAGGACAGCCTCGCGATCTGGGCCGAGCGCTACCTTGCCCTCGCCGTTCGCGGGGTCCGCTCCGCCGAGGTCGCCGCCAAGATCGCCCGACACCTCGACCGCTTCCACGCCTTCATCATCGCCGGCTTCGGCCACGACCGCATCGCCACGGTCACCCCCAGGGAGGTCGCCGGCTGGCGCGAGCACCTGGCCGCCACCGTGGTGCGCACGCGCCGCGACGGCCGCCCGCAGACGATGGCACCGGCCACGGTCAACAACCACCTCGCGCACCTGTCGGCGTTCTTCACCTGGACCGCCGCGCACGCCCCCACGGGGCTGCTGCCCGGCGGCGACCCGACCGGCCGGGTGGAGTTGCTGCGCCTGCCCGCCCCGGAGCCCCGGGCGCTGTCGGCCGAGCAGGTCCGCGTCGTCAAGAACGTGCTTGACCGGCTGGACGGCTTCCACCGCGTCCGCGGCCGCCGCCACCGCGGTGGTGACCGGCAGCTGCACCGGCACGCCCGGCCGCTGCGGGACCGCGCGATCGTGCACCTGCTGCTCTCTACAGGCCTGCGCCGCGCCGAGGTCGCCGGCCTGGACCTTGACCAGCTCCAGCCGCGCGACCCCGAGGCGCTCCGGCAGGGCAGGCGCGCCCGGCTGACCGGCGTGCGCGGCAAGGGCCGCACCAGCCGCACCGTGTTCCTCGGCTTGGACGCCCGCACGGCGCTTGCCGACTACCTCGAGCAGGAACGCCCCGCCGACGCCGACGAGGCCTCGGCCGCCTTGTTTCTCGCTGCGGCGTCGATCGCGACCCGCCGCCCGGGCGGGCGGCTGTCGCCCCGGTCGGTCAACACGATCGTCGCTGAGGTCGGCCGCATCCATGACCTGGAGGTCGCAGGCGCCGACCGCAAGCTGCGCGGTCTGCGACCCCACGACCTGCGGCATACCTTCGCGTTCCAGCTCTCCCAGAACTCCGGGCACAACCGTGCCGAGCTGGAGCGCCGCCTCGGCCACGCCAACGACCGCTACCTCAAGCTCTACACCAACCCGCCCGACGACGTCGCCGCCGGCTACGTCGAGGATCTATGAACGAACGGCATGGTCTGCGCACGGCTTTGACCGCAAGCGCCACGAGGAAACGACGATGAGCACGCAGGTATGGAGCGTCCTGGGCACGCTGGTCGCGGCGGCGATCGCCGGCACCTGGAAGGGCCTGTGGTCCCGGCTGCTCAGGGCGGGTTGGCGTCTGCAGTGGCCGGTTACCAGGTCGCCGAGAGCCTTCGGCAGCCCACAGCAGGCGCGCCAGGCCGCCGAGCGTGCCGAGGAGCACCTCGATCAGGAGGCTGCACTTGGGTAGGCGCCCCCAGCCGCAAACTCCTATGAGGTCAGTCAGCAGTGGGGCACGCTGGGTTGCTGGATGCCGGCAGGTGGATGCAGCTTGGCGCGGGGCGCCCACCAGACACGACCGAATCGCCGGTAACGCAGCCACTCCGCACCGTCTCGCCCGATCACCCAGCACTCGAACTCTTGGGTCTGCCCGCCGATCAGCCCGTTCTGGGCTGCGAAGCCGGTCTCGATCTTCTGCGGTTCGCCGCCAGCCTCCCCATAGAGATAGATGAACTGTGCATTACCGCCGTTGACGACGAACTGGTAGGTCCTGGGTGTATGCGCGGCCGGGTCGAACCACAGGTGGTAGGCGAACGCCCCGAGGGGCAGCAGCAGCGCGACGACCAGGCTGCGCTGCCACCAGGTGATCCTCACGGCAGGCTGCCCGGCCTGTATTGCCTCGGTGACGCACACGCCAAGCGCGGCGAGCGCGGCACCGACCAGCAGGAGCCAGAGCCAGGGAATACTAGCGACACCGGCGGCGCTGCTGACGCCTGCGGCCACAGCGGCGACCGCGACGACCGCAAGATCACGCCGGACTCGGACCCATCGCGATGTGAACACTCCCGAGCGTCCGCGTCGCCGTCTGGGCAGGATCACCACCCCCAGGTTGAGTGCCTTCGGGTTCATGCTCCGATTGCACCGACGGGACCCGGCCCGAGGCTCGCCGACCTCGAAGGAGCCGATCGAGCTTGCGGAAGCTCGAGGGGAGCATGATACCCAGCCGGCAGAGCGGCCACGTCGCGACCCGAGCCCGACGCTCAGCCCAGTCGAGCTGCCCTTGAAGGGTCGCGGCGGTGGCAGCCTCCATGCAGGGAGGAATGGACGTTCGAGCTCCTTGCTGTCGCCTTGGCACAACGCCCGCGCCGAGTTGACCACCGCCACGTAGCCCAATCGCACCGTGCGAGAACCTGATGACACTGCCCACGGGCAAGACATCACCTCGTCAGGAAGGTTGGCGGCTCGAGGCAGCTTCCCAAGCACTCTCTCTGCCACAACGTTGCGCTACGCCAGCTATCGCCAAAGATTTACCGCCATCGATCACCAAAGATCACAACGACCAGGGCGGGCGCCCGCAACGACCAACCGCGAGGAACCCGCATTTACTGCGGCAATGCGAGGTGGCGGGTGCGCTTCATCTTCATCGACGACAGCGATCGGTCTCGGCCCGATGAGCTCCCCCGAGCGGATATCGGGCCGCTGCTGGCCTACGGCGGCGTTGTGGTCGATCAGGAGGCGTTGACCGCCTATTCGGCCGAACTTGCGCGGCTACGCGCCAACCTCGGCATCCCGCCAGAGAGCGAACTCAAGTGGAACCCGTCAGACGACCCCTTCCTCAGAAGGAAGTGGACGTTGGTCCGGCAGGTCCGCGAGGAGATGCTCCGCCTGGCCATCGAGTTGCGCATCCGCTCCATCGTGGTGATCTGGGACAGAGGCCGCGTGCCCTGGGATGAGGAACGGGTAGAGAAGGAACTCCTGAAATTCCTCTATGAGCGCATCTCCTACTGCCTGGCCTCACCCGCTCCGGGAGACGTCGGGGTGGTAGTGGCCGACCAGCCAAGCGGCGATCGCGCCGACGAGAAGCGGTGGCTGGCTGACAGCCTGCGCCTGACCAACTACGACACCGAGTACGTCAACCCCGACCGAGTGGTGCTCCCCATCGTCACAACGCGGTCCGACCACGTTCCGCACCTGCAACTGGCCGATCTGGTGGTCTCGGCGACCACCGCGGCGATCGCCGGCAGCCCGCACGGGGAGAGCCTGGCTCCGCTGCTGCTGGAGCTTGCCCACAAGAACGCCTATGGCCGTGCTGGTGGCGCCGGGATCAAGCTGTTCCCGGATGAGCTGCTCAACCTCCACCACTGGGTGTTCGGTGAGGACACCTTCGTGACGCCCAGCACCGGCGCTGTCACGCCCTTGCCCTGCCGCGACTGGTTGTACGCGACCAGCAATGGCCTCCCACCGGCCGAGACCACCCAGCACTCACCGCAGGCAGGCAGCCGTGGCTGAGGTTGTCCGCCTCCACACGGCCGATCGTCCCGTCGAGTACGCGGTCGCGGTCGACCGCTATCTGGCGGCTGCGGGCACCGCCCCTGCGTCCGCCCGGATCTACCGGATCGCACTGCACACTTGGCCGCGCCCGCCGTGGCGCCACCCCACCACCCGCCGCGCTCGCCATTCTGGACGACTCCGCCACCCCGGCACGGCTCGCGAAGGCCTTCGCCGGCCGTGTCGTGGCCGGCGACCCTGACACCGCCAACCGCGAACTCAGCGTGTTCCGCGCCCGATCGGCTGGTGTCGCCGCCAGGGCTGGCTCCGGACAGATCCGACGATGGAGCTGGAGCGGCGCCCGGCGCCGGCAGACCGGACCCGCGCGCTCACCCGCGAGCAGCTCGTCCGGTTGTTCGCGCTTGAGGTCGGCCTGCGGGAGAAGACCTACGAATACCCAGTGGCCAGGTGGCCAGCCTCGGACCGCCCGAGGTTGAGCTGGCCGTGGTGCCCGACGCGGGGCGCTCGCTGCATGACCTCCGCGGAGCCTGCGCGTCACAGCTGAGTGTCCGCTGGCGCCGCTACCCGGGTGTCCTGTCTCGCTGAAGTTGGTCCGTCTGCAACGCGCTGGCCTGGGCGGGTCAGATTAGGTGAGACGGCGCGAACCGGTCATTATCTCATCGAGTCTGGTCCAAGCGGGCCGGATGCTGCGCCCTGTCTCATTCAATCTGGTCCGTTGACCATCAATGTCAATCAGCGGAAGGCGTCCGGTAGTTCGTAGGCCAGGGTGATCGCCTGGGGCCAGCCGGCCCGGACGAAGACCTCGATGAGTTCGCGGAGCGCTGTCAGTGATTCTTCGTCGGTGGTGACCAGGCCTCGGTAGTCGGCGAGGTAGCGCCGGACCAGCCGGACGATGAGGTCAACGGCCAGAGGCTCATACGCATAGTCCTGGCCGGGCGGTACGGCGTGGTGTACCGCGAGGAGCACTCGTTTGGGGTCGTGCTCGGTGAGGTGCGCGAGCGTTTCGACCAGCCGGTGGGTGATCCTTGGGTGGTGGACGCGCGCCAGCTGGTCCAGCAGCGGCATCGCAAGGTCGAAGAACGCCCTGCTGGCGGGCGAGTCGGACTCGGCCTGTCCCTGCAGCTCGGGGGCAGCAGTTCGCCGTTCCTCGAACGCGCCGGAGGCGAAGTACAGTTGGTCGACCACGGTGTCTGCCAGACCCAACGCGCTGCTCAACGTGGCGTCGTCACGCTCCTGACTGGATAGCTGCGTTTCGGCAGCGGTGACGACTTGGCTGGTCGCTTCGCTCAGGAGGGCGAAGGCCGTGCCGACAGCAGTTCTGTCCTCCCGGTCGGGGACAAGCATGCCCAGGTTGCGCAGCTGGAATGCGGCATCGCGGACTAGGTCGGAGTTGTCGAGCGGGTGGGTGAACCACCGGTGGACGATGCTGGCGGCGGCTGGTTGCTCGTGTCGGATGGCGAGGCGGAGCAAGAGCAGGACCGTGGCTTGTACCAGCTCCTGTTTGGCAAAGGTGTCGTCTTCGTTATCGGCTGCGCCTTGCTCGTCGTCGGCGGCCGCGCCCTGGACCGGGACGGTGGAGGCCATTGGCCAGGGTCCGCTGCTGTCGAGTTCAGCGACCACACCGTCGACCGCGGTGGCATGCTCGTCGGCCAAGCCGACGAGCTGGAACAGCAATACCGCCCGGATGTGGGCGTCGGGCTCAGCCAGTAGCCGCTGGCGGGCGAGCGCCAAACGGGGAGCGCCGGCGGGCTCGATGAGCTGCAGGGCCTGCGCCGCAAGCATCCGGTTGACCGGACGCGGGTCGCTTAGCTGTTGCCGCAACGCGGCACGGATCGTGGGCACGTGCCCGCTCGCCTGCCACCCGGGGTCCTTGAGCAGCCTCTGAAGAGCCTGGATTGCCTCGGTGGCGGGGGTGGGCGTCCAGCCGATCACGGCTCGTCTCCGCGGTCGGGCGAGCCGCCGAGCACCCGCAGCAGCAGGTCGAGTAGGCGCTGCGCGGTTGGGCTGTCAACAGAAACGACGGGACCGGTCATCGTGGAAGCGCGGACGGTGAGCTCGTCTACGACTTTGGCCAGCCGCCCGGTCAGTGGTTCGTCGGCGGTTAGGGTCAGGATCGCCTCGATCTCAGCTGGTAGCCGGTCGCGTGCTGCCTGCTGGCTCTGGGCGTCGGTGGTGTCGCCGGCGCGCCGGACGTCGTCGTAGAGACTGGTGAGGGCGCCGCGGAGAGTGCCGGGGATCTCGCCGTGGCTGACCCCCTCGGCGGCGAGATGGTCAGCGAATGTGAACTCCCTGGTGGCGTCTTCGACGCGCATGGGCTCGTGGAGCGCGGGCACGCCGCCCTCGGCGGCGAGTTCGGCGAGCCGTGCGCGTGCCTGCGCGGTTTGGACGCGTTCAGGAGCCAGGCAGGCAAGAAGCTGGTCTCGTGCGTGAGCGGCCCGCTCGGCCTGTCTGGAGTCCTCCAAGTCGAAAAGGGTGTCCACCGCGAGGATTCGTCCCTCAAGCGCCGCGTGCTCCGCCTCGGTCAGCAGCGGCCCGAGCGCGCGGATCAACAAACCGCCGGCATGCCGGGTGGCTGGGTGGGCGAGCAGCGCCGAGGTCTCCAGCAGCGGCAGTAGACGCCGACCCAGGCTGTGTGGGGCGGTTGCGCCGGCACCCAACAGGCGCGCCCAGACCTCAGCGTGGTGGACGAGCGCCACCAGCAGGCGCAGCAACCGGTCAGCCGGATCCTGGTACGGGTCCTCACCAGATTGCTCGGTCGGTCTGGCCGTGCCGGACTGCTCGGCGAGTTGTCGAAGGTGCGCGGCGAGTGCGTCGGCCATCGCCGGGGGGGAGCGGTGGTCGCCGAGTAGCTGCAGCGGACGGCTGCGCGGCTGCAGGTAGCCCGCCACCGTGTCGAACGTGATCGCGTAGCGGTGCGGCCCACCGCCCTCGGGTTGGGCTGGCGGATCCTCCACGGCCGCCGCCAGGGTGCGCACGGCCACGTCGGGCGCGGTGGTGAGCAACTCCGGGAACCGCTCGGCGAGTTCCGCCTGCGTGCTCTGCAAGTCCTGCTTGCGGGTGCTGGTCAACGTCAGGATCCCTGAGCCGAGCAGCAGCGTCGCCTCATCGCGGGTCTCTTCGAGCCGCTGAATGGACTCCGTCACCTCGGCAGCCAGGGCGGGGGCGACACCGGCGAGCGCGGCGATCCCGTCCAGGTAGCGCCGCAGCGCGGTGACACCCCATCTGGAGAGGACCTCCGGGGCAAGGGTGCGCCGTAGCACCGGACCATGCCGATCGGGGTCAACGGCCACCGCGCCGACGAGGAACCGGGCGGCGGGGTCGGCGAGCCGCTCACGCGTCGCAGGGTGGGTCAGCGCCAGCTGCATCAGGAGGGCGACCGCGGTTGCACGCTCGGCCGCACCCGGATCGCCGGGCCGTAGTGGGACCAGGTCCTCAAGCTGCCCCAGCAGACGTACCAGGGTCTGTGCGTGCGCGACATCGTCGGCGCTCACCAGGATCTCGGCCAGGCGCTGTGCGAGCCAGGCGTAGGCGGGCAGCGCAGCGTGTGCCTGCTGCTTGGTGTGGTCGTCGCTGGCCGCGATCGTGCTGGCGATCCAGCCGACCAGGGGATGCGCCGCCTCGGTGAAATCTCCTTGGCCTGCAAGCCTGTCGGCGAGGGGTACGAGGTCGCTCGGTCCGGTGATCTCCTGCACGGCGGTGGCGACGGCGGCGAGCGCCGCGAGCGCGTGCCCACCGGGCACGCCCAGCTGATGCGCGAGCTGCCAGAAGGTCGCATGACCCGGTTCGACCTGCCACACGTCCGCCAGGTGCAGGTCCAGGCTTGGGCGGGCGAGCACGGCCAGGCCTGGATCAGCGTCAAGCCGTTCGGCTAACCGCGTGAGGTGCTCCTCGTCGCCAAGCAGCAGGGCCGCGACAGCAAAGTCGAACAGGATGTGGTGAGCAAACAACACAGGCCGGCCGCCACTGGCGAGCAGGCGGTGCGCTGCTTCGCGGAGGACCCCGTCGTGCAGCAGCGCCTCGACAACACCGAACTCGGCAGCGCCGAGCACGCTTGCAGCGTCGATCCGGAGGCGGCGCCGTTCGATCATCGCCGTGGTAAGCGCGGTGAGCACCCGCATCCGTTGGAGGCGGTCGCTGCCCTGGGTGACACGGTGCTGCCAGTAGCGCTGGAGCAACTCAAGCTGCGAGTGAAGCCGCGCCAGCGACGCGCGGCTCTGCCCCGCCGTGAGCAGGTCGCCGGCCAGGGAGAGATTGAAGGGGTTGCGCAGCAGTTCTCGCAGCCGCGGGTTGGCCTCGTGAAGTAGTCTGGCAAGCTGCGGGCTTTGCGTTGGCAGCGCGGCCAGCTCGCCCTCGGTGAGGTCGCCGACCAGCAGATGCCGCACCCCGGCCAGGCGGGGGTCCTGACGATGGGTAACGCTTGAGACCGGCGCGCCCTGGAACACGCGTTGCCAGGTAGGGCTGTGATGCAAGTCGAACTGCCGGATACTGACGACGACCCGCCAGCGCGTGGATCCCAGGGCGCTGGCCAGGTCCCGCAGCCAGCGGCTTCCCTCCTCTCCGCGCATCGCGTCCAGCCCGTCCAAGATGAGCGTCGCGGATGACGAGCCGGTCCACCCGGTGAGCGCGGCAGTCAGGTCGTTTGCCAGGCCGAGGTCGAGGCGAGCCTGCCCGGGGCGATCTGGCAGTGTCTCTGCGGCCAACAGAACGACATCATCGCCCCGCTCGCGCAGGGTCACGGCGAGCTCGCGTAGCAGCGCCGTCTTGCCCGACCCGGGAGGGCCGGTCACCACCAGATCGCCGGAGGTGGCCGCCAGCTCGGCGCTTAGTGTGGTCCGGGGCAGACGCACCAGGCCTTCCGACGCGACCAGGCTAGCGTGCCGTTTGAGCGCTTCCAGATTCGCATCTGTCGCTTGTTGCAGCTGCTGGATATCCGCCTGCATTGGTGTCGGCGGCCCACGAGGACGATCCCTCAGATACAACACGACACCGGCGGCGATCGTGACAACGGCAAGGATGAGCAGTGGTCGCCATGGATGCTGCGCGATGGGTTGCAGCGACGCAGGGAGCTGCTCAGGGTGGTTGGACGCCCAGTTGCTCAGGAGCCCCAGTGGCACCTGCAGAACGAGACCCAGCATGACAACGAGCACCCACGTCGATCGGCGAGCCCAGCCAGTTCGCTGACGTCGAGTGCGGTGGTTTGGGGTTTTCACGTCACCAAGCCCGGTCGTGCCTAAGTCCTTAGCGGGAACAGCCTACTTCCCACCTTCTCCGGGCGGTGAGGGACGCCTCCGTCCGGACCAGATTCAGTGAGACATGCAGGCGGAGTGGGCCAACTACGTTGAGACGGGACACCGGGTCTGTTTTGGCTCTAGAGCGTCACAAAAATATCAGTACTGACGACATGAAAATGTCAGTGGGCGAAGACGTGGCAGCCGGCCACGAAGGTGCGGAGCGAAGATCGATTGAAGGACCTCGAACGTGGCCGCCGCGTCCAGCCGGGGACTTTGCACGGCGGATCGCTGCGACCCCCCGCCGGAGTTCGATCGCGGGAGGGCCGGGCGCAGTCGTGCGATTCCGTGAGGCGGTGTCCAGCGTTTGGCCAGTGGTGTCACCGACGCGGCCGCTGTCGGCGCCAGAGCTCGATCGGCCATGGTCGAGGGTGACCTTGCTCCAGCAGGCCCTGCTCCAGCCGGTCAAACAGCAACACCCAGCTGATGTCCTTCTTCGCCGCGGTCAGTTGTGCCTTGTTGGTAGCTTGCAGGTCCTCGACGTAGGCTAACTGCTCGAGGTTGCCGGTGATCTCGCGGTGTCTTTCGCGGGCGTCGCGGCGAGAGGGCAGTTTCCGACGACCCTCGCTGTCCACGAGCAGCCGCGCGAGGAACGACGATAGGCCCTTGAACGCTTGATAGGCGTCGTAGCCTGGTTGGTGGGCCGAGGTGGGTGTGCGCCACCAGTTCAGCGCATGTTTGTTTCGCATCGCGTCCCTGAGCTCCTTCGCTGCGGTGCGCAGGCACCACAGCGCGGCGGTCTCCTCGTTGGACAGCGACCGCTCCGCGGCGATCCTCAAGAGCATGAACTCGATCCCCGCCTCGGCGCGGGACGCTGCCTGCAGCAGGTCGAAGCGTTGTCCGTCCCCGAGCTGGTTGAGCTTCAGGTCGGGGTGGCGATCTGGCTGGTAGGCATTCCACACCTTCCAGGTCGCGAAGAACCCCGCATACGCCCGGTAGAAGTCGACGACCCCGGCGAGGTCACGGTCCCGGCGGGCCTGAGCATCCTGCCAGCGCCTGGTGAACACCATTGCCACCACAACGCCGAGCGCTGCGACAACCAGCGCTACGGCGATGCCGGAGAGGATGTTGGCGCCGACCGTGCCCCAGAAGCCGAGCGCCTCGACGGTCATCATCCCGATACCATGCCTGCCACTCCGTCGGTACCGAATCCAACACCGCTAGCACTCCTGGAAGTGAACCCGGAGCACTCGAGGGCGTCAAGGACGACATTCACTTGCCAGTCGACCGACCGCGATCCGCGATGGACGTAGGCATCCCAGGAAGTGGCGGACTTTGAGGGCAGGTCGATCCGGAGGCGATCGCCTGCCACCAAGACAGCCTTACTGGCTTCCGGGAACTCGGCGACCGCCAAGGCTTGGCCATGCCTTGGCGCGGCTGGATCTCGGTGATGCCCTGCTGGGGTTGGCGGCCAGCAGCGGGCACGTGAGGCCTGGCAGGAGGCTCTGGGGATCTGCGAGGCACTGGAGATCCCGGAGGCAGACGAGGTCCGCAGCCGGCTCGCCGCCCTGCCAGCCAAGACGGCCACGCCAGCTGTGAAGCGTCAGGAAATGTCAGTTGCCGACGACGTCGGTGGTCGCCTCACTTGCATTGCCGAGCCAGAGGTGATCCCCGGCGGGGCGTCGTGCGAGCCAGTTCGCCAGGACACCGCGCAGCGCTCCGCCGCTCTGCCAGTTCCACCTTGCCAGCTCCTCGACGGCGGGGGCGATGACCTCGCGCACGTCCGGGTCGTTCAACGCGCCGCCGTCGTCGAAGAGGCCATCGTCGTAGACCACGTCATAGAGGGCCGGCTGCCGGGCTTGGGGGGACGAGACGGACGCGGGCAAGGCGATCGAGAAGTTGCGCGACGGCCTTCTCGGTCTCCGAATCGAGGTTGCCTGTTCGCAGGTGCCTACGCACGAGATTGGCAAAGGTGTGCGTCCTCGCCTTGCGGTTTCGGTCTGCTGCGCTCGACAGCGCGCGTAAGGGCCCGTCGGCGTACAGCGCTGCGAGCGGGGCCAAGGAGCGCCGCTGGCGCGGGCTGAGTTCGTTGACCAAGAGGTGGAGTTCTTGCCGGGCACTCGCCGCGATGCCGCCGGTGCCTTGCTCCCAATGGGCCAGGATCGCCATGGCGGAAACAGCTGCCGGGCCCCCGGTGGCAAGCGCCCGCTTGAGCGCGGTATCGACCATGCCGCGGATCGTTCGATCGGCCTGGCAGACGTTGTGAAGGATGTTGGCGAGCCGCGCCGTTGCAGGGTCGGGAGCGAAGTCGAGCAGCGCGAGCGTGCGCTCGGCGATCATCCGCCGGTGGCGCGGCGCCTGCGCAGCGATGTCGTCGTCGAGGATGTCGATGGCCAGCCGCGCGCCTGGCGCGACGAGCAGGGCGAGCAGGTTGGCGGTGTCGATGTCTGCCAGCAGCGTCACGATCCGGTCGCGCAGGTGCTCGCGCAGCGTGAAGGTTCGGCCCGCAGCCAGCAGCCAGGTGTTGCGCCAGTGCGCCGACGGGGCGAGCGTCGTGAGTCGCACTAGCACTGTGTCGTCATCATCGGTGACCAGGGCGCGGGCGGCCATGAACTCCTGCAGGCTGCGGACCTCGAAGCCGACCGTGTCGACGGTCCGTGGCACCAGCAGGACGAGCCGGTCGGTCGCGGCCTTGACCAGGCCGGCGGCCAGCAGCTCAGCGTCACCTTTGAGATGGCCCTCTTCGCGTAGCCGCCGCGCCGCCAGGTCGTGCAGCTCCTGGGCGGGCAGCAGCGCCTCGGCGTCGCCGGCGTGCTCCGCACGACACTGCAGCAGCAGCCCGACCTGCTCGTGGAGCCAGTTGACGTTGCTGCGCTGCTGTTCGAGCAGCTCACCGACCGCGCGAGACTTGGCGATCTCCCGCTCGTAGATCGTCTGGTAGTAGGCGTCGAACAGGCTGTGGCGGTCCCGCGGGGCGCGCACCCGCCGCTCCAGCAGGATCGACATGATCGTGACCTGCAGCGAGGAGCGCATCAGCCGCGCAGTGACCGGCTCCTCGGCAGCCTGCGTGACACGTTTGACGACCTGCGCCTTGAGGTCCGGGTCGCTGGCATGGCGCACCGCCGCCAGGCGGCGCGCGTAGCCGATCGCCGCGCGCCTGTCGAGTGGGAGCAGCTCCACGTGCTCGTAGTGGGCCGGAGAGAACTCCATGGCATAGCCGCCCTGCGGACGTGTGGTTGCCACCACCATCAGGTCGGCGTCAGCGGCTGCAGCCTCGGTGATGAAGTCGGAGACGTGTTGCAGCAGCGCCTCGCGGACCTTCGGGGCGGCAACCTCGTCAAGCCCGTCGAGCACCAGCAGCCATGGCCACTGGCGCAGCCACTCGCGCAGGTCGCCCGGGGTCACCAGGCCTGGCTCATGGCGGCTCACCTGGTCGGCGAGGAACCGCAGCAGGCTCACGTCCTCGCCGCCAGCGATCGCATCGCCGTATTCGCTCAGCCTGACCTGCAGCGGCCACCGCCGGCACGATGGGATTGGGATATTCTGCTGGGTTAACTGCGATCTCAGCGACCGCAGTACCTCGGCTGCCATTGGCCCCAGGGACTCCTCGGGCCGGTCAGCCAGCAGCGCGACCCGGTAGGCCTGGCACAGCAGCTGCCCCAGCGTCGACTTGCCCTGCCCCGGCCCGCCGACAATGACCATGCGCGGGTTGGCCGCCGGCTTGCGAGAAGCCCGGAATACCGTATCCCCGCGCTCGATCAGGTAGGCGACGACACCAGGCACCACATGCAGCGAGCGGATCCTGCCGGTGGTCCCAAGGTCGATAACCGGCTGGCGGAGCAGCCGCAGCGCCTCCCTGTTCACCACCTGAGCGCTGGTGGCCGGAAGGTCGACGGCGACCGCGCCGAGCGACAGCTTCTCGTTCGTGGGCTGACCAGCCTCACCCAGTCGCACCCACTGCTGGGCTGTCAGCTCCGTGGCCGTCTGCACCACTAGATCGGTGACCGGTAATTCGCCGCAGGTCGTGGCGTGCTGCGACACGCCGTCGTTGATCCGTGACTGACAGGCGAAGAGTGTCCAAGATCGGCGTGTTCACACACGTCTGACCTTGGAGGCCTTCCGTGATCGCCGACCTGGACACTCTCCTGACCGCACTGTACGTGGAGTTGACCGACCGCATCATCCCCTCGCTCGGCATCGGCCGGTCCGGCCCGGGCAAGCCACCCGAGGTGACCGACGCGGAGCTGGTGTGCCTGGCCGTC
>Ga0137368_10002306_pt1 | contig 20456 bp, 6 predicted proteins | sample SagtaG_13_FD_104917 | JGI IMG/M metagenome (GOLD analysis project Ga0137368, IMG submission 104917) | Vadose zone soil microbial communities from Sagehorn Ranch, Mendocino, California, USA - Sage1_L_100_16 metaG | ecosystem: Environmental > Terrestrial > Soil > Vadose zone | place: USA...
CGCATGATCGAAGGCGCATTGAAGAAATATCGCGGGAACAAACAAAAAGCATCTCAAGAGCTCGGCCTCAGCCGGCAAGGATTGGTAAAGAAGCTGAAGCGATTAGCGATTACAGGCTGACGCAGAATGTCGGCGAGTTTGGATGTTACAAATCGTTAAACGGCGCCGATGCGTTGGCGATGAACAATCGTAGTGTCTCTCTTCCTTTCTTATAGATGTCACGCCGGTGTCGTGTTTAGTGATCTACCACAAGTGATTAGGGGAGGGGAATGTCCCTCCCCTAATGCATGAGTAGTTCCAGGTTGTTATTCATTCGCTATCCCCATACGTTCCGCCAAATTTCAAACGCCGCTGCGCCTTTATCTCGTCATTTCCGAGTGGATCATGATCGCATGGTCCATAGAAATCGATGAAAGCGGTCGAGCTATCATCAAGAACCGGCCGCGACCAGGATAGAGTATCCTCGCGGATCGGCGGGAACTTCATGTGACAATAGTTGGCGTCCGTAGCAGGAACCCGCACGACTTGGCCTGGACCTAACTCCTCCCCATAGGCCATCGGCACGCCCCAGAACAACGTGGAAGACATCAGCAGGTTGGACAAAAGTGATACGCTCTTTTTCATTTTTCTCACCTCCTTTCTGTTCGAAATTTTACTCTCTGATTCCCGCTGAGAGCACCAATCGTGCCAAGGCTAAACTCCGTTAGCGCGTCTACGAGAAACCAGTAGTCGCGAGAGTTAAGGCCTGCTACCGAATCGTTTTCGCAATGATTGCGGGGTGCTGTGAATGAAATCGTGACTGGAGGGTACGACGAGGCGATCGTGATTCGACTAGTTGCGACTTACCGAACTACCACGAGCATGAACTTCGTTGTCGTTCCGTTAATTCCGTTGTCGGTATTTTGTGGGTGGCATCGGATGGACCTTGCGGACGGATAATTGCTGAACAATACGACGACGAGTCAGGCTCGGATGACGGCGCCACTACTATCGGTGTGTCGTCGATCGTGCTCGAGGCTTGGACAGTTTCGATTTTGTCACGATGCCAAGAAATAAAAAGCGCTCAGGTGTTCGGGACGTCAGTCGCCAGGGGTTTGATTAGAGAAGATGAAGCGCTATCAGGTGGATTAGTCTGGAAAGTGAACTCTCGTCGTTGCGATCATCAGATCCCCAACTCACTTCCAAGCAAAGCTCGAATCGCAGACAAAGGGTTGTGAGTCATCGCTTACCGACCGTCGTACGACTGCTTCTATCTAAATTGAGTCTGAGGCTTACGTTGGAGTATCGACCAAGGCACTCGTTCAACGCAGGCCTGCAGGTCCTTCTGTGGGCGGGAACGAACAAAAGCGACCCAGGTTTAAGCCTGAGCCGCTAAGCGTTGACTAATAAGTTGAAGAGGTCGGGCAACTAATCGACCACAGCCCAACCAACTGTCTCCGTACACGCTTATTCTTCAAGGATTCGATTTTTTATCTTCTCTGCGATCTTGTCCCGAATACGTTTAGCGGTGTTTTCGCCGGCTTCGGCAATAGCCTCATTTGTGATTCTGGCAAGCTTTTTTTCGAGCTTTTCTCTATCTTCGCCCGTTGCGTTCTCCACGATGTTCTTGAAGTTCGTCTTATCTATCCCTTTCAGACTCTGCATTCCAATGCCCATGGACTTGCTCCCTTTTTCAGTTTATTCACCATCTCTCATAACTAATGGCTACCTAGTCTGTCAAGTATTAAAGACTCGATACATTAACGTGTTACCGAACCATTCCCAAATTCGATCCTGGCGGCGACAAAATGTTTCTTAAGCCTTCGCTTAATGATTTCCAGGATCTTGTTATCCTGACTGTTAAACCGCTGCCCATCCATGACCAAAAAGGAATAAATCAGGCAACTTAGAAGGTTACCGCAATTAAGACAGGCTGAACCCGAGCCAGCGTCGCTTGGATCACAATAAATCCAGTCTCGGCCTGAACTCTTGATCGTGCGCGTGCCGGTATTTTTTAGCAAGAGGGTCAATTTGTCTTTGCCCTCTATGTTAAAACCGAGCAGTTCAAGGTCAGGCTCAAGATCCATTGGTCTTGTTACTTTAAGATAGTCATTCCACCTAATACCTGTAATTGTGCCGTATGCCTTTTCCGCGCTTCTCGGGGCAATTTTTTCCGGCAGCGTGACACTGAGATCTGCAGAGAAGGCGCGTGTATGGAAAGCCCACTTGCTTGCGTCACCATTGGAAGTCTCTCTATTGAAAGTCTTGGTATCATCTTCATTCCATATGCTTATGGACACTTTCCGTTCGGCTGTTTCTTCCTGGGGAGGGATACAGCTGTTTAGCGAGCAGTCGGTAAGAACCTCTGGCATAATTATCTGGAGCTCTCCGGCTTTGTCTAGTGTCAGTCCCTCGAGGTCTGCGGATACTGAGACCAACTCACCCGGTTTGATGGGTTCGGAATCAATCGAAAAAGTTTTACTGGAAAACTCATTCCAAATGGTCCATTTCCTATTTGCAGGGTCCAGTTCTTTTTTGCTTTTATTCTTAAGCCAAATCGACAATGTGTCGTCGGCCGCATGGATCTTAAAACCGAAGGGTTCAAGACCTGGCTCGATTTTGCTCTCCGACCGGAGACGAAACTCTCGTTGTTTATTCCGGCTCCCGTGAATAACGGTCCCGAACGCAGGCTGTGTCTGGCCGGGTGCGATCGCTGGAATATTCAATCGAATGATCCCAACAAAGTATGCTGAGCTAATCGTGCACTCAGTAACGTTGCTTTTGGATTCATGATTGCCGGTGTTTTTAATCAGCGCAACGAAATTGTCGCGTTGTTTGGAGGCATCGTTAATTTTGTCGGCTACAACCACGCCAAAACCGGCTAGTTCAAGGCCTGGCTCAAGATCCTGGGGAGGGTGGAGATCTATTCGAAGATTTTCATTGAGACTTCTTCCGGTGATAGGGCCGGTCGCAGACCGTGTCTCGCCAGGCGGAATTTCGGGCGGCTCTAGACGTGCCGTCCCGCTCAGGATTGGACGGGAGTTTTCTTCTCCAGCTCCCGGCAAAGCGAATTCATGGCCAATCCCAGAAAATTCGATGAGAGTCCGAGGACCTCTTAGCGCCTTGGCGTAAATATACTCGGCCTGACCTCCAGCGGTCACAGGATCGGCTTCACCTTTCAAAATCAATGTCGGCACGCGATGGAAATATTTGCCAGGATCCCAGGGCTCTATGCTCTCATCGCCAGTGATGCCAATCTTTTCTATCCATTCGTTTACCCGTGCTTCACCACCAATCTCTCTAAGGGCATCGCGCAAGTCACGATTATCGTTCGCTAACCATGCTCGCAAAAATCTGGGATTAATACCGTCGTGGACTCCTATTGCGTAAAATACTCGATGTTGGCCTTGAATATGTCGGTTTCCCTCGTCCAGGCAATTGTCCTCAGCTCTTTTATTCCAAAGCACCTCGTCTCTGATCACTCTTCCGATTTCAAATTGATCGGCTCCCGCAAGAGATCCAGAAAGGCGAAGATCGCGAAGCTTTTGAAAAAACTTCGGGCTCAATCTGTCCAGATCATACCTCTTTAACTCACCATTCTTCTTGAGCTCGCAGTAGGCATCGAGCAGAAATTGTATACTGCCAAACGCGTCCTCAGCTCTCTGAAATATTCCCTTCCGTCTTGGATTGCGGGAAGTCCCAAAAATCTCTTCGATAATCTTTCTCTTTTGATCCGGTCGTAGCTCTCCGAATTCCTTTCGAAATTCCTCTCGGTTTGAATTATATATGCTTTCGAGACTCTGCCGATGAATCCTGTAGACATCCTCTGCAAACGCATCAAATGCCTCCTTAGAATCATTGAACATATGCCGCGACAATGGCGCGATGAGTATTAATTTCCGCACCTTGTCGGAATGATAGTGCGCGTACTGCTGGGCTAGGACAGTGCCGTAACTTCTCGCGATTATCGCATCCCACACACCGTCTTCGCCCAGAAAATCCTTACGAATAGCTTCGATATCTTCGACCGCATACCGAGTCGTTAAAAATCTGTCGAACTGATTGGACGGGGGAATCTGACTAAAACCAGAGCCACGAATATGGAAAGCGGCGACATTGTATTCGTTGTGAACCAGAAAATCCGCGTAGGTCTTACCTGAGTTTGGCCCGCGCACTATATCCCCTGGCCCGCCAGCGCAGAAGAGAACCGTTTTGGTTGCGAGACCATCCGTTGGTGTGACCACGAAATAATATAAATCGAAGTATCCGTCGTTTGCGTCCGGATCGGTCGAATTCAATCGAACTGAAATGAGTTTTTCGATGTCATTTGCGCTATTATTCAATCGCAAACCCGAGCGCTCATCGGTCCTCCAGACTTTACTTTGAGACAGGCTGCGCTCCATAACGTCCTCCCAAAAAGAATTATTCAACTCCGTCGTGCAAATTGGCTAAGATAAGATGATCCCCGGGCATTACTATATTTTCAATTATCGAACGAAAACGTTTCATGGTTGAAGTGATGACATCTTGATCAAAACCACAGGTCCTAAAGTTTACAGATCCTGTCAACTTGGTTGACGACTCTCTAAGGTTAAAAATCAAATCAAACGCGGTTGGAATAAGTTCCAATTCGGGTTCTACTATTTGCAAGCCAATGGAAGCAACTTTAAGGCCAGAAATCCGCGTCCACTCCTGCTCACTGATCTGATAATTAATCAGGACCTGAATCAAAGAGCTTCGGTCGATACGTCGTTGCTGCTCTAAAACCCGGGCGAGCTCTTCGAATGGGAGTTCCTGATGGGCAAAGGCCATGAGGGTGACCTCACGCACCTGTTGTAAGAGTTGCTGAGTCGTCATGCTTCGGAAGATGTGGCTGCTGCTCAACACCACGGTATTCATAAAATGACCGATTACGCCCTCGGTTCCTACCTGTCTTCGATTGGCCACCAGTGTGCCAATCCGAATATCCCGTTGACCGCTGTGACGATGCAGCAGAATATTTAACGCAGCGATGATAACCATGAATGGCGTGCAGCGTTCCTTGCGGGCTCGATCCTGAATTCTTGTAAACAAAGTTTCGTCGATGTCTAAAAGTTGGCGCGTAGTCTGAAAGCCCAGTTGCTGCTCAACATTGCGCCCTTGATGAAACGCAAGCACGGGCAACTCGCCCTCGAGCTGTTTAACCCAGTAAGATAATTGACCCTCCAAAAGGCCTTTTTCTATCAACCCCCGTTCCCAGCAGGCGAAGTCAGCGGACTGGATGGTACATTCCGACAAAGGAGAAGGCTGCCCTTGCGAAAAGGCTTGGTAGATTGCAGCTAACTCCCGGCGAAATATCTGCACCGACCAATGGTCGCTGATGATATGGTGCATGGTGACTAGTAGAAGATAGTCCTTGTCGGTTAGGCGTAGCAGTTTGGTCCTTAATAACGGCCCTGATGCGAGATCGAATGGCCCTTCTCGCTCTTCCAAGATGAAACCAGCGGCTTTTTGTGAGACTTCATCGGCGGATTCTCCGCGCAAATCTATATCAGGCAACTGGAACTCAGGGACTTCTTTGATGATTTGGGCTGGACGTCCGTCTACTTCGGCGAACACGGTTCGCAGGGCTTCGTGCCGCCTGATTATTTCTTGCAGAGTTTTTTCTAAAGCAGAAACGTTGAGATCACCGATGAAGCGATAGACATACGGCATGTTAAAAAAATGCGTGCCCGGGATCATTTGATCCAATCGCCACAAGTGTTCCTGATTCATCGAGAGCGGCAGAGGCCCATCGCGTGATACGCGAATGACCGGCGGCAGCTCATTCGATCTATCGCTGATCGTTGTCTCGATCGTCGCGGCCAAACCGGCAACAGTCGGTGCCTCAAAAAGAGTCAGAAGCGGCACGTCTTTGTCGAAGACTTCGCGTACCCGAGAGATGATTTGAATGGCGAGGAGCGAATGCCCGCCCAACTCGAAGAAGTTGTCATGGACACCCACCGAGCCGAGCTTTAAAACCTCTCTCCAGATCTGCGCTATCAGCTCTTCAACCTGTGTGCGAGGTTCGACATACACTTTTTCGAGCTGTGGTCTGGAATCGTCGGGTGGTGGCAACGCCTGCCGGTCTACCTTTCCATTGAGCATGAGCGGCAGAGCATGTAACATCACGAAGGCTGAAGGGATCATGTATTCAGGTAGCTTCGCTTTTAGATAATCGCGCAACTCAACAACGGACGGGGCCGGGTGCTGCTTTGGGACGATGTAGCCGATGAGACTCTTTTCAGCCAACGACTCACGAGCACGAGTCGCAACCACGCTATCGTTCACTGCCGGATGCTGGTCCAGCACAGCTTCAATCTCACCCAGCTCGATTCGATAACCACGAATCTTAACCTGATTATCGGCCCGGCCTAAAAAATCGATGCTTCCATCGAGCAAATAACGAGCTCGGTCTCCCGTGCGGTAAAGACGTTCCTCATTGTTGAACGGATTTTGGATAAATCTCTCTGCGGTTAAGTCCGGACGGTTCAAATATCCGCGTGCGACCCCCGCGCCACCGATGTAAAGCTCACCCGGCACACCAATAGGAACTGGTTGTAGACTGCCATCCAAAATATAGACGCGCGTATTCGAAATTGGGCGACCGATTGTGGCCGGTCCATCTCGGGTTCTGAGTGTGAATGTAGAGTAAGTCGTAGTTTCAGAAGGACCGTAGAGATCGTAAATCCTTTCGATTGTCCCACACGCATAAATTTTGTTTACAAGTTCCGTTTGCAGCGGTTCGCCCGCAAGGTTAACTATTCGAATTGTATCGGGCAGTTCACCCATTCTTAGCAATTCGGTCATCGCTGATGGAACCGTATTGATTAATGTGACCTGATCTCTTTCCGGCGCACTGTGGAGGTGTGAGACGTTATCGACCAAAATGACTTTTCCACCTGAACAAAGGGGAAGAAAAAGTTCGAAGACCGAAAGGTCAAAGCAGATCGAAGTCGATGCCAGCACACCGGCAAGCTCTTCCGAAGTGAACACACTTCTCGCCCAGTGGAGCAACGCAACCGTATTGCGGTGCTCAACTGCAACTCCCTTCGGTCTTCCTGTCGAACCCGATGTATAGATAACGTAGGCGAGATTGTTGGAATGTATTTGGCTCTTCGGATTCTCAATACGTTCTCTTTCGATTGTCAGTAAATCGCGATCGAGAAAAACTACTGGAACCCGAGGATCGAGAATAGAAGAGCGAGGATCGCCATTTTCCATTCCTTCGACGGAGTTTAGCCTGAGCGCAGCCGAAGGACTCAGGACAGTCTTCCATCCTCTATCCTGGGCCAACTTCTCTTGGGTTAGCAGAACCGAAACCTGCGCATCCTCGAGCATGAATCGCAGACGCTCCTTGGGATAGCTGGGGTCTAAAGGTACGTAAGCGCCTCCAGCTTTGAGTATGCCCAACAACCCAACCACCATCTCGATCGATCGCTGGACACAGATCCCGACTAACTTCTCTGGTCCAATGCCTAAACGAACGAGATAATGAGCGACCTGGTTGGCCCTGCGATTGAGTTCTCGGTACGTGATCTCTTCCCCTTCGAACTCCAAGGCGATCGCATCGGGAGTTCGTTCGACCTGCGCTTCGAACAGTTCGTGTATGCTTTTGTTTTCCGGGTCTTCGGTCGCGGTCTTGTTCCATTCGACCAGTATTTGGTGCCGTTCTGCTTCGGTGAGTAGTGACAGCCTAGAAATGGGCTGATTAGGGTCGGCGACGATCCCTTCCAACAGTCTCTCAAAGTGCCTTGCCATTCGTTCGATTGTTTCTCGCTCAAATAAATCCGTGCTGTATTCAAAATAGCCGATGAATCTGCCGTCACGTTCGCGCAAAAAAAGCGATAGGTCGAACGGCGAGCGATCAACGTCGATTTCGATCGGCTCGGCTCGAAGACCGGGAAACTCTGTAAGAGGTCTCGTCGCGTTCTGCAAAACAAACATCACTTGGAACAAAGGATTGCGACTCAAGTCGCGTTCTGGCTGTAGCTCCTGAACCAGTTTTTCAAACGGCAAATCTTGGTGTGCATAGGCACCTAGACACATATCTCGAATGCGCGAGAGAAGCTTACTAAAAGGCGGATCGCCGGAGAGGTCGCCACGGAGAACCAGCGTGTTGACGAAGAAACCGATCAGTGACTCGAACTCAATCCCGTTGCGGTTGGCGATTGGCGATCCCACGACCACGTCGTCTTGCCCGCTGTACCGATGTAGTAGCACCTCAAATGCCGCCAGCAGGGTCATGAAAGGAGTCACGCTTTGGCGATGGCTCAATTCATTGATGGCCGTCGTGAGCAACTGCGACAGAGTTATTGATTCTCTGGCGCCGTAAAAGCTTTGTGGCGCTGGACGTCTTCGGTCAGTTGGGAGATTGAGAATCGGGATATCGTGGAGCTGTTTTTTCCAATAGGAAAGCTGGGATTCAAGCATCTCGCCTTGCAGCCACTCCCTTTGCCAGCTGGCGAAATCCGCATATTGAATGGGAAGATCTCTGAGAGTCGTTGTTTTACCGGCCGCATACGATTCATAAAGCGACCACAGTTCCCGGCTCAAAATCCCCATTGACCAAGCGTCTGACACAATGTGGTGAGTTGCGAGAATGAGGATATGGTCCTCATCGCCAACGCGAAGCAGCTCAGTGCGTAAGAACCTGCCGGAAGAAAAATCAGAAGGCGTGGCTGCTGCTTCTTGAGTCCGGAGTTCTATTTCTTCGCGACACTCAACACCGGACGTCGCTCGAAGATTGCTAACCGATATCTGCACCTCAAACGCCGGCTCTACAACTTGTTCTGGCCGACCGTCCCTGACACGGATCGCGGAGCGCAATACTTCGTGACGACGTACTATTTCGTTTAGGCTCGACTCCAGAGCGGGGAGGTTCAGTTTGCCAGTGAGGCGAAACGCGCGGCAGATATTGTAAACGGCGCTCCTCGGTTCGAGCTGTTCCAAGAACCACAGCCGCTCTTGGGCGAATGACAAAGGAGCCGGACCCGTGCCTGATCGACGGGAGATAGAAGGAGGGCTGAAAAGAGTTGCGCCGCTCTGTAAGGCCGCGATAATTTCCGCTTTACGAGCAGCGATCTGAGAGCGAAGATCCCCGGTGAGTACACCCTTGGGCGCGTTCGCGCGCAGGCGATCCCCTTCGGCGGTTAACCGAACATCAAGATCTTTAAGATATGAAAGGAAGTCGGCGACGTTTATATGTCGAAGTCCTCGCGCTCGTCTTTATCCGATCGCGAGGTTGTTTGTCCAGTGGAAAGAAGCGCTTCGACAGTCTTAGCCAATCCCGCAACCGTCGGCGACACCAGGAACGCGCGCAGCTCCAGCGTAACTCCGAAGGCTTCTCTCATACGCGCCGCCGCCTGAGCGGCGAGCAAGGAATGGCCTCCGAGGCGGAAAAAGTCCTCGTTGACACCGACCTTTTGTCGGCCCAGAACCTGCGCGAAGATAGCGCTCAGCCTTTGCTCGACCTCGCTCTGTGGCACATCAGAGGGTTCTCCCGTTAGTTCCGTGAATTGGACCGACGGCAGGGCTTGGTAATCAACCTTGCCGTTGGGGCTAAGCGGCAGACGATCCAAAATCACGAAATGCGAAGGCACCATGTAGTCGGGAAGCCGTTCGTGCAAGAAGGAGCGTACTAAGTCGACGCAGCTTTGTCCCTCTTCTTTAGCGGCGACGTAAGCAACCAAACGTTGACCGAGTTTCGGGTTTCGGGTTTCGGGTTTCGGGTTTGCAGCAGTCGGAATTTCATAATCCTGCACAACCACGGCTGCGTCTCTGACTGTCGGGTGTTGATTAAGAACAGCTTCGATTTCTGCTAACTCCACGCGAAATCCTCGGATGTTCACGCGACGGTCATTTCTACCAACCCATTCGACATTGCCGTCAAGCAAATATCTAGCTAACTCGCCAGTTCGATAGAGCCGGTCGTTTGGCTGATTCGTGAATGGATTTGTTACGAACATCTCTTCAGTGAGTTTTTTGTCTCCGATGTAGCCTTCGGCCAAATGCGGACTACGAACGTAGAGTTCGCCGAGCTCATCAATGCCGGCTAACTGGCGGCCTCGATTGAGCACCAAGAGTTGTACGTCTTTTATACCGCGGCCGAGTGGAACGGTTTTGGGAGTTTCGACCTGAGCGGCTGCCGGATCGTTCGCGATTTCAAAATAGCCGACGGCCCGCTGGGTTTCTGTCGCGCCGTAGAAGCTGCCGACCGTCGCGTTGAGCGCGAGCCGCCGAATGCTCGCTACCATTTCGGGAATCAAAACGTCGCCGCCGAAAAACACTCGGCGCACGGACGGCAAGCGAGCAGCGCCGCTTGTTAACAGCAGCTGGCCGAGAGCCGGGGTGAGGTGGAGAACCGTTATGGCATTTCTTTCGAGCCAATGAATCAAATATTCTGGAGAACGAGCTTCGGATGGATTCGGAATATACAGTGTTGCGCCGAGGGACATAGCAGTGAAAACATCGCGATGCAGATGGCTGTAAGCGAGGCCGGATACCATCGCGAAACGATCCATTTCATTTAGCGCAAAGGTTTCCGTTTGCCATGGGAGAAAGTGAGTGATCGGACCGTGGCGGCAGACTACGCCCTTCGGCTCGCCGGTGGAGCCGGAGGTGAAAGCAACGTATGCCGGGTCATCGGCAGTTACAATCGTTGCTGGTTCGGTGTCGGTGAATCCAGACAAGTTGTCCAAAATCTCCGCCTTCGACTGTGGAACGTTTATCCGGCAGCGCAAGTTCAAACTGTCCAGACAATTCGATAACTCGTCCGGCAGCTCGCGGCTGCCTTCGAGCTGGAGCCAGCCTTTCGGTTGGGCGATGCGCAAGTAGTCAATGGATCGCGCCGCCGGATACGCGGGATCCAAGATCAGAAATGACGCGCCGGCTTTGAGGATTCCAAATAACGCGACGATGAGCGATGAACTGCGGTGAGCGTTGATCGCGATCAAATCCTTCGGTCGTATTCCCGAGTCGATGAGTGAATGAGCTAAGCGATTGGCAAATTGATTCAATTCACCATAAGTCCAACTCTGCTCTGCATCGACCACCGCCAACGATTGCGGCAAACGATGCGCTTGTTCGGCCAGCATCTCGTTGATCGCGCCTTCCCAGCTATCGTCGAGAGCTTGTTTGGGATCCGGAAGCACAGCGTGCGACGCCTCGGTCACTAAGGAAAATTGGCCGATGGGCAACTCTGGATCATCCACGATTTGCGCGAGTAGCGCGGCGAATTGTTCCAAAAGAGCTACGATCCGACGTTCGCGGAAAAGATCGGTATTGTAGACGACCCTTAGTTCGATCTTACCGTCAACTTCTGGCGCGTGCAGCACAACGTCAAATTTTGCTGCCGGATCGACTTGCGCAAGCTTTGTTATTTTGCGGCCGGTTAAAGTCAGTAGGCGCTCAGAGACGTCGGCGATGTTGAAGAGAATATCGAAAACCGGGTTGTGTCCAAGTTCGCGCCGCGGGTTGATCTCTTCAACAATTTTTTCGAAAGGCACGTCTTGGTTCGTGAAAGCATCGAGACAAAGCTCCCGGACGCGTTGCAGTAAGGTGACGAAACTTGGCTCGCCGGAAAGATCAGCGCGCAGCGGCAGGGCGTTAATGAAAAACCCGATCAAACCGTCGGTCTCAGGGTGATTGCGGCCGGCGATCGTCGAACCCATGACGATGTCTTCCTGACCGCAGATTCGTGACAGCAAAATGTTAAACGTCGCGAAGAGCGTCATGAACATCGTGACGCTTTGCTGACGGCTCAAGCTTTTCAGTCGTTCCGTCAGTTCTTCGGACAATTGCACCGACAATCTGGCTCCGCGATAGGTTGAAAGCAGCGGACGATCGAAATCAGTTGGCAGCGCGAAAGGCTCCGGCAAACCCACAAGTCGTCGTTTCCAGTAGTCTACTTGCGTGTTGAAAGACGATGACTTGAGCCATTCATGCTGCCAAGCAGCGTAATCAGCATACTGTACGGGCAGCCTCGGAAATGACACCGGCTTGTTATCCCGCACTGCTTCATAGAGCGCAGCAAGTTCCTTGTAGAAAATCGCCAGTGACGAGCCGTCGGCGATAATGTGATGGAAGTTAAGGATGAACACGTGGTTGTCTACAGCTAGTTTCACGAGCATCGCGCGCATGAGCGGCGCGTTTGCGAGATCGTAAAGCTGCCGCGCGTCGTTGCTGAAAAGCCGACTTGCCTCGGTCTCCGCTTGTTCATCGGACAATTGCGTAAGGTCGATTACTGGCAGCGCAATTCGCAAGCCCGGCAGGATTTCCTGCCGCGGCTGTCCGTCGACCTCTTTTATGCAAGACCGGAAGACCTCGTGGCGGGCGATCAATTCGTTGAGAGCTTGCTCTAACGCTCCGCTGTCAAGTTCGCCTTTGATGCAGAACGCAGCGGGGATGTTGTACGCGGACAGATTCGTATCGACCTTCTGCAAATACCACAGACGGCGCTGAGAAAAAGACAGCGGGATCGGTTGAGATCGATCCACCGGCAGGATCGGCGCGATAACCGTGCCCACGCCGCTGCGACGAAGTGCATCAATGTGCTGCGCCAGTCCTGCGACGGTCGGCAGTTCAAATAGTTTCCGCAGGGCAATGTCGACGTGAAAGTTGCTTTGTAAATGTGCGACAACCCGCGTCGCGAGCAACGAATGGCCGCCAAGTTCGAAGAAGTTATCGTGAATGCCGATCTTGTCGAGCTTGAGCACCTCGCGCCAGACTTGAGCGATCAGCTCTTCAATCTCCGTGCGTGGCTCAACGAAGCCTTGATCGAGCTGCAGCCGCTCTCCATCCGGCGGCGGCAGCGCATTTCGGTCAATCTTGCCGTTGGGGGTCAATGGCAAGTCATCCAACTGCATGAACACCGGCGGAATCATGTATTCGGGCAGTTTCTCTTTTAAATAGCTCCGCAGCTCGGCAACTGATGGAGCCGGCTGCTGCTTTGGCACGACGTAGCCAATGAGGCTTTGTTCAATCAACGAGTCACGAGCACGAGCCACAACCACGCATTCTCTTATCGCCGGATGTTGAATCAGTGTGGCTTCGATCTCGCCCAGCTCGATCCGGTGGCCGCGGATTTTGACTTGATTGTCGATGCGACCGAGAAATTCGATGTTGCCGTCTGCGAGATATTTGGCGCGATCTCCGGTGCGGTAGAGACGAGATTTAGGATGGTCGATAAATGGATTGACAACGAACTTTTCCGCGGTTAGCTCCGGCCGGTTTAGGTAGCCTCGCGCCAGGCCGTCGCCACCGATGTAAAGATCACCCGGCATGCCGATAGGTACAGGCTGCATGTAAGGATCGAGAATGTAGATCTGAGTGTTGGCAATGGGACGACCAATAGGGATCGAACGCCGATTGCTTCTCCGTTCGCACGCCCAGCTAGTCACGTCTATAGAGGCCTCAGTTGGCCCGTAAAGATTGTGTAATTCTGCATCGAATCGAGCGAAGAATCGCTCCTGTAAATCGACGCTTAATGCCTCTCCACTACAAATGACGAGTCTTACGCTACCACAACCGGGTTGCTCCAAAAAAACTTCCAGCATCGATGGAACGAAATGCAGCACGGTAATTTTTTGCTGCACGATTAATTCGGCTAGGTAAGCGCTATCCTGATGGCCGCCGGGGCGAGCCACAACCAAACTAGCGCCATTCAACAACGGCCAGAAGATCTCCCACACGGAAACGTCAAAACTGATAGGTGTCTTGTGCAGAACACGATCTGACTCTGCCAACTGGTAAGCATCCTGCATCCAAAGTAAGCGATTACAGATACCCCGGTGGGTATTCATCGCGCCCTTGGGCTTCCCTGTCGATCCCGAGGTGAATATGACATAAGCCAAGTCCTCAACCGTTACGTCATGTAATGGGTTCTGTTGGTCGTGCTTCGCAATGACCTCCCAATCTGAGTCTAGGCACACGACGTCCCCATCGTACTCTGGAAGGTCGGCCTTCAGCCGCTCTTGTATAAGCAGCACCGATACCTGAGTATCCTTAATCATAAAAGCTACACGTTCTTTTGGATAAGTCGGGTCCATCGGCACGTAGGCCCCTCCAGCCTTGAGGATTCCCATCACTCCAATGACCATCTCCAAAGATCGCTCCAAACAGATTCCAACGAATTTCTCCGGCCCGACTCCACGCTGCTTGAGGTAGTGAGCCAACTGGTTAGCTCGCGCGTTGACCTGCCCATACGTCAACCACTGATTCTCGAAAACCACCGCCACGGCATCCGGTGTCCGCTCTACCTGCGCTTCAAACAGCTCGTGGAGACAGCATCCCTCTGCGAAATCGGCTCGTGTGGAATTCCAGTCCACTAGCACCTGATGCCGTTCAGCATCAGTTAGCAGAGGCAAAGTCGATATGGGCCGATCAGGATCTGCCGTTATTCCCTCTAGCAATGTCTGGAAATGGCCGATCATTCGCTCGATGGTAGACCGTTCAAACAAATCCGTACTGTATTCGATGAATCCAACGAGCGTCTGCTCGCGCTCGGCCAAGGAAAGTGTCAGGTCAAACTTGGAGGTGCCAGTGTTTATCCCTACTGGTGCGGATTTGACATCCGGAAATTTCAAGACTGGATCCGATATGTTTTGGAAAACAAACATTACCTGAAACAGTGGGTTACGACTTAAATCCCGCTCCTGATGTAACTCCTCAACTAATTTCTCAAACGGCAGATCCTGGTGGGCATAAGCCTCAATACAAACGGTGCGCACCCGTAAGAGCAGTTCCCTGAAAGTGGGATTTCTAGACAGATCTGTACGTAGCGGCAAGGTGTTGACAAAGAAACCGATCGCATTTTGGATTTCCGCGTGATTGCGGTTGGCGATGGGAAAGCCAATAATGATGTCTTCTTGCGCTGTATAACGATGGAGCAAAGTACTGAAGGCGGCCATCAATACCACAAAAAGAGTTGCGCCTTCTTGCCGACTCAGCTCTTTGAGCGGTGCCGCGATCGAAGTTGGTAATTCTATGGCTTCCCTTGCTCCCCGGAAGGTCTGAACCGATGATCTCGGTCGGTCGGTTGGCAACTCCAACATTGGAATAATAGCGCCAAGCCGGTTTTTCCAGTAAAAAAGTTGTGCCTCTAGCACCTCGCCCTTTAGCCACTGGCGTTGAAACAGGACGAAGTCAGCGTATTGGACGGGAGGAGGGGAAAGTGTCAAGGATTGCCCGTTGGCGAAAGTCTCGTATATCTTCTCCAGTTCACGAAAAAATATACCAGCAGACCACCCGTCACAGATAATCTGATGCACGGTAAAGACCAGTACGTGATCTTCCTCGGAAATCCGCAGCAAGGCCACTTTTAATAACGGACCAAGGGCTAAGTCGAAGGATTGACGGCCCTCCTCGATGGCTGCCCGTAACAACTCGGTTTCCCGATCTGTCTGGGTAACTTCCCGAAGATCGATTACCTTAACGGTCAACGTCAGAGCGGCCGTGACCACCTGAATCGGTCGCCCGTCTACAGCCGGAAACGTAGTCCGCAGTACCTCGTGGCGACGCACAACCTCGTTGAGGCTCAATGTTAGAACGGTTATGTCGAGGGAGCCCGTTAGGCGATGTACCCTGCAGATATTGTATACCGAGTTCCCAGGCTCTAATTGATCAAGAAACCAGAGCCGCTCCTGAGCAAAGGAAAGAGGAAGGTTGTCGCGGCATTGGCTGGGGAGAATCTTCTGACCACTTTGAAGACCAATTCCTTCTGTCTCGAGAATGGTTGCAACGAGTTCGCGTCTTGCGGCTCGAAGCTCCTGCCGGGTCGGGCTATTTGACCGACCATCAGACATCGCCCCTTTTTCCTCTTTTTTCTTCCAGTGCCTTCCCGATGTCCTCGGAGGACAGACCTTCAATTTTCATTAGGAGGTTGGCAACCTTGTCTGAGTGTCCAGGGTGCGTCTCGTTCATAAGAACAAATTCAACTAACTTGGCCACGGTGGGTGCCTCAAATAGAGTCTTTAACGGCTGCTTGAGGGAAAAGACGTTATTCACTTCTGAAACGATTCGCGCCGCGAGTAATGAGTCACCCCCAAGCGCCGAGAAATCGTCGTGAATGCCCGCTTCATCTATCTCAATTATCTCAGCCCATAGTTTGACTAGTACTTTCTCAGTAGCGGTACTCGCGGCAGTAAAAGTACCGCTAACCTCATGTCGTGATTTTTTGGGAGGGGGAAGAGCAGTTCGATCAATTTTACCGCTCGATGTCACTGGCAGACGATCTAGTACGACAAATGCGGACGGCAGCATATAACTAGGTAACGTTTTTTGCAGAGCTGCCCGCAATTGGTCAATTTTCAGCGGTTTCGATTGCTGAGGAACAACATAGGCCACCAAGCGCTCGAGGTTGCGTGAGTCATCCGAGGGAACGACGACCGCCTGCGCAATATCCGGTATGTCATGCAATGCCATCTCGATTTCTGAGACTTCGATTCGATGACCTCTGATTTTTCTCTGAAAGTCTTTTCGACCTATATGCACAAGGCAACCATCGGGCAACCTGTAACCGAGATCTCCGGTTAGATAAATGCGCGCGTTTCCGCCCCTTGGGTCAGGCAGAAACTTGGTCCGTGTGAGTTCTGGCTGTCGCCAATATCCCAGCGCGAGATAGGGACTCTTCACTGCAATTTCCCCAATCTGATTCACGCCTAATTCATTTCTGTCATCATCCAGTAATAGAATTTCGTTGCCCTCGAGGGCGAAGCCGACGGGCACTCTTTCTTCTTTGATCTTGGTCTGCTTATCCATGAAGTAATACGAAACCGCTTGGGTTTCACTAATGCTAAACCGACTGACAAATATGCATTCGTCTGAGAAATGCTTTTTGTATAACTCGACATCCGATTTAAATAGGGGCTCGCCGCCAATATGGATCAAGCGAATTTTGGGAAATCTTTCCTTTCGGTTCGCGGTTTGAGTAGAGTGACGAAAGATCGTAGCGACGCAGGTAAAGATCGTAATATTTTCTTCCAGCAACCAGTCGCCTAAACGGGCTAATCCTTCTTCTTGGAGATCGAAGGGCAACAAAGTTGCCCCGTTCAACAAAGCAAGAAACATGTCTCTCGTCGCCCCAACATTATTAGAACGCACAAGGCTAACTCGATCTTCCGCAGAGACATGTAACTCGTTTGTCTTAACCCTTATCCCGAAAAGCTCGTTCCTATGATTCCAGACGACACCCTTGGGTTCTCCGGTTGACCCCGATGTATAATGGATATAAGCAATATTGTCTGGTGATATGGACAATCCAGCATTTTCGACGGAGAGAGTGCCATCGAAGTCGTCGAGATTTAGAATCTTTGAACGAGCGCCGACTAATTCATGGGCCAAATAGAGATGATCGCCATCCGTCAGAATGAGAGGGGCTTCAAGAGTTTCGAGGATCTGAATCGCCTTGGTATTGGGAAGAGATAAATCCACCGACACATAAGCCTTGCCTGCCTTCAGAACACCTAGGCTCGCGGCGATCAGTGCGGCCCCTTGTTTCAACAGTAAGGCTATTGGATCACGATTTTTGTCGCAATGCACCAGGACGGCGTGCGCCACACGGTTGGCAAACCTATTCAGCTCCTCATATGTGAGTCTTTGAGTTTTAGTTTTGACGGCAAGTCGTTCGGGATATTTGTGCGCCTGTTGCTCGAACCGGTCCGAAATAGATTGTTCGATATCTTCTTTCCTAAACTTGACGAATGGATTAGTAGGGCGCATACCGACTTGTCGCGAACCGAAGGCCTGACCGACTCCCCCTTCACCTGTTTTCTCGTAAATTGCTCGCTTAGTGCTCACATGCCCAAATTTTGTAATGCCGCATCTGCCCGGCCCATCCAAAACTCCATTTCCATCGAATCGTACAGCCTTGCAGCGGCAAAGATTTCGGCACGAGCCTCATCCAGCGATCCTCTCGCACGAAACACATAACCAAGCCCGAGGTGACAGTGCGCCTGCAGCGGTTTCATTCCTATCTCTCTGCTTAGCGCAAAGGCCCGGCGATACTGATCTTCAGCCTGCTCGATCTTTGGCGGGTCGCGATGCAGCGCGATATCCCCAAACAGCTTCACGATCCAAGCTTCGTGCCCCCGTTCCTTGTGCTGCTTCGACAGGTCGAAGGCACGATGAGCAATAGAGCTCGCTTCTTCCAAACGTCCGCATAGCAAATACCCCTCACTGAGCCAAGCCGTACTCAGCGATAAAAACGCAAGCCTTCCCGCAGCGGCAGAGTTTTCGACTCCCTGTTCCAATAAGGGTATCGCTTCAGAAATCCGGCCAGAATTCGCGTAGGCAGCACCCAATCGGGAGGCCACATAGGGCACGTAAACTGGAATATTTGCAGAATGACAGATTCTCATGCTGCGTTCGAGTATTTCGACCGACTTTGCAAAATCTCCTTTAAACAGGAAAAAGACGGCAAGACTGCAATTCACATAGACGAGAACAGAGAGATCATCAACTTCCTCGGCAATTTGGATACCTTCTTCCGCATAGGAGATTCCCTCACGGAACTGGCCCGTAGCGGCAAGGCATTGTATGAGATGGCTCCGACAAGTGACAGCGGGATAGCCAGCAGTGCCAAATCGTTCGCGCCGCAGATCACCCACAAGTCTTTGAATGGCTCGCTTAAGGACACTTATGGCGTGGCCATACTGGCCCAACTTGTTGTACGCCGCGCCCAAGTAATAGTCTGTCATCACACTTAGCTGCGGTCCGTCACTTTCCGAAATAAGAGCCAAGGCGCGTTGACCAAAACGGATCGCAAGCTCAGGGTCGCCGGATAATCCGTAGTAACTATTCAGAAAGTTAAGAACACGCACAGTTCTATAGCGATCTCCAAGGGTTTCCACGAGGGATTCTGCGGCGTGTAGGTGTTCCGCAACCTTAGGTGAGTCTCCCAGCAGAAAAAACACATTACGCAACTCGAGATGAAGATCGACCTCCAGCGCCAGTGTTTCTCGAGACTGCGAAAGCCGCTTAAGTGCTTGAAAGGCTTGGTGGTATGACGATAACGCTTCCGCGAATCCTGAGTGCGATATCGCTTTCGCCCCGGCTTGCCGCAGATATGAAACCGATTTCTCCCAAAGCTCGCCGCGGAAAGCATGATATGCGATCGTTTCGATTTGATCGTACAAACCTTCACTGGCCATCGCCTCCATCACAGCAAAAATGCGTGCGTGGAGGGTAACCCTCCGCTCGTGGAGCAGGGCACCGTACGCAACTTCGTTGGTGAGAGCGTGCTTAAACGTATACTCCAAGCTTGGGAAAAGATTGGTTTCGTAAATAAACTCGGCAGACTGAAGATGAGCCAAAAATTGAAAGAGCTGGTCGTCCGGTAGCTCCGAGACGGCATGGAGTAAACTAAAAGGTACGATTACCCCAATAACAGCGGCAGCTTGAAGAAGATGTTTCTCTTCAATAGGCAATCGATCGATACGATCCGCCACGACATTTTGGACCGTGCTCGGGATAACAAGATCATCAATTCTCACACCCGGCCGGTAAGCTCCTTTCTCACCCGTCAAGACTCCGGTTTCCACCAGAGATCTCACACTCTCTTCAGCAAAGAAGGGATTTCCTTCGGTGCGCTTGATCAAGAGCTGTTTGAGCGGCGAGAGGTCTGGATGAGTTCCGAGCAGCTTTGACAACAATTCGTCGGCGCTACTCATCCGGAGCGGATCCACGCGGAGCTGAGTGTAATAGCTTTTTTCCGACCAACCGTGGTTGTACTCGGGTCGATAATTGACGAGCAGCATGAGGCCAGCCATGGGGAGACTACCAACCAGACCGTCAAGAAATGCTTGGGTTTCGTGATCGATCCAGTGGAGGTCTTCAAACACCAGCAGCAGATTTTGTCTTCGGCTTTCCCTGATACAAGTCCGTTTGAGCGCATCCAAAGTGTAACGGCGGCGCTGCTGGGGATCCATCGAGTTGAAACGTCTGATCATTTCGCCGATATCTTGCAGCCGCGCTAGCCAATCATGCTCCCGTTCCGCCGCACTACTTTTTTCATCCGGCAATGCACCCAGCAACGAAAGGATCGGCGGGATTGCATCCTTGAGCCTATTGTCGAGCTCCAAAATATGCGTCACGACTCGATTGCAGATGTTCTCGCTGCCCTCTCCGTCGGCAATTTGGAAATAACCCCGCAACATTTCAATCAACGGGAGATAGGGCGTTGCCTTACCATAGGAAACGGACGCGCCCTCAAGCACGAGCCAACCCGGCGGCAACTGATGACGAGTAAATTCGTGGACCAGGCGCGATTTACCCATCCCAGGCTCGCCGACCATCGCAAGTATCTGTCCGTGCCCAGCTGCTGCTTGTACGACAAGTTTATTGAAGATGTCGATTTCCGTGGTGCGCCCAACCAAGGGCGTCAAGCCGCGAGCAGCCCCGGCCTGTACTCGCGTGCGCGCGGACGTAGCACCGATGAGCTCATACGCCTCGACTGGCTTCGA
>Ga0137368_10002321_pt1 | contig 20416 bp, 24 predicted proteins | sample SagtaG_13_FD_104917 | JGI IMG/M metagenome (GOLD analysis project Ga0137368, IMG submission 104917) | Vadose zone soil microbial communities from Sagehorn Ranch, Mendocino, California, USA - Sage1_L_100_16 metaG | ecosystem: Environmental > Terrestrial > Soil > Vadose zone | place: USA...
CACTTCAAACGGCTGCTCGTCCGCTACGACCGCCGCCACGAGATACACGAGGCGTTCCTCGCCATCGGCTGCTGCCTCGTCTGCTCCAGGAGGCTTCAGAACTCATTGTGATTCGAGTACTTAGGCCGCGGCGCTGGCGAGGCCCTCGGCCTGCTCGAGGAACGCCGCGCACAGCGTCTGGCCGAGCGCGTTCCACTCCTCGATCCGATCCTCCGTCTCGCCCCGGAGCAGCTCAGGCGATCCCGAGACCTCGGCCGGCGCGTCCTGGATCCAGTTCCGCACCTGGTCGTGGGTCACCTCGGCGTGGAACTGGATGCCCCAGGCCCAGTCGCCCAGGCGGAAGGCCTGGGTGCAGACGCTGCTGCGGGCGAGCTCGCAGGCCCCACCCGGCACGCCGAAGGTGTAGTAGTGCCACTGGAACGCGTGGAAGTGCGCCGGGAAGGCGCCCAGCAGCGGGTCGGTCCGGCCGTCGTCGGTCAGCTCGACCTCGACCCACCCGATCTCAGGCCGGGACGCCGGGCCCACCGTGCTGTGCGCGGCCTTGGCGATCAGCTGTGCTCCGAGACAGATGCCGAGCAACGGCACGTGCTGGTCGAGCAGCCGCTGGATGAAGAGGTTCTCCTCCCGCAGCCAGGGGTGACTCTCGTCCTGGTCGGCGTGCATGGCCCCGCCGAAGACCAGGATGGCGCCGTAGTCGTCGATCGCTCGCGGAGGCGGCGTGCCCCAGGCGAGGCTCCATTCCTCGAGCCTGTGGCCGCGCTTCTCGACCACCGCTTCGAAGACGCCGGAGCGAGCCTCCGAGCCGTGGATGACGGCCAAGACGTTCACGTGCCGAACTCTAACTGCCCTGATGGCGGCGGCTCGAAACCGCCGGAGGCGGTGATCTCTGCCTCGTCGAGCAGACGACGCAGCTCCGCGGCGCTCCGGGGCGCATAGTCGTAGCGGTTGTTGTTGAACATCGCGTAGACCTCCTCGGCCTCCTCGGCCAGCCGGCCGAGGGGCTCGACCCATTCGGCCAGCTCCTCGGCCGAGTACATCCAGTCGAAGCGCTCGGCGGACGACCGGGCCCCGCGGACGTTCCAGGTTCGCCAGTTGCGCCCGTGAAGGCGGACGTAGGCAAGCGGATGGGTCGCGGCAGCGATCGGCGGCAGCACGTTGGAGGCCCGCGTGCGAGGCGAGTCGACGGAGACGTAGGCAAGGCCCTGCCGCTCGAGGTAGGAGAGCGTGTCCGCCCGCTCGTCCTCCTGCATCCACGAGCGGTGGCGATACTCGACCATCGGCACGAGCGGGTCGAGAAGGGCCCGCACGGTCGCGAGCTTCTGCTTTGCCTCCTGCGACTTCACGAACCCGGACGGGTACTGGAGCAGGACGCCGCGCAGCTTCCCAGCGGCCTCGAGCGGCTCCAGGGCTTCGCGAAACTCCGTGAAGGCGCGCTCGGTACCTGGTACTGAACCTGGTGTCGCCTCGCGGTGACCCGTCATCTCGCCCGAGGCCTTGGCATGGAAGACGAAGCCGTCGGGGGTTCGTTCTGCCCACTTCTGAGCCGTCTCCGGCGAGGGCAGGCGGTAGAAGGGCGAGTCGACCTCGACGCAGTCGAAGCGCTCGGCATAGTAGGCGAGCCGGTCGGCCGCGGAGCGCACGCCGCGCGGGTACCAGCGCTTGAGCAGTCCCTCGTCGGCCCAGCTGCAGGTTCCGAGGCGCACTGTGCTCACCGGACGAGAATACGGGAGGGGCCCCGGTGGGGCCCCTCTCGCTTCCGGTGATTCGCCTACTTCTTCTTCGGCACGACCACCTTGATGATCTTGCTGAACAGCGGGATCTCGCCCACGGTTCCGCTCACGCAGCCCGCGGGGGCCAGGCTCGGGCCCGCACAGAGCTGGGCGGTCACGTCTCCTCCGCCGAGGATCCCGCCGACCCGGAAGTAGGTCGTCTTCAGGATCTTCTTGACGGCGGTGAAGATTCCCTTGCTGTTCGACTTCGTGGTGGTGCCGGCCGACTTGAGCTTCGCCGACTTCGCCCCCGAGTAGATGGGGATCTTGAGTCCGGCCAGCGGCCGGCCGGCGATGGTGATCACGCCGGACAGCACCGCGGCCCTGCGCTTCTTGTCGTATTTCGCCTTGAGGCTGATCGTCGCCGGCACGATCGTCGCCGAGCGGCTCTCGACCGTTCCCGCCGCGTTTGCGGTCCCTGTTCCCGGCGTGTACGGCGTGAAGAACGCGCTCCAGACCGGTGTGCCTGGGGAGGTCGGGTTCGTGAAGACGCTTGTCAGCGTCACCTTGGCGTCGAAGAGCTTGGCGCCGAACGTCGCCCGCCTCGGGTCGGTTGCCGGGAGGTCGGGAGCCGGGAGGCAGACCTGGATCTTGAACGCGGCGAACGCCGTCTCAGGCCCGCTCGTCGGGTCGACGAACGCGGGGACGCGCAGCGTCTGGCCGGCTGCGGTCAGTACGAGCAGCCAGTAGGCGGCGTGCGTGGGCGTACCGGTGCAGACTGCCCCGGCGGCGGACAGCGGGACCGTCTGTCCGGCGACCGAGACGGTCGTGGCGGCATCTGCTGCCTGCACGGTGCCGGCGAGCGGGAGCGTCTGGTTGCCGAGATCGGCGGCCTGGACCTGCGCCGTGACGACTCCGATGGTGCTCCCGGACGCCGCGGTGAGATTGGCCGTGTAGCCGAGACCGGTGTAGATCGTCGCCTTCGCGAGCGCGTCGTCGGTCGCGGACTGCGAGACCTCGAACGTGGTCGGGCCGGTTGCGCCCAGCCCCGCCGGTGTCCTGATGTTCACCTTCGCGGACGGAATTCCCGCCATGGCGGGACCCGCGACCGCGAGCGCGGCACCCGCAACTGCGCAGAACAGCGTCAGCCTGATTGCCCTCTTCATGGCCCTCCCTCGACTCGTGTATGCTGGCGGAACCTTACGCCCCGAGCGGTGCGGCGGCAAAGTGGATTGTCGCTACCCCTTCGCCGCGACGAGCCGCCCGAACACGCGCCACACGCCCGCGTGGTAGCGGTACATCTGCACCTGCTCAAGCGGGTAGCGGTCGCGGGCCGCCGTCCTGACCACGATCCCGGGCAGAAGGAAGGGGTTGGCCGTCTCCTTCAGGTGCGTGGCGGCCGTGAGCAAGCTCTGCCGCGTCGGGTTACGTCCGGCGTGACGAAGTGCGTCGACCATCGTGTAAGCCACCGCCATCCCGTAGAAGTTGGCCACCGCCTTGGGATCGCCGTCGGGGTTGTACGTCTTCATGATCGAGTAGTAGAGCTTGACGCCGGCGTCCTTGCCCCAGCGTCTGAGGTTGCTGGCGTCCTTCAGGAACGCGATCGAGATCGCACCCTCGGTCGTCCGGTTCTTGGTGTTGAAGCGGGCGACGTTCATGACGAAGGGGTCGATGGAGACCGCTGCGACGAACGGGTGCGGGCGCCAGCCCAGCTTGTCGGCCGAGACGAAGCCCTGGATCACCTGCTTCGGCAACGCGAACAGCATCAGCGTGTCGGCCTTCGAGGCCCGGAGCGCCGCGACCTGCGACGCGACGTCCGCATCGGTGACGGCGTAGCTCTGCTTCGCCACGATCTTCCCCTTACCGCCGAGCCCCGAGCGGAGGCCGGCGAGCAGGTCGTGGCCGAAGTCGGAGTCCTCGTAGAGCACGGCGATTCTGGCCTTCGGCCGCGTGCTTGCGATGTACTTGCCGTAGATCCGGCCCTCCGCGACGAAGCTCGGCAGGTAGCCGAGCGTCCAGGGGAACTGCGTCGCCCCGCGTGCGATCTGGTCCGCACCCGAGCCGACGAAGAGCTGGGGGACGCCGAGCTGGTTGAGGTAGGGCCGCACGGCCAGGGCATGCTCGGTGCCGACCGAGTTGAAGATGGCCAAGACGTGGTCCTGCTCGACGAGCGCTCTCGTCTGCACCACCGTCTGCGCCGGGATGTACGCGTCGTCGCGGTAGACGTACCTGATCTTCCGGCCGAAGACGCCGCCGTGGCTGCTCGCGTACTTGAAGTAGGCGTCGGCCCCCTGCGCGATCACGCTGTACGCCGACTCGGGCCCGGTCAGCGGGGCGGTTCCTCCGATCAGGAGCTCAGAGGGAGAGACGCCGGGGACGTCGGAGGGGCGTGCGCCTGCCAACGCTGCGACCAGGAGCGCCGCGACGAGCGCGCCAGCGAGCGGTGGGACGCGGCGGCGCATGAGCGGACGAAGCCTACAATCGCCGGGTGGACCCCAGGCCGGTGGGTGTGTTCGACTCGGGTATGGGCGGCCTGACCGTCCTGCACGAGTGCCTCGTGACCATGCCGCACGAGGACTTCGTCTACCTCGGCGACGGCGCCCGGCTCCCGTACGGGGCGCGGCCGCTTCACGAGATCCGCCGCTTCGCGCGCGAGATCGCGGGCTGGCTCGAGGGCCAGGGCGTCAAGCTGATCCTCGCCGCCTGCAACGCGGCCACGTCGGCGGCCCTGCCGCAGCTCCAGGAGGAGCTGTCCGTGCCCGTGATCGGCGTGATCACTCCCGAGGCGCACGCGGCGGTCCAGGCAACCCGCAACCGGCTGATCGGCCTGCTCGCCACCCAGGCGACGGTCGAGGCGGGACGCTACGTGGAGCTCGTCAACGCGCTGGATGCAGGCGCCCACCTGACCGCCGTGGCCTGCCCTCGGCTCGTGCCCCTGATCGAGGGCGAGGACCCGTTCGGCTCGGAGACGCTGGACGCCGTGCGCGAGTACGCGATCCCGGTCAAGGAGGCCGGGTGCGACACCGTCATCCTCGGCTGCACCCACTACCCGCTGATCCGGCCCATCCTCCAGCGGGTGTTCGGGCGGGGAGTCACGCTGGTCTTCTCCGCCGAGGAGACCGCCCGGGAGGCGGCCGAGACGCTGGCCCGCAAGGGGATCGAGAACGCGGAGAGCCGCGAAGGCTCGTGCCGTTTCCTCACCACCGGTGATCCGGAGCTCTTCCGCGTCACGGGCGCGCGCTTCCTCCAACTGCCGATCGGGGAGGTCGACCGCGTGGAGCTCGCAGAGCTCGAGAGGGCTGCCGCGTGAAGCGCGCGGACGGGCGGCGGCCCGACGAGCTACGGCCGCTGGACATCGTCCCGGACTTCCTCGAGCTGCCACACGGCTGCGCGCTCTTCTCGCAGGGCAAGACGCGCGTCCTCTGCGCCGCCTCGATCGAGGAAGGCGTCCCCCGCTGGCTGTCCGGCCAGGGCACCGGCTGGGTGACGGCCGAGTACTCCCTCCTGCCGGCGTCGACGGGCGACCGGACCGCCAGAGAGGTGCGCGCCGGTCGCCAGCAGGGCCGCACCGTCGAGATCCAGCGCCTGATCGGTCGCGCGCTGCGGGTGATCGTCGACTTCGAGGCGCTCGGCGAGCGGACGCTCTGGCTCGACTGCGACGTGCTCCAGGCCGACGGCGGAACGCGCTGCGCGGCGATCTGCGGTGCTTACGTTGCCGCTCGCAGGGCGCTCGACCGCTTCGGCCTCTCCCGGGTTCTGCGCGATTCGATCGCGGCGGTCTCCGTCGGCGTCCTGGAGGACCGCCCGCTGCTCGATCTCGACTACTCGGAAGACTCCCGGGCGGACGTGGATCTGAACGTGGTCATGACCGGAGACGACCGGCTCGTCGAGGTGCAGGCGACGGCGGAGCGCGTCCCCTTCAGCCGCGAGCGACTCGACGAGCTGCTCGAGCTGGCCGTGGGCGGGATCGCCCAGATCAGGGGGCTCCAGCTCGAGGCCGCCGAGGCTCCGCGTGCCTGATCTCGCCTGGTGGGAGATCGTGATCCGGGTCGCGGTCGCGGCTGGGCTCGGTGGCGCGATCGGGATCGAGCGGGAGCTGCGTGACCGCGAGGCGGGTTTCCGCACGCACCTGCTCGTCTCCGTCGGTGCGGCGCTCTTCACGCTGGTCTCCGCCTACGCGTGGCGGGACTTCACCTTCGGGCACGGGGTCACGTTCGATCCGACCCGCATCGCCGCCCAGATCGTCACCGGAATCGGCTTCCTGGGCGCCGGCGCAATCATCCGGCAGGGCGTGTCGGTTCGCGGGCTGACGACTGCCGCGACGCTCTGGGTCGTGGCCGCGATCGGCATGGCCTCGGGTGCGGGGTACTACACGGCGGCGGTGATCACCACCGTGGTCGTGCTCGTCTCGCTCTGGCCGCTGCGACTCGTGGCGCACCGCGTCCTCGATCGGCCGCATCGCCGGGCACTGGTCGTCGACCTGCGCGCCCCGAGGACTGCCGCGCCAGTCCTCGCTGCGCTCGAGGCCCTCGACATCGGGGTCGATTCCTTCGCTCTGTGGGGTGACGAGCGTGAGCCGCGGCTGGAGCTCCAGCTCGACGTCCCGCATGGGTCCCGGCCCGAGGAGATTCTGCTCAGGTTGGGCGAGCTGGAGGAGGTCCGCGGCGTACGGTGGGAGCGATAGCGCAACGGCTCGTTCTCTGCTCGCGCAACGAGCACAAGCGGAGGGAGCTCGAGCGGGCGCTGCCCGGTTGGCGGATCGACCTGCTGGAGGCTGACTTTCCCGCCGAGGAAGGCGCGAGCTACTACGAGAACGCGCGGACGAAGGCACTCTTCGGGCGAACGCTGGTGATCGATGCGCCGCTTCTGGGGGAGGACTCCGGTCTCGAGGTGGCGGCGCTCGGCGGTGAGCCCGGGCTCCACTCCGCGCGCTGGTCCGAGCGGCCGATCGAGGAGCTGCTGGAGCGGCTGCGCGGTACGGCCGACCGCAGAGCCCGCTACGTGTGCGACCTCGTCCTGCTCCCCCCGCCGGTGACAGTCACAGTGACAGTCACCGAGCCAGGTCCCGAACCGGCGACTGAGGTGCGAGGCACCGGGGCGCTCGAGGGCCGCATCGCCGAGGAGCCACGTGGCTCGGAGGGGTTCGGCTACGACCCCGTCTTCGTGCCCGAGGGCGAGGAGCGGACGGTCGCGGAGCTCGGGGACGAGTGGAAGTCGCGGAACTCGCACCGAGCGCTGGCGGCTCGCGCGCTGCTCGCGGAGCTGGAGCGCCGCCGCTAGGCGAGCCCCTCCGGCTCGTCTGCCTTCGGACGACCGCGACCGGCTGCCCACCAGTTCACCTCGGCGCCGAAGACGATCACGTTCGCCATCAGGTAGAGCCAGACCAACAGAATTACCGGCCCGCCGAACGCCTGCGCCGCGGGGACGTGTTTCGACTGGCTCAGGTAGACGGGCAGGGTCTGGAAGGTCCCTTCCATGACCACGGCCGAGAGCGCAGCACCGGGCACCACCTCCTGCACGGAGACCTGCTCGTTCGTGAGCAGGTAGTACGACGAGACGAGAAAGCCGAAGAGCGCGAGGCTGGAGACGACCACCGGCAACGCATAGGCGACGACCTGATTGGCGATCACCCCGGGCGCGTGCCGCCGAAGCTGGCCATAACCGAGCGATGCCACCAGCAGCCCCGCGAAGCTCGCGATCAGCACGAGCGACAGGAAGGCGAGCGCCAGCGACTTGCCGTGCAGGAAGGCTCGGTTCGGCCGGTCGTAGACGATGTTGAACGCAGACTCGAGCACGCTGAAGAGCGAGAGCGAGGTCCAGGCCAGCACCACGGCTCCGACCACCCCCAGCGTGGTCGCGTTGTCCTGGATTTCCTGGACCACGCTGACGATGCTCGAGACCGAAGTCTGGGGGAGTGCACGCTTCAACTCGTGCACCACGTAGCTCGACTCGTCGGCGCGGCCAGTGAGCCCGAGCAGCGAGAGCGTCAGGAAGAGCAGCGGGACGAAGGAAAGCAGCGCGAAGTACGCGATCATCGCTGCGAGGTGCGTGCCCCGGTCGGCGAAGAACTTGACGAAGGGACGGCGCATGGCTCGCCAGTATGGCTGTGTTAGCGTCTGATCAATGGACGCTGCGCAGGCGCTCGCTGACCTGACGGAGATCTCGTCCCAGATCGAGGCAGCCATCCTCTTCGACGCGAAGGGGGCCGTCCTTGCCTCCACCCTGGGCGACGAGGCCCGAACTGCCCGTGTCGCCGCGGCCGCCCAGGCACTGCTTCGGGCGGTGGAGGAGACGCAGGAACGACCCGAGTTCGTCCAGCTCGAGGCGGCGACGCTGGACGGCAGCGTCTTCGTCGTACGCGACCAGGCTCGCTCCGTCGCGGCGACCACGACGCCCGAGCCCACTGTGGGTCTGGTCTTCTACGACTTGAAGAGCTGCCTGCGGGCCGCGGGCGCCGGGAACGACGGCAAGCGTCGGCCGAGGGCCGGGCAGACGGCGAAGAAGGCCGATGGCGCGGAGTAGGCTCATCGCGGGCGTCGTTCTCGCTGCGGGCTCGCTCGCGGGCGCCGTCGCCTACCGCCGCCGCTTCGGCGCACGACGAGAGCGCGTCGACCTCTACTACGAGGACGGGGCGATGGTGTCACTCGAGGGTCGCTCTCCGGAGGGTGAGCGGCTCTTGCCTCTCGCCCGCGACGTGCTGCGCGCCGCCCGCACTTGACCGATCAGGAGCTGCTCCAGGCCGTACGAGAGCACGCCTACCTCGAGGGCGACTTCGTGCTCCGCTCCGGACGGCGCTCGTCCTACTACCTGGACAAGTACCGCTTCGAGACCCGCCCTGACCTGCTCGAGGCGATCGGCCGGCGGATCGCGGAGCGCGTGGCAGACGTCGAGCCGAAAGCCGACCGCCTGGCCTGTCCCGAGCTCGGCGCCGTGACCCTCGCCGCGGCCGCGTCGCTCGTCTCGCGCCTCCCGTTCGTGATCGTCCGCAAGGAGGCGAAGGAGTACGGAACGGCACAACGAATCGAGGGCGCATTCCACGCCGGGGAGCTGGTTTGCCTCGTCGAGGACGTCGTCACGACGGGCGGGGCGGCGGTGCAGGCCGTCCAGGCGTTGCGCGAAGCAGGGCTCGAGTGCCGGGTCGCCGTCTGCGTCGTGGACCGCGGGGAAGGGGGCGCTGACGCCCTCGCGCGGGCCGGGGTGAGGCTCTGGCCCCTCTACCATGCCGAAGACATCCGAGGTGCCTGAGAGACTATGCATGGAAAACCGCATCGTTGAGCGGAAACGGCGTGGGTGGTAGGCTCCCGCGCCGGGGTCGTGCATTTCGACGGGAGGAGAAGAGCGTGACAAAGCAGGAGTTCGTCGATCGGGTCGCGATGAAGAGCGGCCTGAGCAAGCAGGACGCCGCCAAGGCAGTGGACGCCTTTCTCGACTCGGTCACCAACGCGCTGACGTCCGGGGACTCGGTGAACTTCACCGGCTTCGGGAAGTTCTCGACATCGCAGCGCAAGGCGCGGATGGGCGTGAATCCGCGCAACCCGAGCCAGAAGGTGCACATCCCGGCTTCGACGGTTCCCAAGTTCAGCGCTGGCAGCGGGCTCAAGCAGGCCGTCAAGAGCAGCGGCGGCGGAGGCGGCTACTAGCCTCGCGAGTTCCCGCGAAGCCTTCGAGAGGGCCGCAGCGATGCGGCCCTCTCTGCGCGATGGCCGGTTTTCAACCCGCGGAAGGTGCGACGCGTAAGCGAAGCGCACTTTCCGCGGCTAGCGCCGCTAGCGTTCACGTCCGTGACCGAAGTCGCCGTCGCCACGGCTCCGTTCGCCGACCGTCTCGCCACCGCGGTCGTCGGGCGTCGGAGCCAGCTCGTCGTCGGGCTCGATCCCCAGGTCGACCTGCTGCCGGTCGAGCTGCGCGGAGACGCGCATACCAGCCGGGCGGCGGCGGCGGACGCCTACGAGCGCTTCTGCACCGGGCTGGTGGACGCGGTCGCGCCATACGTGGTCGCGGTCAAGCCGCAGCTCGCGTTCTTCGAGGCGCTCGGCCCGGACGGAAGCCGGGCGCTGGAGCAGGTTTGTACCTACGCCCGCGCAGCCGGGCTGCTCGTGATCGCCGACGGCAAGCGCGGCGACATCGGCTCGACGGCGCGCGCGTACGCGTCCGCGTACGTGGAGTCCCGGAACGGCGGGCCTCCGCTCGCGGACGCGCTCACCGTCAACACGTACCTCGGGCGTGATTCGCTCGAGCCGTTCGTCGCCGCATGCCGGCGGGAGGGCGGAGGCGTCTTTTGCCTGGTCAAGACGTCGAACGCGGGCGGCTCCGACGTCCAGGACCTGACGCTCTCGGACGGGCACCCGCTCTGGCACCAGGTGGCCCGGATGGTCGCCGAGCTTGGGGAGGATCTCGTCGGCGAGTGCGGGCTCTCGAGCGTGGGAGCCGTCATCGGCGCGACCTTCCCGCGCGCGGTCGGCGAGGCAAGGCGGCTGTTGCCGCAGGCGGTCCTGCTGCTCCCCGGCGTCGGCGCGCAGGGCGCGACGCCGGCCGATCTTGCCCGGGCGTTCACCAGTGGACCGTCCAGCGCGCTCGTCACCGTCTCGCGGTCAGTGATCTATGCCTTCCGCAACGTGGAGGTCGAGTGGCGGACGGCAGCGGCCGCCGAGGCGGCGCGGTTGCGAGACGAGGTGTGGGCGGTCTCCGGCTGGTGAGCCGCAGGAAGGCCCGTGCGGCGCTCGCCGTCGGACTGCTCCTGATCTCGACGCCGGCGCTCGCCTCGTCTCCCGGCGTGGGCGGGCGGGCCTACTACGTCGAGAATGCCGCGACCGGAGAGGTGCTGCTGCAGCGCAACGCCGGGCGACGCGTGCCGATCGCCAGCATCACCAAGCTGATGACGGTGCTCGTCACGCTCGAGCACGCCCGGCTCGACGACGTCGTCATCGTGACGAAGCACGCGGCCGCCGTCGGCGAGTCGTCGATCTACCTCAGGCCGGGGGATCGTCTCACCGTGCGAGAGCTCGTCGAGGCCGCGCTCATCCAGAGCGCGAACGACGCCGCGGTCGCGCTCGCCGACTACACCTCGCACGGACGGCGCGGGCAGTTCGTGGCGTGGATGAACGCCAAGGCCCGGGCGCTCGGCCTCGAGGACACGCACTTCGTCAACCCGGACGGCTTCGACGCCCGCGGCCATTACTCGAGCGCCCGCGACGTCACCCGGCTCGGCGAGATCGCCATGCGCAACCCCTTCGTCCGCTCGGCGGTTCGCCGGACCGACGCCACCATCTCCGGCGGGCGCCGCCTGCATACCTGGAACGACCTGCTTTACACGTTCCCGGGCTTGATCGGGGTGAAGACGGGCCACACGGCAGCGGCCGGCTGGTCCGAGGTCGCGGCCGCGACCGGGAGCCAGGGCGTCACCGTCTATGCAACCCTTCTGGGCGAGCGCACGCGCGCCAAGCGGAACACGGACCTGACGAGGCTGCTTGCCTTTGGTCTGTCGCGCTATCGGATCGTCCGGGTGGTGCAGCCACAGCGGGTGTACGCAACCGCGGCCGTGCCGTACGGGAAGACACCTCTCGCCCTCGTCGCAGCACGGCCTGCGATCCGGGTCGTACGCATCGACAGGACCCTGCGCGAGCGCGTCGTCTCGGCGCGTGTAGTCTCCTTGCCGGTGGTCAGGGGCGAGCGACTCGGGGAGGTCCGTGTCTATTCGCGGGGCGAGGTGATCGCTCATGTGCCGCTCGTGGCCTCTCGCTCCATCTCGCGTCCCGGCGTGTTCGGGCGGGTCGGCTGGTATGCGGGCCGGACTGCGCACCACGCCTGGAGCTGGATCTCGTGAGCCACTCCATGATCGTCACGGTGACCATGAACGCTGCCCTCGACCGCATCCTGACCGTGCCCAACTTCCAACGCGGTCATCGTCACCGGGCCAGCGAGAAGCTGACGCTCGCGGGAGGAAAGGGAATTGCGGTGGCGAGGGCGCTCAAGCGGCTCGGCGTCCCGGTCGTGGCCACCGGTCTCGCCGGGGGGAGGAACGGCCGGCGCATCCTGGAGGAGCTTCAGTCCGAGGGCATCCTCAACGACTTCGTCCGTATCGAGGACGAGTCCCGGACTTCCACCGCGGTCGTCGACCCCACCTCGATGATCTTCACCGGGATCGACGAGTGGGGCCCACGGGTGGGGGACGAGGAGCTCGAGCTGCTTCTCGAGAAGATCTCCTACCTCTCCCGCGGCGCGAGCATGGTCGTGCTCGCCGGATCGCTGCCGCGCGGCGTCGACACGGGGATCTATGCGGAGATGATCCGTGAGCTCAACCGCCGCAGCGTGCTCACGGTGCTCGACTCGGAGGGCGAGCCGCTGCGGCTCGGGATGGACGCCGAGCCCTACCTGGTCTCGCCGAACCGGCAGGAGGCGGAGGCCCTCGTCGGCCAGGAGTTCCAGGACGACGACGACTTCATCGCCGCGCTCGACCACCTCGTCGAGCTGGGTGCGCGGAACGTCCTGATCACCAACGAGACCGGCTGCTTCGCTCGGCTGCGGATCGAGCGCAAGCAGCCGCAGTACTACCGTGCCCTCGGCCCGCTTCTCGAGTCTGCCTCGGCGAGCGGCTCGGGAGCGGTGCTCCTGGCCGGCTTCCTCGACGCCCAACTCGAGGACGCGTCCCCGGAGGACGCGCTGCGCAAGGCCGTGGCCGCGGGCGCCGCGTCCACGCTCGAGGTGGGCGCGGCGCGCTTCGAGCCCGAGGAGATGGGGCGGCTGTTGCCCGACGTGCGGGTCGAGCAGCTCGAACCGGCCGCGAGCTTCTAGCTCCCTTCCCGGATCTCCGCTCGCCTCGTAGAGTTCGCGCGGTGAGCGAGAAACTGGACGCTCAGGAGCTGGCTCGTGTCGTCGACAACCTGCGCGACCAGCGGCGGGCGATCAGCGACGTTCTCCGCGCGGTGGCGCGATCGGAAGGGCTCCAGCCCGTGCTGGACGAGATCGTTGGGGCCGCCATGCGGCTGTGTCGCGGCGAGCACGCCCAGCTCTATCTGGCTGAAGGCGATCTCTTTCACATCGTCTCCCACAACGACACCATGCAGGAGGCCTACGAGTACTCGAGGGAACATCCGCACGCACGTGACCGGACGACGATCGTCGGCCGGGTGGCGCTCACCGGTGAGACGGTGCAGATTCCCGACGTGCTGGCCGACGCCGACTACTCGTACGGCGCCCAGCGCATCGTCGCTATCGTGCGCTGCTCGGGGTTCCGATTGCTCTGGATGACGAGCTGATCGGGGCGATCGCGGTCGGCCGCGACGATCCGGGGCTGTTCGCGAATGACGAGGTCGAGCTGGTGCGGACCTTCGCCGACCAGGCGGCGATCGCGATTGCCAACACACGGCTGATCGACGCCGTCGAGCGCCAGCGGACGGAGCTGTCTCGCTTCGTCTCGCCGCAGGTCGCGGAGCTCGTCTCGTCGAAGCAGGGTGAGCAGCTGCTCGCCGGCCACCGGGCCTATATCTCCTGCTTCTTCTGTGACCTCCGCGGCTTCACGGCGTTCGCCGAGACCGCTGCGCCGGAGGAGCTGTTCGAAGTGCTGCGCGCGTACCACGAGACACTCGGGGAGCTGATCCCGGCCTACGGCGGGACGCTCGAGCACTTTGCAGGCGACGGCGTGATGGTGTTCTTCAACGATCCAATCCCCGTCGAGGACCACGAGCTTCAGGCCGTCCGGCTGGCGCTGTCCGGCCAGGAGCGGTTCGCGGAGCTGTCGCGGGGGTGGCGAAAGCGCGGCACCGACCTCGGCCTCGGGATCGGAATCGAGGCGGGCTACGCGACACTGGGCAGGATCGGCTTCGAAGGCCGCTACGACTACGGAGCGCTCGGGCCGGTGACGAATCTCGCTTCACGGCTCAGCACGCACGCTGCGGCTGGCCAGATCCTGATCGGCCAACGCGTCTTCGGAGCCGTCGAGGAGACAGTCGACGCGGCTCCCCTCGGCGAGCTCGAGCTGAGGGGCTTCGGTCGGCCGGTTTCCGCGTTCGAGGTCCGAGGGCTGCGAGGCGGCTGAGGCGTCGCCGTCTCGGGTCGCTGCTACGATCGTTTCCTGGGCGAGGTAGTCGACAGGATCGAGCTGGAGCGCCTCCTGGCGCTCGACGAGAAGTTCGCCAGGGAGGGGCTCACCTTCGACGACGTGCTGCTCGTGCCCGCCGAGTCGCAGGTTCTTCCGAACAACGTCTCCACGGCGACGCGGCTGACGCGGGAGATCGAGCTGGCCGTCCCCATCGTCTCGGCGGCGATGGACACGGTCACGGAGGCCCGTCTGGCGATCGCGCTCGCCCGCGCGGGCGGCATCGGGGTCGTCCACCGGAACCTCTCGATCGACGACCAGGTGGCCGAGGTCGACAAGGTCAAGCGCTCGGAGTCGGGCATGATCTCCGACCCGCTGACGCTCCCACCGACGGCGGTCGTCTCCGAGGCCCTCGAGCTGATGGCCGCCTACCGCATCTCGGGCGTCCCGGTCGTGGACGGCCAGAGCCGCCTGGTCGGCATCCTCACCAACCGCGATCTTCGCTTCGAGAAGGACGGCGCGAAGCCGGTCTCGGAGCTGATGACGAGCAGCAACCTGGTCACCGCCCCGGTCGGGACGACACTGGAGGAGGCCGAGGCGATCCTGCACCGGAACCGGATCGAGAAGCTGCCGGTCGTCGATGAGGAGGGTCTCCTGCAGGGCCTGATCACCGTCAGGGACATCGACAAGCGGATCGAGTACCCCAGGGCGACGAAGGACGGCGCGGGGCGCCTGCGGGTCGGGGCGGCGGTCGGTGTAGGCCCGGACGCCCTCGAGCGGGCCGAGGCGCTCGCCGCCGCGGGTGCTGACGTGCTCGTCCTGGACACCGCTCACGGCCACTCCGAGAAGGTCCTGCACATGGCCCGCGAGCTGGGCCGGTGCTTCGACCGCGAGCTCGTCGTCGGGAACATCTCCACGGCGGAGGCCGCGGAGGCGCTCGTCGACGCCGGCGCGGACGCGCTGAAGGTCGGCCAGGGCCCCGGGGCCACGTGCTCGACCCGCGTCGTGGCCGGCGTGGGAGTTCCGCAGGTCACGGCCGTCTACGAGGTTTCGCAGGTCGCCCAGCGCCACGGCGTCGCGGTGATCGCCGATGGGGGCCTCAGCTCGTCTGGCGACGTTGCCAAGGCGATCGCGGCGGGCGCCGATGCCGTCATGACCGGCTCGCTCCTCGCCGGCACCGACGAGGCTCCGGGCGACGTGGTCTTCGCGCAAGGCGAGCGCTTCAAGGAGTACCGCGGCATGGGCTCGCTGGGCGCGATGAAGGCGCGCGGGTTCTCCAAGGACCGCTACTTCCAGGGAGACGTCGAGGACGTGGACAAGCTGGTGCCCGAGGGGGTGGAGGGCCGCGTGCCCTACAAGGGGCCGGTGCAGAACGTGCTCGATCAGCTCGTGGGTGGGCTGCGCCAGGCGATGGGGTATTGCGGCGCCGCGACCATCGACGAGATGAAGCAGGCGCGCTTCGTGCGCATCACGGCCGCGGGTCTGCGCGAGAGCCACCCACACGACATCGCCATCACCAAGGACGCGCCCAACTACCGGCGGTCGTAATGGCCGATGTCCTGCCGTTTCCCGCTCCCGACCAGAAGGCGGAGGAGCGCGCCGTGCTCGTGCTCGACCTCGGCGGCCAGTACGCGCAGCTCATCGCCCGGCGGGTGCGCGAGTGTCGCGTCTACTCCGAGCTCGTTCCTCACTCGGTCTCGGCGGCGGAAGTGCGCCGCCGAAATCCGGTCGCTCTGATCCTGAGCGGCGGCCCTGCCTCGGTGTACGCCGGGGAGGCTCCCCGCGTCGACCCGGGCCTCTTCGAGCTGGGCGTGCCGACCCTGGGCATCTGCTACGGGGCGCAGCTGCTGGCGCTCGAGCTGGGGGGGAGCGTCGAGCGCACGGGCGTGTCCGAGTTCGGAAAGACGGAACTGCACGTCGGTGAGGGCCAGCTCTTTCGGGGGCAGCCCGCCGATCAGACCTGCTGGATGAGCCACCGCGACACCGTCACCGCCCCTCCCGCGGGCGCGCGCGTGACAGCCGAGTCGCCTTCGACTCCCGTGGCGGCTTTCGAGGCGCCCGAGCGGGGCCTCTACGGGGTTCAGTTCCATCCGGAGGTGATGCACACGCCGCACGGGCAGGAGGTACTCAAGAACTTCCTGTACGAGGTCGCGGGCGCGCAGCCGACCTGGACTGCGGCCGCTGTGATCGAGGAGCAGGTGGAGCGGATCCGCGCCCAGATCGGTCGCGAGCGGGTGATCTGCGGGCTCTCGGGCGGCGTCGATTCCGCCGTCGCCGCGCTGCTCGTGCACAAGGCGGTCGGCGACCAGCTCACCTGTGTGTTCGTCGACCACGGGTTCCTGCGCAAGGACGAGGCGGCGCAGGTAGTGGAGACCTTCGGCGACCACTTCCAGGTGCCGCTCGTCCACGTGGATGCGCAGGCGCGTTTCCTCGCCCGGCTCGAGGGCGTGACCGACCCCGAGGAGAAGCGCCGGCGGGTGGGCGAGGAGTTCATCCGCGTCTTCGAGGACGAAGCGGGGCGTATCGGCCTCGTGCCGCTCCTCGTCCAGGGCACGCTCTACTCGGACGTGATCGAGTCCGGCGGGGAGGCCGGCGTCGCAGCGAAGATCAAGTCGCACCACAACGTGGGCGGCCTGCCGGAGGACATGCAAATGGAGCTGGTCGAGCCGCTCCGGCAGCTCTTCAAGGACGAGGTTCGGCGAGTGGGAGAGGAGCTCGGTCTGCCCGAGGCCATGGTTTGGCGACACCCCTTCCCGGGGCCCGGTCTTGCCATCCGCATCATCGGCGAGGTCACGAGCGAGCGGCTCGAGATCCTGCGCGACGCGGACGCGATCCTGCTCGAGGAGGTGCGCCGCGCCGGTCTCTACCGGGAGCTCTGGCAGTGCTTCTGCGTGCTGCCGGCGATTCGCTCGGTGGGCGTGCAGGGCGACGAGCGCACGTACGGCTATCCGGTTGTCGTGCGCGCGGTCACATCCGAGGACGCGATGACCGCCGACTGGGCGCGGCTGCCCTACGACCTACTGGAGACTGTCTCGAGCCGCATTGTCAACGAGATCCCGGCTGTCAACCGCGTCGTCCTCGACGTCACCTCCAAGCCGCCCTCCACAATCGAGTGGGAGTAGTTCGACGTTCCGTAGAGCTGCGGCTGCGTAACGTTTGATCCGACTGCCCGCCGGCTGGGACGCCGAAATTCGGCGGCGAGAGCAACGCTTCAGCGTGCAGGGACTGTCACCTGGACACGGCATGTTCGGGCAGGGAGACCGCCGGGTAGCGCTCCCGCACCGCATCGACGTACGCTGCTAGCTCTCCCGCGAGCCCAGCGTCGTGGAGCTCCAGCATGTCCTCCGCGTTGCGCTCCCCCGAGCGCGAGAGGTTGAACGACCCGCAGAAGACGATGTCGTCGGCCACCGTCACCTTCGCGTGCATGTAGTCGTGCAGGCTGCCCGGCGCCCAGGGGGTCGAGTTCTTGCCCGAGAACGGCGCCTTCGACAACACGCTTTGAAGCAGGGGGATCTTCCAGGCCGAGACCTGCTCCAGCTCCCACTGCCGGAACACGTCCGCCACCTGGGTCGCGTCCACGCATCCGGCCAGGTCGACCCTGCCCTCCGAGGCCACCTGCGCCAGCGTCCCCAGCACCGGAGCGGCCGTGATCACCGGCGAGCAGATCCGCACGCGTCGCCGTGCCTTCCCGATCGCCTTCGCCACCCGGTGGGAGAGCGCATCCCCGTAGCCGGGACAGAACCAGGGCCGGACGAGCACGCCGTCCACGTCCACGCGTCGAGGCTCCACCTGCCCCGTGTCTTCCACCTGCCGCCCCGACCACAGCTGCTCGAAGGCAAGCGCATAGGCCTCGGCGAGCTCCGCCGACTCAACCGTCACGATCACGTTCTCCTGGCGCGACCAGGAGTCGTCCGTCCAGTTCGTCGACCCGGTCCAGACGGCCTTCCCGTCGCGGACGCAGAACTTGTGGTGCATGAGATCGGGGATCCCGGAGACCGCCCGCGTCGGCACCGAAAGCGCTTCGACGTCCTCCGGGACGCACTCGGGAGGAGGGGGGACCGGGATCGGATTCGGGTGGTCGACGTTGTAGGCGAGCCGCACGGCCACGCCACGCGCAGCCGCGCCCTCCAGCGCCCCTCGAACGAGCGCCTCGCTCTCGCCCGCGAGGTTGAGGTCGTACAGCGCAAGGTCGACGGACGTCCGCGCTGCGCCCACGAACTCGGCCACCCAGCCGGCAACGTCCACCGGCCGCTGCCCACCGTCCGAGAGCGCCCGATGCGCGATCATCGTCCAATCATGGACTTCTCCGATGTTCTTCGCCTACGCAAAGCGGTCCGCAACTACCTGCCCGATCCGGTCCGGCGCGAGACCGTCGAGCGCATCGTCGCCCGGGGCCGCAGGGCGCCGAGCGGGGGCTTCAGCCAGGGCCTGCGCCTGATCGTGGTGACCGACGAGCAGACCCGGCGTCGTCTCGCTGAGCTGGCCGGAGAGCCCGAGTACGTCCAGCTCGGCTTTGAGCCCTGGATCTCGCGCGCCCCGGTCCACATCGTTGTCTGCACGCGCGAGGACGATTATCACGAGCGCTACCGCGAGCCGGACAAGCTCCAGGAGGACGGCATGGAGATCGACTGGCCCGTGCCCTACTGGTACGTCGATGCCGGGGCGGCCATGATGCTGCTCATGCTGGCGGCGATCGACGAAGGGCTCGCCTCCGGCGTCTTCGGCCCGCTCGACTGGCAGCCCTTGAAGGAGCTGCTCGGTATCCCCGACGACGTCGCGCCTGTGGCCGTCCTCACGGTGGGCAAGCCTGCTCCCGAGATGCGCAAGGGCTCGTCCCGGCGCGGCTGGAAGCCCCTCGAGGAGGTCGTTCGGTGGGAACGCTGGTAGGGCGGCTCGCAGCCGCCGAGATCGGCCGCACCTTCAACCAGTACACCGATTCCGGCCTCCGCCGAAGCCGGCTCGCCGCCTATCTCGAGCGCCTAGCGGACGCGCCGATCCTCCTCGTCGGCGAGGCAGCCGGCTATCGCGGCGCGCGCATCTCGGGCCTACCCTTTACCTCCGAGCGCCAGGTGACCGGCGAAGGGCCCGCCGAGGCGACCGCGACCATCGTCCACCGCGTCCTCGCCGAGCTCGGCCTCGAAGACGACGCCCTGCTCTGGAACGTCGTGCCGACGCATCCGGGGACGCAGACGTCAAACCGCCGGCCCACCCGCGCCGAGATCGAGGCCGGCCTGCCATTCCTGGAGGAGCTCGCCCGCGGCCGCCCCACCATTGCCGTCGGTCGGCTCGCGCAGGCCGTGCTTGGCGACCCCCACGTTCGCCACCCCTCACACGGCGGCGCGGCACAGTTCCGGGCGGGCCTCATCCGGTCCCTCGGGTCGGCCGGGTAACGTCCCCGGCGTGAAGCGGCTCGGACGGCTCGCCCGCTCGCTGTGGGTACGCCTCGTGGTCACGGTCGGGCTGCTCGCCCTGGTGGCGACACAAGTGGACTGGGAGAAGGCCTGGCACCGTGTCCAGGACGGGAGCTGGGCGTGGTTCGCGGCCGCCGTCGGCCTCTACGCCTTCGCTCAGACTCTCGGTGCGATCCGCTGGCATTTCCTGCTGCATGCCTCGGGCGTCTTCACACGAGGGCGGGAGAGCGGCAGGGCGTTCGCCATCGGCGTATTCACAAACAACTTCTTGCCCACCGCAATCGGCGGCGACGCCGCCCGCGCGCTCGTGATCGGGCGTTCCGGCCCTCGGCTAGCGCGGGCCTTCACGTCGGTGGTCGTCGACCGCTTCACGTCGGTCCTCTGCCTGCTTGTCGTCGCCTGGATCTTCGTGGTCGCGGACCCGGGCCCGGTCCCCGGCACGCTCCTGGCTGGGCTCGGCCTCGCCACGGTTGCGGTGGTCGGCGCGGTGGCGCTCCTGTTCCTGATCGGACTCCGCTCCCGGGGACGCCTCGTGGCCTGGGTGCCTGAGTCCGTCAAGCGTTTCGGTCGAGAGGCGCGGGGGGGTCTTCGCCTGCTCGTTACGAGCACGCGCCTGCTCGTTGCCGCGTCGGTCCTCGGCCTCGTCTTCCAGGTCCTGGCCATGCTGAGCGTCTGGGCCGTGGCGCAGTCGATCGGCCTCGACCTCTCCCTCTCACTGGTCGCAGTCGCGGTCCCACTGGTCCTGGTGATCTCGCTCATGCCGATCTCGATCGGCGGCTTCGGCGTGCGCGAGGGCGGCTTCGTCGTGGTGCTCGGCGCGGTGGACGTGAGTACGACCGATGCGACCGTGCTCTCACTGACCGGCGTGGTCGCCGTCCTGCTCGCCACGGCGCCGGGGGGGATCGCCATGCTCCTGCCCGGGCCTCAGCCGATTCCCAATGAACCCGCTCCCCCGCCGGGCTACGAGGAGGCCGGGGGCTCTACGATCGCGTCGCGGTAGAGACGAGTGAGGAGCGCCCTCGCGGGCGCTCCTCGTCGGGGGAGCCATTCGTTACTGGAGGCAGATATCGACCCACTGTTTCGTGGTGTCGTCGAGCGAGGCAAAGATCCGGTATTCGCCTGCCTTCAGGCTCTTCGTGCTCCAGTTGTAGATGTATTGCTGGCTCGTCGGATCCCACCGGTAGTTGCTACCCGCGAAGGCAGGATCGGAGTCAGCCGGCTCCGTCTGCGTCGTCGGGTCGCACGCTCCGAGCCACGCGCTG
>Ga0137368_10002331_pt1 | contig 20390 bp, 13 predicted proteins | sample SagtaG_13_FD_104917 | JGI IMG/M metagenome (GOLD analysis project Ga0137368, IMG submission 104917) | Vadose zone soil microbial communities from Sagehorn Ranch, Mendocino, California, USA - Sage1_L_100_16 metaG | ecosystem: Environmental > Terrestrial > Soil > Vadose zone | place: USA...
ACCATCTGAAAAAACGCCGCTGACCGCAATTGCCGTCACAAAAATTGCCGAGCGCGTTTGTCGCGAAACAGGCGCTGACCCGGCGATCTTTACGCTGCTGGTTGGCGATCGTAAAACGGTTGGCCAAAAATTGGCGGATGATACGCGGATTTCATTGGTCTCGGCCACCGGCTCTGTGGCCATGGGTCTCAATGTTGCGAAGACCGTTCACGGCCGTCTCGGTCGAACGATCATGGAACTCGGCGGCAACAACGCGTTGATCGTTGCCCCGAGCGCCGACCTCGATATGGCAACGCAATCCATCTTTTTCGGCGCCGTCGGCACGGCCGGACAACGTTGCACTTCCACGCGGCGCGTGATCATGCACGAGTCAGTTGCGCAGAAAGTTCGTGAGAAACTTCTAGCTGGTTATCGGAGCTTGCCGATTGGAAATCCGCTTGATCCCAAAACCGTCATGGGCCCGCTCGTCGACAAGCATGCCGTCGATATGGTTCTGGATTCCGTTCAGCGGTTGAAAGACGAGGGCGGCGAAGTGCTCTACGGGGGCGATCGGCTCACTGTTCCCGGTGGTTGTTACATGAAACCGTGCCTTGCAACGGCCAAGCCGGATTTTGAAATCGTGAAGCACGAAACTTTCGGGCCACTGCTTTACCTGCTGACCTATCGCGAATTCGACGAAGCGATCGCGATCCAGAACGGTGTGCCGCAAGGACTGACCTCATCGATTTTCACCAACGACGTGCGCGAAGCTGAGAAATTCGTCAGCGCGGTCGGAAGCGATTGCGGAATTGCGAACGTGAACACCGGTACCAGCGGCGCGGAGATCGGCGGCGCGTTTGGCGGCGAGAAAAATACCGGTGGCGGTCGCGAGAGCGGCAGTGATTGCTGGAAGTATTACATGCGCCGCCAGACCAACACGATCAATTTCTCCAGCGAGCTGCCGTTAGCGCAGGGAATTCAGTTCGGCGTCGGCGAGGGCAGCGGAACCGCGTGACGCCTGCGCTGTCATTCTGAGCGGAGCGCAGCGGAGTCGAAGGATCTCGCGGCGTTACTTTTGAGCGATGCAACGGGCTCCCTCGACTTCGCTCGGGATGACGGATGGTACTAACGCGCGATTGTTAGCTCCAGAAGTTCATCCACTTTCTTTGCGCTCTCGAGGTTCATAATGTACTGCCGCAATTTTTCGCACTGCTTTTTCCCGATCACCTCGCCGCCGAGTGCTGTGAATTTCACCGCGATTTCTTCCTCGGTCATCGGATCGCGCGGATCGCCTTTCGGGACATCGACACGCGTCGAATATTCTTTGCTGTCGTTCGTTGTGATCGTGACGCGACTCGGCTGAAATTTTGGAAAGAGCGCTTCGAACTCGTCGTTCGCGACCACTTACACTTTGTCCATGATTGGAATCAGCGATTTATCGAGCACCCGCTCCTCTTTGAATTGCAGCGGCGTCACCATTCCATCGACCAACCCGACCGCCATACAGTAGGGGAGCGAATGATCGGCCGTTTCTTTTGAGTCGGGCCGATATTTGTGCGGGTCGCCAAGGATATCCGCGGCGCGCGCGATCACTTCGACTTTGATTTCCTTTACGTCGTCAGACTTAATCTTGTTTTCCTTGACGGTTTTCATCATGGCAGTGAGCGGCGCGTGGCTTAGCGCTTCAATAGGGAAACTTTTCATTCCACAATCCAGGATGCGATAGTGAGACGTGGGTGAGGTTGGCAGGTCTTTGGTCAACCCTTCGCCGTCGAAGCTTGCCGGTTGTCCCTTGTATTGGACGTGACTGAACACCGCAAACAAACCTTCCTTCCCATCGATCATGTGTTCCGGTCCAGAGAATCCTTCGCGCGCGAGCAACGCGCTCTCGGCGCCCATGCGACCGGCCCACGGATCGACAGTGTTCTTCATGTTGGTCAGCTTGCCCGCCGTCACCGCGCCCGGACAAAACGTTCGCGCCGCGCTGATGCCGATGGCGCAGACCATTTGTTCCGGCGTCAAATTTAGCGCGCGACCGGCCGCCACGGGCGCGGCGAACGCGCTTAACGTCGCGTGATGCCAGCCGTATTCGCGCACACCAGGACGTCCGATTTCGCATAGCCGCATTTCTATTTCGTAGGCAATGACGGTGGCGAGAATCAGATCTTTGCCGCTTAATCCTTCGCTTTCGCACAGTGCCAGCGGCGCGGCGATGAGATCGCTGGGATGACACGGGTCGGCTTTCCAATAAATGTCGTTGTAATCCATCGCGCGGATCATGTGCCCATTGAGAAACGCAGCGTCGACGGGATTCGTCTTGAACCCGGAAACGAACGCGGTGGCGTTGCCCTTACCGCCGCCCATCGCGCGGTAATGTTCTAGCAAAATCTTCGCATCCTCCTGCTGACTACCGCCCAGCGCGCAGCCGATGGAATCGAACCAAAATAATTTCGCCGCTTGAATCGCCTCGGGCGAGAGATACTCGTAGTTTAGCGCACAAGCCCAGTCGGCGATGATGTGCGACAACAGGTGTTTCGATTTGGTTGTTTCTTGTGACATACCGATCTCCTTGGTTAAGATTTTTGCCCACGAAACACTCGAATCACGCTAAAACAAATTAAAGCTGGCTGAAGGGAGAAATTCAGTGTCATTCGCGTGATTCGCGGGCAACAGAATTCAGCGGAATCGGAATAATGCGGGTTTGCTCATAGGCTGGCGCTGTGGCAAAAGCTACGCCATGAATCCGAAGAGTTTCTTCGGAGAACTGAAGCGGCAGAATATTTCGTAATCGCATATGGCGGATGAATCAAAAACCAGGTCGCGTCTGGAGATCGCGCACGTGCTCTTCATGGACATCGTCGACTATTCCAAGCTGCTGACCGACGAACAATCGGAAGCGCTTCAGGAGTTAAACCAGATTGTCCGCAACACCGAGGCGGCGCGCGACGCCGAGGCTGCAGGGCAGCTTACCATTTTGCCGACTGGCGATGGGATGGCGCTGGTTTTCACCGGGTCAGTGGAAGAGCCGGTCGAATGCGCCCTGGAGATCGGCCACGCTTTGCGCGCGCAGCCAAGTCTGCCGGTGAGAATGGGAATCCACAGCGGCCCGGTCCATCACGTGAAGGATGCAAACGAGCGCGAAAACATTGCCGGCGTAGGCATCAACATCGCGCAGCGGGTGATGGATTGCGGGGATGCTGGCCACATTCTTATTAGTAAACGCGTGGCTGACGATCTCGCACAACAGCGTCGTTGGCAGCCGTATCTTCACGAACTGGGCGACGTGGAAGTGAAACACGGAGTTGTTGTCTCGTTAGTTAATTTTTATGCCGAGACAATTGGCAATCCCACGCCGCCGGCGCGAATCGGCAAAGTGCGCGGAGCCGTTCGCTCAACTACGACAGCGACGCGTAAAGGACTTTCTCCACTCGCACGCGCGATCTTCGTCCTGGCGGTGTTACTCCTCGTGCTTGCCATCGCGTCAGTGATTTTCGCGCCCGCGATCATGCGCACGCTCGACAAACGCGGATTAGCGACACTGCCTCAATCGAGCGCCACTGCGTCCCCTTCGTTGGCCGATACCATTAAGAGCGCAGTTGCCAAGAAAATCACCGATGAATTGAAGGACGAACTTTCTGGAAAGAGAAACGCCGCTGTCGAGCCACCTCCTACCGGTTCGGCGATCCCGGAGAAAAGCATCGCGGTGTTGCCGTTCGATAATCTCAGCGAAGAAAAAGGAAACGCCTTTTTCGCGGAGGGCGTTCAGGATGAAATTTTGACCCGCCTGGCGAAAGTGGCGGACCTCAAAGTAATCTCGCGCACATCGACGCAACATTTCACAAGCGCGCCGGATAATTTGCCCCAGATCGCGAAGCAGCTTGGCGTGATGAACATTTTGGAGGGCAGCGTGCAGAAAGCGAACGATCAGGTGCGCGTCAATGTCCAGCTGATCAACGCGCTGACCGATGCCCATCTTTGGGCCGAGACCTACGATCGAAAGCTTACCGACATCTTCGCTGTCGAGAGCGAGATTTCGAAAACCATTGCGGACACTTTGCAAGCGAAGCTCACGGGATCGGAGAAAATCTCGATCGCGAAAGTTCCAACGGCGAATACCGAAGCATACGAGCTGTACCTCAAAGGCAGATTTTTTTGGAATAAACGGACCGGTGCGGATTTGAAACGCGCAATCGATTATTTCAATCAAGCGATTGCGAAAGATCCAAACTACGCGCTGGCCTATGCCGGCCTGGCTGATTCGTACACACTCCTCTCTGTGTTTAGTGCTGCTTCTCCGCAAGACTCAATTCCGCAAGCGAGAGTTGCGGCGAAGAAGGCCCTCGAACTCGACAATACACTCGCCGAGGCACACGCTTCATCCGGAAGAATCCTTAGCGGCTACGACTACGACTTTGAACGCGCGATTGCGGAATTTGAGCGCGCGATTCAGTTAAATCCAAATTACGCGACCTCTTATCATTGGATTTCCAACGGCCCGCTAACAGCGCGGGGCGAGTTTGATCGCGCCATTACCGAAGGAAAACGCGCAGTCGAGCTAGATCCTCTTTCGATGATCGACAATGCCGATCTCGGCCAGATTTACTTTTACGCACGTCGCTATGACGAAGCGATTTCCCAAGTAGGCAAGGCCATCGAGATCGACCCTCACTCTTATCTTGCGCATTATTATCTGGGCCAGATATATCAACTTCAGGGACATTTAACCGAGGCCATCGCCGAATATCAAAAAGCGGTCGAGTTAGACGACGATCCACAGGCGCTGGCTTTCCTCGGCCAAGCGCAGGCGCGAATCGGACAACGGGATGAAGCGCAAGAAATTCTGTCGCGCATGACTGAAGAGGCGAAATCCCGATACGTCTCCGCCTACAGTTTCGCGCTCACGTTTATTGCATTAGGCGACAAGGAGCGCGCCATCGATGCGTTGGAGCGAGCGTATCGCGAGGGTGCCGCCAATGACATCATTACGATCAGGGTTGATCCGATGCTTGAGGACCTGCGCGGTCAGCCGCGCTTCGAAGCGCTCGCCGAGAAAATTGTTCCCGCTTCACAATTCAGATCAGCGACCGCGTCGAAATGAATCAGCACAATTTCTTCGCCGAGCTGAAGCGGCGCAATGTTTACAAAGTCGCGGTCGCATACGCCGTCGTCGCCTGGCTAGTGATTCAAATCGCGACCCAGGTCTTTCCGTTTTTCGAAATTCCAAATTGGGCGGTGCGGCTGGTGGTGTTGCTTTTGATTATCGGATTTCCGGTTGCTTTGGTTCTCGCCTGGGCGTTCGAAATCACGCCGGAAGGAATTAAGCGCACGGAAGATGTCGATCATAGCCAGCCGCCGACGCATCGCACAGGACGGACTCTGGATTTTCTGATTATCGCCGTCTTGCTCGTAATCATAGGGGTTTTTGCCTACCAGCGTTTCGGACTAAGTCAGAAAACCTCCGTGTCGGTTTCGGCGATTCCTGAAAAATCGATCGCCGTGCTGCCTTTTGAAAACCGGAGCCGCGATCCCGACAACGCCTACTTTGCCGACGGCATTCAGGACGAGATTCTGACGCGCTTAGCCAAGATCGCCGATCTGAAGGTGATCTCGCGCACTTCCACCCAGCATTACAAAAGCGCGCCGGAAAACCTGCCGGAGATCGCGCGGCAACTTGGCGTTGCTCACATCGTGGAAGGCAGCGTGCAGAAGAGCGGCGACTCTGTGCGCGTCAACGTGCAGTTAATCAAAGCAGCCAATGATTCCCACCTTTGGGCTGATACCTTTGACCGCAAACTGACCGACATCTTTTCGGTCGAGAGCGAGGTAGCCAAAGCCATCGCCGACCAGTTGCGCGCGCACCTCAGCGGTCAGGAAGAGCAAGTCATCACCGCCAAACCGACAGACAATGTTGAGGCTTACGATGCATACCTGCGAGGCCTCGCTTATACATTGAAAGCTGCAAGCGCACCTGCCGACGCCCTTGGCGCACAGAAATATCTCAGAGAAGCAGTGCGGTTGGACCCGAAGTTCGCGCTTAGTTGGGCGCTGCTCTCATACGTGGAAGCGCGCGGTTACCTCACAGCGACTCTTCAACCAACCGTCACCCTGCGCGAAGAGGCGCGGCAGGCAGCTGAAACCGCACTCACTCTTCAGTCCAATCTCGGCGAGGCTATCTTGGCTAAGGGCTATTACCACTACGCTTGTCTAAAGGATTACGACACCGCGGTGCGTTACTTTGAGCAAGCACGTCCGCTTCTGCCCAACAGCAGCCGGATTCCTGAATCGCTGGCCTATGTCGCGCGGAGGCGAGGCCAGTGGGACCAAAGCGACTCGTACTTCAACGAAGCCGAGCGGCTCGACCCGCGCAACGTAAACCTACTCAGTCAGCACGCGGTTTCCTATATCTATCTTCGTCGTTTTCCCGAAGCACTGCGGAAGTTTGATCAGGTTCTCGATGTTACACCGGACGATGTCGACATCATTGCGGAAAAGGCGGCTATCGCACAAGCCGAAGGCGATCTGCCGCGCGCCTCGGCCATCCTCGCTCCGCTCCGTCCGACCGCCGACCTCACCCAGGCGTTGGAAACACAAGTTTACCAGGCGATCCTGGAGCGTCGTCCTGCCCAAATTATTCCTCGATTAAAAGAGGTGCTGGCCAAGCCTGACCCAGCGTTGGGTTATTTGAATGGTGAACTGCGCTTTTGGCTGGGCTGGGCGCAAGAAATCGCAGGCGATCATGCTGGCGCCCAGGAAACCTGGCAACAAACGCGCAGCGAACTGGAACCTTTCCTCAAAGAACAGGCGGAAAATCTTAACCTGATTGGAGATCTTGCGCTGACCAATGCGGGTCTCGGTGACAAAACCGCCGCGTTAGCTCTGGCGCAGCGTGCCATGGCCACGGTCCCGATCGAGAAGGACGCGACATATGGTTCCAGTGCGATCGAGTTCCTCGCCAGAGTGGCGGCACAGATAGGTGAACCCGACCGCGCCATCGCTGCTTTAGAAAAACTACTCTCGATTCCGGGCCGTGGCGCGCTGGCTGAAAACGTGCCGCTCACTCCCGCGCTGCTTCGGCTCGACCCGATGTTCGATCCGCTTCGCAACGATCCGCGGTTCCAAAAACTCTGCGAAGAGAAACCAAAGTGAGGATCGACAACTTCTTCGCCGAGTTGAGGCGGCGCAACGTTTACAAGGTCGCGGTCGCGTATGCGGTGGTCGCGTGGCTCGTCATTCAGGCGGCATCGATTTTCCTTCCCGCGTTCAATGCGCCGCAATGGGCGATGCAAATTGTCATCCTTATTCTTGTTGTTGGGTTCCCGATTGCGCTGGCGTTTTCATGGGCGTTCGAGATCACGCCCGAAGGAATTAGGCGCGAATCGGAAGTGGCGACTGACCAATCGATCACGCACCATACCGGCCGCAAAATCGTCGCCCTAACAATTGTGCTGGCAGTGATCGCAACCGGTTTGCTGATCTTTCAATTTGTTCGCCCAAGATCGACATCGACGCCTCGACAGAGCGAGGCGGCTACAGTTTCGAACAAATCGATCGCGGTTTTGCCGTTCGATAACTTAAGCGGCGATCCGCAGAACGCGTATTTCAGCGAAGGCGTTCAGGACGAAATTTTGACCCGGCTGGCAAAGATCGCGGAGCTAAAAGTGATTTCGCGCACATCGACGCAGCGATTCAAAAGCGCACCTAACGACTTGCGGCAGATCGCGCAACAGCTCGGCGTCGCCAACATCCTCGAAGGAAGCGTGCAGAAAGCTAATGACCAGGTCCGCGTGAATGTGCAGCTGATCAACGCTCTAACTGACGCTCATCTCTGGGCCGACACTTACGATCGCAAACTAACTGACATTTTTGCAGTCGAAACTGAGATCGCGAAAACGGTTGCCGATATGTTACAGGCAAAGTTAACCGGCTCCGAACAGCACGTCATTGCCGCGCGACCGACCGAGAATACTGAAGCGCACCAGCTTTATTTAAAGGGCCGATTCTTTTGGAACAAGCGCACGGGTAACGACCTGAAGAAATCGATCGATTACTTTGAGCAAGCCATCGCGGCAGATCCGAATTACGCGCTTGCCTACGCCGGAGTCGCCGATGGTTACGTATGGCTACCGGGCTACACGGCAGGGACTCCGCGAGATTCTTACCCGAAAGCTAAGGCGGCGGCAAAGAAGGCCCTTGAGCTAGACGACACTCTGGCTGAAGCGCGTACTTCGCTGGCGATCGCGATTTGGCTTTACGATTTCGATTCCTCTCAAGCGAATAGGGAATTTCAACGCGCGATTGAGCTGAACCCAAATTACGCGATTGCGCACCAGCAGTATGGCAACGTCACTCTGTCCGCATTGGGCCGATTCGACGACGCGATCGCCGAGGGAAAGCGAGCCGTCGAGCTCGATCCGCTCTCGCTCGTCATCAACACGGACCTGGGCAGCAATTACTGTTACGCACGCCGCTACGATGAAGCTATCGCGCAGTTGCGCAAAACGCTGGAAATGGACGCTGGTTTTTACATCGCCCATATCGTTCTTAGTCAGGCGCTGGACGCCAAAGGCGCTCGCGACGCAGCGATTGTGGAGTACCAGAAGGCGCGAACATTGAACGACGATCCTTCGGTGCTCGGGTTGCTCGGCCGCGCTTATGGTCTCTCGGGTAATAAGATGGAGGCCGAAAAAATCCTGGATCAACTGAAGAAGCTATCCCAGGAGCGATATGTCTCAGCCTACAGCTTTGCCCTCGTTTATCTCGGCCTGGGCGACAAAGAGGAGGCACTCCGCTGGCTTGAACAAAGTTATCAGGATCGGGCCGGTTCTGACATAGGATATATCAGAGTTGACCCGCTCCTCGATCCGCTGCGTGGCGATCCGCGTTTCGAAGCGCTGGCGGAAAAGATTGTGCCGGCGCGCGAATTCGGAAAAGGGCAAAAATGAATTTGGGTAACTTCTTCGCCGAGCTGAAGCGACGCAACGTTTACAAAGTCGCGGTCGCTTACGCGGTGGTTGGCTGGCTGCTAGTCCAAGTCGCGACGCAGGTCTTTCCGTTTCTCGAAATTCCGAACTGGGTCGTGCGCCTTGTGATTGCTCTGGTCATGATCGGATTTCCAATCGCTCTCGTAATCGCGTGGGCGTTTGAAGCAACTACGGAAGGAATCAAACGAACAGAAGTTGCCGACACGATGCCAACCGCACTGGAACAAAAGAAACACGCCTGGATTTATGTCGTCGTGATCGCTGCTGCGATCTCGATCGCGTTATTCTTCCTTGGCCGATACACGGCCGGGAATACTGCCAGTGCGGCTCGCACTGAATTGCCAGCAAAATCGATCGCGGTATTGCCGTTTGTCGATCTTAGCCAGGCCAAAGACCAGGAATATTTTTGCGACGGGATCAGTGAAGAAATTCTCGACGCGCTGGCGAAGGTCGAGGGATTGCGCGTCGTCGCGCGTACTTCGTCGTTTTCGTTCAAGGGAAAAAATGCAGATGTGGCTGAAATTGCGCAGAAACTAAACGCACAGACTGTCCTCGAAGGTAGCCTGCGTCGTGAGGGAAACCGCATTCGCATCACAGCGCAGTTGATCAACGCCCGCGACGGCTTTCATATCTGGTCCGACACTTTTGAGCGTGAATTGCAGGGAGTGTTCGCCGTCCAGGATGAGATCACGCGTGCGATTGTGGACGCGCTCAAGATCAAGCTTGCGGTCGCGCCGGCGGCCCGGGGACAGCAAAACCCCGAAGCATACGATCTTTATTTGCAAGGTCTCTATTTTTCGAATAAGAGCGACGAGCCGAGCCTGAGAAAAAGCCTCAGTCTCTTTCAACAGGCGCTCGATAAAGATCCGAATTTCGCGCGGGCTTGGACTGGAATTGCGAAGGCATGGCTTTGGCTTGCAGACGCGTACGTAAGACCGCTGGACGCCTATCCGAAGGTAAAAGAAGCGGCATCGAGAGCGCTTGCCTTGGATGAACGCGATGCCGAGGCACACTGCTATCTCGGTGAGACGAAACGAATATTGGACCGCGATCTTGCCGGTGAAGAAGAGGAGTTGAAGCGCGCCTTGGAGATTGATCGCAATTCAGCTCCTGCGCATTTGTTTATGGCGTTGCTCAAAACTGCGCAGGGTGAATTAGAGGTCGGTGTAAAAGAGATCCAGGAAGCCGAAAAGCTCGATCCGCTCGCGCCGGTAATGTGTAGCTTTGCGGTCGGGATATATCTCGCGGCCAATCGCATTGACGATGCGGTCAGTGCCGGAAAACGCACCCTTCAGATCGATCCGAACTACGTTTACTTCGATCCAGCGCTGGCGGATGCATATCGGGAAAAAGGGGACTTCGAGAAGGCGGTTGCACTTTACGAAAAGGCGCAGGCCGTGACGCATTTTCCTAGCGCCGGGCTGGCGATTACTTATGCAAAGATGGGACAGCAGGATGATGCGCGCCGTGTTCTGGATCAGTTAATACAAAAATCGCGGAAGCAATATGTCGCCGCTGATTCGATCGCTGCGGTGTACGCAGCGCTCAATGAAAAAGACGAAGCATTTCGATGGCTGGATCGCGCAGTCGAAGAGCATTCTGCACCGGCGGCCAGCTTTGTCTTTCATCCTCAATTCCGCGGGCTGCGTTCCGATCCGCGTTTCGCCGCTCTTGTGCGTCGAATTGGGATCGATCCCTCCAAAGGGCTCAATCAGCAGAAAAATCCGTGAGCCCAAACGACTTCTTCGCTGAGCTAAAGCGGCGCAATGTTTACAAGGTCGCGGTCGCTTATGTGGTCGCCGGCTGGGCGCTTTCTCAGGGTATCGCGCAGGTTTTTCCAGTCTTCGACATTCCGAACTGGATCATTCGATTGATTGTTTTGCTCATCATTCTCGGTCTGTCGATCGCGCTTGTTCTAGCATGGACGTTTGAGATCACGCCGCAGGGAATTAAACGCACCGAAATCGCAGATGCGATGCCGGCAGCAGCACGAAAGAAAAAGCACACCTGGATTTACGTGGTAATTATCGGCGCTGCGATCTCGATCGGATTATTTTTTCTTGGACGCTACAGCGCTGAGAATGCAACGCCTCGACAGAGCGAGGCGGCTACAGCAGCCCCCAACAAATCGATCGCGGTGCTGCCGTTCGACAATCTTAGTCGCGATCCAGATAACGCGTACTTTTGCGAAGGCGTGCAGGACGAGATTCTCACGCGTCTGGCAAAGGTATCGGACTTGAAAGTCGTTTCGCGTACATCGACGCAGCATTTCAAAAGCTCTCCAGATAATCTGCCGCAGATCGCGAAGCAGCTGGGTGTGATGCACATCCTCGAAGGCAGTGTGCAGAAAGCTAATGACCAGGTCCGCGTGAATGTGCAGCTCATCAACGCTCTAACTGACGCGCATCTTTGGGCCGACACTTACGATCGCAAACTAACTGACATTTTTGCTGTCGAGAGCGAGATCGCGAAAAGCGTGGCGGAAAACTTAAAGGCGCGATTGAATGGTCGCGCCGAAGAAGTGCTGGCCGAGCGGCCGACGGAAAATCCGGAAGCGCATGAATTATACTTAAAGGGCCGCTACCTCTGGAATCGGCGCAACACTGCGAGTCTGCGCAAGGCGGGTGATTACTTTCAACAGGCGATCGATCTCGATCCTGACTATGCGCTGGCTTACGCCGGCCTGGCCGACGTTCACTCACTCCTGCCAATCTATGCCGGCACCGCGCCGAAGGATGACGTGTCGAAAGCGCTCGCCGCCGCGCGCAAAGCGGTAGAGTTAGATAGCAACTTGGCCGAAGCGCACACTTCTCTGGGGAACGCGCTCGGGATGAATGTGCAATTGAAGCTGGCCGAGCAGGAGTTCCGTCGCGCTCTGGAGTTGAATCCTAACTACGCCACAGCTCACCAATGGCTCGCGGAATGTCTCTTCAGTCAGGGTCGCTTTCCCGAATCGCTCGCCGAGAACGAACGCGCTCATGAGCTCGATCCATTGTCGCTCATCATTAATGCATCCTATGCTTCGAGCCTGAGTGGAGTTGGACGTTACGACGACGCCGTCAAACAAGCGCACAAGACGATTGATCTCGATCCTGACTTGGTCCCGGGTCACGAGATTCTAGGCCAGATTTATGAAGACAGAGGCAAGCTCGACGAAGCGATCGCGGAATACCATAAGGCGAATGAAATAGAGGCGACGCCGGCTAACTTTGCCATGCTTGCGCACGCCTATGCCAAGACCGGTCGCATGGGGGAAACCCGTAAAATCCTCGATAAGCTCACCGACCTTTCCGCGCAGCAATATGTGGGCGCCTATCCGCTTGCCGTCGTTCATCTCGCGCTTGGCGAGAAGGACGAAGCGTTGCGTTTGCTCGAGCGAAGTTTCGTGGAACGCGACATCTTGCTGCAGGGCTTGTTCGGAAGCATCAAAATGGACAAGCGCCTTGATCCGCTGCGCAACGAGCCGGGTTTCCAAAAATTGCTTGAGCGTTTCGACGCGGGAATTCCAGAATGAACCCGAGAAGTTTTTTCGCCGAACTAAAGCGGCGCAACGTTTACAAGGTGGCAGTTGCGTATGCGGTCGTTGGTTGGCTGCTGGTCCAAGTTACCACACAGGTTTTCCCAATCTTTGAAATTCCAAATTGGGCTTCCAGGTTAATCGTGCTCGCGATCATCATTGGTTTTCCCATCGCGCTGATCATCGCCTGGGCATTTGAAGTGACGCCTGAAGGCATCAAACGCACAGAAGCCGCAGATGCCGCGGGACAACGGTCCCGCGGTGGCGCTTGGATTTACATTGTCCTAATCGGTGCGGCGGTGTCTGTCGGTTTGTTCTTTGTCGGCCGCTACACTGCTGGACGGGCAACGCTTCAACCCGCCTCCGCCGAGCTACGGCGTGGCGAGCAGGGCGAGGCGACTGCAGCGATTCCACAAAAATCCATCGCGGTGCTGCCGTTGCTTAACGAAAGTGGTGATCCGAAGGACGAATATTTTTCGGATGGACTGTCGGAAGAACTGATCGCAGCTCTGGCTCAAATCAGCGGGCTCAAAGTTATTGGTCGCAGCTCTTCCTTCCGGTTCAAAGACAGAAAAGAGGAACCCAAAACGATCGGTGAGAAGCTTGGAGTGACTACGCTTCTGGAAGGCACGGTACGCAAGCAGGGGGATCGCGTGCGCATTGTCGCCGAACTGGTGAACGTCGCCGATGGGATTGAGTTGTGGACGCGAACGTTCGACCGCGAACTGAAAGATATCTTCGCCGTGCAGGAAGAAATCGCCAGAGCGGTCGCTGAGTCACTCAAGGTGACTTTGCTCGGTTCGCAGGACAAGTCGAGCCAGATGGCGACGAACAGCGTAGAAGCGCACAACGCTTACCTTCAGGCCCATTTCCATTTCCAGCGTCGCAATGTCGAGGATTATCGTAAAGCCATTACTTATTTCGATCGTGCAATCGAGCTCGATCCTGATTATGCCTTGGCTTACGCAGAGCGTTCCGAGACGTGGACTATTATTGGTGACCTTACCGGCCAGCGCCCGACCGCGTACCCAAAGGCGCGGAGCGATGCTGAGAAAGCGGTCGCGATCGCGCCTGCGCTGGCAGAAGCCCACGCTGCCCTCGGCTGGGTTCGAGCTTTTGCCGAATGGAAGTTTGCCGAAGGCTTGAGCGAACTACAGCGCGCGAAAGAACTTTCTCCCGCAAATCCCACCGCGAACGATCTGCTCGCGCGAGTAATCGTTTACTGGGGCCGAATCGAAGACGCCGAACGTCAGGCGCGGCAGGCGGTGGAACTCGATCCTTTATCTGCTGTAACGCAATTCAGCCTTGGTCGGGTCCTTTTCTATGCGGGAAAACTTGACGAGGCAGACGCGGCTGGGCGCAAAATGGCAGAGTTGCAGCCGGCCGCTGCTTCCAGTCATCGATGGCAGGTGCTCGTCGCTGTCCAACGCGGGGACGGCGAAACGGCCTTGCGCGAAGCGCAATTGGAGCCTGACGCCGGCTTTCGTCCTTTCGAACTAGCGCTCGCACAATACGTACGCGGCGACCGCAAGGCCGCAGACGCGGCTTTGGCCGATCTCGTCGCCAATAGCCGAGATAGCTTGGCCTATCAAATCGCCGAGGTTTACGCCGTGCGACACGAGGTAGACAAAGCTTTCGAGTGGTTGCAAATCGCGTTCGATAATCACGACGGCGGCATCCCGAGTCTTTTAGTTGATCCGTTGTTGCGCAGCCTGCGCGACGATCCCCGCTACAAGAACTTGCTCGCAAAACTCGGTTTACCCGGAACGTCATGAGCACAAAGCCTTCGTTCCTTGCCGAGCTGAAGCGGCGTCACGTTGATAAAGTCGCGCTCGTTTATGCCGTCGTGGCGTGGCTGCTGATCGAGGTCGCGTGGATTCTCTTGCCGAATTTCGACGCGCCGTCGTGGATGTTGAAGGCGTTCATCATCTTGCTCGCGCTCGGGTTCATTCTTGCCGTGACCATCTCGTGGTCGTTTGAAATGACACCGGAGGGAATGAAACGAACGGCGGACCTTTCGCCGGGCGAAGTTCTTCCTTACTGGAGCAAACGGAAATTTACCGCCTTCATTATCGGCGTAGCCGTCGTTGCGTTTGGTTTACTTGCGTACCAATTGCTGCGACTCATGCCAGCGCTTCAACAGGTGTCCGCGCAGAAACGCACTGACAAGATTTTCATTCAGGGCAATCCAGCCGGCACGCAAACCGTGGAACGCCAGGCTGACGGCGCGATGCGCGCTGAATATTCCTATAACGATCGCGGCCGCGGCGATCACATCATTGCAACCTGGCAGCTGGATCGGGTCGGTGTGCCGATCGAATACGACGGCCACGGCAATGATTACATGAAGGCACCGATCGAGGAACATTTCCAAATAAGCAACGATCGGGCGAGTTGGAAGAATCGCAGCGAACAAGGCGAGCAAGCGGTCGCCGGTGAAGCTTTCTACCTGCCAATGAATGCGCCACCGGAATTTTTTGGTGTGCTCGCGCGCGCGTTGTTGAAGGCGCCGAATCACAAACTGCCGCTCCTGCCTGCTGGCGAGGCGAGCATCGAGCAGGCACAAGAAATGACGCTGCCGTCCGGCAAGGGAGAATTCACTGAATACCGCATCACCGGCCTCGGGTTTTCGCCGCAACCGATTTGGCTAGATCGTAATGGCACATCGGCATCTGTATCGCCCTGGTTTTCGGTCGTGCCGGATGGAGCCGAGTCTTCGATCCCGCAATTGCGGGACGCGCAACAAAAAACCGATGCTGCGTGGTCGGAGCGTATCGCCCGCGCACTCGCGCACGTCCTGCGTGGCGACTTGGTCATTCGGAACGCGCGGTTGTTCGATCCGCGCGATCTTCGCGTCACGCCGGCAACGAGCGTGGTCGTTAGCGGCGAGCGCATCGTTCGCGTGGGGCCGGACGCCGATGTTAAAGCACCTGCGAACGCCGAGATTATCGATGCGCAGGGTCGCTTCCTGATGCCGGGTTTGTGGGACAATCACCAGCATTTCAGCGACAACGACGGCGCGCTCGACCTCGCTAATGGCGTGAGCAGCGCGCGCGACATGGCGAATGACACCGATACGTTTCTTCAACGTGTCGCGCGGTTCGATAACGGTACCGAGCTCGGGCCGCGCGTTCTGAAAGCCGGAATTATCGATGGTACCGGGGAGTTTGCGGGTCCCACGAAGATGCGGGTGGACACCGCTGAGCAGGCGATTCAGGACGTCGATTGGTATGCCGACCACGGCTACGCCCAAATTAAGATTTATTCTTCGATCAAACCGGAGCTGGTCCCGATCATCGCCGATCGTGCCCATGCGCGGGGATTGCGCGTAAGCGGGCACGTGCCCGCATTTATGTCAGCGCGCCAATTCATCGAGGGCGGCGCTGATGAAATTCAGCACCTCAATTTTATCGTGCTCAATTTTCTGTTTCCGGAAGTAAAGGAAACGCGTAATCGAGATCGCTTCATCAAGGTCGCCGAGCGCGCTGTCGAATTTACTCCGGACAAACCTGAGGTGCGCGAATTCATCGATTTTCTCCGGCGTCATCACACCGTCCTCGACCCGACGATAAGCGTCTTTGAAGCGCTTTTTTGCGGCGATCCCGGCGCGATTACGCCCGGCTTGGAAGAAATCGTGCCTCGCTTTCCGCCACAGGTGCGGCGCGCGATGCGGAGCGGCGCGCTAGAAGTTCCTCCGGATAAACAGGCGGCTTATCACGAAGCTTTCCCGGCGATGTTGCGTTTGCTCAAGGCAATTCACGACGCGGGCGTGACGATTATTCCAGGAACCGATGCGCTCCCCGGATACACGTTTCACCACGAGCTCGAGCTTTATGCGCGCGCCGGGATCGCTCCGGCCGAAGTTTTGCGCATGGCAACGTGGACGCCCGCTTTGGTAATGGGTATGAACAAAGACCGTGGCGTCATAGCCCCGGGAAAACTGGCTGACATGATTCTCGTGGATGGTGACCCGACGAAAAACATTCGGGATGTCAATAACATCACCACTGTAATCAAGGGTGGAAAAGTGTACGATCCAACGGCGATTGAAAAAGCCCTTGGTATAACGCCGCGCGAAACTCGGCCCCAGTAGCACATGAACTGGGAAATGCTCGCGGCGATCGGCCAATTAGCTGCTGTGTTTGTCGGAATCCCTTCTCTTATTTACCTCGCCGTCCAGATTCGAGCGCAAACCAGGGAACGGCGACAGTCGGCGGTCCACGCTCTCACTGTGCAGTGGGGAGATCTGACAGAGTCCCTGCACGACAACGCTGAGACCGCAGCAATCTTCCTTCGCGGAATGCAGTCTTTCACCGATCTCGACTCCGTTTCCAAACTTCGATTTAGTGCCTTCTTCAATCGTCTCATCAATATCTTCGAGGGAATGTACTTCTCTCATCGCCAGGGCATCCTTACGGGATCGTCATGGGGCGCGGTCGAGCGGACGATGAGCGATTTAATTGCTTACCCGGGCGTTCAACAATGGTGGGAAACGCGCAGACGTTGGCACACCGAAGAGTTTGACCACGTCGTCGGCCAGATCATCGCAAAAGGCGCTCAACCGAAGGCTTTCTCAACCTACAACTTGAACGAGATCATCCCTGCCAAAGGAATAGTTCCTTCAAGATAGAGAAAATTGTCGCTCAAAATTTCACCTTCTTCTCGTTGGGCGCGTGAAACAAAATAAACTGGCGACTCCAATCCACATAGGCCTCTTCGGTGCGCAGGCGGTAGCGCGCGTGCGCATGAACATGCGCAGTTGGTCAAGATATTGTGGCTTGCCCGGCGCCAAATTTTGTCATGCAATCGGGCTCAATGTCCATGCCCAACAGAATTGTTTTGTTCTTGGTAATGGTACTATACGGCGAAGGTGAACACGCACTTAATTACGATCTCGCTTAACGTGGGATTCTAATACGACTAACGGCCGCTGTGGAAGCTGCTCCAGCGGCTGGTCGGTCAATTGGCTGGTGTGTTTGTCGGAATCCCTTTGCTTCTTAGAAATAGCAGCTGTCCTGTCAAAAGGCGGCCGTCAGAGCGGCAAAATCGCGCATCAAAATTCCCAAAAAAATTTGCTTGCATGTGAGCTGGTGTTCTAGTTAACTAGAACACCATATGAGAAGCAGTCATCAATCGCAGCGGGCCGACGCACTTCGACCGAATGCCTGAAATAGCGGATGAATCGTGAATGGAATGATCATCAGCCAATTTACCGCCAGCTTCGCGATCGTGGCGCGCATATGATTCTGGACGGCGTCCTCAATGAAGGCGATCCGTTGCCGTCGGTGCGCAATGTGGCGGCGGATTATCGGGTCAATCCGTTGACGGTGCTGAAAGCTTATCAGCAATTGGTCGACGAGGAGCTGGTCGAGATGAAACGGGGCCTTGGTATGTTCGTCAAAGCCGGCGCGCGCGATCTGTTGCTCAAGGGCGAGCGCCAGAAATTTCTCACCGAAGAATGGCCCAGGGTCGCGGAAAAGATCCAGCGGCTCGGTCTCACCCAGAAAGACCTCGATGCCGCCGCGCGCCGGCCGTTAACGAAGAAGCGTTGAACTTATGGCAACGATAGAAGCACGCGGTCTCCGCAAAACTTTCGGCACAACGGTCGCGCTGGACGGTATCGATCTTCGCGTCGAAGAAGGGCGCATTCTCGGCTTGATCGGTCCAAACGGAGCGGGCAAGACGACAGCGCTCAATGCGATTCTCGGGCTGACCTCGTACGAAGGAGAATTGAAAGTCCTCGGCCGCGATCCGTGGGCGGTACGCGACGAGCTAATGCGCGACGTTTCTTTCATTGCTGATGTCGCGGTGGTGCCGCGCTGGATTCGGGTTTCGCAGTTGCTCGACTACGTCGTGGGCGTGCATCCACGCTTCGATCGCGCGAAGGCAGAAAGTTTTTTGGCAAAGACTGCGATTAAACGATCGAGCAAAGTGAGGGAACTCTCGAAGGGCATGGTCGCGCAGCTACATCTCGCGCTCGTCATGGCGATTGACGCGCGCTTGCTCGTTCTGGATGAGCCGACGCTTGGCCTGGACATTTTGTTTCGCAAGCAGTTCTACGACTCGCTGCTGAACGATTATTTCGATCGCACCCGGACGATAGTGGTGACGACGCATCAGGTGGAAGAGATGCAGGACGTTCTCACGGATCTCATGTTTATCGACCACGGCCGGATCGTGCTCGAGTGCAGCATGGAAGAATTCGAAGCGCGCTATCTGGAAGTAGTGGTGAATCCCGATCAACTCGCAGCCGCACGCACGCTTAAACCGATGCACGAACGACCGGCATTCGGTCGCAACGTTCTGTTGTTCGATCGTGCCGATCGTGACCAACTCGCCGCACTCGGCGATGTGCGCCGGCCGAGCATTGCCGATTTGTTCGTTGCCGTGATGACCAACAATGCCGCCGACAAACAAGAACCGCACACATGAATACTGCACCAAGCCCACTGCCCGAGTCTGCTGGGGTCGCCGGCCCCGGCTACAATGCCGTGCCGCGTCCGTTCTATTGGTCAGTGCGCCGAGAACTATGGGAGAACCATTCCATCTATATCGCGCCGCTGATCGTCGCAGCCGTCGTGCTATTTGGTTTCCTCGTCAGCACGGGTGGTCTCCCGGAACGACGCCAGGCCGTCTTATTGCTTGACCCGGCAAAGGCGCGCGCTGCGATCGACACGCCGTACAACGTCGCGGCGATGATGTTGATCTTTACGGCATTCATCGTGGGCGTGTTCTATTGTCTAGACGCGCTGAACGGCGAGCGCCGCGATCGCAGCATTCTGTTCTGGAAATCGCTGCCGATATCCGATCTCACCACGCTCCTCTCGAAGGCGACAATTCCATTGGTAGCTCTGCCGCTGGTTACGTTCGCAATCATCGTCGCGACGCAGTTCATCATGCTGCTTTGGACCAGCGTACTCCTTATAACTCACGGCATGAGTCCGGGAACGACGTGGACAAATTTCAATTTATTCCAGCAGTCGCTGATCCTGCTCTACGGCCTCGTTGCAATCGCGCTCTGGCATGCGCCGATCTATGGCTGGGCGCTGTTGGTCTCAGGCTGGGCACGGCGCGCGACATTTCTCTGGGCCGTCGTTCCGTTTCTCGCGATTGGGTTCTTCGAGAAGATCACGTTCGGCACTTCGCATTTCTGCTCGATGTTGAAACACCGTTTGATGGGATTCGCGCCGGAGGCTTTTGCCTTCAACGCGCACTCGATCAACTGCCCACAACTCACTCCCGGAAAATACCTCAGTACGCCAAGTCTCTGGTTCGGATTGCTCTTCGCCGCGGCATTTGTCGCCGCCGCGGTCCGGCTGCGCCGCTATCGCGGACCGCTTTGATCCATGTGCTCGGCCTAACAACCAACAAAGGAAAAATCCATGCATCCACTCAAGAAAGCCGCGCGGATTGCCGGTGCCATCTATGCATCGATGGTCGTCACCGGTCCTTTCAGCCTCATTTATGTTCCGAGCAAACTGATCGTGCGCGATAACGCCGCTGCCACGGCCGAAAATGTCCTCGCTCACGAGACGATGTTTCGTCTTTCAATTCTCGGCGATCTCGTTGGGCAGATGATCTTCATCTGCCTCGCGATCGCTCTCTATCGGTTGCTCACCGGAGTAAATAAGATTTGGGCTGCCCTAATGGTCGCGTTCGTTTTGGTCTCGGCCGCGGTAGGGTTTGTTAACACGCTCAATGACATCGCCGCGCTGATTCTATTCCGGGGCGCGGATTTCCTTGCGGTCTTCGACAAACCTCAGCGGGATGCACTCGGGATGCTTTTCATTCGTTTGCACACTCAAGGGATCTTCATCGATGAAATGTTTTGGGGTCTATGGCTTTTTCCCTTTGGGCTCCTCGTCTTTCGCTCCGGCTTCCTGCCGCGCTTCATCGGTGTCTGGTTAATGATC
>Ga0137368_10002339_pt1 | contig 20345 bp, 19 predicted proteins | sample SagtaG_13_FD_104917 | JGI IMG/M metagenome (GOLD analysis project Ga0137368, IMG submission 104917) | Vadose zone soil microbial communities from Sagehorn Ranch, Mendocino, California, USA - Sage1_L_100_16 metaG | ecosystem: Environmental > Terrestrial > Soil > Vadose zone | place: USA...
CGCTGGATGGCGCAACAGCGCGCGCTCTGGGAGCGCCGCCTCGATCAACTCGACAATTATCTGCTGCAGCTCAAGGAGGAGATGAAGTGACCGCCACTGTACAACACGATCCCCGGCTTGACTTGGTTCTGGAGCGTGTCGTCGACATTCCGCCCGAGCTTGTCTGGGCGGCGTGGACCATGCCTGAGCACATCAAGAAATGGTTCACGCCGGCGCCCTGGAAAACCGTCGATTGCGAGATCGACCTGCGCCCCGGCGGGATCTTCCGCACCGTGATGCGCTCGCCGGAAGGTGAAGACATCAACAATGTCGGCTGCTTCCTCGAGATCGTGCCGAACCGCAAGCTGGTGTGGACCGTCGCGCTCGCGCCTGGCTACCGGCCCTCCAATCCCACCTTCGATGTTCCGGCCTTTACCGCGATCATCATGATGGAGCCGCAGGGAAAGGGAACGAAATACACCGCCCTCGCCATGCACAAGGATGAGGAGAGTCGGAATACGCACGACCGAATGGGGTTCAGCGAGGGATGGGGCAAGGCGCTCGATCAGCTCGTGGCCCAGGCGAAGGCAATGTAGGGCACAATCGGCGGTCGCTCGACCCCGCCATCTCCGGCAGTCGTTGCGCTTGATTCACGAGATTCGTCCGGGCGGACTGCCATCCCGTCATGAACGATCTTGAGCCTCGGACACCGCCGAGCGGGCATACGCGTGCCTGAAATCTCAGCGTTGCTGTGGCACGACGACGCAAGAGGTTTAACCATCGCCTCAACGCATGCCCCCGGCCGCAAATTGATGCTTGTGCCAGCTCGGTAAATTGGGCACATGAGCCGCTTTGGCGCCGCACCCAAGGCCTGGGCTGCGGCGCGCGACTGGAGACGGGAATGAGACTGGGCTACTTCACCATGCCGGTGCACCCCATGCACCGTAATTGGGTCGAGACGCTCAAGGAGGACCGCGAGGCCGTCATTCTCGCCGATCAGCTCGGGTTCTACGACGCCTTCATGGGCGAGCATCTCACCGACGCCTGCGAGACCATCACCAACAGCATGATGTTTCAGGCCTCGCTGATCCCGGCGACCAAGCGGATCAAGCTCGCGACCGGGACCTCGAACCTCACGCAGATGCATCCCGTGCTGATCGCGGTGCAGGCGGCGATGTTCGATCACTTGGCCGAGGGCCGCTTCATCCTCGGCGTGAGCCCCGGCGCGCTGACCTCGGACGCGGAGGCACTCGGCATCCTCGACGAGGATCGCAATAAGATATTCGCCGAGGCGATCGACGTCATTCTCGCCATTTGGGAGCGCGAACCGCCCTATGACATCGACTTTCCCGATAACCGCTACAAGGTCACGACCGCGCGCACCATGACGCTCGATCTCGGCATCGGCTACATGGCCAAGCCGTATCAGAAGCCGTGGCCGGAGATCGTGGGCACCGTGGTGGCGCCGTTCTCGCCCGGTGTCGTGCAAATGGGAAAGCGCGACTTTCATCCGCTGTCGGCCAACTTTCTCTTGTCCAAGCACCTCAAATCGCATTGGGAGAATTACTGCAAAGGCAAGGCCGAGGTCGGCGCGGAAGCCAATGTCGCGGACTGGCGGGTGGCACGCGCGATCTGCGTGCTCGACGACGACAAGGCTGCGGCGCGCTACGGCCGCGACGACCCGAAAAGCCCGTACCTATTCTATTACGAGCAGATGCGCGCCAAGATGAAGCGCGGCAAGCGGCTCTACGTGTTCAAGTCGCACAAGGAGCAGCCGGACGAGGAGATCACCCTCGACTACGTGATGGATCACTGCGTGATCCACGGCAGCGTCAACAAGGTGGTCGACCAAATTCTCGCGCTGCGCGAGGAGATCGGCGACTTCGGCGAGTTGGTTTACGCCGGTATGGATTGGGTCGAGCCGGCGCTCAACAAGCGCTCGATGCAGCTGATGGCCGAAGAGGTCATGCCGCGCGTCAATGCGGCGATCGGCAAATCGGCCGCCGCCGCGTGACGGGATCTCTCGTGTCCCGGGCGAGCGGAGCGAGACCCGGGACCCAGTAAATTGCAACGCGTCATTGCGAAGCCGTGTCGTGTGGAGCCCTGGGTCCCGGATCTTCGCTCGTGCTTACGCACTCGCTCGTCCGGGACACACGAGGCTGATACTCACGCCGTGCTCTCCGTCGGCGGCGGGAACGCAACCCACCTGCGCTCCTGCATGCTGCGATGGCAGGCTTCGGCGAAGGCGATGTCGCGAATGCCGGCCGCAAAATCGCACGCAGGCGGCTCGCCGGCCGCGACATGGCGCAAGAACGCTTCCCACCCGACGCGGTAAGGGTTGCGATAGCAGGAGAGAGGCGGTGCTTGTGTCCATCCCTCGCGGTAATCCGCGCCGATATCCTGCATCACGCTGAAATGCGCGATCGCCGGGGTCTGCGCGCTCGATTGCACCTGGCAGCGATGCAGGCCCGCGACCGCCGAGCCTTTCGTGCCATCCACCTGCAGCGTCAGCAGGTCGTCGCGGCGCACGCGCGTCGCCCAAGAACTCCCGACGCTGCCGAAGACGCCGCCTTCGATTTCGACGAGGGTCGCAGCCGAATCCTCGACTGCCACGCGATAGCGCTGGCCGCGCTCGTCGATGCGCTCGGGCGTGGCGGTCCAGGCGCTCGAGGCGACGGCGACGATGCGGCCGATGATGCTTTCGATCACGTACCGCCAGTGCGGGTACATATCCAGAATGATGCCGCCGCCGCCCGCGCGATAATTCCAGCTCGGCCGCTGGCAGGGCTGCTCGCTGCCGTCGAACACCCACCAACCGAAATCGAGGCGGAATCCAATAATGCGTCCGAGCTGGCCGCTCCTCGTGAGCGCGGCGAGCTTTTGCAGGCCGGGGAGATAGATTTTGTCCTCGACGACGCCGTGCTTGAGGCCGCGGCTCTGCGCCTGGCGCAGCAATGTAAGGGCCTGCGCGCCGGTGGATGCCACCGGCTTTTCGCAATAGACGTGTTTGCCGGCGGCGATCGCCTTTTCGAGAACGGCGACGCGTTGTTGCGTCGCGGCCGCATCGAAGAAGATCGCGTAGGCGGGATCGGCGAGCGCCGCGTCGAGGTCGGTGGTCCAATCCGCGAGCTTGTGGCGGCGCGCGACGGCGGCCACGCGATCCGCGTCGCGGCCGACGAGCAGCAAACGTGGAAGCAAACGGTCCTTGCCGAGCGCCAGGCCGCCTTCCTCGATGATCGGGATCAAGGCGTTCGCCAGATGCTGGGTCGAGCCGATGCGGCCGGTGGCGCCATTGACAATGATGCCGATCGTTTGGCTCGCCATCGTGAATTCCGAGGCCGGCAGGTGAGGGGAGATCGTTGCGGGACTATGCTATGCCAATTGCGCCCGTGTCCACGTGCGGGAGAGCAAAGTGCCGCGCCACATCGTCTGCTTGACCTTCGACTTCGACACGCAGTCGGGGTTCATCGCGCGCGGGATGACCACACCGACCGCGCTCTCGCGTGGGGAGTTCGGCCTCGTCGGCGCGCAGCGCATCCTCGACTTGCTCAAGGCGCACGGCATCCGCGCGACCTGGTTCGTTCCCGGATTTACCATCGAGAGCCATCCGCGCGCCTGCGAGGCGGTGGTGCGGGACGGCCACGAAGTGGCGCATCACAGCTGGGCGCACATCCCGCCGGCGCAACAGACCCGCGCGGAGGAGGAGGCGGATCTCGTCCGCGCCAATGATGCAATAGTCAAATTGACCGGCCGCAAGGCGCGTGGCTACCGCTCGCCCTCGTGGGACTTGAGCGACAACACGATCGATCTCCTGCTCGCGCACGAATTCCTCTACGACTCGAGCCTGATGGGTGCCGACTATTGGCCCTACCGCGCACGGCGCGGGGATCGTGCCGAACTGGGCAAGCCGTATCGCTTCGGTGAGGAAACGACGCTGATCGAAATGCCGATCAGCTGGTCGCTCGATGACCATCCGCACTTCGAGTTCCTGCGCACGCCGACGTCGGTAATGCCGGGCCTGCAGTCGGCGCGCACCGTGATGGAGAATTGGCTCGATGAGTTCCGCTATATGCAGCAGACCGTCGACTGGGGCGTGCTCACCTATACGATGCATCCTTACGTGATCGGGCGTGGTTATCGGATGCTGGCGCTGGAAGGGCTGTTGAAGGATTTGACGGCCGCCGGCGCGGTGTTCATGACTATGGAGGAGGCCGCAGCCGAGGCGCAGGCGCGGTTTGCGCCACCTTCATCTTGAGGCGGCGCCGCCCCCAATCCGAGGAGACCGCGTGATTCGAGGCCCGCGCTCGTCTGAGCAGCGAGGTCCCGCGAAGCGAATCGAGAGCCAGCGGCGTGGCAGAAGGGAGGAATCCCTCATCGCCAGCACCACTTTTCGCCAATCTCCAGAAAATCTCCAGAAAAATTCCCACTAAACCGAAGCGTTCCTGCAAGCCCGTCCCTCCTGTGGCGGCTAGACACCCACGTGCTGCGCGTCGCCGCGTCGACCGCCGTGTCGCGAAGCCGTTCAACCCGCCAGCCCTGGAGGGGCGACCATGTTCAAAAAAGACAATTTCATCCCGCCGCTCTCGTCCTTCGAACTCCGCCGGCAGGCCTCGATCGAGCGCAATCTCGCGATCCAGGCCTGCATGCGCGCCGCCGTGCGCGCGTCTGCGAAGTGGCTGCGCATGCTGCTCCAGCGCAGCATGCGACTGGCGCGTGACCTGACCGCGGAACGACGCCGGCGCAGCGCCATTCGCGAGCTGCATCGGCTCGACGACCGTACGCCCGCGCGTCGACTTTGGGCCGCAGCGATCGTTTGCTTCGCGACGGCCGGTGCAGCGGCGGCGGAAACCAGGACCGGTCCGCCCCGGGTCTGTGTGGCAGCGGACCTCAAGCTAATGACGCTGATCGAGGCGCACGGCGAAGCTCGGGATGTCGCCCCCGAGGTCTTGGCGCAGGCATTCTTCACCGTGCTGGAAGCGCGCAAGGCCTGCAATCAGGGGCAGGTCGAAGCGGGGATGAAATTTTATGAAAGCATCCCACTGCTCCCGGTTATCTCCGAGACAGATTAGAGACTAAACGCCACATACTCGTTCGCGCAGGGCGGGCCGTTGGCGACGTGCATGATCCGCGCCTCGAGGTCGATGAGGACGGCGCCGACGGTCATGGTGCGCTTCTCGCCGGGCTCCCGCGCATCGGGATGGCGACAGATGGCATAGGGCGCGCCGAAGTGGTCGGCGGCGGCCGCGCGCATGTGCTCGAAGGAAAGCGCGCCGCGATGCACCTGCAGCAGCGCGCGCATGCGATCGACGCGATACAGCGTGTTTGGGGAAATCTTCTCCAACAGCGAGTCCCCGTGCCCCTCTGCCAGGAAATGGTTGGAATGGGTGATGATGCCGTCTTGCGGATCAAGCCGGCTGACGTGATCCGGGCTCGATTCGATGTCGACGATCTTGCCGCCGGCCGCGCCGATCACGAAATTCGCCGAGCACGTGCGAGCGGAATCGGTCACCGGTCGCGCCGCCTCCTCGAATCGCTCCGCGTCCAGCACCTCCCGGCAGCGCACGTGGAACGGCTTCTCATACGGGTTGCGACCGTCGTGGGTCGAGGCGAGGCCGTTTTCGACGACGCCGATCCCGCATTCGTTGACGCCCATCTTCCCGCCGGCGATCCCAGCCTCGGTGAGGCAGACGAAGCTCGGCTGCGTCGTCCGCCGCGCGTGCAATACGAAGGTGCGGCCATGCACGCCTTCGAGCCAGTCCCAGTTCTGGCCGAGCCAGCTGTGGCGATCGGCGGTCGCTTCGGGCAAGAGGCCGAACGTGGTGCAGCCATCCGGTGCGACCAGCTCTGCAGCCGCGACGGAAGCCCGCGCCTCTTGGCCGAACAGCGTGAAGGCGAGTTCATAGCGCGCATTGAGAAGCGCGATGGTGTCTTCGCTCTGCCCGGATCCCTCGGCGATCCCCCGCATCTCCTCCGCATAGGCGTCACTGTGCACGGCGATCGCCTTGCGCCAGCGCGCGGCCTCGGCGAAGGCCGCGTCCCGATCAAGACCCGAGGCGGCGAAGCGGCGCAGATAAGTCGCGACATTGTCGGCGATCTCTTGCGCAAATCGCCGACCATGGGTGAGGCCGCACGCGTGCGCGCCGCCTTCGGTGGTCAGGAGGGGAATGCGGGTCATGGCTTGCTCGCCTGCCGCAAATCCTTCACTCGCACGGCCTTGCCCTGCGAGCGCGGAATCTCGCCCGGCGGCTTGAGCACAACTTCGCAAGTCACACCCACCATCGCCTTGACGTGGTGGCGAACATCGGCGGCCATTTTCGCGGCGCGCGGCGCATCGTGCGGTGCAGGGGTCGCGAGCTCGACCTCGATGGTGATGGCATCCATCGGGCCCTCGCGGGTGAGTACGAGCTGATAATGCGGCGCGAGCCCGGGAAAGCCGACCAGCACCGCCTCGACCTGCGACGGATAGACATTGATCCCGCGGATGATCAGCATGTCGTCGCTGCGCCCGGTGACCCGCATCATGCGGCGATGGGTGCGCCCGCAGGCGCACGGCTCTTCGATCAGCCGGGTGATGTCGCGCGTGCGGTAGCGCAGCATCGGCAGCGCCTCTTTGGTGAGCGTAGTGAGTACGAGTTCTCCGGCTTCCCCCAGCGGCAACGGCTCGGTGGTCTCGGGATCGATCACCTCGCACAAGAAATGATCCTCCCAGATGTGCAGCCCATTCTGCGCCTGATGGCATTCGCTGGCGACGCCCGGGCCGATGATCTCGGAGAGCCCATAGGTATCCATGGCCTTGATGCCGAATTTGTCCTCGAGCTCGCGACGCATCGCCTCGCTCCAAGGCTCGGCGCCGAAGCATCCGTAGCGCAGCGGCAGCTGGCGCAGGTCGACGCCCATGCCTGCCGCGACCTCGGCGATGTTGAGCGCATAGGACGGGGTCGCGCCGAGCATATGCGCGCCGAAATCTTGGATCAGCATCACCTGCCGTTCGGTCGCGCCGCCCGAGACCGGCACCGTGGTCATGCCGAGCCGCTCGACGCCGTAATGAAAGCCGAGCCCGCCGGTGAACAGCCCGTATCCGTAGGCGTTGTGGAACACGTCGCCGGGCTTGCCGCCCATGCAGGCGATCGATCGCGCCATCAGCTCCGACCACAGGTCGAGATCGGCGCGGGTATAGCCGACGACGGTCGGCTTGCCGGTGGTTCCCGAGGAGGCGTGCAGCCGCAGCACGCTTTCGCGCGGCACCGCGAACAGGCCGAAGGGGTAATTGTCGCGCAGCTCCGCCTTGACGGTGAAGGGAAAGCGCGCGATGTCGGCGAGCGTCTTGAGATCGTCCGGCTTGATGCCGGCCGCATCGAGCTTGCGCCGGAACGGCGCAACCTTGGCGTAGCCGCGCGCGATCGTTTGCTTGAGGCGATGAAGCTGCAGCGCCTCGAGCTCCTCGCGCGGCATGGTCTCGGCCGCGCGATCGAACATGTAGGTCTCGCTGCGCATCACGCCCGTCATTGGGCTTGTCCCGATTGACCGGCGAGCCGTGCGGCCTTTGCTTTGAGCCGCTCGAAGGTCTTTGCTTTCTCGACGACGAACCGGGTATGGGTGCCGGCGCCGACCTGGTCGAGCTCGTCCTTGACCGTTGCTTCGAACGACACCTTGCGTCCGTCCACCGCGATCACGCGCACCGCAATCTCGACGGTCATTCCCATGAGCGTCGGCGCCAGATGCTTCACGGCGACTTCCATGCCGACCGAATCCTCGCCGGGATCGGCATGCTCGACAATCAGATCGCGGCAGGTGTACTCGATGTCGCGGATCATCGCGGGCGTGGCATAGGTGCGCGCCTGCTCGCCCATGAAGCCGATGGTGCGCTCACGGTCGATCGTGATGCGGTTGACGCGGGACAGGCCCGGGCGGAGGCTTGGCTTCATCGGTCTGCTCCCTCAATGGTACTGGATTGAAATGGGTTGTCGGCGGTCGCGCAAGCCGCGCGAAGGGCTTCTTCGCAACGAGTTCTGAGGATAATCGGGCAGGAGCATTGAGGTGCGTGGGATGAGACATTAGACTCCAGACAACATCCATTCCTTCCAGCTGCCCCATATCCTCCATGATCAGCCCATCCACGCTCGCTCCCTACGCGCACCACACGTTATCCGACGCCGTCATTCCCGAGCTTCCAGGCCATTACCGCGGGAAGGTGCGCGAGAACTATGATCTTCGGAACGGCACGCGCATCCTGATCGCCACAGACCGGGTGAGCGCCTTCGACCGCAACCTCGCGGTGATTCCGCTCAAAGGTCAGGTGCTGACGCAGACCGCGCGCTTTTGGTTCGAGGCCACCCGAAACATCTGCCCCAACCACGTCATCGAATATCCCGATCCCAACGTGCTCGTGAGCAAGCGCCTCACCATGATGCCGGTGGAGATCGTGGTGCGCGATTATCTCGCCGGCAGCACCTCCACGTCGATCCTGCAGATGTACAAGAACGGCGCTCGCGAGATGTACGGCCATCGTTTCCCGGATGGGCTGCGCGACAATCAGAAACTTCCGCGCACGATCATTACTCCCACCACCAAGGCTGAACAGGGCGCGCACGATGCGCCGCTCAGTGCCGAGGAGATCATCGCGCGCAAGCTGCTCACCGAAAAGCAGTGGCGGGAAGTTTCCGAGAAGGCGCTCGCCTTGTTCGCCTGCGGCCGCGAGATGGCGGCGCGGCAGGGGCTGATCCTGGTCGACACCAAGTACGAATTCGGTTTCGACGCCAAGGGGTCGATCGTGCTCGCCGACGAGGTGCACACGCCCGACAGCAGCCGCTATTGGCTTGCCGCGACCTATCCCGAGCGGTTTGCTGCCGGCGCGCTGCCGGACACGCTGGACAAGGATTTCATCCGCCGCTGGGTGTCCGCGCGCTGCGATCCCTACAAGGATCCGGTTCCCGAAATCCCGCAGGACGTCATCTTGCAGGCGGCCGCTACCTACATCGACGTCTTTGAAAAAGTCACGGGCCGGGAATTTGCGTTGCCGGACCTCTCCATCCCGCCGCTCGCGCGGGTGCGCGCCAACCTGCGCAAATATTTCGACAAGGCGGCGTAGCGGGAAATCGCCTTCCGCTCATTCCCGCGCAAGCGGGAATCCAGGGGCCGGGGTCCGTAGCCCTGCCCCCCGCTTTCGCGCATGGGCGTTAAACTAAGCTACGTGTCCCGGGTGCGGTGCAGCGCGAAGCGAAGTCAAGCGGTGCACTGCTGACCCGGGACCGCTACGGACCGGAACGGTCCACGCAAGTCGGGCTTGCCCGACTTGCGCACATTTGGTCGCCGATCTCGGGTAAACCCGAGATCGGTGTCTGCAGCGCACCACTTCGCTTTCGCTTGTGCTGCGCTGCGTCCGGGACACCGGACACTTAATTCGCCGCGAAGCAGTAGATCAGGCCGGCGCCCCCCGAAGCCTTCAGGTTGTCCTGGCTGCAGCCCGCGAGCCATGCGAGGAGTTCCAGGAATTCATGTGCCGCGTGTCTTTGAGTCCAGCACGATCATGATGCCCCACGATCGCGGAGCCCTCACCGCTCTTCGTCCAGTTTCCGCAAGTGGTGTCGCCACCAGCGGTGGAGAAGAGGCCCTGCGGGTCCGAGCCGGTCAGAATGTCGTGCGTGTTGACCGCGTCGCCCCGGCCGCTGACCGTCTCGCCTTTCTCGGTCAAAGCCGTCTGCTTGGTGACATTGTTCGAATCCGAGTGGAGATCGTCCACGCTCTTCGCCACGACCACGCCCTTGGCGTTCTGCCATGGTCCCTTGCCGATGCGGTCGCGCGCGTTAACCCCGGCGGCGCCGCCCGGCTCGGTCGTGCTCAGATAGGCGCGCCAGTTGGTGTTGGTGGAGCCTGCGGCCCTGGCGAGCGCTTGGCAGTGGGCATCGGCGCCGGCAATCCCGCCGAGATCGGCGCCATTACCCTTGCCCACGCTGGTAACGAAGGATGTCATCGCCTGTTGCGCCTGCGCCGGACCCGCCATGGCGAGCCCTGTCAACGCAACAGCAGCCAAGAGCGGAAGTCCGATTCCGGACGTCATGGAGATCCTCCCAATTCGTTTGATTGCATTCGGATAAGTCGCGCCGCGTCAAAAGCGCCGCGTCGATGATTTTAGCACCCATGTGTTGGCGGAACCAGCGGTCAGGTTGATGCTGCCGCGGTCAGCACCCATGCTTTCGCCGGACCGAGGGTTTCGTTAGTGTCGTGTGCCGTGACATTTGCGCGCACAATTGATGCAACCGACTGCCTCGCCGCGGCGGGCCTGCCGGCCGCGGACGTCGATGCGTGGCTGCGGACGGAACCGGGCGAAGCTACCGATTTTGCCGCCGATCGTGCGAGATTCTCGGCCTATTGGCAGGCATCGGCGCGCATGCTGGGCCGGCTACCGCACAAACCGGGCCGCAACGCGCGCGAGCACGCGGCGGCGACGCTCATTCAGGACAAAGCGCGGAACGCGCGGGTGTCGTTCCTTCGCCGCCATGGCGACGCCGTTTATGACGCGGTGACGCAGCAGCGCTCGCGTTTCGTGCGGGTCGAGGAGCTGGTGATCCGCGCCGCGGACGTGGTGCCCGGCCTCGTCCCAACGCAACAGGACCTCGCCGCCGAGGATGGCTTGATCCAGCGCGACAAGAGCGGGCTCGAGATCGACCAGGGGCTGTTCCTGTCAGCCGTGCTCGGCAGCGAGCGCTGCGGGCGGCATCTCTGCCACGCCATGCTGCTGCCGCGCGCGGAGGCGCAAGCCTTGCTGCCGCAGTTCCAGCGGGACGGAGTGATCGAACTGAGCGGCGCGTCGGTTCGCCGTGCGGGCAAGGCCGCGGTGGTGACGCAGAACAATCCGCGCTTTCTCAATGCGGAAGATCAAGGCTCGCTCGACGGCGCCGAGATTTGCGTCGATCTCGCGCTGCTCGATCCTGCGAGCGAGATCGCCGTCATGCGCGGCGCCGTCGTGGAGCATCCGAAATACAAGGGGCGCCATGTCTTCGGCGCCGGCATCAATCTCACCCATCTCTACCACGGGCGCATCCCGTTCGTTTGGTATCTCAAGCGCGACCTCGGCTACGTCAACAAGATCTACCGCGGGCTCGCCTTCGCCGACGACGCGCCGCCCGACGAGTTCGGCGGCGACACGATCGAGAAGCCCTGGATCGCCGCCGTCGAATCGTTCGCCATCGGCGGCCACTGCCAAATCTTGCTGGTGATGGACTACGTGCTCGCCGAGCGCGGCGCGTTCCTCACTCTTCCCGCCCGCAAGGAGGGCATCATCCCCGGCGCCGCCAATATGCGCCTGCCGCGCTTCACCGGCGACCGCATTGCCCGCCAAGCGATCCAGTACGAGCGCCGGCTCGACTGCGACAGCGTGGAAGGGCGCCTCATCTGCGACGAGATCGTCCCAACTGGCGAGATGGACGCAGCCATCGAGCGTGTGGTCAAGGGACTGACCAATTCGGGCGTGGTCAGCGCCGCGAGCAACCGGCGCGCCTTTCGCATCACGCAGGAGCCGCTCGATACGTTCCGCGCCTATTGCGCCGTCTACGCGCGCGAGCAGGCCTATTGCCATTTCAGCCCGGCGTTGATCGCCAATCTCGAGCGCTACTGGAACGCGCAGAGCCGCAAGCCTTGATGCAAGGGCACTAAGCGGCGGCAGGCTCGATCTGCTCCCTCTCCCCAAACGGGGAGAGGGAGCGCACCGAGATCGCGGCTACCGCTTGATGCGGTCGAGATTGGCCGTCATCCGCGCGATCACGCGTCGGAACCGCAGGAGGTCACCGCGGCTGATGCCGGCCTCCGCTTCCTCGGTGATGCCGCGGGCGAGCGCCAGCAACGCCTTGCGCATGCGCTGCGCCTTCGTCGTGAGCCACACGTGCGACCTGCGCTTATCGTCGGTGCTGCGCAGCCTGCGGATCAGGCCGGACTTTTCCATGCCGCGGAGCGCGATCACGGTGGTCGGCTCCATCATGCCGACCCGCGCGGAAAGCTCGCGTTGCGTGAGGCCGTCCTCGTTCCACAACACGCGCAGGAAATACCACTGGCCGCGCGTGACGCCATAGGCCGCGATGCGCCGTTCCAACAGGCGCTGAAAAGCGCGGTGGGCGTCGCGAACCAGATAGCCCGAGCTTTCGCTGGGCGGGAACTCCGACCTCCGAGATGGCTGGCGCTTCGAACTTCGGCGCGAACCCACGCGGCTCCCCCTGCGAGCTGCAACGGCGGCTCTAATTGGTTTTGATGCACTGCCGCGACGCATTCGAGCGATGGCGAGTTACGGACGTTGACACGGTTTTCGTCCCCGGCCCATAATACTTAGAATTCTATGCATTGGAACCCGGGCGCCCGGACGTAGCAACCGGCGCGGCGGTTCTAACATTCACAAACCCGGGCAGGCGGCCGCGGATCATGCCGCCGTTACACGATGGAGCCTCAGAACCATGCAAAAAACGCTGCGCAAGGAAAAGCTCTCCCCCGCCAAGCAGCACCATGCGTCTGACCTGCGCAGCACGCTCGAGTGGCTGCGCGCGCAGGGAGACCTGATCGAGACCGACAAGCCGGTCGATCCGGATCTCGAAATCACCGGCCTCCAGAAGCACATGGACGGCGGCTGCCCGGTGCTGTTCAACAAGGTCAAAGGCAAGCCCGGTCACCGCGTGCTCACCAACCTGTTCGGCGACATCAAGGTGATCAACAAGATGTTCGGCTGGAAGGACGACGCCGAGCGGGTGAAGAAGCTCGCCTACGCGCTGAGGCATCCGCTCAAGCCGGTCGAAATTCCGCAGCACGAGGCGCCGTGCCAGGAGCACGTGATCAAGTCGCCGAAGGACGTGAACGAGTACGTGGTGGCGATCCGGCACACGACGTACGAGCCCGAGCTGACGGTTGGTTCGGCGATCCGCTGTGTCACCGGTCCGCAATTCGATGGCGGCTCCGACCTCGGCTACAACCGCATGAATTTCCGCTGGGGCAACGTGGGCACGTTCCAAATCTCGCCCGGATCGCACATGTGGCAGGTTGTCAACAAATATTACAAATCGAAGGAGCGGGTCCCCATCACCATGTGTTTCGGGGTGCCGCCGGCCTGCACTTTGCTCGCCGGCGCGGGCTTCGATTACGCGGTGCTGCCGATGGGCTGCGACGAGATCGGCGTCGCCGGCGCCGTGCAGGGCGCGCCGATCCGGCTGGTCAAGGCGTGCACCGTCGACGCCATGGCGATCGCCGATTCCGAGCTCGTGCTGGAAGGTTACGTCGACCCGCGCGACCGCCGCTTCGAGACGAAGGAATCGGAGGACGCCGGCATCCAGGGCCGGTTCCACTTCCATCCGGAGTGGGCGGGCTACATGGGCAAGGCCTATAAGGCGCCGGTGTTCCACGTGACCGCGGTCACCATGCGTGACCCCAAGACCAAGCCGATCATCTTCGCGCTCGGCGTGCACACGCTGGACGACCACAACATCGACACGACGGTGCGCGAAGCGGCGCTCTACGAGCTGTGCGAGCGGCTGCAGCCCGGCATCGTGCAGAACGTGGTGATCCCCTACTGCATGACCGACTGGGGCGGCTGTATCATCCAGGTGAAGAAACGCCATCAGATCGACGAAGGCTGGCAGCGCAACTTCCTGGCCGCGGCGCTCTCCTGCTCGCAAGGGATGCGGCTGGCGATCGCGGTGAGCGAGGATGTCGATCCGTACTCCATGGACGACATCATGTGGTGCCTCACCACGCGGGTGAATCCGCGCACCGATATTCTCAACCCGATTCCCGGCGGCCGCGGTCAGACCTTCATGCCGGCCGAGCGCATGACCGCGGGCGAGAAGCAGTGGACGGCCTCGAATACGCAGTTCGAGGGCGGCATGGGCATCGATGCGACGGTGCCGTTCGGGTACGAAAGCGACTTCCTGCGTCCGGTCTATCCGGTGGATCGGGTCAAGCCGGAGGACTTCTTCAGCAAGAAGGATATCGAGAACGCACGTTCGCGCATGGTGGGATGGGTCCACTCGCTCGCCCGCACCGGGCGCTGAGGGATGCGGCGTAGCCTTCGTAGCTTGGGCCGACCGCTTGCGAGTCCCCAAGATGGGCCGCACGGTGCGCAACGATCATTGTTGCGTCTCGTGAAGAGCTCGACGTTCTCGCGTGTCCCGTTTAAATGTGCGCAAGTCGGGTAAACCCGACTTGCGTGGACCGCTCCGGTCTGTGGCGGTCCCGGATCAGCGGTGCACCACTCGCGTTATGCGCTCGCGCTGCACCGCATCCGGGACGCGCGCAATAGACGTAGGTCTACGATGCTGCTGTCGGATGTCTTGATCATCGACGCGACGGACCGGCTCGGCTGGCTCGCCGGCCGGCTGCTGGCCGACCTCGGCGCGGACGTCATCAAGCTCGCGCCGCCCGAGACTGACCGCAGCCGTTCGGAGTGGCGTGCATTCAACGTCAACAAACGGATTGTCGAGTTCGACCCGCAAACCGCGGCCGATCGCACACGTGTCGAGGAGTTGCTGCGCACCGCCGACATCTGCTTGCTCACGCCGGGATCGTCCGGCGCGTATCTCGATCCGTCCGCGCTGCGCCGAAAGTATCCGCGCCTGGTGGTGGTGGCGATCCGGCCGTTCGGCGACGTCGGCCCGCGCAGCGCATGGAAAGCGAGCGACATCGAGCTCATGGCCGCGGGCGGTGCCATGGCGCTGGCGGGCGAGCCCGATGGCATGCCGGTGCGGGTGAGCGAGCCGCAATCCTACGGCTGGGCTGGCGCGAAGGCCGCTATCGGTGCGCTCGTGGCGCTGTTTCGCCGCGAGGCGACAGGCCGCGGCGATCTCGTCGACGTGTCCGCCCAGGCGTCGGTCATTGCCGCGCTGTCGCACGCGCCGGCTTTCGCCGATCTCATCGGGATCGAACCCACGCGCGCCGGCGCTTTCATGACCGGCCGCTCCATCAAGGGCGCGCGCTATCGCGTGTTCTGGCCATGCCGCGATGGTTACATCAACTTCATCTTCTACGGCGGTGTGGCGGGGCGGCGCACCAACGAGCAGCTCGTGGCCTGGATGCGCGAATGCGGCGCCGACCTCGGCGCGCTCGCCGCGATCGACTGGAAAACCTGGGATCCCACCAAGGCCGACCAAGCCGAGGTCGATGCCATCGAGGCGCCGGTCGCGAAATTCTTCGCTGGCCTGACCAAACGCGAATTCCTCAACGAAGGACACCGGCGCGAGATGCTGGGCTATCCAGTTGCAACCGTCGCGGATATCGCCAGCGATCCCCAACTCGAGGCGCGCGGCTTCTTCCAGGCCGTCGCCGGCTCGGCCGAGCGCTTCTGCGGCAATTTCGCCGTGATCGATGGGAAACGCCCGCCGCTGCGTCACCATCCCGACGCGCCGTTCGCGCCAGCAACGCCGCCACTGGCTGTGCCGGCGGCCGCGCTCGCCGAGCCGTTCGAGGTGACCGCTGCGCCGCCTGCACGTCCTTGCACGACGGGAACGCGCCCTGGAGGGAAGCCGTGACCGCCGTCGCGCAGGCGCTCTGCGGGCTCAAGGTGCTCGAGTTCGGCGGCTATGCCGCGGGCCCCCACATCGGCAAGGTGCTGGCGAATTTCGGCGCCCGGACGATTCACATGGAGTCGAGAGAGCGCCCCGACGGCTTCCGCATCCAATATCCGCCGTTCAAGGACAATCGTCCCGGCTACAACCGCAGCGGCTGCTTCGCCTTCTTCAACGACTCGAAGTACAGCGTCACCGTCGATCTCAAAAAACCCGCGGGCGTGGCGCTCGCCCGCCGCATGGCGCAATGGTGCGACCTCATCATCGAGAACATGCGGCCGGGCGTGATGGACCGCCTCGGCCTCGGCTTCACCGCGCTCGCCGAACTCAACCCGCGGCTGGTGATGCTATCGACCTGCAATATGGGGCAGACCGGGCCGCGCGCGGATCAGCCCGGTTTCGGCTCGCAGCTCTCCGCGCTCGCCGGCATGTGCGAGCTGACCGGCGTTCCGGACGGTCCGCCGATGCTGCTCTATGGGCCCTATATCGACTACATCGCCTCGCTGCTCGGCGGCTCGGCCGCGCTCGCGGGCGTGATCCGCAGCCGGCGCACCGGCAAGGGCGCGCTGATCGATCTATCGCAATACGAATGCGGCCTCGTGTTCATGGGCGCGGCGCTGCGCGAGTTCTTCGCCAGCGGCCGCATTCCAGCGCGCTGCGGGAATGATGATCCCGTCGCCGTGCCGCACGGCGCGTTCCCGTGTCTTGATCGCGAATGGGTCGCGCTGTCGTGCTGGTCGGATGCGGATTTTGCGGCGCTGGCGCACGCAATCGGCGAGGAGGAGCTCGCGAGCGCGGCGCGCTTTGCGACCGCGCCGGCACGGCGGGCGAACAGCAAGGCGCTCGATGCCATCATCTCGGCGTGGACCGCGCAGCGCAACGCCGACGCCGCGGCCACAGCCTTGCAGGCGGCCGGCGTTGCGGCCTACCCGGTCGTGACCATGGCCGGGCTATTCGCGGATCCGCAACTTTGCGCGCGCCGACAATTCCGGGTGCGGCGCCATCCGGAGATGGGCGATCACGCCTACTGCTATCCCGGCTTCGATCTCGCAGAGGCGCCCGGCGACATCGTGGGGCCGGCGCCCTGCGTTGGCGCCGATAACAATTTCGTGTTCCGGGACCTTATCGGATTGAGCGAAGCGGAATACGAGTCGTACCGGCAGCAAGGCGTATTCGACTGAGGCACTTAAACGTGCAGTTTCTATTCCGCTCTCGGGGAAGACTGGAAGATTATTGACTCCCCGAGCCCCCCAATCGGCCCCCGCTCAGATCAATTCAGAACAATTCAGGTCTTCCTCAACGACCTGGCATTCGCCCGGTGGTAAGCTGAGAATGCGGTAAATCGACCCGACTGCTTCGTCGTTGCTGGCGGTCACTCCTGGGCGGGGAGGAAGATCATGGCCTACGTGAAACGACGCGATGTCATAACACTGCTCGGGGTCGCAGCGGCCGCATGCCCGTTCGCCTGGCCGTTGTCGCTGAGGGCCCAGCAACCGAAAAGAATGTTCCGGATCGGCATCCTGAGCGGCCGCCGGCCCGAAACAATCCTGCGCGAGGCATTGACGCGGCTCGGCTACATCGAGGGACAGAACACGACCTACGAGGTGCGCAATGCGCAGGCGCAGATGGAGCGCATCGGACCCTATGCGGTCGAGTTGGTCGACCTCAAGGTCGACGTGATCGTCGCGCTCGGCGGACCCGCGGCCGAGGCTGCGAAACGTGCTACTTCCACGATTCCGATCGTGCTGTGGGGCGTTGGCGATCCGGTCGGGCTCGGCCTCATCACCAACGTCGCGCGGCCGGGCGGCAATATTACCGGCGTCACCGAGCTCTCGACCGAATTGACGCCCAAGCGGCTTCAGTTGCTCAAGGAGCTCGTCCCGGACGCCGCGCGCATTGCCATCGTGTGGAATTCGAACGACCGCGCCATGGACCTGCGCGCCAAGGAATTTGCCACCACCGCGGCTCGGCTCGGCGTCACCATGGTCCCGGTGCCGATCCGAGAGAGCGGCGATATCGATGGAGCGCTCGCCGGGCTCGCCGGCAATCGTCCCGACGCCATCATGATCGTAACCGATCCAGTGATGGGTAGCCGGGAGGCGGCGACGCTCGAATTTCTGGCGACGCACGGCCTACCGGCGATGTACGAGTTCGGGGACTCGGCACGGAAAGGCGCGCTCCTTTCCTATGGCCCGAGCCTCACCGACTTGGCGCCGCGCGCCGCCGAGTACGTCGATCGCATCCTCAGGGGCGCCAAGCCGGGCGACCTGCCGCTGGAAGGACCGACCCGCTACTACCTGACCGTCAATCTCAAGACCGCGAAGACGCTCGGCATAGAGGTGCCCACGTCGATCTTGCTGCGCGCCGACGAGGTGATCGAATAACCCGGCAGACGCCGGTCGCACGAATCAAAGGAGATCATGATGAGTGTGCTTCCCCGCACCCTGTCGCGAACGCTCGCAACGGTGCTGCTGCTGTCGGCAGCGGAGACGGCGGCCGCGCAGGTGCCGGCGCCGCCGCCGCTCGCCTATCCGCCGCCGCTGCTGACGCTGGCCGAAGCGCGAGCCGTCATCGAGGGCGCCACCGCCTATGCTCGTGAGAGCAACATGCGCATGGCCGTCGCCGTGGTTGACCACGCCGGAAATGTCGTGTCCTCGGACCGCATGGACGGCGCGGCTTTGCAGAACATTCGTTTTGCCGAAGGCAAGGCGTTCGCCTCCGCTCTTTACCGGCAAACCACGCAAGCGCTGGGGGAGCTGTACAAGACTCGGCCCGACCGATACTTCGGCATCATGAACATGTATCCCGGAAAGATTTATCTCGTCGGCGGCGGAGTGCCGCTTGCCCTCGAGGGTGCAGTCATCGGCGGGGTTGGTGTCGCAGGCTTGCCTGAAGGTGTGGACGAGAAATCGGCGCGGGCGGGGATCGAGGCCTGGATGAAATTCCGCGAAACAATGAAGAAGTAGGTCCGAACTAAAGCCAAATCGGGGACGGAGGAAATGGCTATCGGCGCCGGATTGAGTTCATGAGCGGTACACCGGAGCAGCCCGGTCCAACTCGCGTCGAGACGGCGCGACCGAGCATCCCGATGGGCCTGCGAATATTGGCCTTCGTCCTTCGCGCGCTGTTTATCGGCGCGCTCGTCGCAATCACCGTTCGCGTGAGCAGTCCCCAGAGCGAAAGCCTTGCGTCCGTCTACGAGACTCCCGGCGATCTGATTAGGCTTGCGCTGGGATTAGCGGTGTGTGTGTGGGTCGTGTTCCATCTGTTCATGCTTCCCAGGACCGCCGAGGGATATAGGACATGGGTCTACCTCGGCCTGGTGGTCGCCCCGCTCGCCTGGGCGATCGCCATCATCATCTGGTGATGCGCTCGCACGAGTTGGTACGGTTCGGCACATGCAATGCTGAGGAAAATTCCGGGAGGATGTCTGTGACGATCATGCGATTGCGCGCAGCGGTCATTGCCGTCGCTGCCAGCGTCGGCTTCGCCGCCCCTCATGCGCTGCACGCCCAAAGCTACCCGGCCCGCACCGTGACACTGATCGTGCCCTCCGCCGCCGGCGGCGGGACCGACACGATCGCCCGTCTAATCGGTGATCAGCTGGCAAAGCAGCTCGGCCAGGCATTCACGGTCGAAAATCGCACCGGCGGCGGCATGCTGGTCGGCACGACGGCCGCGGCCAAGGCCGCGCCCGACGGCTACACCCTGCTGGTCGGGCTCACCGGCAATATGTCGGTCAATCCCAGCCTGTTCGCCAAGCTGCCCTACGATCCGCTTGCGGATTTCACGCCGGTGGCGATGCTCGCCAACTACCCCTTCCTGGTCGTCGTGAACAACGATCTGCCGGCCAAATCGATCAAGGAGCTCATCGCTCTGTTGAAATCACGGCCCGGTCAGATCGACTACGCCTCGGCCGGCAATGGCACGGGACAGCATCTCGCCCCCGAGCTGTTCAAGATGATGACCGGCACGGAGATGGGACACGTACCCTATCGCGGTGCGCAACCGGCCTATCAGGACGTGATCTCCGGGCGGGTACCGGTATTCTTCGATAACATGTCGACGGCGATGAGCCTTGCGAAGAGCGGCAAGGTGCGCGCGCTTGCCGTCACGTCCAAGCAACGCTCGGCGCTGATGCCCGAATTGCCCACGGTCGATGAAGCCGGCGTGCCCGGCTACGAGTATTACACGTGGTTTGGTTTGTGGGCGCCCAAGGGCACGCCGCAGCCAATCGTCGAGAAGCTCTATGCCGAAGTCCGGACGGCGCTCGTCGATCCTACGCTGACGCAGCGGATCGCCGATACCGCAGGCGAGCCGTCCCACATGGCACGCGAGCACATCGAGCCGTTCGTGAGAGCCGAGATCGTCAAATGGGCCGAGGTGGTCAAGCGCGCGGGAATAAAAGTCGAATAGCCTTCGGCGTCGTCGAGATCGCTTTGTCACTTGCTGATTGAAGGGCACAAGCGGGAGAGCATGATGAAATCTCTAGCCTTCCTGCTCGTCACGCTGGCCGCAGGCGTCTTCAGCGCGACACCTGCCGGGGCCCAAACCTATCCGAGCAAGCCCGTGCGGATCATTACCGCCAACAGTCCCGGCGGGACCAGCGACATCTTTGTCCGCGCGCTCGGAGATGAGCTGCAGAAGCGGTGGGGCCAACCGGTGATCATCGAGAATCGCTCCGGGGGAGGGATGAACATCGCCGGTCGTGCGTGTGCCGATGCGCCGAATGACGGCTATACGATCTGCATTTTGCCCAACGAAACGCTCACGCTGAACCAATTCACCTATAAATCGATCCCCTTTGATCCGGCGAAGGACTTCGAGCCCATC
>Ga0137368_10002348_pt1 | contig 20316 bp, 19 predicted proteins | sample SagtaG_13_FD_104917 | JGI IMG/M metagenome (GOLD analysis project Ga0137368, IMG submission 104917) | Vadose zone soil microbial communities from Sagehorn Ranch, Mendocino, California, USA - Sage1_L_100_16 metaG | ecosystem: Environmental > Terrestrial > Soil > Vadose zone | place: USA...
CTTCGGCTTGATGAAAACCTCGTCGGTCACGCCGAATTCCATCATTTCTCCCAGATACATATACGCCGTGTAGTCGGACACGCGCGCCGCCTGCTGCATGTTGTGCGTGACGATCACGATCGTATAGTCGTTCTTCAACTCGTGCACGAGTTCCTCGATACGGCCCGTGGAAATCGGGTCGAGAGCCGAGGCCGGCTCGTCCAGGAGCAGCACCTCGGGTTTGACTGCGATTCCGCGCGCGATGCACAGCCGCTGCTGCTGCCCGCCCGAAAGGCTGGTTCCGTTCTGCTTCAACTTGTCCTTCACTTCCTCCCAGAGCGCCGCCTTGCGCAAGGCCCACTCCACGCGCTCCTCCATCTCGCGCATGGAGAGGCTTTCATACAAACGCACGCCGAAAGCGATGTTGTCGTGAATGGACATGGGGAACGGCGTCGGTTTCTGGAACACCATGCCCACTTTGGCGCGAAGGCGGTTCAAATCCTGGCTCGGGGCCAGAATGTTTTCCCCGTCCAGCAGGATTTCCCCTTTCGCCTCCTGATTCGGATACAGCGCGTACATCCGGTTGAAAGTGCGAAGCAGCGTCGACTTTCCGCAACCCGACGGCCCGATGAAAGCGGTCACTTTCCGTTCCGGAATATCGAGGTTGATGCTTTTGAGGGCCTGAAATTTCCCGTAGTAGAAATTCAGGTCTTTCACCTGAATTTTCTGCGTCATCGCTTGCTCGACCGGTTGCAGGACCGCAGCGCTCATGATTTCAGTATGTCGCGGTCCGGTTTCGGAAGAATACGCGAGCGAACACGTTGAGGGCGAGCACGCTGAGGGTGATCGCCAAGGCGCCCGCCCATGCGAGCTTACGCCAGTCTTCATAGGGACTCATGGCAAACTGGAATATGACCACGGGAAGGTTGGCCATGGGGGAATTCATGTTGGATGTCCAGAACTGGTTGTTGAGGGCGGTGAAGAGGAGGGGTGCTGTCTCACCGCTGATGCGCGCAATCGCGAGCAAGATACCGGTGATGATGCCGGCCTTTGCGGCACGCACGGTTACCAGCACGATCACCTTCCACTGCGGCGCGCCGAGCGCCGCCGCCGCCTCGCGCAGGCTGTCCGGGACCAGGCGCAGCATGTTCTCCGTCGTTCGGATCACCACCGGAATCACAATCAGCGCGAGCGCAAAGGCCCCAGCCCACCCGGAGAAGTGTCCGACGCGCACCACGTAGGCTTCGTAGATGAACAGGCCGACAACGATCGACGGTGCGGACAGCAGGATATCGCTGATGAAGCGCGTCATAGGGGCAAGCCATCCGCGGCTGCCGAATTCCGCGAGATAGATTCCCGCCATGATGCCTACTGGCGTGCCCAGCGCGGTCCCGGCGGCGCCCATCAACAAACTGCCCATGATGGCATTCAGGAGCCCGCCGTCGCTGCCGGGGGGCGGGGTCATTTCCAGGAAAAGCTTCGCGCTCAGCCCGCCGAATCCCGCCTTGAACAAAGTGAAGAGAATCCAGCCGAGCCAGAACAACCCGAACAACATCGTGAGCAGCGATACTGCCAGGTTGAAACGATTGATCAACAGCCGGCGTGTATACAGATCCATGGCGCGCGTCAGGTCATCCGGCCCTCGCGCCGTGCCAGGCGCAGCAACAGCAGCTTCGACAACACCAATACCACGAGGGTTATGAGAAACAAGACGAGGCCGAGCTCGATCAACGCCGAAAGATAGAGGTCGCCGACCGCCTCGGTAAATTCGTTGGCGAGGGCCGATGCGATGCTGTTTCCGGGCTCCATGAGAGAAGCACTGAGCCTGTGAGCGTTGCCGATCACGAAAGTGACCGCCATGGTCTCACCGAGCGCCCGACCCAATCCAAGCATGATCCCGCCGACCACCCCGACCTTGGTGTAGGGCAGCACGACGTGCCAGACGACCTCCCAGGTCGTCGAGCCCAGCGCGTATGCGGATTCCTTCAATACCGCCGGAACAATCTCGAATACGTCGCGCATCACCGAAGCGACGAACGGAATGACCATGATGGCGAGAATAATGCCTGCAGTCAGGACGCCGATTCCCATCGGGGGCCCCTGGAACAAGATGCCGATGACGGGGACGGAGCCCAAAGTCGACTTGAGGAATGGCTGGACGTGACTTGCGAACACAGGAGCGAACACGAACAATCCCCACATGCCGTAGATGATGCTGGGGATCGCGGCGAGCAGCTCGATGGCGGTGCCGAGCGGGCGGCGCAGCCATTTGGGGGACAGCTCCGTGAGAAAAAGCGCAATGCCGAAGCTGACCGGGATGCCGATGAGGAGCGCGATCGCCGAGGTAGTCAACGTGCCGACGATCGGCACGAGCGCCCCGAACTGCTCGGTGACCGGATTCCATTCGGCGCTGGCAAAAAAGCCGAAGCCGAATGTCCGGATCGAAAGCAGACTGCCTACCGAGAGCGAGATCAGGATTCCGGCCAGCAGCGCCAACACCAGAAACGCGAAAAACCGCGTAGCATGACGGAACAGCTGATCCAGCCAATGCTGTTTTCTTAGACTTGCGTCTGAAATCGTCCTCGACATGAGCGCAGCAGGGTCGGCTTGCGCCCGCCCCTGCAATGGGTTGACGACCGCGCTCATTGTGCCCCGGATCGGTCCTGCCCTTGGGACCCTCGTTACCAAACGGACTTGCCAGTTGCGTCCTTGATCTGGTTCTTCCAAGACGCTTGAATCATCTTGACCACGGAGTCGGGCAGCGGCACGTAGTCGAGATCCATTGCCAGCCTGTCGCCGTCGGAGTAGGCCCAGTCGAAGAATTTCAGCACTTCCTTCGCCCTATCTGGTTTGTCCTGGGATTTGTATACCAGGATGAAAGTCGCACCGCTGATGGGCCAGCTGTTTCTGCCCGACTGATCGGTCAAGATCAGGTACATACCCGGCGCCTTGTCCCACTGCGCCCCCGCCGCGGCCGCCTTGAAGGTTTCGATATTGGGCGCGACGAAGTTGCCGTCGCGGTTCTGGACGAGGGTGTAGGTGAGCTTGTTCTGCAACGCATAAGCGTATTCGACATAGCCGATCGCACCGCTGATCCGCTGAACATAGGAAGCGACCCCTTCGTTGCCCTTGCCGCCCACGCCCGCAGGCCAGTTCACCGAGGTGCCCTCGCCGACCTTATCCTTCCATTCCGGGCTGACCTTGGACAAGTAGTTCACCCAGATAAAGGTCGTTCCGGAACCATCGGACCGGTGCACTACCGTTATGTCTTGATCAGGCAACTTCACTCCCGGGTTGAGGCGCGTCAGGACCGGATCGTTCCATTTCTTGATCTTGCCGAGATAGATGTCTGCGAGAACCGACCCGGTAAGCTTGATCTCACCCGGCTTGATTCCGGGGAGGTTGACCACGGGAACATCGCCGCCGACCACCGTCGGAAACTGCATCAGGCCGCTCTTCTCCAGCTCCTCCGGTTTCAGCGGCATGTCCGAGGCGCCGAAGTCGACGGTCTTGTTCTGGATCTGCCGGATGCCGCCGCCGGAGCCGATCGATTGGTAGTTGAGGTTGTTGCCCGTTCTTGCCTTGTAGGCTTCTGCCCACTTGGCGTAAATCGGATACGGAAACGTGGCGCCGGCACCGGTAATATCGGCGGCCAGCACCGTAGCGCTCGCTGCACCCAGAGCAATCAGCAACGCTGCGAAGCATTCGAGAAGTCGAGAGAAGCACATCCAGGTAACCCTCCGATCAGCACACACGGAACACAGCCGTGCATGCTACGGGGGCGATGTTGCAGTTGCGTGACGCTTAACAAAAATGAAACTATACCTTTACTTCAACGACTTAAGTTGCAGTGCGGGACGTTCAAACCAAAGCCCGCGTTCAGCCCCTAAGAGATCAAGAAAACATCCGATTGCCACTTCACGCAGAGCCCGGGGAAATAACCGCACGCATCGCCACGTTCCCGCGACGCTTCGGTATCCAAGTTTAGGAACCGTCCAGAAGCGGCCGCTGGACGCGCCGGCGGTTTCCACTGCGCGGCGGGGCGGGGTTCGTCAACACGGGCACCTCCGAGAGCAGTTTGCTCCGCAACCGCGCGGCGAGGCGCTTCGCCTGCTTCCTGCCTTTCGCCGTGAGTCTGCGTTTCTCGCCGCGACCGCTGCGCTCGACGTCGGCGTGACGCCAGATTATCAAATCCATGTCGATTCCTTGCGATGATCGCGATCGAATGCATCTCGAACTCGACGCTGGCTGCTTGTTTGGCGCCGTTTTACCACGAAATAATTCTTGCTGCTTTCCTAATTATGTGCAATGCTGCCGAAATATTTTTTCGGTGATCGCGAAAGATTGAACGAAAATTTTTCTTCCAAGCCGCTCGCTCCCAGTGTCGAGAGGCGAAGGGATTCGGTTCGACGGGGGTTATTCCGGCGACTGGATAGACCGTCGCAGCATGGACGGGCTTCGTGCTTTCCTTCCTTAACTTACGATGGAGGCCAGTGATGGCGAAGAAGAGAAAAGCCAAAAAGGCAACGAAGAAAAAGAAGAAGTAGATAGCGCTAGGAAACCCGCCAGACCGCCGGAAATGCGGTCAAGAAACGCAGGGCGGGGAAATCGGCCGGGAAAGCTGCGGCGAAACCGGTAGCGCCAAAACGGAAGCGGCGGTTCGACTGCCCTCCGTCGCGGTCGCGCCCGGGGCAGGACCTGCCCCGAACCCCGCAGCAGCTTGGTCGTTCACGCCCTGAGTGCGGGTTGCGAATGGGCTGCGGTCGGTCCGGGGCTCCGTGCTCCGGACTGAACCGCAGACATTCGGATGAAGGTCATTTCTTCAGTTTTTCCAGAAAATGTTTCCGGAATTTTGCGACTTTCGGCCTGACTACGAAGGCGCAGTAGGGCTGCTCAGCATTTCGCCGGAAGTATTCCTGATGGTAATCCTCCGCAACGTAGAACTTTGACGCCGGGACGATTTCGGTGACGATGGGATCTTCGTAGATCTTGGCTGCGCCCATATTTGCAATGACTTGCTCCGCCGCCGCCTTCTGCTCGGCGGAATGGTAGAAGATCGCCGAGCGGTACTGCGTCCCGGCATCATTGCCCTGGCGGTTGAGCGTGGTCGGATCGTGGATCACGAAGAACACCTCCAGGATTTCCTTGAATGAGACCTGCTTCGGGTCGAAGATGAGTTGGGCGACTTCGGCATGGCCCGTCTCACCCGAGCAGACCTCCTCGTAACTGGGGTTCGCCGTCTTGCCTCCCATGTAGCCGGACTCGACCGATTCCACGCCCTTCAGGTCGTCGAATACGGCCTCCAGGCACCAGAAACAGCCTCCGGCAAGCGTAGCGATTTCCTTTCCTGCTTCGGTCATGTCGTTTTGCCTTTTTTTACGGTTAGCGTGTTATTTTGTCGGGTTGGGGCCGACCGCATTACAGTATGCCGAATTCGGTCCGCGGCCAAAAGCCCGGCGCGCTGTACCGACCTTTCGGAGGAATCGAACATGAGTCTCTTGCGCAGCCTACTCGCCGCCGCCCTTGTCGCCCACGCGCTCGCCTGCTCCGCCCAGCCTGCCGGACGGGCAGTAGCCACATTTGCGGGCGGGTGCTTCTGGTGCATGGAACCGCCCTACGACGCCCTGCCGGGCGTCATCTCCACGACCTCCGGCTACATGGGCGGAACCAAGAAAAATCCGAGCTACGAGGACGTATCCTCGGGGACCACGGCTCACGCGGAGGTCGTTCAGGACGTCAACGATCCCAAGAAGGTGAACTACGAAAAACTCCTCGAAGTGTTCTGGAAAAACGTCGATCCTACCGTACGAGACCGGCAGTTCTGCGACATCGGCAGCCAGTACCGCACGGCGATTTTCTATCACACCGAAGAGCAGAAACGCCTCGCTGAGGCCTCCAAAGGGAGGCTCGCGAAGACCAAACCGTTCAGGGACGATATTGTCACACCTGTCGTGCCGGCCGGGGAGTTCTGGCCCGCCGAAGACTATCACCAGGATTTCTACGTCAAGAATCCCGTGAGGTACAGGTTCTACCGAGACGGCTGCGGGCGCGATGCCAGATTGAAGCAGTTATGGGGGAGCGCTCCGCATTGACTCGGGTAGCCGATACGCCTCGGTTGGGATCGTGAACGACCCTCGCCTCGAGGTCGCGCCCGAGTCCGCCAACCAGCCGCCGCCGCTGGTCGGCTACAACGCCTGGTCGGGGGACCGGATCCTCGTGGAGGCGGTGAAACGCGAAGGCGCTGGCTGGATCGCTGAGCGCGCAAGCCGCATGGGAGATCTCGTCGGCAGCGAGCGGATGCAAACACTCGCCATGCAGGCGAACCGTTACGCGCCCGAGCTGAGAACCCACGACCGGTTCGGCAATCGTATCGACGCGGTCGAATACCACCCGGCGTACCACGAGCTGATGGCGCTCGCTTTTGGCGCCGGGCTGCACTCGCTCGCCTGGACGGACAAGAGAGAAGGCGTGTGGGTCGCGCGCGCAGCGCTCAACTATCTGTGGAACCAGGGCGAAAATGGCGCCGCCTGCCCGGTGACCATGTCCTTCGCCGCGGTTCGGGGACTGCGCCACAGCGCAACGCTCGCTGAGGAGTGGGAGCCGAAGCTCCTTGCCTGCGACTACGATCCACGCCCGCTACCCCTCGCGCAAAAGCGCGCGGTCACAATAGGCATGGCGATGACCGAGAGGCAGGGCGGCTCGGACCTTCGCGCCAATTCATCACGAGCAGTGCCCCTGGGCGGAGGCGAATACGCGCTCTCCGGGCACAAGTGGTTCTGCTCGGCTCCGATGAGCGACGCCTTTTTCACCCTTGCGCGTACGGAGGCCGGGCTGACCTGCTTTTTCGTGCCGCGCTCGCTTGCCGACGGCTCCCGCAATCCTTTTTTTATCCAGCGTTTGAAGGACAAGTGCGGCAACCGCTCCAACGCTTCGTCCGAAATCGAGTATCGCGGCACGCGCGCGCGTATCGTTGGAGAGGAAGGGCGCGGCATCGCCACGCTGATCGGGATGGCGCACCTCACGCGCTTCGATATCGTCATCGCCTGCGCCGGGATGATGCGGGCGGCGCTCAACCAGGCGCTGCACCATGCCGCGCATCGCCAGGCCTTCGGACGGCGGCTCGTCGAGCAGCCGCTGATGCAGAACGTGCTTGCCGATCTCTCCCTCGAGACCGAGGCCGCGACGCTGCTGGCGTTTCGCCTTTCGCGAGCCTTCGACCGTGCGGAAGGTGATGAGCGCGAGCGGCTCTTGATGCGCTTGATGACACCGATCGCGAAGTACTGGCTGGGCAAACGCCTGCCTCCGCTCGTCGTGGAGGCAATGGAATGCCTGGGGGGCAACGGTTACGTGGAGGAGGCACCGCTCGCGCGCCTGTACCGCGAGGCGCCCCTGAACGGAATTTGGGAAGGCTCAGGAAACGTCATCTGCCTCGACGTGTTGCGCTCAGTCGAGCGCGAGCCAGGCAGCATAGAGGCGCTGCTCGCGGAGATCGGCCGCGGCGGCGAGCGCTCGCGACGCGGAGCTGCGGCAATTTCACAGTCGCTCAAGAACTCCGGAAGCACAGAATTGCGGGCGCGCCGCATCGTCGAAGCCATCGCAGTCGCGCTCCAGGCGAGTCTCATGGAACGACACGCTCTGCCGGAAGCTGCGGATGCTTTCTGCGCTTCGCGGCTGGAGGGCGATTGGGGCCGCGCATTCGGGACCTTGCCGCCGGTTACGCGCTGCGAAGCGATCCTCGAGCGCGCGCGGCTTCTCAGCTAGGCCCCGTTTGGAAGAATGGCCGAGCGATTCGGAAACCGAACCACCCTCCAGTCGACCAGCCGTGCGGGCTACGCAAGTTACACGGCGCCGCAATCAGCGGCTCGCTGTGCTTTTCCGGACCGGATATGCCCTCTCGCCAAGTATACCTATGCAGCCTCGCGCGAGTGGCTTACCGTCACTGCCTTGGGGCAGACGATGCCTGTGTCGAAGTCACCAGCGCCAAATTGAGCAGTTCCAGACTGCGCTTGGCCGCGTACATGACCTGTCGTTGCATCCGCGGGGTAATGGCGTAGTGCTTGACAATTTCCAACGCGAACTTTGGATGCTCGTCGTCGTAGTGAGAATGTTCCCGTATCCACTTGTACGTCCTTGGGTTCATGTCCACACCGGGTCGATCCCCGTAGGACTCGAAACCCGCGCAAACCCTTCTTGCGATAGCGCCCGTAACACCTTCTATGGCAAAGCTCGTCGCGGCCACAGCTTCTGCGAGAGACCCCTTGGTGTTCACGCGCCACACCCAGTCGGTCAGTGACTGCACGTCGCGCAAGGGAGGAGTCCCGCCCTCCGCCAGATCCAGCATCTGCTGCCGGTCCAGGCCGAAACCCTCGCCCATCCATAACCAATGCTCGGCGTGCGCCTTTTCGATACGGATGTTCTCGATCAGAAAGGTGCGGGAGAAGTCGTCCTCCACCTTGATCAAGGCTTCGGCGAGAAACTTCGGGAAATCGTAGATGAACGGGTAGATGTGAAGGATCCATCCCTGCATCTGCTCGACGCTGAGGGTCGCCGAGGCGATCGATTCCGCCCATGGACCGTTGACCAGATTGTCCCAATGGGGAGCCACGAATTCGTACATGGTAGCGACCCATCGCGGGTGCGAGGATATTTTGTGTACCGCACTGGTGTTCATGTTCATGGTTTGCTCTCTCAGGTTGTGGAATCAAAAATCGATGCGGGAACGGCCCAATCAGGGGCTGAATCCGTCCCGGTACGCGCCCTTCCTGCAGCCACTTGTGCCAGAAATGGACCCGGAGGAGAAAGCCAATGGCCTTGTGCGAAGTCCACTCCGATCTCGCGCAGCGCGGCCAGACCCATCTCTCCGTCCACGGCCTCGCCGATTGTTTTCTTGCCCATCACGTGTCCCACGTCGTTGATGGCCCGCACCATCGCGAGATCGACCGGGTCATGCGCAACGTCCTTGACGAAGCTGCCGTCGATCTTGAGGAAGTCCACGGGTAAGTGCTTGAGGTATCCGAAAGAGGACATTCCGGCCCCGAAGTCGTCCAGCGAGAACAGGCAGCCAAGCGACTTCAGTTCGCCAAAAAACCGCGCCGCCTTGTCGAAATTGGCGATCGCCGCCGTTTCCGTGAGCTCAAAGCAAATGGTCCCAGGGCGCATGACGTAACGCCTGAACTGCTCGCGAACGAATTCGAGGAAGCGTTCGTCCCCGATCGACGTGCCCGAAATATTGATGGCATAGGTTCCGCCGGTTCCGCCCTTGGAACCCAGGGAATTGATCTTGGCGAACGCGTCTTGAATGACCCACTGGTCAATCAAGGGCATCATGTTGTAGCGCTCAGCGGCCGGAATGAACGCCATCGGGGGAACGATCTTGTCATGCTCGTCGAGCATGCGCACGAGCAGCTCGTAGTGGTTGTGCAGGGGAGATTGATCCCCGATCGAGTGGATTTCCTGTGCATGAAGGACGAAACGCCCTTCCTGGAGCGCTCGTTGCAGCCGAGACACCCATTCCATCTCGCCCCGGCGCAGAAAGACCTCGCTGTCGTGCGGACGATAGAACTGAACGCGATTGCGTCCCTTCTCTTTCGCCATATAGCAAGCGGCATCGGCCGCGCCGAGTACATCGGTGAGGGTGAGCATTCCATCCGCGATATGGACTACGCCAATGCTCGCGCCGATGGTGAAAGATCTGCCTTCGCTGACAAAGCGAAAGTCGGCTATGCACTTCTGCAGTTCATCGGCGATGCGAATAGCCTCATGCATCGGGCAGTTCTCGAGCAGTACGCCGAATTCGTCGCCGCCCAGGCGGGCAAGAGAATCTCCTTCACGCACTTGCTGCTTCAACAACGCGCCCACCTGCCGCAGGAGCTGATCGCCGGCTGCATGTCCGCAGGTATCGTTGACGATCTTGAACTGATCGAGATCCAGGTACATCACCACGTGCTGTCGTTCCTGATTGGCGGCTGTGTGTAAAGCCAGCTTGAGACGGTTTTCAAACTCGGGACGGTTGACCAGATTGGTGAGCTGATCGTGGCTCGCGTGGTAGGCGAGCTTCACCGCGTATTCCTGTCCCAGCTTGAGTTCCTTGAGTTCCCGCTCTGCGCGGTCGACCCGGCTCACCATGCTTTGTGTAAGGAAGATCCCGATCGGCACGAGAGTTCCCGCGACTGTGATGATCACGAGAAACAGCGTGGACCGGATCCAGCGCGTGGCCTCTCCCAAGGTAGTCGAGAACCTGTTCTGCCAAGGCCTCAGTTCTTCGTTGACCTGAATAATACGGTTCAATATGAGTCCGAGCCCGGATGGGTCCACGCGACCGGACAGGTGGAATGCATGGAGTTCTTCGGCGGCTGCGTCAAGCCTCGCGAGGAAATCATCTCCGGTTCTCCATATATCGAGCACGCTCTTCATGTAGCTCACGCGGTGAAAGCGCTGATACAGGTTGATGACACCGGGGATGTCGTCCGGATGGGTTCCACCTTCGATGAAGCCAGCCCGCACGGCGGAATAGTCCGGAGCAGATTTTTCAAGCTCGAACCTAGCCCTTTGAAAACCCAGCGGCGACATGATCGCCTTCTTATAGCTGAGGAATTCGGACTCGGATTTGGTCTCGGCGAAACGCAACAGGTGGAACACCGCTTCCTTCTGATTCTTCGACCACAGGCTCTCGCCTTCGACGTATGCCCGACCCGCAGTGAGGATGTCTATGCTGACAATGGCAAGCCACACCAGCACAGCGACGATCGCGAGGAATGGCGAAACGATCAGGAGCATGCGCTTGCTCATCGCGAGCCATTGCGTGACTTTCGCAAACGAAGTCACAAGGACTTTAATGTCAACGTACGCCATGGTCGTTTGTCCGTCCTACTTTCGTTTCCTGGACCTTTGAGGTACCGGGAAAAGTTAGTGCTCGCATTCGTCAACAAGCCAAACCTTTGACCACCTGAGAGCACGTTATGTGCCTGCGAGTGTAACAAACGGAACGTCGGGAAAAACGTGCAAATTACCGCTAGACGCTGAATCTTCCTTCCAGCATTCAGCTTTGACAGGCGATGACTTCTCGCCGGAGACGGCAGAGTTTCAACAGCTCGCGATAGGGAAGGTCGGGATTTCTCTAAGTGTCTGAAGAAGAACGCCTGGAAACGCACCCTGAGCGTGTGGATCTCAGGAGCGTGACCCCGGTGAGCGATTCATCGCTCACCGGGTCTGCGGAACTGTCTTTCTGCGTGGACGAACCTTAGAAACGGTACGCGAATTGCGCGCCAAAAATGTCGACCGAGCCTTTGTAGGTTCCGACGAGCTGCCCGAAGGCAGCTGCGCTTCCGGCGTTCTGGTTGATGGGCGCGTCCTTGATAAACAGATGCGCTAACCCGAAGTCGAGCGTACCGTCCTTCGACAATCTGTATTGACCGCCAACCGACAGCCACAGGCGATTGTTGTCGGGCAGGCGAGCGGTGCGATCAGTGTCGTTGACAGGAGTCTGGTCATAGGCGAGGCCCATTTTGATCGACCAGGCATCGTCATAGCGGTGGACCGCACCGACACCGACACGCCAGGTGTTCTTGAAGTTCTCCGGGGTACTACTCAGCGTTGCACCCGTATCTCGCACGATCGTCAAATCCCTGATCTTCGACCAGCCAGTCCTAGTCACGTCGGCGAGCAAAGTCCAGCCCGGATTCAGGCGATGTTGCAGAGCGATTGACTCGGAATCGGGCATCTTGATGTCGACACTCACGTCTCCACTTGGAACAAGCGGCGAGGCGAATGTAGCGGTTCCGGTGAGATGGTATTTGATCGCTGACCGGTAGGAAATGCCCAGCCTCGTGTCCGGAGCCAATTGGAACATCGCCCCGAGGTTATAGCCCAAACTCCCGCTGTCTTTGGCCTTGATGTCGGCAGTTGTCTCGCCCCCCGCTCCCAAGTTGACTGCATTGGTGAATTCGGCGTCGATTGACTGGTAGTTCACGCCGAAGCCGAGCGATACGGTCTCATTCAGCTTGTAAGAAACCGACGGATTGAGATTGAGGGTTGAAATATCCGATTTGATCGCCTGGAACCGGCCCATCCAGGCCGGGTCGTATTCGGTCTTCAGCCCGAAGGGCACGCTCACCCCGACGCCGACTTTCCAATTCGGGGCGACGTCCATGGCGAAGTACACGTTCGGAACCGCAGAGAGGTCTCCTGCGTCACCGCCGCTGCCTCCCAGGGTTCTCCCGGCGGCTGCAACGGAACCCGAATCGCTGAATTTCGCGCTCAGGTTGATGAGCGCGAGGCCGGCGGAGACCTGCATTCCGCCGGGCAGCAGGCTCATGCCGGCGGGGTTGTAGAAGATGGTGCTCGCATCCTCCGCGGCCGCCGCGGCGCCTGCATAGGAGTTACCCAGACCGCTTGCGTTCTGTTCGATCAGCGCGAATGCGGAAGCATGCGCTTGCGAAACGCCTCCGGCGAAGGCCCCCGCCACCGCGAGCGAAAGGGCGGTTTTTCTGATCCCGGTACTTGCCATGCGAATCTCCTCTTCGAGCGTTATATTGAGAGCCGGATTTGCAGCTGTCTTGGCCGCCGACACGATACCACAACGTCATAGTCCCGCAAATGGGCCGCTGCGAATGCAGGGCGGCTCGCCTGCGCGCCGGCCTCTCAGGCGAGGGTCACCCGCGCGAACTTGCGTTTGCCGACCTGCAACACGACCTTGTCCCCCCGCTTCACGGAAAGCCCCTTGTCGGTGACCTTCTCGCCGTCGATGCGCACGCCGCCCTGCTCGATCATGCGCAGGGCCTCCGAAGCGCTGGAGACCAGCTGCGACTCCTTGAGCACCTTCGTGATCGCCATTTCGGGAACCTTGCCCGGTGTCGATTTACCGTGGACCTTGAGTGTAATTTCAGGAATGCCCTCGGGCATCGCGCCGTGCTTGAAACGTGCCTCGAAATCGGCCTGGGCGCGCTCCGCCGCCGTCGCGCTGTGAAAACGAGTGACGATCTCGCGCGCAAGAAGCACCTTGATATCGCGCGGGTTGCGACCGCCCGAAACCTCCTTCTTCCACTGGGCGAGGGTTTCCAGCGATTCGAAGGAGAGCAACTCCAAGTAGCGCCACATCAGCTCGTCGGAGACCGACATCAACTTTCCGAAGATCGCTTCCGGAGATTCGCTGATACCAACGTAGTTGTCGAGCGACTTCGACATCTTGTCGACGCCGCGTATCCCTTCGAGAAGCGGCATCGTCAGGATGCATTGCTGCGGCTGACCGTAATGCTTCTGCAGCTCGCGCCCGACCAGCAGATTGAACTTCTGGTCGGTTCCCCCGAGTTCGACGTCGGATTTCATCGCCACTGAATCGTAGCCCTGCATGAGTGGGTAGAGGAACTCGTGGATGGCGATAGGCTGGTGGGCCGCATAACGTTTACCGAAATCGTCGCGCTCGAGCATACGCGCGACCGTCCATTTTCCAGCCAACCCTATCAGGCCGGCCGCGCCCAGCTCGTCGGACCATCTGGAATTGAACAGGACTTCCGTCTTGTTGGCGTCCAGGATCTTGAAGACCTGGTCTTGATAGGTTTTCGCGTTCCGCAGGATCTGTTCCCGCGAAAGCGGCGGCCGCGTCGCGTTCTTGCCGCTCGGGTCACCGATCATGCCGGTGAAATCCCCGATCAGGAACTGGACGTGATGGCCCAGGTCCTGAAACTGGCGCAGCTTGTTGATCACCACCGTGTGTCCGAGATGCAGGTCGGGCGCAGTCGGGTCCAGGCCGAGCTTCACGCGCAATGGTCGTCCGGATTTGAGCTTTTCGCGCAGCTCGGCCTCGACGATCAATTCATCGCAGCCGCGCTTGATGACTCTCAGTTGGTGGTTGATGTCGCTCATGGGTGTGCAGATGGCTGATCGGGCGGTTATTTGTTAGACTTTCTGATTCAACCCGCTGCGGAATATGCATAACGACGAGGTGGGAATTGTAACGCGCTCCGGCGAAAGGCGCCTCCGATGGTTGGCCGCCGCCGTCGTCGTGCCGCTGTTCGGCGTGGTGGCCGCATTCGGCACGGTCGAGCACGTACCGGAACCGGTTCGCGTCCGGATTGTCGTCGCGCCGCTCGCCCTCTCCGCGACCCCGGTCGGCGATTCGGGAACGATCATTTATTTTCAGGAAGACCGTTTCAGACGCAGTGACACGCTCGCCACGCTCATCGAGCGGCTCGGAGCCGATCAGGACGAAGCGGCGACGTTTCTGCGTTCTTCGCGTGCGACGCGGCCGTTTCGCCTTCTGCTTCCAGGAACGACCGTCCAAGCCAAAGTCGACGAGGTCGGCAAGCTACGCTCGATATCGTTTCTCACAGACAGGGACACGATTCTCTCGGTGGTCGGCGTGTCAGAAAAATAAAAAAGGTTCGAGCAGCAGGCCGAGGTGGCGCGCGGAGTAGAGATGAAATCGGGCGAGATCGAGACCTCGCTCTTCGCAGCGACCGATGCGGCGGGGATTCCGGACGGCATTGCGGTCCAGCTTGCGGACATTTTTGGAGGCGACGTGGATTTTCACCGCGATTTGCGCCGCGGGGACCGTTTTGGGGTCGTTTTTGAAACTTTCTTCCACGGCGGCCAAACGATCAGATCCGGGCGAGTTCTCGCGGCCGAATTCTCCAGCCAAAGAAAAACCTACAGCGCGGTATGGTTTCAGGATCCCTGGGGAAGGGGCGGCTATTACACCCCAGACGGCGAGAACCTGCGCAAGGTATTTCTACGCTCGCCGCTCGAATTCTCGCGTATCACCTCGGGATTTGGCATGCGCCGCCATCCGATTTTCCAGCAGTGGCGCGCGCATCAGGGAGTCGACTATGGGGCCCCGGTCCGAACAAGGGTCAAGTCGACTGGTGACGGTGTCGTGTCGTTCGCGGGGCGGCGGAACGGTTACGGAAATCTCATCGTGCTCAGGCACCATGGGGGATACAGCACGTACTACGGGCACTTGACGAATTTCGCGCAGGGATTGAGGGCGGGCGGCCGCGTCGTCCAAGGCGAAATCATCGGTTACGTCGGGCAAACCGGCTGGGCCAATGGCCCCCACCTTCATTACGAATTCCACCTCCACAACCAGAACCGCAATCCGCTGACCATGGTTTTCCCGGCCGCGCAGCCTATTCTCGCGATCGAAATGCCGGCGTTCAAGCGTACCGCCGAGCCGCTCATTGCGCGACTGGATCTTCTGAGAAACAGCGACCTCGCGCTGCTCGAGTGAGCGGTTCCACGAGATCAGCGTCTTCCGAGATGTACATCGGATTGATGTCGGGCACAAGTCTCGACGGCGTCGATGCCGCACTCGTCGACTTGCGGGGCCAACCTTTTCTCCTGGGCGCGGGGTTTGTACCGTATCCGAAGAATCTGAAAGCCATTTTGCTTGCGCTGCACGAGGCATCCGGCGACGAGCTGCATCGTGCGGCGCTCGCCGGGATTGAACTCTCCAGGCTCTATGCACAGGCAGTCAGGCGCCTTCTGGAGAAACACGGCGTCCCCGCGCAAACCGTTTCCGCCATCGGTTGCCACGGGCAGACGGTGCGTCATCGGCCCCGGTCCGGGTACAGCCTGCAGCTCGGCAATCCTGCGCGGCTTGCCGAGCGCACCGGCATCACCGTGGTCGCCGATTTCAGAACCCGCGACATCGCTGCAGGCGGACAGGGCGCCCCGCTTGTGCCTGCGTTTCACGCGGCTGTGTTCCGGGACTCCCGTCGGCACCGCGTCATCGCCAATCTCGGCGGTATAGCCAATCTCACCGACCTTCCCCGCAAAGGGCCGGTAACAGGCTTCGACACAGGACCAGGCAACGTCCTCCTTGACGCGTGGACCCGCGAGCGATTCGGCCGCGACTTGGACCGGGGCGGGGCGCTTGCCGCGCGAGGACGGCCGGTTGCGTCCTTACTGAAGGCGTTACTTGCCGACCCTTATTTTCGCCGCTCACCGCCCAAGAGCACGGGCCGCGATCACTTCAGTTTCGATTGGTTACGCCGGTTCAGGGTCGGAAAGCACAAGGTCGAGGACGTGCAAGCCACGCTGGCCGAGCTCACAGCGCGCAGCGTCGCCAAGGCGATTGCGAGGTTTTGTCCAGGCGCAGAGGAGGTCTACTTGTGCGGTGGCGGAGTACGCAACCGCGACTTGGTGATGCGCATCACCCGGGAACTGGCCGGCGTAAAAATTGCCTCGACGGAGCGGCTTGGAATTCACCCGGACTGGGTGGAAGCGATTGCTTTTGCTTGGCTCGCACAGCGGGCGCTGAAGCGAGAGACCGGAAATCTTCCCGGGGTGACCGGTGCGAAGGGGCCGCGGGTGCTCGGTGCGATTTACGCAGCTTAATCCGCTGTGAATAATTGCGAATAAAAACCCAAAGACGAAACGGAGGCCTCACGCCCCCGCTTCAGGGTTCCCGATGGACTTATGCGGAGAACGACGAACCGCAACCGCAGGTGCTCGTCGCATTGGGGTTTTTGATCACAAACTGTGCACCCTCGAGTCCCTCGGTGTAGTCGATCTCGGCGCCGGCGAGATACTGGTAGCTCATTGGATCAATGAGCAGCATCACCCCGTTTTTCTCCATCACCGTGTCGTCGTCGCTTTTCGCTTCGTCGAAGGTAAAACCGTACTGGAATCCGGAGCAGCCGCCCCCCGTGACGAACACGCGCAGCTTCAATTCGGAATTGCCTTCCTCATCGATCAATTGCTTGACTTTGTTTGCAGCGCTGTCTGTGAAAACAAGCGGTGCGGGCATCTCTGCGACTGCATTCATGTCTCAACTCCTGTAGCAAACTGCCCCATTATCGGGCCAGGACCTGACACGGTCAACCGGGCCAGTGATCTGGGGCTGCGGCCCCGGTATTCAAGCCGGAAGAAGTCATTGCCGCCCGTTAGACCGCGGGCTTGCTCGTCGCGAGCTTCAACTCCACGGTTTTTGCTTCGCCCGAGCGGTGTACCAGATGCCCCTCGACTATGGCGCCGAGATGCATCTCCAGGCTGTTGTAATGCACGTCTCCTTTGACCCGGGAGCGCGACTGGAGTTCGAGGAATTCGGCTACGTACACGGGCCCCGTGATCTCGCCGTTCACGACCAGGTGCGATACGCTGATTTCCCCTTCGATACGAGCCTTTTCGCTCAACACCAAGGTCGAAGGCTCGTCGGAAACCGCGGTTACGTTTCCGACGACTTCGCCGTCGATGCGAAGGCCTCCGGTGAAATTGACATTACCCTCGATCTTCGTGCCGACACCAATCAGGCTGTCTATGCGGTTTTGCGGCTTGCTGGGCTGCTTGCGAAACATAGCGTTTCCTGCCTGCTAAGAAAGGTTGACGTTTTGGCTGGCACGAGCCTCGCTGGACCCGTTCTCCAGGATGCGCGCCTGTACGGTTCGCACCCTGGCTCCCGCCGGAACCCGAAATGTTCCCTCAACTCGACGAAAATACTTGAAGTTGAGCTTGAAAGCAGTGCTGCCCGTTTCGGCTGAATCAGGGATGACGATTGTAGCATCCCTGCCCTCCTGCTGCATCTCCACCACGAGCTGCAAAGACCCGTGAAACTCGCGGTCAAGCCTCCCTCCCTGAAGGACGAGCAGCCGGTAGCGGAACTCGCCGGGAAGAACGTCACGCTCGACTTTGAAGCGGTGGATACTGACCTTTTCGCCGCGCCGTTCGCTCGGAACGAGATTCTCGAAAAAGGCAAGATCTTCCTTGAGCCGGTTGTTTTCGTCTTCGAGCGCCCTCACCTGAGAGGCAAGCTGGGCTTGCGCCGTTTGCTCGATCTTCAGGCGCGACTCGCTGGCGTTGGCGATCGAGCGCAACCTCGCAGCCTCGCTCTCGAGCCGCCCCATTGAGTCGCGAAGCCTGGCGAATTCAGTTTGCAGCTCGCTGCGATCGAAACCGGCGAAACGACGCCCGGCGTCGTACATCCACGCCGCCAGTGCAAGCGCAAACGAGAGGAACACCAGCATTCCGAGCCAGCGCCAGTACCAAGCGACGTGTGTCTGGACCGTCATCTTCGGCGCAGAAATTCCGAAGCGTTTGCGGAATTGTTTGAACAGCTTGGACATTAGATTCTCCGCCCGCCGAGTCAGGGCACAATAGCCAGATGCGAGAGACCCATCGTTTCCTCGAATCCAAACATGATATTCATATTCTGCACCGCTTGTCCCGAAGCGCCCTTCACCAGATTGTCGATCACTGAGAGCACGACAAGCATGTCTCCCCCCTGCGGGCGATGGAGTGCGATGCGGCAAGTATTGGTAGCCCGAACCGAGCGCGTATCCGGTTCGCTTCCGTCAGGGAGCACGTCGACGAAGGGCTCGCCGCGATAGCGATCTTCGTACAGCCTCTGAAACTCGAGGTTGGCAGTGACGCGTGCATACAGAGTTGCGTGTATGCCCCGAATCATGGGCGCCAGATGCGGTACGAACGTGAGACCGACACTCCTTCCGGCGGCTGTATCCAGCCCCTGGCGAATCTCTGGCCAATGACGATGCCCGGAAACATTATAGGTTTTGAGATTATCCGAAGCTTCGGAGAAGAGCAGATGTTCTTCGGCTTTCTTGCCGGCACCGCTCACCCCGGACTTCGCGTCCGCTATCAAGTGATCGAGGTCGACGGTCCCGGCTTCCGCAAGAGGCAACAAGCCGAGCTGAACCGCGGTCGGATAGCACCCGGGATTCGCCACCAGATGTGCGCCTTTGATTCTTGCGCGATTTACTTCCGGCAGACCGTACACTGCTTGAGCGAGGAGCTCGGGCGCGGCGTGCTTGACCTTGTACCACTTCTCCCACTCAGCTATGTTCTTGATGCGAAAATCGGCCGAGAGATCCACGACACGCACGCCGGCCTCCACGAGCGCTCTCGCTTCACCCATCGCAACGGTATTGGGCGTCGCGAAAAACACCACATCGCACTTGGCGAGGTCCGACTTTGCCGGATCCGAGTACGCAATCGCCACGGCACCGCGCAAGCTCGGAAAAAGCTCCGCCACCGGAGTGCCGACCTCTTTGCGCGAGGTGATCGCGACGAGCTCTGATTGCGGGTGGCGCGCGAGGATACGCAGCAACTCGATCCCGGTATAACCGGTCCCGCCCACGATGCCGACTTTAATCATCACTACCTCAGAAATCCAGTCTACCAGCCGGGTTTCATCAATGCCCCGGAAAGTCCGCTCCGGCTGCTCGAACCGCAAACAAAAAAGCCGCCCGGGGGGCGGCTTTCCTGTGCCAATCTCTGAACATCAGCGTTTGGAGTATTGCTTGCGCCGCCGCGCCTTATGCAAGCCGACTTTCTTTCGCTCGACCTCGCGCGCATCGCGGGTAACCAGACCCGCCTTGCTCAAGAGCGGCTTGAGCGCCGGGTCGTACTCGATCAACGCACGCGTCAGGCCGTGGCGCACGGCCCCCGCCTGTCCGAACTCTCCTCCTCCCGATACGTTCACCATGACGTCGAACTGGGTCAGCTTGTCGGTCAATACAAGCGGCTGACGCACGACCATTTGCCCGGTTTCACGCGCGAAGTATTGGTTAGCGGGACGGTCGTTCACGATGAAATCACCCTTGCCGGGCTTGATGAACACGCGCGCGACGGAACTTTTGCGTCGGCCGGTTCCGTAATAGTATTGTCCGATCATGTGTTGGTCTCCAGCGCTTTAGGCTGCTGCGCGGCGTGAGGGTGCTCCCCACCCGCGTAGACTTTCAGCTTCTTAAGCATTGCGTAGCCGAGCGGCCCTTTAGGCAACATTCCTTTGACTGCGATCTCCAGCGCCCGAGTCGGGAACCGCGCCTGCATCTTGGCAAATGTAGTCGCATAGACCCCGCCGGGGTAGGTGCTGTGGCGATAGTAGGTCTTGGCCTCGCCCTTGTTCCCCGTAACACGGAGCTTGCCAGCGTTCACGACGACCACATAGTCACCGGTGTCGACGTGCGGGGTAAACTCCGGCTTGTGTTTGCCACGCAATCGGCGCGCGATTTCGGCGGCAAGTCGCCCGAGCACCTTGCCGCTGGCATCGACCAGATACCAGTTGCGCCTGACCTCATGCGGTTTGGCGGAGAACGTGGTCATAGGATGTGCAAGTCGGAATCCGGCGGAAGCGCGTGATTTTATTGAAGAAGTACCGAGGTGTCAACAGAAGAGTGCCGGCTCGCCCTAGGGACCATTCGCCGCTCGACCTGAAAGGAAGGCAAGATGGAGTGCAAAGTAAAGTGGATCGGCCCGGACGGGATGAGCTTCGTCGCCGAAACCGAAAGCGGCCATTCCTTCGTGATGGACGGGGCTCCCGACGGTGGGGGGCGCAACCTCGGGCCGCGGCCCATGGAAACGGTGCTCGCAGGCACCGGCGGCTGC
>Ga0137368_10002374_pt1 | contig 20216 bp, 11 predicted proteins | sample SagtaG_13_FD_104917 | JGI IMG/M metagenome (GOLD analysis project Ga0137368, IMG submission 104917) | Vadose zone soil microbial communities from Sagehorn Ranch, Mendocino, California, USA - Sage1_L_100_16 metaG | ecosystem: Environmental > Terrestrial > Soil > Vadose zone | place: USA...
GCGAGCGGTGGGGAGGGAGTGGCCGAGGTGCTTGCGGCAGCGGAGCGGTCACCCGGGGACGAACAGGTCTGGGCAGTCGTGCATGAGTTGTCCCACCAGTTGCCCCCGAGCGACCGCGACGCGGTGGCATTGGCCGGCATCCAGCGCATGGCCGTGTCGATCCAGCGGCAGGTCCGAGGCATGCGGGCGGCCGAGGGCGAGGTGCTGCAATTGCCGTTCGACGAGTCGCAGGGGAAGTGGTGACAGCAGATGGGACAGCCGCCGCACTGGGCCGACGTGCTCACCCTTCGCCAGGAGGTGACCGACGCGAGCGGGCAGATCGCCAACCTCCAGATGTCGCTGTACAGCGTGGTGTCCCGGACCGCCGACGTCCCCTACCGCGACGTAGGCTACTTTGGCGATATCACCATGCCGACCAGCGGGCTGGTGAACTTCATGGCGCAGGTCGCGCAGCGGCTGGGGTCGGCCGGCTCGACCCGGGCGCTGTTTCACCTCGACCAGGGCATGGGCGGCGGCAAGTCCCACGCGTTGGTGGGGCTGTACCACCTCGCCAACGACCCGACCGGGTTCCTGGCGTGTGAGCTTGGCCGACTCGTGCTGGCCGAGGCCGAGCAGCGCGCCAACGGCCCGGTCGACCTTACTGGGACCCGGGTGGTGGTGCTGCCTGCTGATCACATGACCCCTGAGGTGGCGAGCGCGGAGTTCGGCCCGGCGAGGACGCTGCACGAGCGCTTCATCTGGTCGCTGTTCCCGGGTGACTTCGACCGCTACCGGCGGCTGGTGGCGCAGGGGCAGGACAAGGCCGCGCTGCGCGCGGCGCTCGAGGAGGCAGATAGGCCGGTCCTGATCCTGCTGGACGAGCTGATGGATTATGCCCAGCTCCTGTCTGACGAGGCGCATCGGGACTCGATGCCGGGCGAGCAGGCGATCCTTAACAGCCTCATGGACGCAGTCGACGACGTCCCGCAGGTGGCGTTCGTGGTCGTCATGATCAAATCGGAGCTCGACGACCGCGGCTACAAGCCTGAGGCGCAAGAGTTCCGTGACTACGTGGCCAGACGCTTGGAGCGCAACGGCATTACCGCGTCGGTGACCGGCGCCGAGGACTTCGCCGCGATCATCCGTCGGCGGATCTTCGAGCAGCCCGCCCGGCCCTTGCCGGTCGCCGGGGTGGCGACCGCCTGGGCCGCTGCGGCCGATCCGGCGTGGACGGCCAACGTGTTCGAGCGGCTGCCCTCCACCAGGGGTCTGCTTGGGTTTGAGCAGCGGCTGGACGCCACCTACCCGTTCCACCCGGACCTAATGGCGCTGGTCCGCGACGATTGGTCCCGGCACGCGGGCTTCCAGAGGGTCCGCTCGACTGTCGATATCTTCGCCGCGACCGCGTTCCACTGGGTCAGCGAGCACCAGGCTGGGCGCTACGCGCCCGCGTTGATTGGCGTGGGTGACCTGCCGTTGCACCAGGTTATTGAATCGGTGCTGTCGTCTGGGCTGCTGCACGGCAACGACAAGGCCGTCCAGGGCTTTCGGGCGGTGGCTGGTGGGGACGTGATCGCCAAGGACGGCGCTAAGGGCCGCGCGGTCGAACTGGACGTCCGGTTCGCCGACGATCATCCAGGCGTAGAGCCGGGCAGCCGGCCCTTGGTGGTGCTGGCCACGGCACTGCTGCTGTACTCGCTGGTGCCCCGCGCCCAGGCCCGCAAGGGCGCCACCAAGCCCGAGCTCCTGGCGGCGCTGTTCCACCCCGGCGGTTTGGACTTCGCAAGCGCCGACGAGGCCTTCAGCATGCTCGTGGACGTGGAGGAGGGGCTAGGCTCCCTGCAGGTCATCCCGGGAGCGGGTGGCAACACGCCGCCGCGCTACCAGCTCACGATCAGCCAGACGCTGCAGATGTATTACCGCCAGGCCCGCAGCATGGTGGCCGGCGCCACCGCAGAACGGGACGCCTACGTGTGGGAGCGGGTTCAGGCGATCGCCGCCGAAGGACGGTTCGAAGAGGCCGTCTTCGTCGAGGCGAGGCCGCCCGAGACGCCATTGGAGGAGGTGTTCCGCGAGGTCGACCAGGCCAAGACCAACCGTCTGGTCATCCTCGACCCGGCCCGCTGGAGCATGGGCAACGGCAGGGATACACCCACCCGCGACAACATCACGGCGATGCTGGGCCTCGGCAATAATGCGCTGCGGGTCGACAACGCCGCCTCAGCCGTGGTCGCCTGCATCGACGCTCAGCGCCGGGAGTTGGTCCGCCGGCGTGCGCTTGAGGCGCTGGCCTACCAGCGAGTGACCAGGCTTCTGGATCCCGACGACGAGCTGCAACCAGAGGCCGGGGACCGGTTGCGTGCTGCGCAGGGGCAAGTCGATGACGATCTGCGGCGTGCCTTCCAGCACCTCACCTACCTGACCCGGGCAAGCACCGGGACTGTGGTCGAGTGGCGCCGCTTCGACTCCGAGACGAGCACCGCTCTATCTGGCAACATCGTATGGGACACACTCGTGAAAGCCGGTCGAGCTGCGGAACCTGGCACTCTCAACGGCGCGTACCTGACCGCGCTGCTCGACATCAGCGAGCGCCGCTTCACGCTGCGGGAGATCGTGCGCAGGTTCTGGCAAGACCCGGCCTTTCCCTTGGTCTCCAGCGAAGCCGACATCCGCTGGGCCATTTTCGACGCCGTGACCCTGCAGCATGCATGGCAGATCATCGGCAGCGACGGCCAGGCTCTTACAATCCCCTCGCCCGATGTCCTCGCCATCAACTCCTCCGAACAGATCGTCACCAAGGCCGAGCCAGCCCAGCCAGCCGACAGGTCAGCGGGTGGGACAACCTCGGCGCAAGACCGGGCGGGCGAGGATCAGCGGCGCCCCGACGAGGGCACCACGACCAGTGGGACCGGCGCCGGCGGAGCTGGGGACGGCCCAGGCGGCTCAGCGGCGACCTCGTATACCCGCTACACCGTCAAGCTCCCCAGCCGGAGCCTGACCCAGCCGGAGACCCGCAGGAAGGTTTCCAATCTCCTCGCGCAGGCCACCGACGACCTAGATCCCACCTCGGGCACCGACATACAACTCGCCGAGCTGACCCTCCGCCTGACCGCCGCCGACGGCAGCCTGGACTCCCTCCACGAGAAGGCAGCAGCCGCCGAGGCCCAGTGGCTCGAGGAGCCCGACGAGTTCTGATCGATGCCGCTGGTACCGGCATGGCGGCGGTCCGGCGATCCACGAGGAGCGGTAGCGGCTTCCGGAGATGTGGGGGGAGGGTGGGGCGACGACGTAGCCGCCGTGGCCGCACCTGTCGACGTGCTCGAGCAGCCCCGCGCGGTTGCCACTGCTAGTGGAGGCCAGGTAGTGGTGTCAGCCGCTGCCGGGTGCGCACCAGCGGCCCTCGAGGCGAAGGTCGTACTGGGTGGCCCAGCAGGTTAGCGCCGCGTGTCCGGCGGGTCCGTCGATGTCAGGCTTCCTCAGCCGGGTAGCCCTCCGCCCGCACTCCGGCGAGGACCTCAGCACGACGAGCGACTGCATGTCTCAAGGCCTCGGTTGAAGTGAAGATCTCGTAGCCGAGCTCCTCGAGGCGCTGGAGGTCGGCCTCGGTCGGGTCGAGCTCGAGGACTACCGGGTCGCCCTGTCCCGCCTGTAGGCCTTCCGCCCAGAAGGCCTCCGCAACCGCCAATGGTCGACCGTCGTCGGGGTCGGAGATCTCGGTGTCGATCTGTGGTTCGGCGTATCCCTGCTCGATGAGATCGCGAACAAGGGCGGCTACGGCGACCTGTCGGTCGTCGGGCTCTTGTTCACTGACGACGGCCTTGGGCAGCGTCTCAGCCGTGGTGGCATTCGTGCCCTGCCACAACTCGTCAAGGAAGCTGTTCGCGGCCTGCGCCAAGAGGTCGCGACGGGCGGCCAGGAAGTCGGCGTAGCGATCGATGCGCCACAAGCCCGGATCGGTCGGTATCCACTGGGACTGCAGTGCGCCAGGGTGCCTTTCCTCGACCTCGGCCAGATACTCCTCGGGTCGCCGCTTCCCGATGACGAGGTTCGTGTCTTGGGTGAGGAAGCAGAAGTTCGCAACGGCATTGACCTGGCCGCGGCTGTAGTCGGCGGCGTAGAGCAGCGCTTTGGGGAAGATGTGGTGCACCTGCAGCGTGGAGAGGTACCCCAGCAGCTGTGCCTTCAGCGGAAGTCCCGAGCCCAGATCGCGGGCACCACCGACCCTGGTGAGGAGGTAAAGCAGCGGGTAGAACCTGGAGCCCCGGCCGAAGCCCTCGAACTCGTGTGCCCCGACGGTCAGGTTGCCGCCGCGGCCGCGGGCGAGCGTTTCGACCAGCCCCTCGATCCCCTCTCGGGCAACAGTGTCGAAGTCTTGCGCCAGCACGGTCTCGGTGGAGCCGGAGAACCGCCCGCGGAGCGCCGCGTTGACGTACCAATACAGGATGCGGTCGCGCTCCCGGGGGTCTGAGAACTGCCCGCCGTGGGTGTGAAGATAGCGGGCGACCACAGGCACCGCGTACCTCCCCATCAGCACTCGATCGTGGTCGAGACCGAGTCGGCCGGCGACGACGTCGAGGAAGCCGCTGACGTACTTGACCGCCTTGGTCATGGCGTCCTGGAACCTGTCCGACAGGACACCGTCCAGAGCGTTGAACGCGGCGCGGCCGGTGGCGACCGCGTTGGTATTGCGTAGCAGCCAGTCAAGGGTGAAGTGGTAGCCGGCGTCCTGCCACTTTGCCAGCACCGCACGCATCTGTGACCGAGCTTCGGGCCAGTCGGCGCAGATCTTCGCCAACGCGAGATCGCCCTTGGACAACTTGGTCCCGCCAGAGTTCACGCGATTGAAGATGTCGACGACGACATTAACGGTCTTGTCCGGGCCGGTGATCACTTCTGCATGGAACTGCCGTCGCGTCAGGTCGTGCAGTCGACCCAACCGAGTGAGATAGGCCGGCAGGTCCGACGCGAAGGCGGGATCCGACGTGAAGGTCTTGATGTAGGGCTCAAGGCCTCCCCGGAACAGATCCGTCACGTTGATCCACCGAGCATCGTCGCCCATCTTGGCGGACGCGTAGAACTCGAACGTCTCGTCGTGCACGTTGAAACGTAGCCCGCTGAACGCCCGCTCATCACCCTCGAAGAACGCAGGCGGTTTACCGCGGACGACTCCGTAGAGGGACGTGATTCGCTGCTGACCATCGAGCAGCAGCTGCCGCACGCCCGATAGGGTGACACCCGGGCCGCGAACGGACATCGACTCCGTTGACGTCTCCCAGATCAGCAACGCGCCGACGGGGTACCCTCGATACAACGACCGCATGAGCCCCCGCACTTGATCTCGGTTCCACACGTAGCCACGCTGGAACTCGGGCAAGAGCATCGTTCCCGAGTCGATCTGGTCGAGCAGCACGGACAGCGTCGCCATCCCGTTTCCCCTTGTTCGTGGTCACCGACATTCAGGCCTGAGCTGGCCGAGCCTGACATACTCTGGTGACATGCGCGAAGTTGACGTTCCTGTCGTGGTCGCCACCCACATGCCGAGTCCAGGTTCCGGCGCCCACTCACCCACGCGGCGGTCACCTGCTCTACGGTTGGGTGAATGTCGTCGAGCGTCATCACGCAATACCGTGCGGACCCCGTGGTCAGACAGGTCCGAACTCTGACCGGGGAGAACGAGTTCCCGATGGGTTGGGCGTGCGCAGGCGCAGCCAGTGCTCGGCCTCGGGTAGTCAGGAGACTCAAGGTGTGACCACGGTCAGGTCGGGTCGTCGTACTGCATTGTTGGGCCGATCTCGTGGCGCAACTCGGCCTCCGACTTCAACTCCTTGGGGTTACGGCGGATCGGCTGCTCCGGTTCGACCGGGGCCGGTGCTCTGCGTCCATAGCCACGGATGGGCCGCGATGGCTTGGTCGCCGCTGTCCGCGCCTGAGGCTGACGCGCTGGCCGGGCGGGTGAGGCAGAACGCTTACTGGTAAGTCGTGGTCCAGATCCGGGTGCCGGTGGTAGTGGCGCACTGTCCGAGCGCCGTACCGGCTTGGGGTCCAGGCGAGACGGCTGCCCTTGCAGTGCTGCACGCTTTCCCTGCCGGTCTTCGGCAGGAACTGGGTCGGCTGCTGCCTCGCGTCGCTTCGGCGAGCCGCCCGACACGGCCCGCCTGAGCTCGATCCGCTTGACTTGTGGACGAGGGGGGAAATCGGACTGCGTTCCAGCGGGAGCGTACGAGGAAGACTCGGCTTGAGGCTTCTCAACCTCGCTCTCGGCGTCTTTGAGGTCGGACGGTCGGACCCTGCGAAACAGCTTCAGCGGCAGCTTCATGCCGGACCTCCGAAGAACTGCGGGGCGATGGTTGCGAGCCCTCTTGCCACACTGGTGTAGGTGTCGCCTGTGACAATGTGAGCAGTGGGGAAGCGCTTGCGGACGAGGTCCTGGAAGGCGGAAAGCTGCGAGCTGCCGCCGGTCAGCAGGACGGTGTTGATAGCGTCCGGCCCTTTTCCAGCGCTGGTGAGCGCGTCGCTGATCGCTTCGTGGACCGCGGTGAGGATGGTCGCCAGGGCGGCCTTGAGCTCGGATCGTCGCAGTGGCTGGTCGACGTCGAGCGAACCGCCACGGAACCGCACGGCCGACACCGTGCGCTTGCTGAGGTCGCACTTCGCCGCTTCGATCGCCTCGTAGAACCCGAAGCCGAATCCACCGAAGATCAGGTCGCGGAGCCGGGCCATCTCAGGTCCAGCCTTCGAGCGGACACCGCGGTCGATCAGCTCGTAGATGGCGCGCTCGGTGGCCAGCCGCACCAGGCCGGCTCGAGTCCGCATCCGCACGCGGACTCGATTCGGCAAGTTGAACCCGAGGCGCTCCTCGCTGGCGTTCAGTCCGAGGTAGCCGGCGAAGTAGCGATCGAAGACGACGCCGTCGATCATGTCGCCGCCGACGTTCGCCCCTCCGACTCCCTCCAGCTCGGGTGTCAGCTCGCCCCCGTCGTCGAAGACGCGCAGTACTGCCACGTCAAAGGTGCCGCCGCCAAAGTCCAGCGAGAGGATGACTCCCTGCGCTGGCCCGTGGACAGGTTCGAGGGCGGCGGCCACCGGTTCGGGGCAGACGGCCAGGTCCTGGAAGCCCGCCCGTTGCGCGGCTCGAAGCAGGCGATCCTCGACCAGTTGGTCTTCCTCGTCGCCCTGGCCGAGGACGACCGGCCGTCCCAGCACGACGTTGGGGATCGACGTCCCAACGAACCGCTCGGCGCGCTGCTTCAGCTCCTGCAGGACGATCGCCACCAGCGACTCCACCCGGTATTCGATGGCCCACGAGGTAGTACGAGTGAACTGCAGGTCGGGGAGCTCGGCCTTCAGGCCGCGGAGGAAGCGCGCGTCGTTGCAGCCGCCGCCGGGCACGTACTGCTGGCACGCATCGGGCAGCCAGGTCAGCGTGCTCTCGAGTGGGGGGATGAACCGGTCGGGCGTCCGATCGCACGACACGCAGCGCGTACGATACTGGCTTTCGTTCAGGTAGCGGCGAGCGGCCCGCTCCCCGCAGCTGCGGTCGCCATCCCGGTGCAGGAAGAGCTGCGACTTCAGGCAGGCGATGTCTCCGTCCATGGGAACGACGTGGACCTTCCCGTCGACATTGACTGCCACGGAGGAGTTCGTGGTCCCGTAGTCGATGCCGCACGCCACGGTCATCGCCCATCGCTCCTGCTTCGCACCCGCCGCAACGCCCCGGCGAGGATCTCGAAGTCTCCGCTCGGCTCGACCCTGCGCTGGAGTCGCTCCACTTCGCGGGCATGCTCGTCCTCCACGTCGCCCACCTGCTCTCTTGCCTTGTCCAGACGACCACGAATCGCGGGAAGGATCCTTCGGTCTCCCTCGTCACCGGACTCTGACTTTTTCGCGTAGTCCTCGGTGAAGGCCGTGACTCGCTGCTGCGCTGCGACGAGGCGCTTGGCGTAAATGCGCTGCTCCCTGTCCAGCTCGCGCTTCAACCGCCGCTCACCCGCTTCCTGGTCGGCTGCCAGGAACTCGTCCACCTTGGCGATCACCGCCGCGTGGCATTCGACGATGGCACGCTCGAGTGCATCGTTGTCATGCCACAGAGCGAACGACTCCGGTTCTGCCGGTCGCCCTGCCGCTCCCCATCGGGTGATCTGCTCCACGCTGACGAGCCGGGACGGGTCGGCTCGAATGAGCAGGATGCGTTCCCGCTCGAGCAATCCGACGGTTCGGACGCGGTAGACGATTTCCACGCCCTCGAAGGGCTCTTCGCCCTCGACCTCGTAGGCGGCCGTCAGCCGGTCGTGCTGGGGAGCCGACGCTTCGCCGAGCAGTTGCTCGACGGCTGGATGGCCGAAGGCGAAGAAGTCGATCTCCTCGAGCCGCTGCGCTTCCTCTGGATCGAAGGTGCCGCGAACTCGTGGCTGCTTCATCCACCCGAGCCGCTGGGCGGCAAGGAGTGGGAGCGCGATGACCTCCCCGCCCTCGGCGTGCCGGTCCAGTGTGCCGCCGAGCGCCTCGACCTCTTCCAGGACCGCTTGGCGCAGCTCGGGCAGCAGCGTTCCTTCGCGGTGCTGGAGGATCCGGGCCGCCTCGTCCCGCCGCAGGCTGTTCTTGTCGAGGATGAAGTCTTCGAGTTGTTCCTCCATCCTCTTCGCGTTGAAGACCTGCTGCTCGATGGACAGCTCAATCTGGCGGAACTCCTCATCGAGACGGGAAGGGTCGGCAAACGCAGCTGCCTCGAGCTGCTCCTCCACACTCGGGCCCAGAATGAGGTCGAGGCCGCCGACGCTCTCTTCGAAGACTCGGATGCGCTCGCGAAGGACTCCCTCGACCCGCTCCTCGACCGTCCCCGCGGCGACAAGGTTGTGGACCTGGACGACGTGCTTCTGGCCAATCCGGTCGAGGCGTCCGATGCGCTGCTCGACGCGCATCGGATTCCAGGGAAGGTCGTAGTTGACAAGGACGTGGCAGAACTGGAAGTTGCGACCCTCGCCACCCGACTCGGAGGAGATGAGGATCTGCCCTCGGTCACGGAAGACCGCGACGGCCTGGTCCTTCTCGAACACCGACATCCGTCCGTTGAACACGGCGACCGAATAGGTCGGGAGCAGCTTCCGCTTGAGAAACTCCTGTGTGTCGAGCGACTGGGTGAAGATCAAGACCTTCTGTGCCGGGTTCGCTTGGTAGATCTCGCCCAGCACGTCGAGCAGGTGGATGGCCTTCGTGTCCTCCACCCGGTTCAGGCGCTGAATCAGCTCACGGAGGATGCGAACCTCTTCCTCGACAGCGGGGACGGCGGCGTCGACCTCGCTCAGCGCGTCGTCCGGCTCCGAGAGGTCTCGGAGGAAGTCCCGGTCGACGCTCTTGGGCTTGGCAGCTCTTGACCTCTGCGGCTGGGTCAGACGGGCGACCCGTCGGCCGAAGCTCTGCGCGAGGGCGTGCGTGGAACTCGACAGGATTTTCAGGTAGGTGACCATCAGGAAGCCGCGAGCGTTGTTCTTGGTCCCCACAGCCATGTCGTACTGGTCGCGGAGGTAGTCCGTGACCGCCTCGTAGGTCTGGGCCTCCAGGGGGGACTGCGGGCAGTGGACCGTGTGAGCATCCCGCCGGACTCCCAGGCTGAGTACGCTCTTGCGGTTCCGGACCATGACGTTGAGGTATGGGTGGCGCTGCTCAAGAAGCTGCTGGACGGCCTTGCGCTCCTCATCGTCCGCAAGCGCGGACTCGAGGTCGCGGTCCGACTGCGGAACAACCTCTTCGATCAAGCCCCGGTGCGCTGCAAGCACCTCGCGCCGATCCGCGGAGTTGAGTGCTGGCCAGCTGTCGAGGGCCTTCCACACGCCGTTGAGCTTGGGGATGTTGGTCCGACGTTGCTCGAAGTCGAGCAGGTCGGTGAAGGTGCCCGGCTCGACCAGCTCCACGAGATGAAACAGCTCAGCGGCGCGGAGCTGGATCGGCGTCGCGGTCAGGAGGAGGAGGCCGAGCACGCTGGTCGACAGATCGTCGATCAGGCCGAAGAGCTTGTTTGGCTTGGGTCGCGGAGCGAGATGGTGCGCCTCGTCGACGACGACGACGTCCCAGCCCGCCTCGATGATCTGCTCGGCACGTCCTCGGCTGCGGGCTAGGTGGACGCTGCAGACGCCTTTGTCGAACGCGAGGAACGGGTTCGAGTGCCCCTGCTTCTCGAAGTACTTGAGCGTCAACGAGTCGACGTGCATGAACTCCTCGTTGAACTTGCTCCGGAGCTCGTACTCCCACTGCGTCAGCAGGCTTGCCGGGCAGATGACGAGGACTCGCTGGATGATGCGCCGAGCGAGCAGCTCCTTGAGGATGAGCGCGGCCTCGATAGTCTTTCCAAGCCCGACTTCGTCAGCGAGCAGCATCCGGGGCCGGACCTTCTCGAGCACCCGGGCGGCGACGGACACCTGGTGCGTCTTCGGTTCGATTCGTGCATTGGTGAGCCCCGAGTACGCGTCATGCCGGTACGCGTGCTCGAGAAGGAGCGTGCGGAGTCGAAGATGGAAGGCGTCCGGGTGCCCGATCGAACGCTCGCGAAGTTTGTCGACCGGATCGAACGACACGGGCTCGAGCTGGTCGGCGGGCACGTACTTGCTGGCCCTGGCGAACTGCACCCGGTACATGACCCAGCTTCCAGCCCGCTCAACCTTGAGGACGACCCCAACGTCGCCTGTCCGACGGTCGACGACCTGGTCACCCTTATCGAAGTCTGCCACCAGCCCCCCTAACCGACTGTCACGCCGCTTCTTCAGGCCGTGCGGCCCGAGGCTCTCCTTGCCGAGAAGGTGAATCCGTGCGATTCAGTATGATCTGTCATCCTGTCCGTTCGTTGCTGTCCCCGACGTAGCGTCCGCGAGGGCGGCCCAGCGGCGGATCTCGTCGGGTCGGCAGGGGACCCGGTTGGCGGCGTGGTGGCAGGCGCGGCTCGCCTGCCGCCAGGCCAGGCCGGCGTCCTCGGCAAGTGACCGGTCGCCGATCAGGGCGGGGAGGCCACGCAGCCGGGTGGTGTGGTCCAGCTCCTGCAGGCTGGTCTTGGTCGACCCGGCGGCCAGCCACGCGGCGGCGACCGCGTTCTCGATCGCCTGACGGGCGAGGAACACGGCGGCGCGATCCCACGCGGTGCCCAGCTCGGGGATCGGGCGCTGGAGAGCGACCAGTGCCAGCCCGGCCACCTGGTGGGCCGTGGTTGCTCGCTCGGCGGCGCTCATCATGACCGTCCCATGATCAGGTCGACCGTGTGGCGGGCGTCATGCACGAAGCCGGCCGGGTCGCCGCGGAGCTCGTCATGGCTGGCCGAGTTGGCGATCGCGACCACGCGGCGGACCCGGTCGTCCCAGCGGCGGATGATCTGGTCGTCGCTGGCCCGGGCGCGGGTCGCAAGCGACCCCGCCACCAGGACCGCGAGGCGCTGGCGCAGGTCCTTGCCGGCGAGGGCGGCGTGCACCTGGTCCCAGGTGGCGCCCTTGTTGCGCCACTCGACCCGGACGCGCTCGCCGATCGCGGCCTCGACCGCCTCGCGCGCCATGCCACCGACCACGCGCAGCTTGATCCGCTCGTCGGCGTCGGAGCGCGCGAAGCGCATCGCGTCATCGAGGACGCGGTCCCATGCCGGTCGCTGCGCGACGACCCGCACCCGGGACTGCTGCTCGCGCTCCACCTCGAAGATGACCACATCGGGGACCAGGTCACGAACCGCGTCGACCAGCCGCTCGTCGTGGGTGAACACCAGCACCTGGCGCTCCGCGGCGACCTCGTCCAGAAGGCGAGCGAGCCCGTCGACCTTGACGGGGTCCATTGCCTGGACCGGGTCGTCGATGACCACGAACCGGAAGGGGGAGTCGGGGACGGTCGCGCGGGGGAGGAACAGGCTGAGCGCCAGGCTGTTCAGCTCAGCCTGGCTCATCACCGCGAACGCCTTTGCCTCCCTGCCGTCCACGGCGACCTTGAGGTCCACCGAGCGCCTGGTCCCGCCGCCCGACAGGAACACGTCCTCGAGTGACACCGAGCTGGTCGTCCGCAACCGTTCCCAGTTTCGGCGGACCTGCTCGGCGATCGGCCGGAAGCGCTCCTCCTGCAGGTCGGTGGCGGCCTTCCTCAGCCACTTGCACGCCTCGTCGAGGTCGGCGAGCAGCTTCCTGTCCTCGGGCAGCGTTCCCCAGCCCGGCAGCGCCTCGAGGAGCCGCCGTGCGACCGGGCGCCACGCCTCGTCCATGCGAGCGATCTCGGCCTGCGCGCGTTCGTTCAGCGACCGGCAGGCGCCGGCGAGGTCCACCGATTCCAGCGCGGCTGCTGCTTCGAGCAGCTTCTCGACGCTGGGGGCGCCGTCGTCGGCGGAGAGCTCCTCGACCGCGGCCCAGCGGTCGGCGAGCTCCGCCCAGCTCGCTGCGAGACGATCGGGGTCCAGACCCAGGCCCGTTGCCTGGGCGAGCACCTCGGGGGGTCGCAGGTCGAGGCGGCGGGCTGCCGCCATCGCCCGTCTCGCCTGCTCGACGGCGCCCTGGGCGGCGGTCGCCTCGGCGTCCAGCTTGGCGATCTCCTGCCGGGTCGCGACCGTCCACGCCTCGTCGAGGATGCGGCCGCCGCAGACCGGGCACGGCTCCGGGCCCTCGGCCTGCTCGTGGTCGGCGAGTGCCTGGCGGAGGAGCCTGGCGCGCCGGAGCGCCGCGGCCGCGTCGGTCCCCGCGGTCCGCTCGAGCCTCGTGGCAACCTCGGTCACGATGCCGGCTAGGTTGAGGCACGCCGCCCGCTCTGGGGGGCGGAGGCTGGCGAGCTGCTGGAGGACGACGAGCTTGCTGGCCGCGTCCAGGTTCTCCGCCGGGAGGAGCAGGAGCGCTTCCAGGTCGCCCACCGGCACCGGGTCCAGGTCCAGCAGCGACAGCGCCTCAGCTGCCCGCTGGTCCGTGAGTGCCAGGCGCGCGGTGTCCTCCTTCAGCTCGGCGAGGGGTCGGAGCGCCTCCAGCACGTGCTGCTTCGCGTCCTTCTCGCGAGCTCGCAGCGCGGCCATCGTGTCGCTCAGCTCCTGCAGCCCGAGGATCGGGGCGATAGCGTCGAACAGCGTCGAGGGAGCCGACTCGAGCAGGCTGCCGAGCTCGTTCTGGGTCAGGAACGGGCGCTGCCGCTCGATCGGGCGGGCCCATCCCAGGCCTTTCAGGCCGGCGTCGGGCGCGCAGGGCGCGTTGCCCAGCTTGAGCGTGAAGTCATCGGCCGCGTCGGAGCGCCACGTCTGGGTCAGGGTCAGCGGGGCGGCCTGGCCGTCGACGTCGAACAGGGCCTGGATGCGGGAGCGCTCCGCGCCGTCCCCATGGACGTTGAGCCGGGCGGCCCGCCAGACCGCGGAGCGCTTGTCCCAGCGCCGGCTCGTGCCGGTCAGCAGGTGCTCCAGTGCTTCGCAGAGCGACGACTTCCCCGACCCGTTGTGGCCGGTGACGAGGATCAGCCGTGCGGAGGCCGGGATGTCCAGCGTCACCTCGGGCCCGATGCCCCGGAACCCGCGGACGCGGAGTTGGCGCAGGCGCGCTCCTCTCACCTGGCGGACCGTGCCACCACCGCTGTCGTCCTCGCCCGGGTCGGCTGGGGGCGTCCCGACCGTCGACCCGAAGGCCTCCATGACCAGCTCCTGGGCCCTCGGACCGAGGCGCTTCTGCCTGCGACCGGCGGGCAGCGGCTGAGTCAGCCGCTCCAGGATCTCGTCCTCGACCGAGGCAAGCTGCCGTGGCATCCTCGCGTCCCATCCCCTGTCGTGCGGCTCGCCGCGCACCGGCGAGCCGTGTCGTGTCGAGGTCAACGCCTTCTTCACTGTCTTGTCCCGCCGCGCCGACATGAGTTCGACAGCGGAGTGGTGCCGCGTCTTCAGCGAAGGTCTGGTAAGGTCCGGTTCTCCAAATGGTCCTTGGAGTCTGCTGTGTTCACTGATGAGCCATTCGTGCCCGCCACTGTCGAAACCGAGAAGCCTGCCAGCCAGAGGACGGCCGAGCTCGACTTCGGCGCCGCCGGGCATCTCTACGCCACCCACCCGTTGCACGCGTTCGCCGCACGTTGCCCCCCTCCGCTGGTCGACTGGGCGATCTCCAGGTACAGCGCCCCGGGGGAGGTCGTGCTGGACCCGATGGTCGGCAGCGGCACGACCCTCGTGGAGGCCGCCCTGCTCGGGCGCCGCGCCTGGGGAGCAGACATCGACCCGCTGTCGCGGCTGATCGCCAAGGCCAAGGCCACGCCCGTCCCCGTCGCGGCCTGGGACACCGCGACTGCCCAGGCCAAGCGCCTCCTCAGCGGCACGCCCGACGACGGCTGGCGGCCTGACCTGCCGAGGCTCGACCGGTGGTTCCTGCCGGCGGCCGCAGCGGATCTGGCCCGGGTGCGCTCGGTGATCCAGCGGGTCGACTGCGACCAGGACGTCCGGGACCTGCTCTGGGTCGCCTTCTCGGCGCTGATCGTCGCCCGCACGTCGGTCGCCAACGTCCGCGACCTTGTCCACTCCAGACACCACTACCGGCCGTGGGACCGCGACCCGGGCGTGCCGTCCCGCTTTCTGCAGCAGCTTCGTCGGTTCCGCCGTCTGCTGACCGACTACCGCGGCCGACTGGAGGCCGCCGGCAACGTGACGCCCGACGTCCGCATCGTCGCCCAGGACGCGCGACATCTGCCGCTCCCGGACGGCTGCGCGGATCTCGTCTTCACATCACCTCCCTACTGCTCGGCGCTGGACTACACCCGAGCCCACATGTTCGCGGTGGCATGGATGCCGAAGGTGCTCGGGCTCAGTGCCGCGGAGTACCGCGACCTCGGCAGGCGCTACGTCGGCACCGACCGTGCTCCCCTCGGGGAGGCGGCAACCAGGCTGACCCGGCCGCCCGCGCTCGACCTGCCGGCCATCGACTCGGTGGTGGAATCGCTCGCCGAGCAGGACCTGCGGCCCGCGTGGATCGTCCACCGCTACTTCCGGGAGATGGCCAAGGTCCTCGAGGAGTGCGCTCGCGTCGTCCGGCCGGGCGGTCACACCGTCCTGGTCATCTGTCCTTCCAACATCCGGAAGCTCGCGGTCCCGACGCCGCGCCTGCTGGCCCACCTCGCCAACTCGGTTGCCGGTCTGAAGGTCGAGCACGTGCTCGAGCGCACGCTCCACGAGCGTCGCCGCGTCATGCCGTACCTCGAGGCGGCCTTCGGCCCGCGCATGCGCCAGGAGTACGTGGTAGTCCTACGTCGTCCGGACAGGCCCAGGCGATGACCGATCCGCCTGGCGCCGAGCTGCACGTGCTGCACCAGCGGCTGCTGGCCGGGGACGTGACCGCGCCCAGGGAGCTGGCCGAGCGGCTGATCCCCCTTGTCAGGCGGCGGCTCGGCCAACTCGAGCGCAGGGTCGAGGATCCCGTCATGGTGCGGTCGGCGATCGGGTTGGTGATCGCCAGGTACCTGCGACATCCCGAGCGGTTCGACCCTGGTCGCGGTGGCCTCGTCGGGTACCTCGCCATGGAGGCACGCGGCGATGTCCTGAACGAGCTGGACGCGCTGCGCCGCCGCCGGAAGCACGAGCGGCCGGTTGACAACCTTGTCGAACTCGAGCGGCCCGGTCGGGATAGTACCGTGGAGGAAGAGGTACTGGAGAGGGTCGAACCGGTCGGCGTCCCACCCGACGTCGCCCGAGCGGCGCTGCAGGCGCTCAGCGAGCTGGATGAGCTTGATCGTCGACTGTTGCAGATGATGGCCGATGGGGTGCGGTCGACCGCCGCCTTCGCGGCCGTGCTCGAGCTCTCCCATCTGCCAGTTGAGCTGCAGCGCAAGGCCGCAAAGCAGCATAAGGATCGGCTGGTGAAGAGATTGGAGCGGCTCCGTGAACGGCTCTCCTGACGAGACGATCCTGGCCGCGGTCGTCGAGGGCCTCGGTCAGGAGCCCGAGTTCCTGGCCGGCTGGCTCGACGCCGCCCCGGACCGTGGCGACGGGGTCGTCCGCCGCCTTGGCCTCGACGAGCGCCGGCACGCACGCCTGCTGCTCTACCGCACGCCTCGCCCCAGGCGCTTCTTGGCCGACGTCATGGCTATCGCTCAGGACCTCGAGGTGGACCGCAACGAGCTGGCGGCCGGGCTTCGCGAGACTGTCGCGCTCAGCGGCCTGGCGGCCATCGAGGCTGCGGCTCGCGGCGGCGGAGGCCACCAGGCCACGCGCAGTGGCGTCCTTGCCGCCGCCCACGACAAGGCCGAGGAGCAGGTGCAGACCTCCAGCGCGACCATAACGCGAGTTCGGGAGCGCGCCACTGCGTTCTGGGCCGATGTCCCTCCGGACGTGGGGGAGCGCCGCGACGTCGAAGCAGCGGTTGCATGGTCGGCGCCGCTCGCGGTGGTGGCCCTGCCGGCGCTCGACGAGCAGCGAGCCCGTGCGTGGCTCACCGAACGGAACGTGCCGCTGGACGGCGGCGCCGGCACACGACCGCTGCGCGGCCTGCTGCACGCCTCGCGCGGCGCGGGCATCGCATTCGTCGATGAGACGCTGGAGCACGCAGAGCGGCGCTTTACGGTCGCCCACGAGCTAGGCCACTTCCTCTTCGACTACGTCGAGCCGCGCGACCGCGTGCTGCGGGAGGCGCCCGCGCTCATCGAGGTGATCGACGGATGGCGGCCGGCGGACCGGGCCGAGCGGGCCGAGGCGATCCTCGCGCGCGTGCCGCTCGGCCTCCACACCCACCTCCTGGAGCGGGACACCCACGGCGGCGCCGTCTACGACGTCGAGCTGGCCGAGGATGCGGCCTCCCAGCTCGCGCTCGAGCTCCTGTCGCCCTGGCCGGAGGCGCTCGATGCCACTCGTGCAGCCGCCGCGGAGATCGCTGGGCTGCCGTTCGACGAACGGGTCCAGCGGGCCGCCGAGGTCCTGGCGGCCCAGTTTGCGCTCCCCGCCGAGCGGGCGGCCGTGCGCGCCGTCTCGGCGCTCCGCGCGCTCGGAATCCAGCGGGGCTTCTTCGATCGGTGACGATCTCTTGACCGGATCGATATGGGAGACATAGGAACTTCGTTATAGCTTTGCCCGCAGGGGAGGGAGGACATGGCCGTGGTGGAGCCGCCGCACGAGGCGGATCGTCCTCAGGGCGACTTGGAGCCGCCGGCCGCCGACGCGGACTTCGAGCGCCAGTTCGGCGAGCCCCTGCGACGTGTCCTAGACCTCGACACCTGGCATCCCGGCTCGGACATTCCCGCCCTGTACGAGCGCCTGGACCGGGAGATCCGAAGCGCCGTTGAACAGGAGGACCGCGTGGTCGCCGGCCTTCGCGCCGCGGTGGTCCCGCGCATCAAGGACCGCAGCCGCAAGGGAGCGCCACCCCTCGCCGGCGTGTGGAACGTCTCGCTGGAGACCCTGGAGAAGGTGCACCGGACGACCCTATTCGCGGGTGAGGTCGAGGCCTGCGATGGGACCGTGCTGGTGCACGACTCGCTCGCGCTGACGATCATCCAGCTCGGGGTGTGCCTCATCTCCTACAACGGGGACGAGGGAACCTGGTCGCACCGCCTGTTCCGCCGCGACCTGCGCGGCGCGCCTGACAACCCCGTCGACGAGGCCCTTGAGCTTCTCGAGCTGCGGGATCGACGGGCGTCCGTGGGCGTGGACGACCGGCGGGACCGGCTCACCGAGCTGGGCCGCCGAGGCATCATGACCTACGCCGAGCGTGCCGTCCTGACCCGTATGTCGACCGCGCCGTGGCGGCTCGGCCAGGGCAGCCCGGCCCCGTTCGAGCTGCTCACCGGGGCGGGCGCGCTCGACCTGGTCGAGCGGGGGCTGGAGGTGCTGTCCGAGCTGCTGCTGGACCACCGGCGATTCGCGTTCGTGCCGTCCGCCCCCAAGCAGCGGGCCCTGCTCACGGTCGGGCTTGCGCTGCGGCCGCTCGAGTTCGCAGTCGTGCACGGCCTCCGCAGCTACATCGAGGACATCGTGGAGCGCGGCCACCTTCGCGGCCGGCGCCTCCGGACCGCCCTCGACTTCGTGGACGCCGCCGGGGAGGCGGTCGCCGTGGGGGTGTACCGGGTCTCGCGTACCGCCCCTCCGTACGTGTTCTACGCGCCCGCGGATCCGGAGCTGTGTGCGCAGGCAGCTGCCATCGTGATGGCCGACGCGGTCCTTCAGGAGCATCGCGGGTTCCCGCTGCTGCTCGACATGGCCGACCAGCTCTGCGCTGCCAGCTTCGGCCGGCAGGACTTCCTCGGCACCGTCGGGGCAGCCTACGCGGCGCAGGACCGGGCGTTCACCGACCTCTCGGAACGCGAGACGCGCCCCTATGCAGGGAGGTAGCCGGGTGCAACACGAGTTCGAACCCGGGTCCGGGCACGCCGACCACCTCGCCGGTGGACAGGACCAGCCGGTGCCTGCTATCGAGGACTACCTGGAGCCGCTCACCAACAGGGCGGCTGTCAGCGAGGACGCCTTCCCGGACGCGGTTGGGCGCACGATGTTCGACTCGGGCGTCTCAAAGGACGGCTCGGTCACGGTGCTGCTGCCCAAGGATGAGATCGCCAAGGTCGCCACCCAGGCGCTCGTCCGGATCAGCTCGGCGGACGGGCGCTCATACCTAGGGATCGTGGTCGCCGGCCCCTTCGCCGAGCCGGACGGCCTGCGGGCCGACGCCAACGTGATCGTCACCACCACCGTCCGAGGGGGCATCTTCATGCCCCGCTACCACGGCCGGGTCCAGGTGGAGCTGCTCGGCGAGGAGGTCGATAGCACGCTCGTCCCGCCCCGCCTCCGCCCGTTGCCGAACAGCGTGGTGACGGTGCTCGAGACCGCGGAGAAGGCCGCCGCCCTGCAGGCCGGCGGGACCCTGCGGCTCGGGACCGTCCTCGGCGACGAGGATGTGGAGGTCGGGATCCCCGTCGACAAGAAGTCGGTGCTGCCGCGGCACACCGCGATCCTTGGCACCACCGGCGGCGGGAAGTCGACCACCATCGGCCGGCTGCTGGCCGGTGCCCAGCAGGCTGGCATGGCCGTGGTCGTCCTCGACACCGAAGGCGAGTACGTCCACATCGGCGAGCAGACCACCGACCCCTCGATGCTCGTCGCCCTTGGCCGGCGGGGGCTGGCGCCGGGCGGCATCCCGCAGACGAGGTTGTTCCACCTGGCCGGCACCGAGACCGCCAACCCGGGCCATCCGGACCGCACCGAGTTCGGCCTGTCGTTCTCCGCGCTGTCCCCGTACACGGTCGCGGAGATTGTGGACATGACCGAGCCCCAGAAGGAGCGCTTCTTCCGCGCGCTCGACATCGGCAAGCAGCTCCTGCGCGAGCTGAAGATCTTCCCGCGTCCCGGCAACCAGGAGGACGAGCGGGCGGTCCTGGAGCTCAACGAGTTCGACGAGGGGTATCCGGAACTGACCCTGTCACGGGTAATCGACCTCGTCGGCGCGATGCTCGTCCATGTCGAGGGCAGCGGCATCGACGAGGCTCGCCTCTACAACCAGGAGCTCGCCACGCCCACCGCGAGGTCGGCGCTGAAGCGGCTGGCCGCCGCGGCCAAACCGTCGTCCCCGGTGAGCTGGCGGGCGACACTCGGGCGCCTGTGGCGGCTGCACCGCCTCGGCATCTTCGACCAGCCACGCCACCCGCCGCTGGACATGCGGGCATTTCTACGGCGCGGGCAAGTCTCGATCGTCGACCTGTCCGGCACCGACTCGCCGGCGGTCAACAACATCGTGATCGCCGATCTGCTGCGCAACCTGCAGCGGGCCCAGGACGCCGGTTACCAGTGGTGGGAACGGCAGGAGACCCGGGGCGAGCCGCGAAGGGTACTCATCGTGATCGAAGAGGCGCACGAGTTCCTCTCAGCGGACCGCATCTCCAAGATGCCGGTCCTGTTCGAGCAGGTCTCGCGCATCGCCAAGCGCGGCCGCAAGCGCTGGCTGGGTCTGGTGTTCGTCACCCAGCTGCCCCAGCACCTGCCCCGCGAGGTGCTCGGCCTGGTCAACAGCTACGTGCTGCACAAGATCAACGACGAGACCGTGCTACGCAGCCTCCGCAACGTGATCCCCGGCATCGACGAGGGGCTGTGGCGCCGCCTTCCCGCCCTCGCCCCCGGCCAGGCCGTGGTCTCCCTCACCCACATGGCGCGCCCCCTACTAGTCGCCATCGACCCGGCCGGCTGCCGCCTGCGGATGGTCGAGTGACGGCTCCGATCACAAGGCCGGGCCACCTCAAGCAGAGCGAGGTTGGTGTACGGGCCGATACCGACGATGGTCGCGCCCTGCTGGACGCTGTGGTCGAGC
>Ga0137368_10002401_pt1 | contig 20120 bp, 20 predicted proteins | sample SagtaG_13_FD_104917 | JGI IMG/M metagenome (GOLD analysis project Ga0137368, IMG submission 104917) | Vadose zone soil microbial communities from Sagehorn Ranch, Mendocino, California, USA - Sage1_L_100_16 metaG | ecosystem: Environmental > Terrestrial > Soil > Vadose zone | place: USA...
CCTGGGCAGCCGCGCCGCGTCGAACCGCAACCCACAGGCGCGCAGCATGGTCAGCGTCTCGCGCCGCTCCTGCGTGTTCGTGAGCAGCAGACGGACGTGTACCTGCAGCTCGCGAATCGCGCGCAGCGCGCGCCGCTCGCGTTCGGCGATGCGTTGTCGCAGATTGCGAGAACCGCCGTTTGACGACTCGGCCGAACGCAGGCGTCTGCGAAGGCGCTCCTCAGCGCGTGCGTTCACCGCTGCTGTTAGTTCCGCAACAGGGGAAGATTGGGGGAAGTCTGGCCGTTTCTGCGCCGGCCGCCGTGTGCGCTGCTGTTGATAAGTCACTGATTTTAAGGACTGCCGGGGGCGGGAATCGAACCCGCACGCCCTTGCGGGCTTGGGATTTTAAGTCCCATGCGTCTGCCTGTTTCGCCACCCCGGCTGACCTGATTGTACGATCCGAGGACGCGCCGGCGATTCGCCGCGCGGCCGACCGCCGCTCGCCGATCATCGCGGCGCGAGCTTCTTCAACAACTGAATCTGCCCCGCGTGGTAGAGATCGTGCGCGGCGGCGCCACGAACAAGCGCGGCGTACGTGAACGGCGTTTTTGCCGCCCGCTCGTTCAACCTGCGCGGCGAAAACATGCCCACGGCCCCGCGCAGCGCCCCGTGCTCGCGCGACAGCAAGTCAACATCGCCCTTCCATGCGCGATCGGTGTCCTCCTCAGGCCGCGGCCACCAGTTGCTGCCCTCGAGCGAGAAGCTGCCGCGCTTTTCGCCGGTGAGCCATCGGCGCGCGGCGTACTTCCAATACGCCGCGTGGACCACCAGCTCCCAGATGTTGTGACGATCGGGAGCCGGTCGCCAACGTGCGACCTCGCGCGACAGGCCCCGAATCGATCCTCGCAAATTGGTGCCGTGCCACGAGCGACGATCGAATGCTTCGTCGACCGCGTCGAGGAGAAGCTGCTTCATGGTGTCAGTCTACAGTCGAGCGCCGACAGTCACGGCCGCACAACATCGCAACATCGCGACATACATCGCCACATCGCGGCATCGCCATCTCACATCGGCCACATCACCACATCGCGACATGTTCAGACTCTCTTCAACTTCCAGTGCCCTCGCCTGAAAAGAATGGCGCTGACGACAGCCACCGTTGAAAACGCGACGGTGATCGCGATGTACACACCTCGCGGTCCCATGCCCAGCTTCAGCGCGAGCAGCCACGCCAATGGAATCTCCCACAGCCAGAAGCAGCAGAAGTTGATCCACGTGGGCGTCCACGTGTCACCCGCACCGTTGAACGACTGCGTGAGCACCATTCCGTACGCATAAAAGACGTAACCGGACGCGACGATGCGCAGGCAGTTGATCGCGTGTCCCGCAATCACGGGATCGGACGTGTAAATGGCGACAATCGACGGCGCGAACGTCACGAACAGCACGCCGACGCAGCCGAGAAACACCACGTTGTAGAAACCCGCTGTCCACACCGCGCGCTCGGCGCGCTCCGGCTTCCCTGCCCCAAGCGCCTGGCCCACCATCGTCGCCGCCGCGTTGCCCAAGCCCCACGACGGCAGCAGCGCGAAGAGGATCGTGCGGATGCCAATCGTGTAACCCGCCATCGCGGCGCTGCCGAACATGGAGATCACGCGCACCAGACCAATCCAGCTCGTGGTCTGCAACAGAATCTGCAGCAGCCCTGTACCCGACAGCCGGCACATGTTCCACATCACCGACGGAATAATCCGGAGGTGGCGGCGCTGAATGTGGATGCGCCCTCCGCCTGACAGCAGAACCCATAACTGGATCAGCACGGCAGTGCTCCGCCCCGTCGTCGTCGCAACGGACGCCCCGACGACCCCGAGCTCGGGAAACGGTCCCAGCCCGAAGATGAAGCAGGGATCGAGCACCAGGTTGATGCCGTTGGCCAGCCACAGGACACGCATGGCAACGGTGGCGTCCCCCGTCCCGCGGAAGATCGCGTTCTGCAGAAAGAGCAGCATGATGCAGGCATTGCCGCCCAGCATCACCATCGTGAAACGGGCGTTGTAGCCGAGTATGGACGGCGACGCGCCCATCAACGCCAGCAGCCGGCGCGCGTTCATCGCGCCAACCACGCCAAACACCGCTGACACGATGATCCCGAGAAGAATCACTTGTGCGGCGGCTTGCGCGGCGCCTTCGGGATCCTTCTCGCCGATGCGACGAGACACCGTGGCCGTCGCGCCAATGCACAGCGCGACAGCGACCGAGTAGACGATGGCGAGCATCGACTCGGTGAGACCCACCGTTGCGACGGCGTCGGCGCCCAGGCGCGCCACGAAGAACACGTCGACCACGGCGAAGAGCGATTCCATGCTCATCTCCATCACCATGGGGATGGCGAGCACGACGATCGAATGGCCGATGTCCCCTTCAGTGAAGTCGCGCGTGGAACGACCCAGGGCCTCGCGGACGAGGGCCCAGGCGCGCGCCAAAGGACTCGAGCGAGCTTCCGTGAGTTCGTGACCGTTCATGATCGAAACCTGCAGCCGCGTGTCTGAATCCTCAGACCGCCGCGGCAAAACCGAGTGAGAAAGAGTCGGGAGTTAGGACTGGAAGCGCATGGCGGTCGGAAGACCGACACGCGAATCGATCCCGGTGCCGGTAATCGAGACCGGCGAGCACGGCACGAAGGACGGAAGGAGCCGTTTCATAGGATCGATTGCTCGAGGCAAGAGATTGTAGCCGAGAGCACGGGCGCCGTGCAAGCTACTGTACGCGGGACGTGGGTTGCTCAATGACGCGCCGGATGACGGCCGTCAGCCGATCCTCATCGATCTGGAACGGTCCGGCGCTCGCCGTGCCCATCTGCATTTCAATGTGTATGACAACTCCGCCGGTATCGTACGGGCTGACGATCCAACTGAAGCCGCGCAACGTCACGGCCGGCGATTCGCCACCGGGGTTCTTTTCACGATCGAGTGCGAGCAGCATTTCGGAAAGAAGACGATTGACGTCGTCGTCGGTCCACGTCTCCGCGTCGAGCGGGACAGACGTAATGGCGTGCGTCGTGGCGTGCTGCGTGCCACGAACCCAGATATCGACTTCGATGCGATTGGCCATGTGCTCTCCGGCAACACAGGCGGGGCTAAAGCCCCGCCACTACATATCGCAGTACAACAGGCGGGGCTAAAGCGCCGCTACTACAGGTCGCGCCATCGAGGCGGGCGTTTGTCCAACCACGCACGAACGCCTTCCACCGCGTCGGCTGTGCGAAGCAGGCGATCGAGATACTGTCGCTCGGCGGCGTCGAGCGCGGGCTCCGCGATGCTGCGAAGCGTCAGTCGCGCCGCTTCGGCCGCGTGCGCGAGCGCGACTGCGGATTGTCGAGCGAAGTACCGATCGAACCAGCTGCGCGCCGCGTCGATGACCTTGACGTGCGGGGCAACGAGCGAGAGAAGACCCGCGTCATGCCAGTACTGCGCCGGCCGCGCCTCCCCGGTCACGATTGCCCGCGACGCTCGTGACGAGCCCACTCGAAGCGGCAGGAGCGCCGCGCCTGCCGGGGGAAACGCGCACAGACCGATTTCCGGAAAGCCGAGGAGCGCGTCCGCGGCAGTAATCACGTCATCGCACGCCAGCGCAAGCTCGAATCCGCCTCCGAGACATCGTCCATTGACGAGGGCTGCCGTCGGCGCGGGAAACGCCAGCAGATCCTTCAAGAGGCGATGAGTCTCGGCCAGGACGCGCGGCATCGGATCGGGCAGGTGCTCACGGATGTCGGCGCCAAAACAAAAATCGCGGCCGCTCGATTCGATCGTCAGCCATTTCACTCCGCGAGCATTACGCGCCGAGGCAAGAATCTCTCGCAGCGCGTCCACGACACTCACGGACAGCAAGTTACCGGGAGGGGCCGCGAGGACAACTCGCAGCCACGCACCGTTTGCTTCGACGACTGTGCCAATCACGCGAGTGTTGCCGGGTCGGTTGTCGGTGCATCGCAGGTGAAGCTTCGACAGACGTACGCCGTGGCTTTGCCGTTTTGCGCCGCCATACCGCCGACCCATGGGAGAAGCGACGACAGACGCTGTTGGTTCTCGCCCGGCTCTATCCGGAAGATTTGCGCGAACGGCCGATACGCGCGATTGGCCGCGGCCCATAGCGGACTGATCGATTCAGCGGCACCTCCGACAACGACGATTTGTTCGGGCGTCGCCAGCGCAATCGACAGCGCAGCCGCCATCATCGGCAGCGTTCGTCCCTGCGCCAGCAGACGCGAGCCGAACGTGCGGAACACGTCGTCTGCGCGCGCTCTGTAAGACCCCTCGCCGGTCAAATGTGACAGCGTCAAGAGATTCCATGCACCCACCGCGCTCGCAGAGGGTTCCGCGCCGTCGTAATCCTCCTTCAAGCGGACGAGCACCGACGCGTCGGCGCCTGGCGTGCTGAACCATCCCCCGCTTCGATCGTCCCAGAACAGTTGATCCTGTCGATGCTGCAATTCGATCGCCCACTCGAGCCAACCCGGATCGCCGCCTGCCGAGAACAATTCGAGCAACCCGAAAACGAGATACGCGTAGTCCTCCGCGTAGCCGTCGATGGCTGCGTGACCTGCACGATAGCGCCGCAGCAGGATGCCGCGGTCCGCCTGCCACATGCGATCACGCAGAAACGCCGCGGCCCGTTGGGCGCTGTCGAGGTGATGTTCTCCGTAGCGGACGCGGCCGGCGCGGGCGAAAGCGGCGATCATCAGGCCGTTCCACGCGGTGAGGACCTTGTCGTCCAGATGCGGCCGCGGGCGCGTGCGACGGAGCTCGAACAGCTTCACGCGCGCGCGTGTGAGCGAGTCGGCGACTTCCCGCGCATCGACGTGCAACTCGTTCGCAATCTCCGCAATGCCTCGAGCCGTGTAGAGCAGGTTTTTTCCCGTGAATTCGCTTTGCGGATCGAACGGCGCGTTGCCATCCGGCAGAATGCCGTAGCGGAGCTCGAAGGCGCGGCTGTCATCGCCGAGCGCGCTGCGAATTTCGTCAAGGCGCCAGATGTAAAACGCTCCCTCGCTCTTATGCGCGTGGGCGTCGCTCGCCGACTCTGGAGGCACGCTGTCCGCGTCTTCGGCCGAATAGAACCCACCGTCTCGATCCGTCAGATCGCGGCGCACGTACTGCAACGTATCTTCTGCAATCTCCGCGAAGAACACCTCGCCCGACACCTGCGCCGCCTCGAGATACGCGAGCACGAGCTGTGCCTGGTCGTACAGCATCTTCTCGAAATGCGGTACACGCCAGTTGCCGTCAACCGAGTACCTGTGAAAACCGCCGCCGATGTGATCGCGCATGCCGCCGAGCGCCATCGCCCGCAGCGTTTTGAGCACCATGTCGCGGGGTTCTTCGTCACCGCTGCGTGCGTGTTCCCGCAGCAGAAACAGCAGCTCGCTCGGTCGAGGAAACTTTGGCGCGTCGCCAAAGCCGCCGCGGCGGGCATCGAACGAGTATTGAAACTGCCGGAGCGTGGCGGTCAACGCCTCGGCGCCCGGCAGCACTCGTTTGTCTGGCGTGTCGCCACTCGCAGCCATCGAAGCGAGGCGCTCAGTGATGGTGGATGCCGATTCGAGAACGTTGGCGCGTTCCTCCCGCCAGGCACGCGCGATCTCCAGTAGTATCTCGCGGAATCCAGGACGACCCCACTGCGCCGCCGGGGGATAGTAGGTGCCGCCATAAAACGGCTGCAGATCGGGCGTCAGCCATACGCTCATGGGCCAGCCGCCGGATCCAGTCGTCGCCTGAACGAACGTCATGTAGACACGGTCCACGTCCGGCCGCTCTTCGCGGTCCACTTTGATTGACACGAAGTGCTCGTTGAGCACTGACGCGATTTCAGCGCTCTCGAACGACTCGCGTTCCATGACGTGGCACCAGTGGCACGTCGAATAACCGATTGACAGGAAAATGGGTTTGTCTTCGGCGCGCGCGCGCGCGAACGCCGCTTTGCCCCAGGCGTGCCAATCCACGGGATTTGCCGCGTGCTGGAGGAGATACGGACTCTGTTCGGCAGCAAGCCGGTTCATGAGAGAGACACAGGTCGATGCATGCTAACGCAGTTCACGAACGGGCCGCCGCAGCCTGCGGTTCCACCTGACCTGCAAGCGCCGGGTGCTTTATGGCTGCTGTCTGAAGGCGCGCGTACGCCGCGGTCATCTCCACACCGTACAGAAGGATGACTGCCGAGACGTAGATCCACAACAGAAAGATGACGACGGCGGCGATCGACCCATGCACCACGTTCCACCGCGCGAGATCGCGCGCGTACCAGGAAAATGCCGCCAGCGCGCCGCGCCAGAGTAACCCCGTGAGGATCGCGCCGGGCCACACGTACCGAAATCGCATCTCGGTGTTTGGAATGAAATAGAAGATCAACGCCACGCAGCCGATCAGAAGCGCCGTCGCACCGTAATCAGCCGTCACGTGCGTCAACCAGACAAACCACCGCGATCGCTCGACGAGACTCCAGAACCAGTTGGTTGGGGCGACGCGCGAGACACTCGCCAGGATGAGCGCGATGATGAAAATCGCGCCGGCGGACACCATCATCAGGAACGACACGAAGCGGTGCATGAGGAAGCTTCGGCGCCGCTCCACTCCCCACGCGTGATTCACCGCCGAAGAGATTGCATTGAACACACCGAGCGATGCCCACACGAGCGCGAGGAGGCCGCCGACGCCGAGCTGGACTGTCTGTCCGCGAAACGCATCGAGCTGTCGCGTCATGAAATCGAATTGGCGCGGAAAGTAGCGAAACACGAATTTGACGACCGCGTCGCGATCCGATGGATCAGACGTGAAGCTGCCGATGATGGACAGGACGAGCAGGAGAAAAGGAAACAGCGAGAGCAGCGCGTAGTACGCAATCGACGCTGCGTGCGTGAGGCCTTCGCTGTCGTACAGCTCGCCGACGCCGCGCCACGCCGCGAGTCCGATCAGCCGCGCAGCCGAAAAGACTCGCGAGATCGATCGGTCGAGAGGCGATCCCGCTGAGGACTCGCTTGGATGACTCATCGGCGGCGCTTCGCGTCGGCGCTGCGCGTTAGCCCTTCAGGTAGGCGCTCCGCGTGGGCCCTTCGGGTAGGCGCTCCGCGCGGGCCTCGCGGCAGGCGCTACGCGTAGGAGTGATCCCACGCAGGCCCGCCGAGCGCAAAAGGCGCGCGGCCTACCGGAGGCCTGCCGACCCTTCGACGTTGCTCAGGGTCGTCCCGAGAGCAGTCGAGGGGCGAAGGCCTAGATCACGCGGTGCGCTGCCATCCTGCCTGGCCGCCGCCGCTCCGAAGCTCCGCCACGCCGTGCCGCACTTGATCGACGGCGCCCAGAAGCTTTTCCGCCTCGCGGGCGAGCTGATCGAGATTGGCCTGAGCCTCTTCGCGCCACGCCCGGCCCTGCTCGGTAAAGAATATGAAGCTCACCGCGACGCCGACAGCCGCGCCGACGACGCCGCCGGCGATAAGTGTGTTCTGAACGCTCACGACCCCTCCGCTTCGCGCGAGACGAGCTCGCCGGAATCCCGAGTGTCACGCGCCGCGCGAGCCGCGCGACCCGGGTCTTCGATTCCGTGCTTGCGCATTTTGCTGTACAACGTCGGCCGGTACAGGCCGAGGATATGCGCGGCCTCCTGCTTGTTCCAATTGGTGCGCTGCAAGGTCTGCAGGATGGCCATCTTCTCGATCTCCGCCAGCGAGTGATGCGGCGGCACGAGGAAGTCCGGGTTTGACGTGGTTTCGTCTCGCAGCGTCTCCGGAAGATCACCTGGTTGAATCTCTGCGCCCTTGGCGACCAGCACGGCCCGCTCGAGCGCGTTCTCGAGCTCGCGGACGTTGCCGGGCCAGCGATTCCGGATCAACAACCGGTATGCGGCCGCCGAAATGCCTTTGAGACTCTTTCGATATCGGTCGTTCAACTTCTCGATAAAGTGCGTGCACAGGAGCGGAATGTCTTCCGCACGCTCGCGGAGCGGCGCCACACGGACCGTGATGGTGTTAATCCGGAAATACAAATCTTCACGAAGTTTGCCGTCACGCAGCGCGGTGTCAAGGTCGATGTTCGTCGCGCAAATCAACCGGAAATCCACCTTCACCGTGCGGTCGCTGCCGACGGGTCGGTATTCGCGCTCCTGTAGCACGCGCAATAATTTCGTCTGCAGAAAGGGCGGCATCTCGCCAATCTCGTCGAGCATCAACGAGCCGCCGCTGGCGGCCTCGAGCAAGCCGATCTTGTCTTGCACTGCGCCGGTGAACGCACCTTTTTTGTACCCGAAGAGCTCCGATTCGATGAGATCTTTCGGAATCGCCGCGCAGTTGATCTTGATGAACGGTCCCTTCGCGCGATTGCTGCGCACGTGAAGGGCATTCGCAATGAGCTCTTTGCCGGTGCCGTTCTCGCCCTGGATGAGAATGTTGGCATCACTAGCGGCGACAGCCTCGACGAGCTCGAACAGCTCGCGCATCTTCTTGCTCTTGCCGATGATGTTCGAGAAGGAGAACTGGCTGCGGAACTGTGCCTTCAGTTGCTCGTGCTGCAGCCGCTCTTCGCGGAGCGAGGTGGCGCGATCCAGGATGTTCGTGAGTCCCGCCGGGTCGAGATCTGATTTTTCGAGGAAGTAGAACGCGCCCGCCTGCCCTGCTTCGAGCGCGCGTTTGATTGTGCCCTGCCCGCTAATCACAATGATTTGCGGTCCCGGATCCAAACTCTTCATTTTGCGAAGAAGCGCGATGCCGTCGGTATCCGGCAGCAACAGGTCGAGCAGGACGACTGCAGGCCGCCAGCTTTGGAACAGCTCTTCTGCGCGTGCGCCGTGGCTGGCGGTTCGAACCTCGTAGTCGCCAGGCGCCTGTTCCACTACCATTTTGAGCCAATCGGTCACCATCGGCTCGTCGTCGACGACGAGCACGCGCTTCCGCGGCTTCCTTGCTGCATCACTCGAATACACGGGCCCTCGTAAAACTCATCCGTGCCGTGCTGAGCGGTCCCCGGCGAGCGCAGTGTGTCTGAATCGAATACAGTTTACGTCACTCCCCGCCCGCGCGACAGCTCAACTTTTCACAAATTTCAAGGGTTCAAGGGTCGAGGGTTCAAGAGTTCTAGGGTTCCAAGGTTCCAAGGTTCCAGGGTTCGAGAGCTCAACCTCCCGGCTGTCGTCAAAGTCCGTTCACGGGGTTCGAGCCTTCGAACTTCTGAACCCTCGAACTTTTGAACCCTCGAGCTCTCGAACCCTTGAACTCTCGAACCTTTGAACTCTCGAACCTTTGAACCCTCGAACCTTTGAACCCTCGAACCTTTGAACCCTCGAACCTTTGAACCCTCGAACCCTTGAACCCTTGAACCCTTGAACCTTTGAACCCTTGAACCCTTGAACCCTTGAACCTTTGAACCCTTGAACCTTTTGAACTAGCTCAAATCGGCCGCTGGCCCTGGATCACCCGGATCAACACGATCGCGATCGCGATGATCAGCAGCACGTGAATGAACCCGCCGAGAGTGTACGAGCTCACCATCCCCAGCAACCAGAGGACGATGAGGAGCACCAGAATCGTCGTCAGCATTTGAATGGCTCCTTGATGTTGGTTCCACTTACACGCTGGGGACCGAGGACGTCATTCGATCGGCGGAACTTGTGGGTGCCTGCGTCCCGCGATCGCCCGTTGCGCCCAGACGCTCGGTCACGGACGAAATTCGATCGGACAGTTGACTGGTGATTTGCTGGCCGCGCTCGCGGGCCTGCTGCCGCAGCGATTCGGTGGCCTCGTTCACGCGGCCGGCGAGGTCGCGGTACTGCTGGCCGAGGAGATCGCGTGTCTCCTGGCCGGTTTTCGGCGCAAAGAGCAGCGCCACTCCAGCGCCGATCACGGCGCCGGCGAACAATCCCAGCGCGAAGCTGGCTCCGGTTCCTTCCTCTCGATACATGATCCGCTTCCTCCTCATTACCCTGCGACGATCGTCACGTCGCGTTGCGTTCGCGTTCGGCCGCGCCAGCGCTTGACTGCGCCGAGCACGCCGCCCGCTATGCCTGCCACCATGGCGGCCCGAGGCCACATCGCCGCGCCGACGCGGCCGGCGGTGTTCTGCATCGCGTCGAGCGCGCGATTCACATCGTCCGTGCGCGTTCGAACGACCGCGCTCGTGTGCTCGAGGTTTGTCAACACGCCCTCGAGACGCGCGAGCGCCGGCGCCACCTTCGCGTCGAGCGTTGCGGCGGTCGCGCGATACGCACGACGCGCGCCGAGTGCCACGCCGACGATCACCACCGTCTGCACGACGCTCATCACCGCCAGAACAGCGAGAATGATGTTCGTCGTGTCGAGACGTTCCACTACGCTTCTCCGCAACCGGCTACTATCGTTCGAGCCGCTCGAGCATTCGAGCGAATCGACGACCGCGTACCGATTGCTGCGAGCACATCACACGTGACAGCCCTTACGACAACCAGCGTAACCGCGGCATGTCGAGCCGTTGAGCCGTAATGCAGGGTCCGTGCCCTGTTCGAAAACTCTTGTGTTGGTCGCGGACCGTACGCTGTCAGCCCACCCGACTCACGCCAGCCCGGCCGATTAAGAAGCGGGTTGCCTGTTCTGGCTAAACCATTTCCCATACACGAGTCTGGGTTGCGTGCGGAGCGTGCAGAAGACGCTCGATCTCTGCAACGAGCGTGGCAGGCTCACACGGCTTCACGAGAATTGAATCGAAACCGCATGCGCGTGCTTGATTGAGCTGTTGCGGGTGTGAATAACCCGTCGCGGCAATCAGCGGGATGTCACGAGTCTGCTCGTATGCTCGCAAGCGCACAGCAGCTTCGAACCCGGTAATACCGGGAAGGTCGAGGTCTAAAACGACGATGTCCGGCTTTTGTCGGCGCGCCTGCGCAACGGCCTCCAGACCATCAGCTGCTTCGAGAACCTCGTAGCCGAGCGACCGGAGATACAAGCCCCAAATCTCCAGGGCATCGGGATAATCGTCGACGAGCAGTATGCGTTTCGCGCCCACAACCAAGGTTCTTTCGGCACCTTTCCTGAATTCCCATCTACCGCTTCTTCAAGCACCGTGCCACGCCTACTGGTGTTAGGCTCGACATTTGGCATGGCGGTTGATATCAGCAACGTGCTGCATGTGCTGGCTCATGAGCTCCGCACACCGTCGGGAATTGCACAGGGATATCTCCGCATGCTGCTCGAAGATCGCCTGGCGGACCCGGCGGATACCAGGCGCGCGCTTGAACAGGCGCAGAAAGCTTTGGCGCGGATCAGTGAACTTACACAAGAAAGCTCCCTCCTTGCGGACTGGTTCGATCGACGTGACCGAGTCGCGTGGCGATCGGTTAATGCCCGAACGCTTCTCACCCAGGCTATTGCCGAAGGCCGCATCGAACCGAGCCCCGATGTCTCCGCCGATCAAATTGATGTCGACGTTCCGACGTTCGACGACGGGCACCTGGTGAGCGCGGTGGGATCGCTAATCGGCGCCACTGCGCGCGAGCTGCGCGGCCGTCCGTGTGCAATTCGGGCGCGTCTGATCGACAATCGGTCTTTCGAGATCCTGATCGGTCCGGCAGAAGATCTCCAGGCGCTGGCGGAAGGACCCGACGCGGAGCGCGCCACGGCGCTTGCGCTCGAACGCGGAGGGCTCGGACTGTCGCTCATCACCGCCGTCGCCGTGCTCGAGGCGCATCGTGCAAGCCAGTGGACCGTCAGCGACTCGCGAACTACAGTAGGTATTCGACTCCCGTTGGAAGAGAGGGCACACCTGTGACGCCCGCCAAGCTTGCGCTGGTTGATGATGACCAGCAGTTCGTTCAGTATCTCGACACGCTGCTTCGAGCGCGCGGTTACGACGTGCACCCGTTCACGAGCGGCTCGGACTTGCTGCAGGCGATGCATGCCGAAGCACCGCCGGACGTTGTCCTTCTCGACGTATCGATGCCCGGCATGGACGGACTCGAGACGCTGAAAGCCGTCCGCGTCGCGCATCCGAACGTGCAAGTCATCATGCTATCGGGGCGTCAGGCGCCGGCGACCATCGTCGATGCGATGCGACAGGGAGCTGCCGACTACGTCGTGAAGCCGGACGATCCGGACGGCGTCGGCGAAGCAGCGCTCGAGTCGGCCATTCGAAATGCAGTCGAGAAGACCGTGCTCACGAGCGAAGTCGCGCGGCTGCGAACGCAGATCGGAGATGATCCGGACAGCGTCACATACTGGGGTCCTGGGCCCGGCATGCGGCAGGTATTGTCGATGGTCGACCGCGTCGCCGACAGCGACGTGAGCGTCCTGCTGCGCGGTGAAAGCGGCGTCGGCAAGGAGGTGGTTGCTCGCGAGCTGCACCGGAAATCGCCGCGGCGGGCGAAGCCGTTCGTGAAAGTCAATGCCGCGGCGCTTCCGTCAGAGCTCCTCGAAAGCGAATTGTTCGGTCACGAGCGCGGCGCGTTCACGGGCGCGCAAAACGTGCGCATCGGCAAGTTCGAGTTCGCCAACCACGGCACGCTCATGCTCGACGAGATCGCCGAGATGCCGCCCGGACTGCAAGTGAAGCTGCTGCACGTTCTGCAGGACAGCGAGTTCACAAAGCTCGGCAGCAATAAGCCGGTCTCCATTGACGTTCGTATCATCGCGGCGACAAACCGGGATCTCGAAGCGATGATGCGCGCCGGATCGTTCCGCGAGGACCTGTACTACCGTCTTCAGGTGATCGAGATTTTCATCCCTCCACTGCGCGAGCGGCGAGACGAAATCAACCAGTTCATCGAGTTCTTTCTTGTCAAATATTCAGAGCGGTACGGCCGCCCACTACGAAAGCCGTCGGACGCGCTGCGCGACGCGCTCCTCAAGTACGGCTGGCCGGGTAACGTCCGTGAGCTCGAGAACGTCATCAAGCGGTTTGTCATTCTCCAGGATGAGTCGCTGGTGCTCGCCGAGTTGAAGCGCGCACGCGCCGTGGCCGCAGATGCCGCAGCGGCCCCGCCGCTGCCCGTCCCGCAGACGCCGATATCTTCTGCAGCCGCGGCAATTCCGCCGCCCATGCATACGCCGCCGCCGGCACCAGTGCCGGCCCCGGCACCGCCGCCCGCAGTCGCCGTGCCTGTTGCGGAAGCGCCCGGGTCTAACGGAAACGGCGAAGAGGACATCGTCGCAGAAGCCGCAGGAGCGGCGGGATCGGTCAGCCTGCCAGAACTCGCGCGCGAGGCGGCGATGAAGGCAGAGCGCGCGGCAATTCAACAAGCGCTCGATCGCTTCCGATGGAATCGCCGCAAAGCGGCGGACTTTCTCGGAGTGAGTTACAAGACGCTGCTGAACAAAATGAAAGAGTGCGGCATCAGCGAGCAGGTCCAGTAGCTCCAGCTGAAGATCGTTACCCCGATACCATCTAAACCCCTGCCGTGATTGCCAGAGCGGGCCCGATGCCGTATCCGTATATCGCGACCAATGGGCGTTCAATACACTCCTTCGGTATCCGACGGCCCACTCGACGCAATCTCATGCACAGAGAACACGCGCAGATGCGGTTTTCAGGGCCAATTTCATGTCGCGGTGCCTTCGTCGGGATTGGTATGGCGCTTGCTCTATAGAAAAGGCGAATGGGGCGTGCTGATAACAGCAACCCGGTTCAAAGAAGTTTGGTTAGGCAAGCTTCAACTCAGTCTTCATATCCGCACTATTAACCCACCCGTCGCGCCGCCGGTTCGTCCGGCGGCGTCCCGCCAGCTCACGTTCTACGGGGAAGGTTGTCGCGTCGTAGCCTTTACGACGGCGGACGTGCCTGAATGAGCGGAGGCACTACAATGCCGACATGCCTGAGCCGTTGCCTCCGGATCGCAAGCCGCACATTACACCTGTGAGTTCTGCACTCGAGAGATCGCCGGCGGCGTCGAGCGCCGATGAAAAGATGTCGTGCGAGCGATGTGGAGCGGAGATGTACCGGATGCACGCCGTCTGGCGATGCCCCGCGTGCCGCTTCAAGACCGACTGCTGCGGCTGGTAATCCCACGCTGCTTCGCTTTGCCGATGGATCTTCTCGAGACTCACGTCGATTGCTCGAGTTCGGAATTCGAGACCAACCGGGATCGCATGGCCGCGCTTGTCGCAACGTACCGCGAGCGCCTTGCGCAGGTGCGTCAGGGCGGCTCAAAATACATCGAGCGTCACCGGCAACAAGGCAAGTTGCCCGCCCGCGAGCGAATAGAGCGCCTACTGGATTCTTCGTCCGCATTCCTCGAGCTTTCTGCCCTGGCGGCATGGGACATGTACGACAACGACGCCCCTGCCGCCGGGCTCGTCACCGGCATCGGGCGCGTCGCGGGCCGGGACGTGTTGATTGTCGCCAACGACGCCACGGTCAAAGGCGGGACGTACTATCCGATCACGGTCAAGAAGCACGTGCGAGCGCAGGAAGTTGCGCTTCAAAACAACTTGCCGTGCGTATACCTGGTCGACTCCGGCGGTGCGTTTCTTCCCCTCCAGGCGGAGGTGTTTCCCGATCGAGACCATTTTGGCCGCATCTTCTTCAACCAGGCGCGCATGTCGGCGCTCGGAATCACGCAGATTGCCGTCGTGATGGGGTCGTGCACGGCGGGCGGAGCGTACGTGCCGGCCATGTCGGACGAAGCCATAATCGTCAAGAACACCGGGACCATCTTTCTCGGCGGACCCCCGCTCGTCAAGGCGGCAACGGGCGAAGAAGTCACGGCCGAGGAGCTTGGCGGAGCCGACGTGCACACGCGCATCTCGGGCGTCGCGGATTATTTTGCCGAAGACGACGAACACGCGCTTCAACAGGCACGAACGATCGTATCGACACTGAACCGGGCGAAGCAGCTGCCTCCAGACGTTACGACGCCCGAAGAGCCCGCATACGATGCGCGCGATCTCTATGGCATCGTCAACATCGACACGCGCCGTGCCTACGACGTTCACGAAGTCATCGCGCGCATCGTCGATGGGTCGCGGTTCGATGAGTTCAAGGCGCGCTATGCCACCACCCTCGTCTGTGGTTTCGCGCGGCTGCACGGGTTTCTCGTCGGATTTGTCGCCAACAACGGCGTGCTGTTTTCCGAATCTGCACTGAAAGCCACACACTTCATCGAGCTCTGCAACGTGCGCGGTGTGCCCCTCGTGTTTCTCCAGAACATCACGGGATTCATGGTTGGAAAGCAGTACGAGCGCGGCGGCATCGCAAAGGACGGCGCGAAGATGGTGCACGCCGTTGCGAACTCTGTGGTGCCAAAGTTTACCGTGATCATCGGCGGATCGTTCGGCGCCGGCAACTACGGCATGTGCGGTCGTGCGTACGAACCGCGTCTTCTCTGGATGTGGCCGAACGCGCGCATCTCGGTCATGGGTGGCGAGCAGGCGGCTGGCGTGTTGACAACCGTGAAACGCGACCAGCTGGTGCGCGAAGGAAAGAAATTCTCTCCAGAAGAAGAGGCGGCAATCCGCGATCCGATTCTTCAGAAATACGAGACCGAGGGGTCGCCCTATTACTCCACCGCGCGCCTCTGGGACGACGGCATTCTCGATCCAATAGACACTCGGGCAGCGCTTGCGTTGGGGGTTTCGGCCGCGTTCAACGCTGCGATTCCGCCGCCGAAGTTTGGCGTGTTTCGTATGTAGACACGAGAGTCACGAAAACACGATATTCACGAAAACACGAAATATGTTTCGCCATCTCGCAACACGACGTGAAGGTCCTGTCGAATACCTGACGCTGAATCGGCCGCAGGTCAGGAACGCCTTCAACGACGAAGTCATCTCCGAGTTGACTGCGTGGGCCGAACGCGCCCGCCAGGATGGTTCCGCGCGTGTCGTCGTGCTCGCCGGAGAAGGCACGGTGTTCTGCGCTGGCGCCGACGCCGAGTGGATGGCGAAAACAATCGACTATACGCACGAAGAGAACGTACGCGATGCCACGCGCATGGCGCAGATGTTTGAGGCGCTGAACACGATACCAGCGGTCGTTGTCGGACGCATCCACGGCGCGGCGCTCGGTGGCGGCGCCGGACTGACGGCCATTTGTGATGTGGCGGTTGCTGAAGAGATGACGACGTTTGGCTTCACGGAGACGAAGCTGGGAATTCTTCCGGCAGTGATCTCGTCGTACGTGCTGCCCAAGATCGGCGTGTCGGCAGGGCGCGAGTTGTTTCTGACTGGAATGCGCTTTCCTGCAAGCCGCGCGCGCGAAATCGGTCTCGTGCATGCCGTGGTGCCGCTCGCGCAGCTCGATGACACGGTACACCGGTACGTCGCGGAGGTTCTCTCGGCCGCGCCCACAGGAGTGGCGGCCGCCAAAGCGCTGATCGCGGAGGTCGGCGCGCGCCCGCCGGCCGAAACAATCCAGATCACCGCGAATGCCATTGCGGCGCAGCGTGTCTCGCCCGATGGACAGGAGGGACTTCACGCGTTCCTGGAGAAACGAAAACCGCACTGGGTGGCGGCACCGTTCAAGCTCGGAAGCAGCGGTGATTAAGCGGCTTCTCATAGCAAACCGCGGCGAGATCGCCGTGCGCATCATTTGCGCGTGTCGCGAGCTGGGCATTGAAACCGTCGCCGTCTACTCCGCTGCCGATCGTCTTGCGCCGCATGTCAGCGCGGCCGATCGCGCGATTCATATCGGCGCAGCGCCACCGGCCGAGAGTTATCTGAATGTCGACCGTCTCATCAGCGCTGCGCGAGAGAGTCGCGCCGATGCCGTACATCCCGGTTACGGCTTTCTGTCCGAGCGAGCCGCATTTGCCCGTGCATGTGAGGACGCGGGACTTGTGTTCGTCGGTCCGCCCGCGAGCGTTCTCGCGCGCATGGGTTCGAAGATTGGCGCGCGTGTCCTGATGCAGCGTGCGGGAGTGCCGATCGTCCCCGGCGAGAGGCCGTCGGACCAATCGCTCGAGGCAATTCGCACCGCAGTTGTGCGCGTCGGACTCCCCGCTTTGCTGAAACCAGCGGCCGGCGGCGGCGGTATCGGGATGAAGACGCTGCGCGACTCCTCTGAAATCGACGACTCGGTCGAGCGCGCTCGTCGCGAAGCACTGGCTGCTTTCGGGGACGGGACGCTGTACGTCGAACGTCTCGTCGAGCGGCCGCGGCACATCGAAATCCAAGTGTTTGCCGACACACACGGCAACATCGTTCACTTGTTCGAACGCGAGTGTTCCATCCAGCGAAGGCATCAGAAGACCATCGAAGAGACGCCGTCGGTCGCGCTCACTCCCGCTCTTCGCGCACAGATGGGCGAAGCGGCGATCAAGGCCGCGCGTGCCGCGCAGTACATCAATGCCGGGACCGTTGAATTCCTGCTGGAAGGAACAGGCGACAACGCACAGTTCTATTTTCTCGAGATGAATACGCGCCTGCAGGTTGAACATCCAATCACGGAGAGCGTCACGGGCGTCGACCTCGTGAACGCGCAGCTTCGCGTCGCGTCCGGCGACCGTCTGCCATGGCGTCAGACAGAACTGGTGCAGCGGGGTCACGCCATCGAGTGCCGCATCTACGCCGAGGACCCTCATCAGAATTTTCTGCCCCAAGCAGGAACGCTGCTGATGTATCAAGAGCCGAAAGGGCCGGGTGTCCGTGTCGACAGCGGCGTCATCGAAGGCGCCGATGTCAGCGTCTACTACGACCCGCTTCTTGCGAAGCTCGTTGTGTGGGCCGAAACGCGAGACGCGGCCATCGCTCGTGCCGTGGCGGCGCTCCGCGAGTACGTGATCTTGGGAGTTCGCGCAAATCTCGCCTTTCTCGGAGCGATCCTCCATCACCCTCGCTTTATCTCAGGCGCGATTGATACTCGTTTCCTCGAGGACGAGATCGAGTCGCTGCGCAGCGGCTTGCTGGCGGATGATGTGCCGCTTGCCGCGCTGGCGGCGGCCGCCTTTCATAACGGCGGCGAGTCGCGCGCGCCGACGGAACGGACGGCGCCGAAGGGCGCTGCTGATCCGTTTGTCACGTTGGGAGCCTGGCGTGGGTAGCCGTCGGGAAGTAGAGATTCGCGTTGGGGACCGTGCGCTGGCGGCACAGATCGACGAAGACGGCACTGTTGTCGTTGACGGTCGCGCGTTCGCTGTGACGAGACTCGACGAGGGGCTGTACCTCGTACGCGACACCGATCGGCAGTGGCGCATCGCGGTTGCCGGTACGCCTGAGGACGTTTGGTTGTCAGTTGATGGACACGCGATTCGTGTCGAGATGGGCACTCGAGGACGGGCGCGTGCCCGACACACGATGAGCGGCCTCGAGACCAGCGCACCAATGCCCGCTACAGTGATCAAAGTATTGGTGGAGCCCGGCTCCTCCGTCAGGGTGGGTGAGACGCTGGTGATGCTCGAAGCGATGAAAATGGAATTGCCGATTCGCGCGCCGCGCGACGGCGTCGTGCGGGCCGTGACGTGCAGAGCAGGAGAGCTCGTGCAGCCTGGAGTGAATCTCGTGGAGCTCGAGTAATGAGCAGTGCGCCGCGCGCCGTCACAATCGTCGAAGTGGGCCCTCGCGATGGCCTGCAGAACGAGCACGTCATCGTCCCGACGGCGACGAAAGTCGCTTTCGTGAATCGACTCACAGACGCCGGTCATCGTGTCATTGAAGTCTCCGCGTTCGTGTCGCCGAAATGGGTGCCGCAGATGGCGGATGCCGCCGATGTGTTCAAAGACATCACCCGCAAGGCGGATGTTCGCTACACCGCGCTCGTCCCAAACCGCAGCGGTCTCGATCGTGCGTTTGCAGCCGGGGTCCGGGAAATCGCCATCTTCGCCGCTTCGTCTGAAACGTTCAGCCGCCGCAATATCAACCAGAACATCGACGAATCGTTTGCGACGTACCGCGAAGTGACAGACGCGGCGCTCCAGGCGGGCCTCAGGGTGCGCGCCTATCTTTCAACCGCGTTCGGCTGTCCTTTCGAAGGCGATGTGCCGGTGGCGCGCGTCACCGAGCTCACGGAACGTCTCGTCACACTCGGCGCATTCGAAGTCGCCGTGAGCGACACCATTGGCATCGCCCATCCCGGGCAAGTCCGGCGCGTGCTGGACGCACTGCTGGGCCGCGTTCCGGTCGATCGAATCGCGTTGCACTTTCACGATACGCGCGGGACCGCCCTCGCGAATGTTCTCGCATCGCTCGAGTTCGGCGTCACCACATTCGATAGCTCCGCCGGCGGGCTGGGTGGATGTCCCTACGCGCCTGGCGCTGCCGGAAATCTTGCCACCGAGGACTTGCTGTACATGCTGGACGGTCTCGGAATCGAGACCGGCGTGTCACTGCCGCGCGTGATGGACGCGTCGAACTTTATCGCGTCCGCACTGGATCATCCGTTGTCGTCTGCATACCTGCGCGCGACGAGGCTCACGACGGCCGGCGCAGCAAAAACGAGTAGCTAGCTACTCGTGTCCTGAAACGTCGGCGCCGTTTGCGGCGCCGCTGGAGCCGCTTCGAGGACCTGCTGCAGTGCCTCCCAATCCACAGGTTTCAACAGATGGAAGTCGAAACCGGCTTCCGCGGCTTTGTTCCGCACGTCCTGACCGCTCCAGCCGGTGAGCGCGACCAGCACCATATCCGCGCGATAGGATCGGTTGCGCAAGGCCTCGGCAACCTCGTAGCCATCCAGGCCCGGCAAGCTGAGATCGAGAATCACGACGTGCGGGTGATATTCGTCGGCAACCGAGATTGCCTGCTCCCCGTCAGCCGCCACGCGTGCGTCGTGACCTTTCATGCGAAGGAGCGTGCTCAGGGTTTCGACCGAGTCGCGATTGTCGTCGACCACGAGCACACGCCGCCCGGATGTAAACGCCATCAGTTTCGTCATCTTACCCTGTCGCGGCACGTGGAAATAAGTACTAAGAATCTAGGGCCGGGAACGACACCGCGAGCAACCACAAACGCGGAGCGCGAACGAAATCGACGCAGCAGGAATTCACGGCGACGTCAAGTAGATTTCGGTTTGTGGCTTCTCTAGTCTTAGTCTAGTTTCTGTCGCGAAACGTTTGCAAACCGGCGCAGTCACGGGTGTGCGGCGTCACTGAGACGAGTGATTGTATCGATCGGTTGCGAATCGCGTGTGGCAGTTGCCGCGGCGGCTCGTCAGCATGATGAGACACGATGATGCGTAGACACGTCCTTCCTGAGTTGGTGGCGGGGC
>Ga0137368_10002403_pt1 | contig 20113 bp, 19 predicted proteins | sample SagtaG_13_FD_104917 | JGI IMG/M metagenome (GOLD analysis project Ga0137368, IMG submission 104917) | Vadose zone soil microbial communities from Sagehorn Ranch, Mendocino, California, USA - Sage1_L_100_16 metaG | ecosystem: Environmental > Terrestrial > Soil > Vadose zone | place: USA...
CAAGGAGTATGCGGGAGCTTTCCTGCCCGGCTTTCAGGAGATCGCACCGACAAACGGCCGTCCGGCGACGGGCGTGGGCCTGAAGCTGATCGACCACGTCGTCGGGAACGTCGAGCTCGGGCGGATGGACTACTGGGTCGAGTTCTACGAGCGCACGATGGGATTCACGAACATCATCCACTTCGCCGACGAGCAGATTCACACGGAGTACTCGGCGCTCATGTCGAAGGTCATGGCCGACGGCGAGGGAAAGATCAAGTTCCCGATCAACGAGCCGGCCGAGGGCAAGCGCAAGAGCCAGATCGAGGAGTACCTCGAGTTCTACGGCGGTCCTGGCGTGCAGCACGTGGCGCTCCAGAGTGACGACATCGTCCGCACCGTGGAGACGCTGCAGGAACGCGGCATCATCTTCCTCTCGACCCCCGACGCGTACTACGAGGACGTCGAGGATCGGGTCGGCGAGATCGGCGAGGACTGGGACGACCTGCGCAGGCTGCGCATCCTCGCGGACCGTGACGAGGAGGGTTATCTGCTCCAGATCTTCACCAAGACGGCCGAGGACCGACCGACTCTGTTCTTCGAGGTGATCGAGCGGCACGGTGCGGTTGGCTTCGGCGAGGGGAACTTCAGGGCCCTCTTCGAGGCGATCGAGCGGGAACAGGCGCTGCGCGGCAACCTCTGATCGACACAGGCTCTGGCCGCTTCCCCGCGGCCGTGCGTCATGGGCCAGGCCTCGAAGGTGTCGGCTAGGGCAACCTGGGTAGCGCAGCAGGCCGCAAGAACGACGGCCCGCAGACGTCCTCTCGGGGAGAGGCAAGAAGTCCCCAAAAAAGGAGAGAATCAGAGATGCGTCGCATCGTCATACCGCTTTTGCTCGTCGCCGGCATCCTGGTGCTCGCCACAGCCGGCCTCGCCGATCCGGGTGGCAAGGGCAAAGGCAAGAAGCTCGGCCACAACCGCTTTTCGGCGCTCGTCGTGGTCGACGACAACGGCACGTGCGGAGTCAAATGGGCGACGGATACGAGCACGCGCAAGTGGAGTGTCAAGAAGAACCAGAACGGCACCTTCCGCGTGACCCGCAAGGACAAGGGCACCTTCTTGACTGTGGCGGGAAAGAGTCCGGGCGCCTGTGACACGACCGGGAAGCACGGTAGTCTCGTGAACGCCGGCATCAAGGGCAAGTTCCGCGGCTATCTCACCGGCACGGTGTCGAACGGTACGTTCAATCCGACTGCGACCTGCAACGCGGCCTGCATCGGAGACACGCCTGCCTTCATCACGGCGTTCTTCGGCGCCGGAGCCCAGTTCACGTGTTCGCTCGGATACGCGGGCTGCAAGTTCAACTTCGAGTACAGCTCGCCGGACAAATCCCTGAAGTTCCACCACTGGCAGGACAAGGGGACGAACGGCGTCACCGAGCAGTTCACCGGCGACATCGCCAACTCCTAGCTCCGGCTCATCCGGGGGTCATTGAAGAGCCCGCCTCGGCGGGCTCTTCTGTTTCACTAGCCGCATGGATCCTCAGCGGCGGACGGCGCTCATCTCGGTTGGCGCCGCGATTGGGCTCATCGCACTCAAGCTCGCGGCCGGGCTGCCTTCGCACAGCCTCGGCCTGGTCTCCGAGGCGCTCCACTCCGGCATCGACCTCATTGCCGCGCTGCTGACCTTCTTCGCGGTCGGCGTCGCCGTGCGGCCTGCCGACGTGGCGCACCAGTACGGGCACGGCAAGGCTCAGCATCTCTCGGCGCTCGCCGAGGGGGCGATCCTCGTTCTGGCGAGCTGCTTCATCGCCTGGCGCGCGGTCACCCATCTCGTCGGATCTCGCGGGACCGAGGTGGAGGCGACGTGGTACGCGTTCGCGGTGATCGCTGTCGTCATCGTCGTCGACTTCAGCCGGACCCTCGTGTCGCGGCGTGCGGCGCGTCGGTATGCCAGCGAAGCGCTGGCGGCGAACGCGCTCCACTTCGGTAGCGACCTCGCCGGCTCGGGCGCGGTGCTGCTCGGTCTCGTGCTGGTGCGCTCCGGCTACGCGCGCGCCGACTCGGCAGCGGCGCTGTTCGTCGCCGTCCTCGTCCTGCTGGCAGCTGCGCGGCTGATGAAGCGGAACGTCGATGTGCTGATGGATCGTGCCCCCGCCGACGCCGAGGAGGCGGCACGTGTCGCGATCGCGGGCATCGAGCCCGCCGTCGGGTTGCGGCGGTTGCGCATGCGCCAGGCCGGAGGGCGACAGTTCGCCGACGTCGTGATCACCGTCTCCCCCGATGCCGCGGTCGGCCAGGGACACGCTGCAGCCGACCAGGTGGAGGCCGCACTCCACGATGCGCTCCCCGAGAGCGATGTCGTAGTCCATGTCGAGCCGCAGGAGGACGAAGCCGCGATCCGGGAACGTGCGCACGCCGCCGCGCTCGGCGTGCCGGGCGTACGCGAGGTCCACAACGTGACAGTCCTCGACGTGGCCGACCGGACCGAGATGTCGCTCCATCTGAAGCTGCCCGGTGAGCTGACCCTCGAGGAGGCGCATGAAGTGGCGAACGAGGTCGAGAATGCGATCGCGGCTGCCGTGCCGGAGGTCGATTCCGTCCAGACGCATATCGAACCGCTGGCCGAGGCGGTGGAGGGGCGCAGGATGGTCGACGACAGCGCCGAGCGAGGGGTCGTGCTCGGGATCGTCCGCGACGTCACCGGCGAGGAGCCGCGAGAGCTCCGTTTCCTGCGCACCGACGACGGCCTGATGGCCTACCTCACGCTCGGCCTCGATCCGGCCAGTCAGCTCGCCGACGCGCATGCGCGCGCGAGCGAGATCGAGGAGCGGATCAGGCGGGCGCGCCCCGACATCGCCGACGTGATCGTGCACACGGAGCCGTGATCCTCTGCATGTTCACTCCGCGTGAGCTGCAGCTCCAGCGCGGCTGGCCGGGGATCATCGAGGGCGAGACGGTCATCCAGGTGGCCGCGCAGACGCTGCAGGCGTTCTTCTCGGGTGGCGGGACCGCGCGGTGCCATGCGGAGTACGCGCTCGCGGATGTCGACCTGCGGCCGCCCGTGCTCCATCCACCTGCGGTCCGCGACTTCTACGCCTTCGAGCAGCATGTCAAGACGGCCCGTGCCTCGCGCGGCCAGGAGGTGCCGCCCGAGTGGTACGAGCTTCCTGTCTTCTACTTCTCGAACCCGGCTGCGATCTACGGGCCCGAGGACGAGATCCCCTATCCGCCCGACACGAACGAGCTCGACTACGAGCTCGAAGTGGCAGCGATCATCGGCGGAGAGGGTCGGATCGGCGGGTTCACGATCATGAACGACTGGTCGGCACGCGATCTGCAGCGCGCGGAGATGAAGGTGGGCCTTGGCCCGGCGAAAGGCAAGGACTTCGCCACGAGCCTCGGGCCCGTCGTCGTTACGCCGGACGAGTTCGACGGCTCCGCGGGAACGATGGTGGCGCGTGTCAACGGGGAGGAGCGCTCCCGCGGCGAGCTCGCGGACATGCATCACTCCTGGGACGCCATCGTCGACCACGCTGCGCGCAACACGCACCTGCGACCCGGAGACGTCCTGGGGTCGGGCACCGTCGGGACCGGCTGCATCTTCGAGCACGGCGATGGACGCTGGCTCGAGCGCGGCGACGTCGTCGAGCTGGCGGTGGAGGGGATCGGCGTGCTGCGCAACCGCGTCGCTTGACGTTCGGGTATCCATGGCTACATTACGCGCGGGAACGGGACGACCGCTGGGCACTACCGAGGCGCCCGCGTCACGGCCGTGGGTTACGGGCTTCAGCAGAGCTTCCCGGACGCCGCCTCGTGGAAGGAGCACAACCAGAAAGTCCGGATGGTCGCGACTCCGCACCTTCTCCAGATCGACTCGGGCTTCACTGGTGACTTCTCGCTGCTCCTGTCGAACAACACTACGACCGGTGGCACCTGCTTCGGCGACTCGGGCGGCCCGAACTTCGTGGGCAATTCGAGCGTCGTCGGCGGAGTCACGTCCTACGGTCTGACAGCACCTGTGCCGGTACCGGCGGCGTGTATCGCGTCGACCGCGCCGACGACCTGAACTGGCTCTACGGCACGTTCGGCGCCGAGCTCAAATAGGCGCGAGGAGAAGGGCCGTCCTGTCCTTCTCCCTTCTCTAACTCTGCGACTCGGAGAGTGATCCGGAGCTGCGCATGGAAATCGCACTCCCGCTGCGCTGACACCAAGATAGGCCCGTGCGTGCCGAAGTCGTGGTCGTCGGGGCTGGGATCATGGGAGCTGCGACTGCCCGTGCGCTCGCGCGTGAGGGCCGCGACGTCCTGCTCGTCGAGCAGTTTCGCCTCGGCCATACGCGTGGCTCGAGTCACGGGAGGTCGCGGATCTTTCGGCTTGCCTATCCGGAGGTGGAGTTCGTCGAGCTGGCAAAGGAGTCTTTCGTCGGCTGGCGTGAGCTCGAGCAGGAGTCGGACACAGAGCTGCTCGAGCTGAACGGGCTGCTCGAGCTCGTCGAGGACCCGGCGCAGAGCTCGTGGGACGCGCTCGATGCCGCAGGCGCGGAATATGAGCTGCTCGCGGCAGACGACGCTCGCGCGCGCTGGCCGATCGGCGTCCCCGACGGTTGGGCCGCACTCTACCAACCCGAGGCCGGCATTGTCCGCGCGGAGCTCGCGCACCGCGCTTTCGTCGACAGTGCGCTCGCTCATGGTGCGCGGCTTAGCGAAGGGTCCCGTGTCGTCGACCTTGACGAAGTTGACGCGAAGGCGGTGGTTGTGACTGCAGGCCCATGGGCCACGACGCTGCTTCCGGACCTGCCCGTGCGGACCACGCGTGAGACCGTGGTCTACTTCCGGCGGGAAGGTGACCCACTTCCGTCGGTGGGGCGGCTTGACCCCGAGACTCGTGGCCACGTCATGTACTCCTTGCACGACCCGTTGCACGGGTTGAAGGCCGGCGCTCACCACGCCGGAGCAGCCGTGGGCCCGATGAGCAAGGCGGGCCCGATCCCGCGCTCGTCGAGCGAATCGCCGCCTGGGTCGCCCGTACGCACCCCGACGCCGATCCCGAGCCAATCGCTACGGAGACGTGCATGTACACCACCACCGCCGACGAGCAGTTCATCCTGGAGCGCCGCGGCCGGGTGGTGATCGGCTCAGCCTGCAGCGGCCACGGCTTCAAGTTCGCACCCGCGATCGGTGCGCGGCTGGCTGCGCTGGCCGCGGATATCCTCTAGCGATGCCCTTCTACCAGCGCCTCGGCGACGTTCCGCGCAAGCGACACATCCAGTTCCGCGACAACGGGACCCTCTTGACGGAAGAGGTCATGGGCATGGAGGGCTTCGTCGGGATGGAGTCGATCCTCTACCACCTCCAGTCCCCCTGCCGCGTGATGAAGGTCGGCGACTTCAAGGAGATCGAGCGCAACGAGTGGATTCCGGACGCGCATGCGCACCGCCACCTCAAGACCTACGGCATCGACGCCGACGGGGACGAGATCACTGGGCGGCATGTGCTGATGTGGAACGACGATGTCGAGATCTCGCTCTGCCGCCCCAAGGAGCAGATGGACTACTTCTTCCGGAACGGCGAAGGCGACGAGGTGATCTTCGTCCACGAAGGGTCGGGAACGCTCGAAACGATCTTCGGCGACGTCCCTTACAAAGAAGGCGACTACGTTGTCGTTCCGCGTGGGACGACGTACCGTTTCCGTCCCGAAGGCGAGCAGCGCTATCTGGTCTTCGAGACGCCGGGACTGATCGAGATCCCGCGCCGCTACCGGAACCAGTACGGCCAGATGCTGGAGGGCGCGCCGTACTATCACCGCGACATCCATCCGCCGTCGCAGTTGAACACGCACCGCGACAAGGGCGAGTTCCCGGTCAAGGTCCGCGTGCGCGGCGGGTATCAGACGTACGTTCTCGACTACCACCCCTTCGACGTCGTGGGCTGGGACGGCTTCCTCTACCCGTGGACGTTCTCGGTGCACGACTTCGAGCCGATCACGGGCCGTATCCACCAGCCCCCGCCCTCGCACCAGACCTTCCAGGGACGGAACTTCGTGATCTGCTCGTTCTGCCCCCGCAAGCTCGACTTCGATCCGCTGGCAGTGCCGATCCCGTACCACCACTCGAACCTGCAGTCGGAGGAGATGATCTATTACGTCTCCGGCAAGTTCGGCTCGCGGAAAGGCGTCGACGTCGGCTCGATCACGCTGCATCCGTCGGGGCTGCCGCACGGACCCCAGCCGGGGCTGGCGGAGAAGTCGATCGGCATGCACGAGACGCACGAGCTCGCCGTGATGTGCGACACGTTCTATCCGCTAAAGCTGTCGAAGTTCGCGAAGAAGCTCGACGACGGCAAGTACGCGTACTCGTGGTACGAGAACGCCCAGGACGGCGAAGGCCCAGACGAAGCGTCGGTGGACGGCGACGCCAGCGGCGCCGGCCTCACCTCGCACTTCTAGGGCGTTCAGTGAGAGCTGCGGTGATCAGCGAGCTCGGTCGGCCGCCTGAGCTCGCGGACCGGCCTGAGCCCTCGGGCGAGGCGACCTATGAGGTCTCGGCGGTGTCGCTCAACCCGATCGACGTCAACGTCGGTGCCGGCCGCTACTTCGGCGGCCATCCGGAGCTCCCGTACGTCCCCGGCTGCGAGGGCGTCGGCCACGCCCCCGACGGCAAGCGCGTCTACCTCTTCAGCGATGGCCTTGGCCTCTCCCGCGACGGACTGCTGGCGGAGCGCGCGGCCGCACCGGCCGACCTCGGCATCCCACTCCCGGACGCGGTCTCTGACGAGATTGCGACTTCGTGTGGCATTGCCGGGATGGCCGGCTGGATGTCCGTCGCGTGGCGCGCACCCGTGCGGAAGGACGACTGCGTGCTCGTGCTCGGCGCGACCGGCACGGTCGGGCTCGTCGTCACGCAAGCGGCGAAACTCCTCGGCGCCAAGCGCGTCGTCGCCGTCGGCCGTAATCCCGAGCGTTTGAAGCGCGCGGCCGAGCTCGGGGCCGACGCGACCGTGAACCTCGAGGAAGACGACCTTGTCGGGGCGTTCAAGGAGGCAGCAGGCGGCGACGGCCCGACCCACATCGTCGACACCCTCTGGGGCCCGCCGGCGGCCGCCGCGATCCAGGCCGCCGCGCCCGGCTGGCGCCTCGTCCAGATCGGCCAGTCGGCGGGCGCAGAGGTGACGCTGGCCTCGGCGCCGATCCGCGGCAAGATGGGAGAGCTCTACGGCTACACCGACTTCGCGGTCCCCAAGGACGAGTTCCGCGAGCAGTACCTGCGCCTCGTCGGCCACGCTGCCGCTGGTGAGATTGTCTTCGACATCAAGACCTACCCCTTCGAGCGGGTCACGGAGGCCTGGGAGCGGCAGGCCAACGGCGCCAACGCAAAGATCGTCGTGACGCTGACGTAGGCAGGAAGTCCGGCTACTCCTGGCACTCCTTTGCGGCACGCTCGAGACTCGCCGCGACCTCCTTCGCGCGCCGGACGCGGGGATCGTCGCGTCCGCTCAGGTTGACCGCCACGAGCTCGGCTGCCCCGCGCGCGCCGGCCTCCGCGAGTTCGGCCGCCACGACTGCGTCACCGCGCAGCCGATCGTTCCCCTCCTGCGCGACGAGCGCGGCAAGCATCGCCACCTCCGACGCGGCTTCAGCGATCGCGAGTGGTACTTCGGCGGCGCCGGAGAGCGCCCCCGCAACCTCCGCCGCCCGCGAAGGTGAATCCGAAGGCAACCGCAGCGCCTCGATCACCTTCGCATAAGCGTCCGCGTCGGCCAGAGCGAGCGTCGCCAGCCTCGAGCGCAGGGCCTCGGCTCGCTCGACGACCTCAGTCGCCTTCGGCCATCCGTGCGCCAAGCGCGCCGCCTTCGCGACGAGGCCGGCCGCCATCGCGACGGCGACAGCGGCGACGGAGCCGCCGGCGGGTGCCGGCTCCACCGAAGCGATCCGGTCGAGGAACCGCTCGACCGGATCCTGGAGGTTAAAGGAGGCCAATCGCTCGGCTTCGCGTCACTTCATCGGGCTCCAAACCGCGCGGCCTCTTCCGAGCCGCGTGTGGCATCGCCGGCGCTGTAGGAGTGGGCGCCCGCGCCGGCGAGCTTGCCGCCGTCGACGATCAGGTACTCGTCCCGGATGGGATGGCTGTCGAACCAGCACTCGAGGATCTCGCGGACGCCGGCGGCGTAGCGGGCCTGCGCCGACAGGCTCGTGCCGGAGTTGTGTGGGGTCATCCCCTGGTGCGGCATCGTCCGCCAGGGATGGTCCTGCGGAGCAGGCTGGGGGAACCAGACGTCGCCGGCATAACCCGCAAGTTGACCGCTTTCGCACGCCCGCGCGACCGCGTCCCGATCGCAGATCTTGCCGCGCGCGGTGTTCACGAGATATGCGCCGCGCTTCATCTTGCTGAGCAGCTCGTCGTTGAAGAGATGCTCGGTCTCCGGATGCAGGGGAGCGTTGATCGTCACCACGTCGCACACTCGAACCAGCGACTCGACGTTCGGATGGTAGGTGACACCCAGCTCCTCCTCGACCTCGGTGGGAAGGCGGTGCCGGTCGGTGTAGTGCAGCCCGACCTCGAACGGCTTCAGCCGTCGTAGCACGGCCGAGCCGATCCGGCCTGCCGCCACGGTGCCGACCTGCATTCCCTCCAGGTCGTACGACCGAGACACGCAGTCGGCGATGTTCCAGCCCCCGTCGAGAACCCACTGGTGGGCGGGGAGGTAGTTGCGCACGAGGGTGAGGATCACCATCACCACGTGCTCGGAGACGCTGATGCTGTTGCAGTACGTGACCTCGGTGACAGTGATGCCGCGGTCCATCGCCGCCTGGAGATCGACATGGTCCGAGCCGACTCCCGCGGTCAGCGCCAGCTTCAGCTTCGGCGCCTTGGCGATTCGCTCAGCGGTCAGGTACGCGGGCCAGAACGGTTGTGAGATCACGACCTCCGCGTCCGGGAGCTCACGCTCGAAGACCGAGTCGGGCCCGTCCTTGTCGGAGGTCACGATGAGTTGGTGCCCACGCTCCTCGAGGAACTTCCGCAGTCCGAGCTCGCCCGACACGCTTCCGAGCAGTTCACCCGGCGTGAAGTCGATCTCCTCGGGAGTCGGCGTGGTCTGGCCGTCGTAGTAGCTCTCGATCTTCGGAATGTCGTCACGCGCATAGGACGGCGGATACCCGTCCACGGGATCGTCGTAGAGCACGCAGAGGATGTTCGCCATCGGCTACCTGTCCTTCCCTCGATGATTGCGTCTTGGGCATTTTCGCTGTTCGAGCACCGCTTGTTCAGACAAGCGTCACGCCCCGCTCGAGGTCGTGACGCGGCTCAAAAATGACGTTGTGCGGCGAAATCGAAGTACGATCCCCCGGTGGCGACCTCTGCGGTCCCAGCCAACGAGAGCAGGATCCTGCACGAGATCATCTCGACGGCGGGGTCGTCACTGGACCTGGACGAAGTTCTCAAGGCCGTCGTCCGCCTGCTCTCTGAGGCCAGCGCGGTCCACGCCTGCTTCGTCTACCTCGTCGAGGACGGCGGCGATCGGCTGATCCTCAAGGCAGCGAGCGCGCCGTACGGCGAGTGCGTCGGCCGGATAGCGCTCGAGCGGGGCGAAGGGCTTGCGTGGTGGGTGGCGGAGCAGAAGAAGCCCGCGTTCATCCGCGACAACGCGCTCGCCGACTCCCGCGTGAAGTACGTCCCGGAGCTCGAGGAGGAGCGCTTCCAGTCCCTCGTCTCGGTCCCCATCCTCGGCAAGGACCGCGGGCTCATCGGCGTCATCTCGATGCACACCGAGGCGCCTCGCGAGTTCACCGAGGACGAAGTCGAGTTCCTCGTCTCGAGCGCGTCGCTCCTGGCCGGCGCGATCGAGAACGCCCGTCTGTACGAGGAGACGCGGCGGCGCGTAGGCGAGCTCGAGCACCTGCGAGAGCTGGCCGAGGCGATTGCGGCCGCTGAGACGCTCGACGACCTCCTTCCTGCCGTGGCGGCGCGCTCGCGGGAGCTTCTGCGAGCGGAAGCCTGCCGGATCTATCTGCTCGAGCCTGCGAGCGAGCAGCTGAGACTTCGCGCTTCGGCGCCGCCTGGAGCGGAGGGCCGCACGACGATCGCACTCACCGAGCTCGGCCCTGAACTGGCGCGGCGCGGCCAGGTGGCGAGAGTCGCCATCCCGCTGGTCGCGAGCGACGAGCTGCTGGGAGTCATTCACGCCCAGGGTACGGCCGAGGTCGACCTGGCGCGGGCTGTTGCGAACCAGACCGCGGTCGCGATCAAGAAGATCGAGTTGATCGAGCGCCTGACCGAGAAGAACCTGATCAAGGACTTCTTCGAGCAGCTTGCGGGCGGCAAAGTGCTCGGCGATCTCGAAGGGCGCGCCGCACGGCTCGGCTGCGACCTGGACCAGCGCTACCTCGTAGTCGCCGCGAGTCCTGCCGACGACCGTTTCGAGAAGGCGCTGAGGAGAGGCGCCTCGGGCTCGCTGTTCGACCGGCGCGACGACTCGATGCGGGCGCTCCTTCACCTGCCGCCCGGCGGGGAAGAGCGGCTGCTCGAGACCCTGCGAGGCATCCAGTCCGAGCTCGGCGGGTGTGTCGCCATCGGCGTCTCGAACGTGTGCACGGGGGCAGCAAGCTTTCCCGCCGGATTCGAGGAGGCGCGCCACGCGCTCCTTGGGACGACCGTGCTTCTAGCCGAACCAAGCGTGATGACCTACGACGAGCTCGGTCCGTACAAGTACCTCCTCCCAATGTCGCTCGACGGGGCGGTTCGGGACTCGCACCAGGAGGCCGTCGGCCGGCTGGCCGCGTACGACGGCGAGCGTTCGACGTCGCTCTTCCGCACGCTCGAGGAGTTCCTCCACCGTCGCGGCAACATCAGCGCGACCGCCGAGGCTCTCTACGTTCACCCGAACACACTCCGCCAGCGCTTGCGGCGGATCATGGAGATCTCGGAGATCGATCTCCGCCGGGACGACTGGTTGATGGTCGAAATCGCAGTGAAGCTCGTGAAGCTCCGGCAGGCGCTCGGGACGGCGGCTCTGGACATATCCGGCCCCCCGCGGCTGTAGAAAGCCGCCATCGGCACGGGCTCGGGCGCGAGCTATCGTCCGGTTAAGCCGAGGAAGGGAGGGCCGCAGATGGCGACGACAGCCGCGCCCAGCTTGGAGGAGATCCGCCGCCTCTCGGAGGAGCGTGGGGTCGAGTTCTACTTCGCACAGTTCGTCGACATGTACGGACGCCCGAGCGCCAAGCTCGTACCGGCGGCGCATCTCGACGACCTCGTCACCGAGGGCGCCGGCTTCGCCGGGTTCGCCGCGGGCGAGATCGGGCAGATTCCGAGCGACCCGGACATCGCGGCGATCCCCGACTTGCGCAGCTACACGCCCGTGCCGTGGGAGCCGACGCTGGCCCGCTTCGCCTGCGACATCACCGTGGAAGGCGAGGAGTGGCCCTACGACCCGCGGACGATCCTGCGGCGCCAGCTCGAGAAGGCTCGCGGCGCGGGCTACGAGTTCATGATGGGGTTGGAGCTCGAGTACTTCCTGCTGCGCGGCAACGGCAACGGCGGGATCAAGATCGCCGACGAGCTCGACGACCTCGAGAAGCCTTGCTACGACCTCAAGGGCCTCACCCGGAACTACGAGTTCCTCCGGACGGTCTCGAACTACGTCAACGGGCTCGGCTGGGGCAACTACGCCAACGACCACGAGGACGCGAACGGGCAGTTCGAGCAGAACTTCACCTACACGGACGCCCTCGCAAGTTGCGACCGCGCGATCTTCTTCCGTTACATGGTGCACACGCTGGCGCAGCAGCAGGGCATGCTCGCGACCTTCATGCCGAAACCGTTTACGGACCTGACCGGCAATGGCTGCCACTTCCACATGTCGCTATGGGACGGCGAGACGAACCTCTTCCTCGACGAGGACGACGCCCGCGGCCTCGGCCTCTCCGAGACGGCGTACCACTTCATCGGCGGCCTGAAGAAACACGCGAAGGCGTACAGCGCGGTCACCGCGCCGACGGTCAACTCGTACAAGCGGCTCAAGCTGGGGTCGACCTCGAGCGGAGCTACGTGGTCGCCGGTGTGGATCAGCTACGGGTACAACAACCGCACGCAGATGCTCCGGATTCCCGCTCCCGGCCGCGTCGAGGACCGGACGGTGGACGGATCGTGCAACCCGTATCTGGCGGCCGCGGTAATCCTCGCGGCAGGCATCGACGGGATCGAGAGCAGGATCGACCCCGGGGAGCCGAACTCGGAGAACCTCTACGCGATCCCGTACGACGAGCTGCGTGCGCGGGGGCTCGAGACACTGCCCACCAACCTCCTGAACGCGACGAACGAGCTCGAGCGCGACGACGTGATCCGCGAGGCGCTCGGCGAGGCCCGGAACGAGGACTACGTGGACTACTTCATCCGGGTGAAGCGGGACGAGTGGAGCCGTTACCACGAGCAGGTGACGCCCTGGGAGATCAAGGAGTACCTGACGCGCTTCTGAGTATGGAGGAAATCTCCATACAGCCCGCAGGAAGAGTGGGGATGAAGTGCTGGCCGAAAGCCTAAAGTTCGGAAGCAAGGCAATGGAACGAGTGTAGGAAGTCACCATATGTGTGGAATCGTCGGACTCTTCTGCAAGTCGCCCGAGCTCGAGCCTCGACTCGGGCACCACCTCGCCGCCATGCTCGAGCAGATGAGCGAGCGCGGGCCGGACAGCGCCGGCGTCGCCGTCTACCGGGACCCGGCGCCGAGCGGCTCGAGCAAGCTGACGCTCTACTCGTTCGATCCCGAGATGGCGTGGGAAGCTCTCTGTCGCGAGCTTGCCGCGACGTTCGGCGGCGCCCATGAGGCTGGTGTCCGGGCCAATCACGCCGTGATCGTCGTCGAGGCGGAAGCAGGCGAGGTGGAGGACTGGATCCGAGGGCACCGCCCCGACTTGCGGGTGATGAGCGCGGGACGCGTGATCGAGATCTACAAGGAGGTCGGTCGTCCGGAGGCATTCGTCGAGCAATTCCGGCTCGGCGACATCGAAGGCAGCCACGGCCTCGGCCACACCAGGATGGCGACGGAGAGCAGGGTGACGACCGAGGGGTCGCATCCGTTCTCGACGGGGCTCGACCTGTGCCTGGTACACAACGGCTCGCTCTCGAACCACAATCGCCTGCGCGAACGGCTGCGCCGCGAGGGGATCGAGTTCCAGACCGAAAACGACACCGAGGTGGCGGCCGGCTACCTCGCCTGGCGCATGCGGGAGGGCGCCTCGCTCGAGGAAGCCCTGGAGGGCTCGCTCGCCGATCTGGACGGCTTCTACACGTTCCTTGTCGGCACCGCGGACGGCTTTGCGGTGCTGCGCGACCCGATCGCATGCAAGCCCGCCGTGCTCGCCGAGACGGATGATTGGGTCGCGATGTCGTCCGAGTACCGGGCGATTGCCGTCCTCCCGGGCGCAGCCGATGCACGGCTCTGGGAGCCCGAACCGTCCGTCGTGTACGCGTGGGAGAAGGTGCTGGTCTGACGCGGTGGAGACCGCCGAGCTGACCGGAGTCGAGGTCGTCGATCTCGCGTCCACTCCCCTGCGGGAGCTCAACCGGAGGCTGCACGAGCTCGCGGGCGGCGTGCGGAGCTGGCGCATCCTCAACCCGAACGGAGCCCATGCGGTCGCCTGCGGTCTCGACGCGGAGATCGACGTGGAGATTCAGGGCCATGTCGGCTACTACTGCGCCGGCATGAACAAGCTCGCGACGGTGCGCGTTCACGGGAACGCGGGTCCCGGAGTGGCCGAGAACCTGATGTCCGGAGCCGTTGTCGTCGACGGGAGCGCGAGCCAGTCGGCCGGCGCAAGCGGCCACGGCGGGCTGCTGGTCGTGCACGGCGACGCGTCGGCGCGCTGCGGGATCTCGATGAAAGGAATCGACATCGTCGTCCGGGGCTCCGTCGGTCACCTGAGCGCCTTCATGGCGCAGACCGGCCGCCTCGTCGTCTGCGGCGATGCGGGTGAGGCACTGGGCGACTCGATCTACGAGGCCCGCCTCTACGTGCGCGGCGAGGTCGCCGGCCTTGGCGCGGACTGCGTCGAGAAGGAGCTTCGCGACGAGCACGGCGCCGAGCTGTCCGACCTGCTTGCGCGGGCCGGTATAGACGACGTCGATGCGCGGGAGTTCCGGCGCTACGGTTCGGCGCGCCAGCTCTACAACTTCAAGATCGACAACGCAGCGGCCTACTGATGTCCAACGGCGGTTGGCACCCGGGCCTGCGCGAGTCATACCTCTACGACCACAACGTCATCGCCGAAATCCAGCGCGCCTCGCGCGAAGGGCTCTACGACATCCGCGGCTTCGGCGCGAAGCGGCGGCTGCCGCACTTCGACGACCTGCTCTTCCTCGGGGCCAGCGTGTCCCGCTACCCCCTCGAGGGTTACCGTGAGCGCTGCGGCACCGACGTCGTGCTGGGAACCCGCTTCGCGAAGAAGCCGCTGGAGCTGAAGATCCCGGTCACGATCGCTGGGATGAGCTTCGGGGCGTTGTCCGCACCCGCGAAGGAGGCGCTCGGGCGCGGAGCCAGCGAAGTGGGCACGGCGACCACCACGGGCGACGGCGGGATGACCGAAGAGGAGCGCAGCCACTCGACGACGCTCGTGTACCAGGTGCTGCCCTCGCGCTACGGCATGAACCCGGACGACCTGCGGCGGGCGGATGCGATCGAGGTCGTGGTCGGCCAGGGCGCCAAGCCGGGCGGAGGCGGGATGCTGCTCGGCCACAAGATCTCCGACCGCGTCGCGGCCATGCGCGCCCTGCCGAAGGGGATCGACCAGCGCAGCGCGTGCCGCCATCCGGACTGGACGGGCCCGGACGACCTCGAGATCAAAATCCACGAGCTTCGCGAGATCACCGACTGGGAGAAGCCGATCTTCGTCAAGATCGGCGCGACGCGTACGTACTACGACGTGCAGCTGGCGGTCAAAGCCGGGGCCGACGTCATCGTCGTGGACGGCATGCAGGGTGGAACGGCGGCGACGCAGGACGTCTTCATCGAGCACGTCGGCATCCCCACGCTCCCGGCGACCCGTCTCGCCGTGGACGCCCTCAACGAGCTGGACATGCACCGTAAGGTGCAGCTGATCATGTCCGGTGGCATCCGCACCGGCGCAGATGTCGCGAAGGCGCTCGCACTCGGCGCCGACGCGGTCTCGATCGGAACGGCCGCCCTGATCTCGCTGGGCGACAACAGCCCGGAGTACGAGGAGGAGTACCGGAAGATCGGCAGCGCGGCGGGTTTCTACGACGACTGGCAGGCCGGCCGCGACCCGGCCGGGATCTCGACGCAGGACGACGAGCTCTCGGCCCATTTCGACCCCGTGCTGGGCGGCCGCCGGATCGCGAACTACCTGCGCGTCCTCACGCTTGAAGCGCAGACGCTCGCCCGCGCGTGCGGTAAGTCCCATGTTCACAACCTCGAGCCCGAGGATCTCGTCGCCCTGACCGTCGAGGCCGCGGCGATGGCACGCGTGCCGCTTGCCGGCACCGACTGGATCCCGGGGCGCTACTCGGCGTAACGCGACGGATGTCGTTTCTTCTCCCCTGTCCCAACTGCGGCCCGCGCGACGTGAACGAGTTCGCCTATTCGGGCGAAATGACGCAGCGGCCGCGCGCGGCCCCCTCGCAGCGGGAGCTGTCGGCATACGTCTACTTCCGGCGTAACGTCGCCGGCGTGCAGCGCGAGTGGTGGTACCACCGCTTCGGGTGCGAGCTCTGGTTCCTCGCCGACCGCGACACACGAACGAACGAGGTGCTGAAGACGGAGCTGCCTGCTCCGAGCGCGGAAGCGACGCGCGCCCCGCAGGAGGCCGGGGTTCCGGACACACCGGCCAGCTGATGAGGCTACCCGCACAACCTGGGGAGCGCATCGACCGTTCGAAGCGCACCCGGTTCTTCTTCGAGGATCGCCCTGTCGACGCGTTCGAGGGGGACACGATCGGCTCCGCCCTGTTCGCGTCGGGGCGACGTGCGTTCTCCCGCAGCTTCAAGTACCACCGCCGCCGTGGACTGCTCTGCTGCTCCGGGGGATGCCCGAACTGCATGATGCGGGTGGACGGCGTACCGAACGTGCGCGTCTGCGTGGAGCCGGTGCGCGAGGGTGCAGAGGTGCGTGCGCAGAACGTGCTGGGGTCGCTCGAACTCGACCTGCTCGCCGCCGTCGACCACTTCGGCGGCCCGTTCACGCCCGTGGGCTTCTATTACCGCACGATGATCCGCCCGCGGCGCCTCTGGCCCATCTACGAGACGTTTCTCCGGCACGTCGCCGGGCTCGGACGGCTCGACACGCATGCGGGCCGCTCGCGAAGGTTCGACACCGAGCACCGCCGTGCCGAGGTGCTCGTGATCGGTGGCGGCCGCTCGGGGCGGGAGGCGGCGACCGCCGCCGCGGCCGAGGGCCGGCAGGTTGTGCTCGTCGACGAGCGGGGCGGCGGATTCGAGCTCGACGGGGTGGATGTGCTCGCGCCGGCGTGCGCGATCGGGATCTACGAGGGCGGCCTCGTACCCGTCGACGCCGGCCGCGTCCTCTACCGCATGAGGGCGGAGCGCATCGTCGTCGCCACCGGGGCGATCGAGCAGCCGCTGCTGTTCCCCGGGAACGACCTGGTCGGTGTCTACCTGCCCGAGGCGGTGCGGCGGCTCGTCGACGAGTGGTCGCTGAAGCCGGGCGAGCGGGCGGTGATCGTCTCTGCCGACGAGCACGGGCTCGCGGTCGCGGACCAGCTGCAGCGTGCAGGCACCAGCGTGGTCGAGCGCATCGACCTCCGCTCCGCGCCCCCGCGCCAGATCGCGGCGCGCGGCCGCCGCGGCAGGCTGAGCTCCGTTACCGTCGACGGCCGCGAGTTCGAGTGCGACACGCTCGTGATGTCAGGTGGCCGTCAGCCGGCGTATTCGCTCCTCGCCCAGGCCGGGGCGCGGATCGAGTACGACGCGGAGCGCGGAATCTTCGTGCCCACCGACCTGCCGCCGTACGTGGAGGCGATCGGTTCAGTCGCCGGCATGTACGAGCCTGCGCCGGTTCCGACTGCCAGCTTCGACAGCGCCGGGGGAAATGAACGCTGCTTCGTCTGCGTCTGCGAGGACGTGACCGAGAAGGACGTGAAACGCGCCATCGCCGAGGGATTCGACTCGATCGAGCTCGCGAAGCGCTACACGACCGCGACGATGGGCCCGTGCCAGGGCCGGCTCTGCCATGTGCCCGTGATCCGCCTCTACGCTCGCGAGCAGGAGACGGACGAGGCGGCGATCGGAACGACGACGGCGCGCCCGCCCTGGGCGCCGGTCTCGTTGGGACTCCTCGCGGGACGCGGCCACGAGCCTGCCAAGCGGACGTCGATCCACCACCGTCACAAGGAGGCCGGCGCCACGATGATGTGGACCGGCAACTGGCGCCGCCCGCATTCGTACGACCACGCCGCGAACGAGGCGCTGCACGTCCACGAGGCTCTCGGCGTGATCGACGTGTCGACCCTTGGCAAGCTGCTCGTGCAAGGTCCGGAGGCGGCACCGTTCCTCGAGCTGCTCTATCCGAACCGCTTCGGCGACATGAAGGTCGGGCGCATCCGCTACGGCGTCCTCGGGACGGACGCGGGTCGCATCATGGACGACGGCACCATCGCCCGTCTCGGGGAAGAGCAGTACTACGTGACGACCACCTCGACCGGTGCCGACACCGTGATCGAGTGGTTCGAGTGGTGGAACGCCGTGTGGGGGATGGACGTCGAGACGGTCAACCTCACCGGCGCCCTTGCCGCCGTGAACATCGCAGGGCCGCGCGCGCGCGAGCTGCTCGGGCGACTCGTCGACATCGACGCCTCGAACGCGGGAATCTCGTACCTCGACGCGAAGGAAGCGTTCGTCGCCGGCGTCCCTTGCCTGATCCTGCGCATCGGGTTCGTCGGCGAGCTGGGTTACGAGCTGCACTTCCCCAGCCCCTACGGTGAGTACGTTTGGGACACGCTGCTCGAGTACGGCGCCGATCTCGGGATCCGTCCATTCGGGCTCGAACCCCAGCGGATCCTGCGGCTCGAGAAGATGCACATCCTGGTCGGTCAGGACACTGACTCCGAGTCGAATGTGCTCGAGGCCGGCATGCCCTGGATCGCCAAGCTCGACAAGGAAGACTTCGTCGGCAAGTGGGCGCTCGAGCACGTGCGTGAGCGCGGCTTCCGCGAGCAGCTTGTCGGCTTCGAGATGACGGACGGCGTCGTGCCGGCCGAGGGCGGGCAGATCGTGCTCCGCGGGCGCTCCGGCGGCCGTGTCACGAGCGCGCGCCTGAGCCCGCACCTGGGACGGGCGATCGGGCTGGCCTGGGTGCGCCCGGAGCTTGCGCGGGAAGACGCGGAGATCGAGATCAAGGTCGACGGCGGGGTCGCGAGCGCGCGCGTGCGGCTCAAGCCGTTCTTCGACCCTGAGGGGGAGCGTCTCCGCTCGTGACCGAGCTCGCCTTCCTCTCCGTGGACCGGGCGCGCAGCGATGACAGCTTCGAGCCTCGTTTCGCGTCGCCGCTGGCGCGCGCGCTCGCCGGCTCGACGGCGGTCCGTGATCTCTCCCGCCTCGGCAAGATCGAGGTCCGCGGCGACATTGACGCGATCGACGTCGACGCCGAGGTGATCCGGGTCACGCCGCGGCGCGCGCTCGTCCTCTGCCCGTACGAGCGCTGCGCCGAGCTGCGAGCTCAGCTTCCGGGCACCGTGATCGACGTGACCGGCGCCCTCGCCGGTCTCGAGCTCGAGGGCGAGCGCGCCATGCGGCGCCTCACCGACCTCGACCTCGAAGCATTGCCCGCCGTCGGGAAGGTCGCGGATGTCCCTGCGTTCGTGCTCCGCGACGGCCCGCGCTTCCGCATCTTCTTCCCGCAGGAGTTCGGGCACTACGTGGGCGAGGTCGTGCTCGACGTGCTCGAGGGCATCGAATGAGGGACATCTTCCGCGTCGAGCGCATGTGGCGGCCGCAAGGCGAGCTGAAGCGCAGCTACGACGTCGTGATCGTCGGCGGCGGATCGCACGGCCTCGCGACCGCGTACTACCTCGCCAAGAACCACGGCATCACCGACGTCGCGGTCCTCGAGCAGAGCTACATCGGCTCAGGCGCCGCCGGCCGAAACACGACGATCGTCCGCGCGAACTACCGCACGCCCGAAGGCGCGGAGTTCTACCGACGCAGCGTCGAACTGTACGAACGGCTCGGGGCCGAGCTCGACTTCAACCTGCTCTTCTCGCAGCAGGGGCACCTGACGTTGGCGCACTCGGACCGGGCAATGATGACCATGGCCGAACGGGCCGAGGTGAACCAGCTGCTCGGAATCGACAGCCGGCTCGTCTACGAGGACGAGCTCGCGCGGCTCTGTCCGGAGCTCAACCTCTCGCGCGAGGTGACGTGGCCGATCATGGGCGCGCTCTACCACCGCCCCGGCGGGATCATCCGCCATGACGCGGTCGTCTGGGGGCTCGCGCGCGGCGCCGACCGTCGCGGCGTCGAGATCCACCCCTACACGAAGGTCCTCGCCATCGAGCAGTCGAACGGCCGCGTCACGGGCGTGCTCACGACGCGCGGAGACGTCGAGGCCGGGACGGTGATCAGCGCGACGGCGGGCTGGTCGACGTTGGTCGGCGATATGGCCGGCGTGCCCCTGCCGATCACGACGCACATCTTGCAGGCCTTCGTGACGGAGCCGCTGAAGCCGTTCCTCGACGTGGTCATCGTCTCCTCCCAGATGCACGTCTACATCTCGCAGACGGACCGCGGCGAGTTCCTGATCGGTGCCGAGATCGAGCCGTACACGACCTACCGGGGAACGAGCACGTTCCCCTTCCTCGAGGACTCCGCCCGGCACACGCTCGAGCTCTTCCCGCAGCTCGAGAGCGCGAAGGTGCTGCGCCAGTGGACGGGGCTCTGTGACATCAGCCCCGACTTCAGCCCAATCCTCGGCGTGACCGAGCTCGACGGCTTCCTCGTTTCCTGCGGGTGGGGCACGTACGGCTTCAAGGCGGCGCCGATCGTCGGGACCACGCTCGCCGAGCTGGTCGCGACGGGCCGGACGCCGCAGCTGATCGCTCCGTTCGCACTCGAGCGCTTCCACACCGATACCCTTGTCTCCGAGCTCGCCGCTGCGGCGGTCTCCCACTGAC
>Ga0137368_10002405_pt1 | contig 20104 bp, 14 predicted proteins | sample SagtaG_13_FD_104917 | JGI IMG/M metagenome (GOLD analysis project Ga0137368, IMG submission 104917) | Vadose zone soil microbial communities from Sagehorn Ranch, Mendocino, California, USA - Sage1_L_100_16 metaG | ecosystem: Environmental > Terrestrial > Soil > Vadose zone | place: USA...
CACAGCCTAGTCCATCCTCAAGGATTACGCTGCCTTGACGAGCTCGTGCGATCTCGAGCTGCTGGTCGGAAACCTTCGCGACGCCCGGAGCATCGCCGTCCGCATCATTGCCGATGGGCCGTCCTGTGTGCGCGCGACGCTGGTGGGGCTGGTCTTTTCCACTGCGCCACGACGCGCTCGGTATGTGCCGCTCGGCCATGCAGGTTTCGGCGGCGGCACAGCGCTCGACCGGGAGGCCACGATCGAGGCGCTCAAAGGCGTGTTGGAGGATCCGGCGATCGCCAAGGTCGGCCACGATTTGAAGGCGGATATGGTCGTCCTGTTGCGTCACGGCGTGACGCTTCGGGGACTCGATATCGACACGATGCTGGCTAGTTACCTGATTGACGCCACGCGATCGAGCCAGGACCTCGAGCCGACGGTGCTCGAGCAGCTTGGCTACAAGGCGCTCACGCAGGAAGAGGTCTGTGGCAAGGGCGTCAAGGCGCTTCCGTTTGCGCAAGTGCCTGTCGATGGGTTGCTGGACTTTGCCGGCGAGCGCACGGACCTCGCTTTTCAACTCGCCGGTCATATCGCGCCGCTGCTCGTGCGCGACGGGCTCGAGACGATTTATCGCGAGCTCGAGCTGCCGCTGGTGCCAGTTCTCGCGGATCTGGAGCGCGTTGGTGTGCGCGTCGACGCGAAGGCGCTCGCGTCGCAAGCGTCCCTCGTCGACAGGGAGTTGAACGACAGAAGCAGCGCAATCTTCAGCATGGCCGGTGAAGAGTTCAACATCAACTCGCCGAAGCAGCTGTCGGAGATGCTGTTCGACAAGCTGAAGCTTCCGGTGCTGAAGCGCACGGGCGCCACCAGGACGCCGTCTACCGCGGTGGAAGTGCTCGAAGAACTGGCGCTCGGGCATGACCTGCCGCGTCTCATTCTGGAATGGCGCGCGCTCGCGAAGTTGAAAGGCACCTACATCGACGCTCTGCCTCAGCTCATCAACCCGGAGACGGGGCGTGTCCATACATCGTTCAATCAGGCGGTGGCGGCCACCGGTCGGCTGTCGAGCAGCGACCCCAACCTGCAGAACATTCCTATCCGCACCGAAATTGGCCGGGAGATTCGGCGCGCGTTCATCGCCGAACCCGGCTGCCGGTTGATCTCCGCCGACTATTCACAAATCGAGCTGCGCGTGCTCGCCCATCTCTCAGGCGACGAGACGCTCACGGCGGCGTTTGCGCGCGGCGACGACATCCACGATCAAACCGCGCTGAAGGTCTTTGGCGAGAACAGCGGTCTCTCGCCGCACGAGCTCAGGCGCCGGGCCAAGATCGTCAACTACGCGCTGCTCTACGGCAAGACAGCCTTTACGTTGGCGAAGGACATCGGCGTCTCGCAGCAGGCGGCGCAGGAATTCATCGATGCGTACTTTGCGGGCTTTCCCAAGGTCCGCGGCTTCATCGATCGCACGCTCGAAGAAGCGCGTCAGACCGGCGTCGTCAAGACCATGTTCGGCCGCCGCCGGGCCGTTCCGGAGATCACGAGTCGCAACGGGCAGATCCGATCCGCAGCCGAACGCGTCGCGGTGAACCTGCCGATTCAGGGAACCGCGGCCGACATCCTCAAGCGCGCCATGATCGACGTCCATGCCGCATTGGCAGCGAGCTTTCCCAACGCGCGCATGATCCTGACGGTGCACGACGAGCTGCTGTTCGAAGCGCCTGCCGGCGAGGCGGACACCGTCGCGGAGCTCGTGCGCGACAAGATGGCGCATGCGGTGCCGCTCAACGTGCCGCTCGATGTCGATGTCGGGGTTGGCGAGACGTGGAAGGAAGCGAAATCGTAAAGTTTCCAGTGCCCAGTTTCCAGTTTCCAGTTCAACGTTTAGTTGTCAGTTGCGTCGAAACTGACAACTGAAACTTTGAACTGGGAACTGGCAACTGGAAACTCTATTTCCATTTCTCCTTCACCAGTTCCCAGTTTGCCTTCAGGTCCGCTTCCGCTTGTGCGCGCTCGGCGGGCGGCAGCGGGCGCACGCGATCGGGAATGAGTCCGTCGACGACCAGCTGATTGATGTCCGCGCGGAAGGCAGCCGTGCGATCGCCCATGAGTCGCGCGCGTGCCCACCCGGCTACCGCGGCATCCCACGCGCGCAGCGTGTGCCCCGATCCTCGAAGCGCGACGACGCTCCAGTAGCTCGCCGTCGCGGAACCAGAGCTCTTCGAAAGCTCGTCGGCCATCCGCGAGGCAAGCCGCTCGAACGCGGCCCGGCGCAGATCGCGGTCGAGCGTGCTCGCCTGGCGTTCGATTGCGCTCGCCCACCATTCGAGCAGCGCATCGCGCAGCAGCAGATCCACGCCGGCACTGTCGAGGCCAACTTCGAAGATTTCCGCTGCCGCCCCGAAATCGTCCTCGAGAAACATCGATTCGCCGAGCGCAAGCAGGAACTCGACGCGATCCCGTTCGTTGAGCGCAGAAGCGGTCACGGATGCAAGGGCGCTCCGAGCAGCGCTCAAGTCGGCGGGATCGGCGCGCTCGCGGTATCGCTCGAGCCGGGCGCGCGCTTCGACGATGCCGGCGCCGGAAGCGGTGTCCGCCGCGTTACGCGCTGCGGCCGCTGCTGCGATGGCCGCATCGAACTGCCGTTCGTTGTAGAGCGCGCGGGCTTTGGCGAGCTCCGTGCGTTGTGCGGCGGCTACACTCGAGACGACGAGCACGCTCGTCACACACAACACGACTCTCGTCGTGCGCAACATCTGGCGATCGTAGCACGCGGTACAATGAGCTCCGGATGCTGATCGTTCCACGGTCAGAGCACGCAATTTCGCGCCGAAACATCGATCCCGACGCGCTGAAGGTGCTCTATCGTCTGCAGCACTTCAAGTATGCGGCGTACCTTGTCGGCGGCAGCGTCAGGGATTTGCTCCTCGGACGGCAGCCCAAAGACTTCGACATCGGCACCGACGCGCATCCGTATCAGATCAAGAAGTTATTCAGAAACTGCTGGATCATCGGCCGGCGCTTTCGTCTGGCGCACGTGCGGTTCGGCAACAAGACCATCGAAGTCGCAACGTTCCGTCGAGCCATCCTGCCCGGCACTGAAAATGAGCCGGCGACTGCCGACGATCGGGACGCTCCAGCCGACCTGATGATTCGTCACGACAACACCTTTGGCACGCCCGAAGAGGACGCGTTTCGCCGCGACTTCACGATCAACGCGCTGTTCTACGACCTCGCGTCGCTGTCGATCATCGATTACGTCGGCGGACTCGACGATCTTCGCGACGGCGTGATCCGGTCGATTGGCGACCCGCGGCAACGCTTTCAGGAAGATCCGGTCCGGATGTTTCGCGCGGTCGCTTTCGCTGCCAGACTGGGGTTCCGCCTCGATCAGCCGGTCATCGAAGCGATTCAGGAACACCGGCACTTGATTGCGAACGCGTCTCCCGCACGGTTGATTGAGGAGTATTACAAGGTCCTCCGCTCGGGCGCGGCGCAAGAAACGTTTCGTCTGCTGGCCACGCATGGACTGCTCGAGCCCATCACCCCCGAGTTGCACCATAGCGCGGGCGAGGACGCACTGTGGGACTCGCTCGGCCAGCTCGATCGTTACCGCCGCAGATTCGATACGGTGCCCGACACGCTCACGAACGCCGTGCTGCTTGGGACGCTGCTCGTGCCGTTAGGGCTGGTGACGGCAGAGGCCGCTGAAAAAGGGTTCGCAAATCGCGACCTGCAGCACACCGCCGCAACCGCTTTCGCGCCAGACGCCACTCGGTACAGAGACGCGTCAACAGGGCTGCCGGCAGTGGAGCCCCATCGTCTCGAAGAAAGACTGGCTTCTGGTCGGGCCGCACGGCGGAGGCCGCCGCGCCCGCCGAAGGAGCCGCCGGTTCGAATTGGTTTGCTGCCGGTCGCGCGACGCGATACCGACCAACTGCGGCAGATTCTCGCTGTGCAGCGGCGCCTCATGGATTTGGAGTCGTCGCCGCGCGCGAAGCGCCTGCTCATGCGCCGCAGTCATTTCGGGGAGGCGATGGTCTGGCTCGAGATTCACGGCCGTGCGCCGGAAGCACTGGAGCACTGGCGAGGATTCCTCGAGGCGGCCCGCGCAGTGAGCGCAGAACACGCGATCGACGAACCAGAGCCGGGCGAGCCCGCGCTCGGCGCGCCTCAGCGCCGCCGCAGGCGCCGTCGTGGCCGTCGTCGATCGCACGGGTTCGACCGTCGCGAACGCGAGTAGAGGACAACCGGAAACTGAGAACTGGAAGAGTTCACAGCCGAAGCTACCCGTTCTTGCGCTCGAACTCGCGCATGAAATCCACCAGCGCGTCGATGCCTTCTTCAGGGAACGCGTTGTAAATCGACGCACGCATACCGCCGACGGAGCGGTGTCCTTTCAACCCGTCGAATCCCGCTGCCGTGGATTCCTTGACAAAGCGCTTCTCGAGCTCCTCGTTGGAAAGCCGGATCGTCACGTTCATCGATGAGCGGCTCTCTTTCTCTGCAGTGCCCCGATAAAACCCCGTCCGATCGATTTCCGCATACAGTTTGCCGGCCTTGCGTTCGTTGATCTTTTGAATGGCGGCCAGGCCTCCGCTCGCCAGGGCCCACTTGGCGACGAGGCCCATCAGGTAAATGCCGAAGCACGGCGGCGTGTTGTACATGGAGCCGTTCTCCACATGCACCGCATAGTTCAACATGGTCGGCAGCGACTTGGCTGAACGCGTCAGCAGGTCTTCGCGAATGATGACGAGCGTCACACCGGATGGGCCGAGATTCTTCTGCGCGCCTGCGTAGACGAGACCGTATCGGGTGAGATCGATCGGCCTGCTGAAGATATCGGAGGACGCATCGCAGACAAGCGGCACGTCGCCGGCCGGCGGCTCGCTCTTCCACTCGGTCCCGAAGATCGTGTTGTTCGATGTGAAGTGCACGTAGGCGGCATTCGGCGTCAACGTCAGCTCGTCTGCGCGCGGGATTCGATTGAAGTTGTCGCTCTCAGTCGTTCCGGCAACATGAACTCGGCCGACACGCTGCGCTTCTTTCAGCGCTTTTTGCGACCAGGCACCGGTGATGATGTAGTCAGCCGTCGCGCCCTCGGTCAACAGATTCATCGGAACCATGGAGAACTGCAGCGATGCGCCGCCCTGCAGGAACAGCAGCTTGTGCGTGGATGGAATACTTCCGAGCGTGCGCAGATCGGCTTCGGTCTTCGCCAGGATGTCCTCGAAGGTCCGGGAGCGATGGCTGATTTCCAGAATCGACATGCCGACTCCGGGAAGCGATACCAAATCGCGCTGCGCTTCCTCGAGAACGCTCAGCGGCAGCACGGCCGGTCCAGCGGAGAAGTTGTAGATGCGATGAACAGTCGTTGTCATGACGGCCTCAGGTGAGTCTGACGAGCTGCAGATCGAGCACGTCCGGATGTCCGGTTTCGATGCGATCGAGCGTCGGCCGCGGCGGCTCGCGATCCAGGTTGATACGCGCCACAGCCGCGTGCGCCCCTTCGAAGATGATGTTCTCCGTTTCCTGGACGTTCAAGCCCGCATCGCGCAGCCACTGAAACACATGCGCGAGAACGCCCGGTTTGTCGCGATGGCGCACCACCAGCATATGAGTTGCGGGCGATTGCCTGGAGAGATTCACCACGTTCGGCACGCGGCCGGTCTCCTTGAACGTGCGGACAATCCGCACGGCTTCAGCGGCAATGGCATCCTGCGCCTGGTCGGTTGATGCGCCGATATGGTGGGTGCCGTACACGCCCGGAAGCGCGAGAATCGGGTCGTCGATCGTGCCGGCCGGCGCCGCCGGCTCATTTGCGAAGACATCCAGGCCAACGCGCAGGCGTCTCTCGCGAACGGCAGCGGCAAGAGCCTCGTAGTCGACCACTTCGGCTCTCGCCGTATTGATGAGAATCGCGCCTTCGCGCACATGAGCGAGCAAGTCTGCCCCCACGAAACCGCGAGTCTCTTTTGTCAGGGCCAGGTGGATGCTGATGATCTCCGCCCGCGCCACGAGCTCGCGCGGATCGTCGACGACGCTGATACCGAATTCTTGCGCTGCTGCCTCTCGTGATTCAGGACGCTCGCCGAACCGCCGCGACCAGACGAGGACGGGCATGCCGAAACCGCGGGCGCGACGCGCCACCTCCTGGCCGATGCTTCCGAAACCGAGCACCCCAATCGTGCGGCCGTAAAGGCCCTGCGCCTTGGAAAACTCCTTCTTGTTCCAGTTGCACGCGCGAAGTTCGGAAACGTTTTCGGGAATGCGGCGATCGATGGCGAGTAGCAACGCGAACGTCAGCTCTGCAACCGCGATTGCGTTCTTTCCCGGGCAATTGGACACGTAGATGCCGCGCTCGGACGCGGCAGCGACGTCGATGGTGTTGACGCCCGCGCCGGCTCGAACGATTAATGACAAGGCGCTGCCATCGAGCATCGGTGCGGTCACTTGCGTGCTGCGGACGATGAGCACGCGCGCGCCGCTCGCCGCAATTGCCCTCTGCAGCGGCTCCTCCTTCAAATCAGGTTCATACAGGACCTCGCATCCTGCCGCGCGGAGTCCATCGATGCCGGTCTGCTCGAACTTGTCAGCGACGAGTACTTTCATTGAAGGCGGAGATCTCAAATCAAATGCGATAGCAGGCCGTCTCGGAGCTTGGGCTCGAACCAGGTGGATTTCGGCGGCATGATCCCGCCTTCGTCGGCAATTCGCATCAAATCGTGGATGGTAACCGGATGCATCGAGAACGCCACTGCGAACTCTCCCGAATCCACGAGACGCTGCAGCTCTCGAGTACCCTTCAAGCCGCCGACGAAATCAATGCGCTTGTCCGTTCGAACATCGCCCACACCGAGAATGGGGCCAAGCACGAGATCCTGCAAGAGAGTGACATCCAAGGTCGCAGCACCCTCCGCATCTCCTGGCGAGGAAAACTGGATAGTGTGCCACGCGCCGTCGAGGTATACGCCCACTTGTCCTTTGCGCGACGAAGAAGCCGGACCGCCTGCCTGGATCGTGGCGTGCGACCGCAGCCGCTCGAGGAACTCCTCGGGTGTGAGGCCATTGAGATCTCTGATGACGCGGTTATAGGGAAGAATCTGCACTTGCGTATCGGGGAACGCGACTGCCAGCATGCGATCGTGTTCACCCATCCCCCGCCCGGATAACGCGCGCCGCGTCCGCGCCGCACTGGCAGCGCGGTGATGCCCGTCCGCGATATACAGCGCGCCCACCTCGTCGAACGCGCGGACAAACGCCTGCGCTTCCTGATCGGAGATCCTCCAAATCGTGTGTTTCACTTCGTCTGGCGCCGCAAAGTCGAACAGAGGAGCGGCGGTCATCGCACGGGCAGAGAGCGCGTCGATTGGAGCCGATGCCGCATAGGTCAGGAACACAGGACCTGTTTGTGCGCCGATCGCGAGCATGTGACGCGTGCGATCGTCCTCCTTGTCGGGTCGCGTCTTCTCGTGCTTTTTGATCACATCGGCATCGTATTCGTCGAGGGAAAAACAGGCGGCAACGCCGCCCTGGACATGTCCGCCCATCTCCAGGCGATAGACATACACGCTCGGCGCGTCCTCGACGATCAGTGGCGCACGCGCGCGGAGATCGCGAAAGTTCTCGTTCGCGCGTTCGTACACCTGATCGGAGTACGGATCGGTCCCAGGCGGCAGGTCAATCTCCGCTCGCGAAACGTGCAAGAAACTCAGCGGGTTCCCCTCAGCCAAGCGGCGTGCGTCTTCTGCGCTGACGACGTCATACGGAACGGCCGCCACCGCCGCCGCAGCCCGTGGAACGGGGCGCAGCGCAGTGAAGGGGAATATGTGAGCCATGAACCGAAAATTATGGCACGTCGCATGCTCCCGCCGCGCGGGGGGTGAATCAATGGCGAGAGTGGCGAATCGCCGCAATACACTTGTGTCTCTTTTGCTCTTCAGTGCGGTGCTGACGGCGATCCCCGCCTCCGCGCAAGGCCCGGGCGTGCGTGGCGGGATATCGGTCAATCCCGACCAGGTGTATCTCGGCGGCCATTACGAAACAACGGCGCTTGTCGAGCGATTGCATTTCAAGCCAAACCTCGAGATTGGCTTTGGCGACGACGTGACGCTCGTGGCTGCCAACTTCGAGTTCGTCTGGAAGTTCCCGCGACCCGGCCAGTGGGGCATCTACGCCGGCGGTGGTCCGGCGGTGAACTTCTACTCGTTTGACAGGTTCAACGATACCGAATCGGGATTCAATCTGCTCCTCGGCGCCGAATCGAGACGCGGCCTCGCCTTTGAAATCAAACTTGGATTGCTCGACTCACCCGATGTGAAATTTGGAGTCGGATGGACGTTCAAGTAGGCGACTACCGACGGACCACAGAGACACGGGCGCGTACGTGCGTTCTTAGTTCGCGCGTCGCGCTTCGGTGCCGAACATCAGTCCTAGCAGTCGATCTCGTTCTCCATTGAAGGCAGTCATCAAATCGACCGGCACCGGCTCGCCCGGCGGCGTGGCGCGATGCTCGCGCACTGGATTGACGTATGTGCCGTTTCGCTTGAGCCCGTAGTGGAGATGAGGACCGGTGGCGAGTCCCGTCGCGCCGACACGGCCGACGAGCTCACCCTGTGCAACATGTCCGCCGGCCCTGAGACCCCTCGCAATCGCCGAGAGGTGCAGATACTCGCTCTCGTAGCCGCTCGCGTGGCGCAACTTGACCGTACCGCCGCCTCCGCTGGTCCAACCCGTGAACGAGACGGTTCCGGCAGCGACCGCACCAACGGGTGCGCCGGTGGGCGCCGCGTAATCGACGCCGTTATGCGCACGCACGTAGTCGAGCACCGGGTGCAGCAGCGCTCTGGAAAATCCGGACGTGATCCGCGGATCGAATTTCAGCGGCGACTTCAGGAAGAAGCGCTTCAACGATCGGCCCTGTTCGTCGAAATAGCCGGTCTTTTGATCCGCAAGGGTGAAGCGCAAGGCACGTAAGCGGCGACCCTCGTTCACGAGCTCCGCGGCAAGCACAGGACCGTACCCGCCAAATAGCCCATCGTCGCGCGTCGCGCGGTCCACGAGCAGGCGGAACGTGTCGCCCGGCTGCAGATCGTTGCTGAAGTCGACTTCACCGGAGAAGATATCCGCCAGCGACAGTGCGAGGGCGAGATCGTCACCCGGCGTGCTCGCAATCGCCCCGGCAAGCGCGCGCGCGGCGGCGCCGAGGGCTGCAATCAACGACGGCGTGTCGCGATCGATTTGGCCTTCGAGCACCACGGTCTGCCGGGCTTTGGGAATCTCTGCGACTTCGGTTTCAAACGCGCCGTCCGAGCGACGATCGCGCCGCGCAATCAGACGGCGGTCGCCGTCGATTTCGTATTCGAATTCGCGCACGCGGCCGTCAAGGAACCGATCGAGCCGAAACGGCTGTCCTGCGCGAAACCGGCGAAGATCGAACTGTTCGGAGATCCGCCGGACGAGGGCCGCGGCTTCGCGATCGATCACCTGATGGTCGGAGAGCAGCGCGGCAAGGGTGGTGCGCGGCGGGACGAGCATGCGGACGATTTCAGAATCGCGGGGAAGCGCGACATTTCCAAACCGTACGGGCCGCGGACGACAGGGTCGGCGTCAGCGACACGACAGGCCGTGAGTGCGGCGGCGCCAAGCGCCGCCGCGAAGAGTGTGGCCCACAGCCTGGTCACCGACTAATCCTGTCCCGGCTTGCGCATCTGGTTGGCGCGCTCGGTGGATGGAGGAACGATGCCCTTGAGGCGAAGCAAAAGGACGATCTGGCCGTACTCGTTGTTGTTGTGCGCGATGTTCCCGACGAGAACGTTTCCGCGCGGCACCTGCGCCTGCCCCTGCGGAATCATCTCGGTCAGCGTCGCATCGGTTTGCGCGTTGTAGACGGCATCGCAGTATGCCTGCGCGGCCTTGATGCCCTCCACGAGCTTGGCCTTCGGCGGTGGCGAGGTCTCGAAGTCGACCTTGTTCGGGTTTGCTTCGCCTTTCGCTCGCGCGCAGTTCGCGTAGCTCGAGTTGATCACATGGCCGATGAAGCCGCCAAACGTGCGAATGTCTTTCGCCGCGACGAAGTTGTAGTCGGCCTCGGGCATCTTCTCCGCCGACTCGACCAGATTACGAAACGCCGTCGCGTGTGCTCGCTGAATCGACTCGGCCAGTGTCTTCGGCGGGGCCATCTGTCCCTGTGCCGCGGCCAACCACGCCGTCGCGAGCACGATTGCGCCGCAGTACGTCAGAATTCTTGTCATTGCCGTTGTCCTCCGGAAGACGCTAATCCTAAACGGGACGGCGTCGATTTTCAATTTTCTCCGTCGGGCAACGGATCGCACGCTATTTTTCGACTTGAAGCTCCAGATATTGCGACGTCTGAACACCGGCGCGAATCTCCAGCACGAGAACGCGCGGCTCGGAAAGGCCCGCCTGCACCTTCACCGTATAGGCACCTGGGGCAAGCCGCACTGTCACCGGCGTCCTCCCCACCATGTCCTCGTCGACCATCACGCGAGCGCCCATGGGGCGTGATTGCACGACAAGCTCACCGTGGCGGATCAGCGCGGCGGCCGATTGCTGCCATAGCCAGCCGATCACGATGCTTTCGGTGATAACAAGGACAACCAGCCCTGCGAGGAGGCGCGTTGACCAGCGCTTCGTCGCGAGTGAGACGACGCTGGTAGCGACAGCAGCCGCCTCTCCGTCGACGACCGCCGGGTCGACGTGACTTTCCTGTTCGGGTTGTCGTTCGGCGGAAGTCAGTGCGTCTGGCGCCAGGCTTTGTTCCGCCGGATCCTCGCTGCTGTCCGTCGCCTGCTCGCTCTGCGTGTCGGCAATTTCTCGCTGGCGCGCGATGAAGGCGTCGAGAAACGCCGTCGCGGTGACGTAATCGCGCTCTGATGCCAGCATTTCCTCAAAGGCAATCTGCGCCGCCTGAGGCGACTCGAACGACTGCTCCGGATCGAGCTGCAGCGCGCGCGCAAGCCAATTGAACAGACCGCGCGACAAGGGCCGGGTCTCGTCTCCGTTGCACTCCGTGGCTTGCTTCAGGAGATCGCCAAGCGCGGCAGGAAATTCGTCATCGCCGAGCAGACGGCCGCGTAAGAGCGATAGCGCAACGACGCCAATTCCCAGGACATCGGATCGCGGCGACACTTGCGGTTCGCCTTCGGGCATGGCAACGCGATATTCACGCCAGAGCCCATCGCGATCGAGCCCGAGCGTATCGATGGCGGAGCCAAGCGAATGCTCGGCCACAATGAGACGGGCGTGCGGCGTCAGAATGAGGCGCTCGGGACCAATCGTGCCAATCGCCATCTCGCGCTGCCGCCTCGAATAGAGCACGACAGAGGGCACGAGTTGACGGAGCAGGTTCAACACGGCGCGAATATCGATCGGGAGCCTGTGACGGTCGCAGACTTCGAGCACCTGCGCGAGCCGCTGTCCACCCACGTGCTCCGACACCAGCTGCAGCGAGTTCTCGCTGGGGCGATCGAGTCGATAGATGTGCGCGAACATCGTGTGGCGCACACCGGCGAGGAGCGCTACCCGCCGGCCGAGCGCCTTTGCAAACTGCGCGTTGCCCGCAACAGCGGCACTGAACTCGAGCACTTCAACGGCAACATCCGCTTGATAGGGGTCGGGTTGGACAAGACGGCGCCCAAAGCCGTCTCTGAAGACGCAAGAAGATTGCGCGGACGATGGGGCCGGTGGAGGATCCATGACGTGGCAACCCGTCTCGGGCAAGGCCGACATGAGTGCAACGGCTGGTCCATTAGTGAAGGCGCATGTAACTTGTCAGCTGTCAACGACTTACCCCGCCTTGGACGGTGGGTTTTGCCCGCGTGCGCTTGCAGGAACGTAATCGGGTGACGTTTTTGGCGTTGTCCGTTAACATCGCCTCGGGGACGTCAGTAATTGGATTTGGGTCTCGTCGCGATCATCGCTCTCACGTTTGCGGCAGGTTTGCTGGTCGGGTGGCTTTTCTCGCGCAATGGAACCATGGGGTTACGCGAGGAAAACGCCCGACTGACCGTCCATCTCACGCACCTCGAGAAAACCGTCCCGGAGAAACTCGCCCTGATTGACAGCGCGCAAGGGCAGTTGCGCGAGTCGTTCGACGCGCTTGCGGGCGCGGCGCTGCGCGCCACCACGGACGAATTTCTAAAGCTCGCGGAGCAGAAGCTCGGCAACGTGCAGAAGGACGCGCTGCACGAGATCGGCAAGCGACAGCAGACGTTCGACGACCTGGTGAAGCCGATTCGCGACACCTTGTCGCTGGTTGATCAAAAGATTGGCGACAGCGAGCGCAACCGGCTGCAGACGAGCGCCACGCTCGAAACCCTCTTGAAGGATATCCATCAGCAGCAGGAGCGGATGCGGAGCGAGACGCACAATCTCGTACGCGCGCTGAGAACGCCGTCCGTGCGCGGCCGTTGGGGTGAGATGCAGTTACGGCGGGTCGTCGAGCTCGCGGGCATGCTCGACTACTGCGATTTCGACGAGCAGCCGTCGCTCGTCGCCGACTCAGGTCGGCAGCGCCCCGACCTGATCGTGAAACTGCCAGGAGGGCGCACCATCGTCGTCGACGCGAAGGTGCCGCTCGAGGCGTATCTCGATGGTCAGGACACTCCCGACGAAATCGTTCGCCGAGCGCGCATGGGCGATCACGCGCGCCAGGTTCGCGAGCACATGACCAAACTCGGCGCCAAAAACTACTGGGAGCAGGTGCAGCCCTCACCCGAATTCGTCGTGATGTTCCTGCCGGGCGAAGCGTTTTTCCAGTCGGCGCTGCAGCACGACCAGCAACTGATTGATTTCGGCGTGCGCGTGCGCGTGTTCCCTGCAAGCCCGCTCACACTGATCGCGCTGCTGCAGGTCGTGGCGCAAGGCTGGCGGCAGGAGCGCCTTGCGCGAAACGCAGAGGAGGTTCAAGCGCTTGGGAAGGAGCTGTACGCGCGCGTCGCGAAGATGACGGAGTATCTGGACGCGCTGCGCACCCGGCTCGATAGTACGGTCCGGGCCTTCAACGAGACGGTCGGCTCGTATGAAACGCGCGTGCTGGTCACCGCCCGCAAATTCAAAGAGCTCGGCGCGACCGGGGAAGGTGATATCGAGCCGTTGCAGGCGATCGATACGGTCCCGCGGATTCTGCACAGCGCCAACCTGATGGGACTGCCCGAAGAGGTGATCGACGGTGAAACTGTCGAGGTGACACGCGGATCGCCCTCGCGCCCCCTGTAGCGCAACTTCTCTCCGTACTGCTGAGGCGCTAATTGGTTTCTGATACCCCGCGGCAGGAGATAATCGTCAACAGTGCTTCGAACGGATCGGTATCGGACGCTGCGCCCGTTCGTGATTGCTCTCGTCGGTGTGGCAGCCGCGGCATTCGTTCGGTGGCTCTTCAATCCGCTTATTCCAGGGCCGCGGCTTCCGTTTCTGTTTTTCTTCCCCGCCGTCGCACTTGTCGGGCTCACGGGAAACCTTGCGGCGGCCTTATTTGCAACAGTGTTATCGGCGTTTGTCGCCAGCGAGCTGTTCATCTCGCCTTTCGAAACGGGTGCGCCAGAGACAACTGCTCTTATTACGTTCGTTGTGACCGGAGGAGCGATTGCAGCGATTACCGCGCGACTCGACGCCGCGCGGACGTCCAGCGCGGAACGCGCACGCGTCGCAACCGAGCGCAGCGAAGAACTGGAACGAGAACGTGCAAAGCTCGAACGCGAAGGCCGGCGGCTCACCCTCCTCGCCGACGTGTCGCACGTTTCGCCGCCGAGTCCGACCTTCGAAGAGGTTGCCTCACACGCGGCGCGTCGCATCGCCGAGACGATCGGTGAGGGTTGCATCATCCGCATCCACGAGGGCGACCGTCTCGTTCCCGTTGCGTGGCACCATTCATCCGTCGAAGCGATGCCGTTTCTCGCCGCGACGCTGCGGGAATCCGATGAAGTCTCGCAAAACGAGTACTACGCCCGCCTGCGCGAGGAACGTCACACGCTCATCCTCAACAACTTGGACCGCTCCGACCTCGGTGGACTCGCGCCCGAGCTGCAGCGTCTGCACGAAAAGTACAAATCCCAGCACGCGTTCATCACGCCGGTTCTGATCGGCGACACGCTGCTCGGTACGTTGTCGGTGTTCCGCACCGAGGACGTTCCATACCCCGACGGCGATGTTCGTGCGGCTGAAGCTATCGCGGCGCGCATCGCGCTCGCACTCGAGAACGCGCGCCTTTTCGAAACCGCGCAACGCGATGCAGAGGATGCGAGGAAGGCGCGGACGATCGCTGAGGACGCAAGCCGCGTCAAAGACGAGTTCCTGGCAACGCTATCCCACGAGCTGCGCACCCCGCTCAACGCGATTGTCGGGTGGGCGCATATGCTGCGCGATCCGGCGCTCTCCGAAGACCGGCGGCGCGCCGCGGTGGAAACCATCGTGCGAAACGCACAAAGTCAGGAGCAGTTGATCGCGGACATCCTCGACGTGCAGCGAATCATGGCGGGCAAGCTCCGGCTCGATTTGCGGAGCGCAGATCTAAGCGACATCGTGCGCGCTGCCGCCGAGACCGTCCAACCGTCGGCTGACGCCAAGGATATCAAGCTGCAGTTGCTGCTCGATTTGAACGTCACTCCTATCTGGGGCGACGCCGACCGCCTGCAACAGGTGACATGGAATCTGTTGAGCAATGCAATCAAGTTCACGCCTCCGCGGGGACGCGTACAGGTACGGCTGCAGCAAACCGACACTGAATGCGAAATGGTCGTTCAAGACGACGGCCCGGGTATTTCTTCCGAGTTCCTGCCCTACGTGTTCGAGCGTTTCCGTCAAGCCGATTCGTCGTCCACGCGGATCCACAAAGGTCTTGGACTTGGTTTGGCGATCGTGAGAAATCTCGTCGAGCTTCACGGCGGATCAATCACGGCTTCCAATGCATCTGAAGCAGGCGGAACAGGCGCCGTGTTTACCATCAAGTTGCCGCGCCGACCGGTCGGACGCGTCCCAGTCGCCGCAGGCTTCAATCTCGCCGCTACAACATCCGACGAAACAGCCACATGGTTCGGCGAGGGTCCGTCGCTCGACGGCATCGGCGTTCTCGTCGTGGACGACGATCCCGATGCGCGGGAGTTGGTGAGCACGATTCTGCAGCGCTATGGCGCCAGCGTGACGCTCGCCGCGTCGGTTGCTGAAGGCATCGCTGCGCTCGCCAAGGAACTGCCTGACGTCGTCGTCACCGATATCGAGATGCCGCACGAAGACGGCTACACCTTCATTCGTCGAATTCGCGCACTCCCGCGTGAGGCAGGAGGGAAGCTTCCGGCTGCCGCTCTAACGGCCTACGCGGGCGCGGCCGATCGCATGAAGGTGCTGGGCGCCGGGTTCAACATGCATATCGCCAAACCCGTGCAGCCGGCCGAGCTCGCGTTGATCGTGGCAAGCCTTGCCGGCAAATCTGTCGCCGAACAGCAGACCGCACAAAAGTGAACTACCGCGCGGCTTCTCGCGTCCACCGGGCCAGCATGTCGGCCCGTGACTGCGGCTCTTCCAGCTCCTCGAGCGTGTCGACGAGCCAAGGCAATCGCCAGCTCCAGTTGCTTTCGTCGATCCTTGCCGGCGTATTGATTCGATCGCGCCAGCCAAAAAGATCCTGGATCGGCAGAATGGCGAATCGAGAGGCGGAACCCAACAGCGCGCGAATCAACGCGTCTGCCAGCGCCGGCGCGAACTCTGCGGGAGCCGACACGCCGCCGTCGGAGCTCGCGGGCAGGTGACGGCGTACGGACGGGAGATTCACGATGCGCTTGCGATCTTCGGCCGCAAGCGTGTCCCACCAGCACGCCACAGGCTCGGTGTCGTGAGTGCCCGTCGTCGCGACTGACACTTCTTCGTATTCGGCCGGATCGATGAACGGCTGCCCCGGTTCGGACCAGCGGCGTTCCCAGCGAAGAACCTTGTAGCCCGGCACTCCGAGCCGTCGCAGTGACGCGCGCACGAAGTCCGGAACGATGCCGAGATCTTCCGCGATGATGTCGGCGCCGCTTTCCTGATAAATGCCCACCAGTCGTTCCCCGAGCGTGAGCTGCGACGCTTCGTCGGGAGGCTCGAACCACGGCTTGACGGTGACGTCGGCTGGCCGAAGGAACGTTCGATACAACCCGACGAGGTGATCGAGCCGAAAACCGTCGAACAGCGCGGCGCTGCGACGGGCGCGACGCCGCATCCACGCGAACTCGTTCAGCGACATGACGTCCCATCGCCAGGGCGGAAGCCCCCAATCCTGTCCGGTCTCGCTGAACGCATCCGGAGGAACGCCAACAGTCGCATCGAAACGAAACTCGTGCTGGTCGGCCCAGACATCGGGGCTGTCCGCCGAGATCATGAACGGCACATCACCGAAGACTTCGACGGGCGCCGCCCCGGTTCGAGCGCGATCCCACTGCTCGGCAGCGACCCATTGCACGTACTTTCGATACGCGATTTCGACAGCGAGCTCAGTGCGTGCCTGCGCGAGCGCGTCTTCGTGCCGCCGCGCGAGCGGCTCTGGCCATTCCCACCAGGCGCGCTGTTCGTGCACACCGCGCAGCGCACGAAACAGCGCGTAATCATCGAGCCACCACGATTCGCGCTGGGTAAACGCATCAAAGCGCAGGAAGCGTGGCGTCTGCGGGCCCGCTTCGTCGCGAAGGAACCGCTCATGGCAGCGGCGGAGCCACCGCCCCTTCAGCGCACGCACCGCACGGTGCTGCACACGCGACGCGTCGCGAACCGCTTTCAACGCGAGACGGTCGTCATCGGTCAGCCGCGGCTCACCGCCCACTTCCTGGAAATCGTCGACCTCGCTCAACGCAATGTAGATCGGATCGAGAGCCATCGCCGTGAGCGCGGAGTACGGCGACGTTTCGTGGTCCGGGATCTCGAGCACCGGCAGCATCTGAATGAGCGATTGACCCGCGCGACGCAGCCAGTTGGAGAAGATCGGCAGATCGGTGAATTCCCCAACTCCCCAGCTCCGCGAGGATACGAGCGAGAAGAGCGGGATGAGGACCCCGCTGCGGCGGTGCGTCACGGCAACGAATCGCGAGAGCCGCCTTCGCCGAAGCTGCCGCGCCCAAGCGTCGCCCGCATCAGCACGCGCGAGATCCCGAGGCTGAACAACTCGGGCGGTACCAGTAAGCTGACGACGACAAACGACTCACGGGGAAAGTCAAAGAAGTATCCAGGATGAACGAAAACGTGATCCTCGTTGAGAAGCTCCAGCACCAATGCCTCTTCGCTTCGAAGCGCGGGGAGCTGGAGAACCGCAGACCAGCCCCCTTCACACGCGAGCACGGTGACTGCTGGATGATTTCGTGCTTGGTCTCGCAGCGTCGTCAGGTTCTGCCGCACCCGCTCGTGAATCGCGGCGCGCAGCTGCGGCGCCTCGGCCAGAAGGGTTGACGCGGCTACTTGCACAGGCGTCGACACCGAAAGGTACGTGTCGGCGACGATTTCATAAGCCACGAGAAGTTCCTCCAACTGAGGAGAGGGGCCTGCAAATCCGATCCAACTGAACTTGACTTGAGGCAACCCGCCGGATTTCGACAGTCCTCCAAGACTGCACACGAGCGCTTCATTCTGCGCGAGCGGGGACACCGCGTGCGGCGCATCGTCCAACGTGAAATCGGCAAACACTTCGTCGCCCACCATCATCATCCCGTGCGCTGCGCAGATTTCGGTCAATTGCGTCAAATCATCGGCATGCAAGAACGACCCCGTCGGATTGTTCGGCGACACGATCAGGAGAGCTCGCACGGTATCGTTTAGCTGGGACCGCACGCTATCGATATCAACTCGCCAGCTCCCGTGATATTCGAGCGAGTACGACAGCGGCACCACGGACTCGAGAGACGTGAGGTGATCGAAGAGCGGATAGCTCGGCGTTGGAACGAGTACGGCATCCCCCGGATTGCAGAGCAGCTTGAACAGGAACGAGTACGCTTCACTCGTGCTGGACGTCAGGCCAATATGATCCGGCGGCATCTGCAAACCCCGGCGCAGAAATTCTCGCGAGACCGCCTCTCGCGCCTCGATCGAGCCCAGCGGGTGCGGGTCGTAGCGTAACCCGCGAGCGCTGGCCAGCGGCTCGAGCAGTTTGTCGGGATACGGGAACCCTGCGCGCGTGGGGTTCGACTCGGTGAGATCGATTACGTCCGCTCCGCTGGCGCGCAGCGCGTCGACGGCGCGGGCGGTCGCGTTCGGCGACAGGTCTCGGGGAAGGCGCGAAGAGATCAAGAACCTGGCACCTTCACGACCTCGACGCGCTCGATTACGTCGCCTTCGAGAACACCATCCACGACGTCCATGCCTGCAGTCACTCTGCCGAACACCGTGTAGGTGTGATTCAGGCGCGGCACATCCACGAGGTCGATGAAAACTTGCGCGTCGCCGGTGTCGCGGCCGCGAGTAGAGAGACCGACGGCGCCGCGACGATGCGGCAGCAAGCCGACCTCATCGCGCATGAATGGTCCGTCGCCCATGTATTCATTCGCGCCGGGACTTCCGCCCTGTATCACGAAGTTCGGCACCACCCGATGGAACGTCAAGCCGTTGTAATAGCCTTCGCGGGCGCGGGTGGCCACGCGCAGCGCGGACAGGGGCGCGTCGTCAACCAGCAGCTCGACATCGAACGTGCCTCGGCCGCTCATCACGAAGCGGAGTGCCGCGCCGCGCAACTCTTCGACAGCACGAAGCGTGACCGCTGGCCGCATCAGTTTGCTGGGCGCTGCGGTGACAGGCTTCCGCGTCCACTTCTGGAGGATCTCTGCGGCCTTCGCGGCAACGGCAGGATCGAAATCAGCGAGGTACGGCTGGAGCGTGGCATTCAGACCGGCTGGCGCCGCGCCGGAGGATTCGGGTCCGCCGATGTCCTCGACGCGCTGAAGAATTGCCATGCGCGCATCGCGCGAGGTCTCGCGCTTTTCGGCAGTGATGCGCGCGAGCGCCTGGATGAGTGCGGGTATCGCGCGGTCCTTCGCGCCTGGCACCGCTAACGCGCGCGAAGAAGTGATCACAAGTTGATAGTCGTTGCGCGCCAACCCTTCGAGCGCGAGATCAACGGCTTCAGGCCGTCGAAGCGCGATCAACTCATTGAGGGCGGCTTCGCCAACGTTCGGATGCGCATCGCGGCCAAGCGCCACGAGCTCGTCGATGGCCGACAGCTTTCCGGCCGCTTGTGCCGCATACATCCGCACCTGCCAGAGAGTGTGAGCGACGTACAGCGGAAGCAGCGTTCGGGCGTCGGCGGCGGAAAGCTTCGCCAGCGCGACCAGCGCGTGTGCGGGCGCGTGCCAGCTCGTTGACGACGACGAAACGGCTTCCGCAACTGCTCGCAGCGAGCGGATGGCGTCCTGCTTCGTATCGGAGCAGCCATTGCCCAGCAAGTCGATGGCGAGCAGCCTTACGTGCACGTTCGGGTCGCGCAGCGCTGACAGAACAGGTGCGCAGGCCTGGTTGAGGAGCGTACGGCCCCAGGTCTGGAGCGCTTCGTACCGAACGCGCGCCTCAGAATCGCCGAGGCCTTTTCGCAAGATCGGCTCGCGGTTCGGAACGTCCACTCGCGCCGCAATCATGGTCAGTCGGCGGACCTCGTCGTCGGGATCCGCGACGCCGGCTTCGAGCAGCTCCGCCTCGGGTCGTCCCGCGGCGATGAGCGCAGCCCGCACCAGTCTGCGGATGCGCGCGAGCGTCTCCGCGTCCTGCGCGCGGCCTTCAATCGTGCCGACACCGCGCAGTCGTGCAATTGTGTCCGCCTCGGGCGGCGAAATCTTGCCGCTTTGTCGAATGAGCGCTTCGAGTCCTTCGACGGTGCCGGCGATCTCGTCGAGGTTGACGACGGCCGCGCGTTGCTCTTTGCTCGCGGGCGGCAGCATCTGCGCGAGGACATGTTCCACCTGCTGCACGTCGGCTGCACCGGTGTACGGCAGGCGCCCGAGCGTAGCGGCGGCGACACCCCGCACGCGCGGCGTCTGCTCGGCGCGAGCTCGCGCCAGAAGCCGTGACTTGGCGGCGCTCAATCCATCCTGACCGCGCGCGACCTGGCCCAGGGCATTGATGGCTTCGATGCGAACGTCTGTATTGCGGTCGGTGAGGA
>Ga0137368_10002408_pt1 | contig 20096 bp, 18 predicted proteins | sample SagtaG_13_FD_104917 | JGI IMG/M metagenome (GOLD analysis project Ga0137368, IMG submission 104917) | Vadose zone soil microbial communities from Sagehorn Ranch, Mendocino, California, USA - Sage1_L_100_16 metaG | ecosystem: Environmental > Terrestrial > Soil > Vadose zone | place: USA...
ACGTCCGGGGGGGCGCCCAGCGCGAAGAAGTGCGCGTCGAACCGGACCGGCAGGAACTCCGGCGCGATCCACCGGGCTATCAGCGGGAGGGAGTCCACCGACGGCGGGGACGACGAGATCGCCCCGATCGCATCCTCCCCGGGACGAAGGCCTCGGACTCCCCCGGCCATCGCGGCGAGCCGGGCTTCCTCGGCGAGCTCCCGGACGGCGCAGGCCCGCGCGGACTCCGCCCGGTCACCGAACCATCGCTCGGCCAGGCCTGCGTCGTCGGGATCGATCACGCCGCCCGGGAACACCAGGAAGCCCGGCCCGAACCGGCTGGACCGGGCCCGCCGAAGCATCAGGACCTCGATCCCCCCACGCCCGGGGCGGGCCACCACCACCGTGGCCGCGGGGCGAGGCTCCGGCGTCGTGGCCTGCCCTCCGTGCACGAGACGCATTGTCGCCGACCGCGAGCCGACCAAGACAGTCGGACCCGCCGGGTGCCGACCCCGGGAGCCCGCCGCCCACGTACGCTGGCCTGGTGTCCGAACGGGCGGCCCAGGCCATCCGGGCGGCGATCGAGGATCACGGCCCCATCTCGTTCGCCGAGTTCATGGAGCTCGCCCTGTACGGGCCGGGAGGGTTCTACGAGAGCCCTCCCGTCGGGGAGAGCGGGCACTTCGTCACGAGCCCGCACGTCCACCCCGTGTTCGGCGAGCTCCTCGGCCTGGCCCTGCGCTCGATGTGGGAGGCCCTGTCCCGTCCGACCCCGTTCCCCCTCCTCGAGGTCGGGGCCGGCGACGGGACCCTGGCCGGACAGATCATCCACGCCTTCCCCGACGTCCCGAAGCGGTACGTTGCGGTGGAGCGGAGCCCCGGCGCGCGGGGCAGCCTGGCCCGGCTCGGCGTCCGGGTGGTCCCCAGCATCGAGGTGCTGAACCAGCACGTCACCGGGTGCATCGTGGCCAACGAGCTGTTCGACAACCTGCCCTTCCATCTCGTGCGGAAGGGGCCGAGGGGCCCCCTGGAGTTTCTGGTCGGACTGGAGGGCGGCGGCTTCGTCGAGGTCGAGCGGCCCTGCAACCCCGAGCTGCTCGACGAGTTCCCAGGGGCCCCGGTCCTGCCGGCGGAAGGAGCCGGCGTCATCCAGCTGGAGGCATTGCGCATGCTCGACCGGATGGCCCGGGTGCTGGCTGCCGGATACATCCTCATCGTCGACTACGTGTGGGCGGGGGAGACCACGCCCCCCCACGGATACCGGCGGCACCGCGTGGCCGGCGAGCTCCTTCAGGACCCGGGCAGCCGCGACATCACCGTCGGCGTGGACTTCGACGCCCTGAGGGCTCGGGCCGGGCAGCTCGGGCTGACCGCGTTCGAGGCCGTGTCCCAGCGGGCCGCCCTGCTCGCCCTCGGGTTCGGGACGTGGTTCGAACGCGAACGGCGCCGGCAGGTCGAGGCCCTCGATCGCCGGGACGGTCGGGAGGCGGTGCGGACGTGGGGCGAACGAAACGAGGCCGCCCTGCTGGTCGACCCCGAGGGCCTGGGACGCCTGCGGTGGCTCGTCCTGGCCACGCGGGGGCTTCCCGCGCCGCCGTGGCTGGAGAAGGCGGGCGGTCTGGAGCGCTGAGGGCCGGAGGGGGTTTCGAACAGCCGGGGGCCGAAGGGGAGCGCGCCGCTACCGGTCGATGTCGCCGACCACGAAGAAGATGCTGCCCATGATGGCGATGAGGTCGGGCAGCAGGTTCCCCTCGAGCAGCGCCGGGAGCACCGACACGTTGGAGAACGACGCCGTCCGCATCTTGAGCCGGTACGGGAACTTCGTCCCGTCGCCGACGAGGTAGTACCCCATCAGCCCCAGCGGGTTCTCGGTCCGGACGTAGATCTCGCCGTCCATCTTCACCGTCTTGGGCAACCCGGAGGCCCGGTACTGCCCGGGAGGGAGCTTCTGCATGCACTGCTCGATGATCTTGCAGGACTCCCACATCCGCTGAACCAGCACCCACAGCCGGTCGTACGCGTCGCCGCGGCGGCCCACCGGCACGTCGAACTCGACCTCACCGTATTTCTCGTACGGCGAGTCCTTCCGCGGGTCCATGGGGACGCCCGACGCCTGGAGCACGGGCCCGGAGGCCCCGTAGGACACCGCCACCTCCGGCGGGAGGACCCCGATGCCGTCGGTCCGGGCATGGAAGATGTCGTTGCCGAGGATGAGCGTCTCGAAGTCGCGGAGCTTCTTCCGCACCCAGTCCAACACCTCGGCCGAGTGACGGAGGAACCCCCGGGGAAGGTCGTCCTTCAGCCCGCCCACGCGCGCGAACGAGTGGTGCATCCGCGCGCCCGTGGCGGCCTCCACGAGGTCCTGGATCATCTCGCGTTCGCGGAACGCGTAGAACATCGGCGTCATCGCGCCGAGCTCCAGCGGGAACGAGCCGCAGAACATGAGGTGGTTCAGGATGCGGTTCCACTCGGCCATCATGGTTCGGATCCACTGGGCCCGTTCGGGGACCTCGATGCCGGCCAGCCGCTCGACCGCGATGACCCAGCCCAGCTCGTTGTTGAACGCGGACAGCCAGTCGTGGCGGTTCATCAGCACGAGGGTCTGCCGCGCGTCGCGAACCTCGGCCAGCTTCTCCGCGGCGCGGTGCATGTAGCCGATGACCGGCTCGGCCCGCGTGATCTTCTCCCCGTCCAGCTCGAGGATGAGCCGGAGCACCCCGTGCGTGGACGGGTGCTGGGGGCCGATGTTGAGGGTCATCTCCTCGGTGTGGAAGACCCCCTGCTGCTCGACGATCACGTCGATGCCGCCGCCCCGCACCATCCAGGCCTCGGCGGCGGAGGAGAACGCGGTCGAGCCGGTCGCCCGCTCGTCGGTGTCCACTGGGCCTATTGTGCCGGAAATCGGGGCCGGCGCATCCGACGCCGAGAGCCCCGCGGTTGACCCGCGGGGCTCTCGTCGTGCCGGGCGAGCCGGTGAGGGAGGTCGGCGATTCGCCCGGGGGATCCCTCGAATGCCTAGCCTTCCGTGCCGGTCTTCCTGGCCCCCATCACGCGGTCGGGCGTACCGCGGTCCGGCCCGTCCCCCACGTCCCGGGTCGAGTCCGACTCGGAGATGTCCTCGAGCGTCTCGCCCACGGCCCGCTCGGAGGCGTCCGCGAGCGCCACGTCGCCGAGGGACAGGATGCCCACGATCTCCTCACCCTTCATGACGGGAAGCCGGCGGACCTGGTGCTCGGCCATGAGCGCGCGCGCCTCCGAGATCTTCATGTCCGGCGTCACGGTCACCGGGGAGCGCGTCATGATGTCGCCGACCCTCACCTCGGTGGGGTCCCTGCGCTCCGCCAGGACCCGAAGGGTGAGGTCGCGGTCGGTCACCAGGCCGAGAAGCTTTCCGCGCTCGGCCACGGGGATGACTCCCACGTCGAGCTGCTTCATCAGCGCGGCCACGTCGCCCGCCGTCAGGTCGGGCCTGACCGTCTGGGGAGACTCCGTCATCGCGTGCCGTACCAGGATCGTCATCGGCCGTCCTCCTTCGCGTCGATGTGCCTCGCTAGTTGACCTACCCGGCAACCGGTCGTTCATGCGCGAGGGCCCGGACTACAGTGAGCACGCATGGACTTCTCCGTACCCGACGACGTCCGGCAGCTGCTCGACTCGTTCCGCTCGTTCCTGGACCGCGAGGTGCGGCCGGTCGAGGAACGCCACGCCGAGCGCTTCCAGGAGGACTCCTTCGACGAGGAGATGACGGAGGCCGGCATGGCGCTGCGCCGCCGCTCCGCGGAGCTGGGGTTCTACGCCGCGCACATGCCGGAGGAGGTCGGCGGCGGCGGCCTGTCGAACCTCGGCTACACCCTCCTCGTCGAGGAGGGTGCGCGGTCGGGCATGCGGTTCGCGAGCTTCGTCCTCGGCCCGCCGAACCCCGAGGCCCCCAACCCCATCCTCATGGACCTCCCCGAGCACCTCCGCGACAAGTACGTCCCGCCCCTGTGCCGCGCGGAGACCACCATGTGCTTCGCGCTGACCGAACCGGAGGCCGGGTCCGACGCCCAGGCCATCCGGACCGGGGCCGTGAGGGACGGCTCGAGCTGGGTGCTGAACGGACGCAAGCACTTCATCACGAACGGGGCGCACGCCGACCTCGCGGTGGTGTTCGCGGTGACCGACCGTGAGAAACGCGCCGACGGCGGCATCACCGCGTTCCTCGTCCCGAAGGGATCGCCCGGTTTCCTGGTGGGCCGGAAGCAGCGGACGCTGGCCGGCGACACGAACCAGTCCGAGCTGGTCTTCGAGGACTGCCGCATCCCCGAGGACCACGTGATCGGGCAGGTCGGCTACGGGTTCGGCTCGGCCATGCGCTTCCTCAACGCGGGGCGCGCGTTCATCGGCGCCCTGTGCGTGGGCATCGCCGATCACCTCATCCGCATCTGCACCGAGCAGGCCACGGCGCGCGAGGCGTTCGGCAAGCCGATCGGCAAGTTCCAGGGCGTGCAGTGGATGCTCGCGGACTCGGCGGTCGAGGTCCACGCGGCCCGGCTCATGGCCTACCACCTGGCCTGGCTGGTCGACGAAGGGCAGTACCCGATCAAGGAATCGTCGATCGTGAAGCTCCACAACACCGAGATGGTGAACCGGGTGGCCGACCGCGCCGTGCAGATCTTCGGCGGGATGGGCCTGCTGGCCGAGGGCCCGGTGGAGCGGATCTTCCGATACGTTCGCATGCTCCGCATCGTCGAGGGGACGAGCGAGATCCAGCGCGTGATCATCGCGCGGAACCTCGGCCTGTAGGCGGGACGGCCATCGGCTGGTGCACCCCCGTCGGCTGAGCTTGCCGCTCGGAGGGCGACGGCGTCGAGCGGGCCCCTCCGCCGCACCGATATACGCTGGCTTCCCTATGGCGAGCACCGCGCGCACCCGGCGTCCGGCGAGCGCCGCGCGTGCAGAGACCACGCGCCGGCGCATCCCGGCCGTGGACGCGCTGCTGCGCTCCGCGCCGGGACGCCGGGGGGCCGAGCGGTTCGGCCGGCCCCTGGTGAAGTGGGCCGTGCAGCGGGTGCTCGACGACGTCCGTGCCGGCGCCGAGCGCGGCGTGGACCCGGCGCCCGACGACGTGCTCATGGCCCGGGCCCTCGGCCTGGTGGCCCGGACCTCCTTCGGCCTCTCGCCCGTCATCAACGCGACCGGCGTCATCCTGCACACCGGACTGGGGCGGGCGCCGCTGTCCCGCCCCGCGGCGCGCGCCGCCGCCCGCGCCGCGGAAGGGTACGCCGACCTCGAGGTGGATCGGGAGACCGGGGCGCGGGGCAAGCGGACCACCCGAGCCGAGACGCTCCTCACCGCGATCACGGGGGCCGAGGCCGCCCTCGTGGTGAACAACAACGCCGCCGCGCTCCTCCTGTCCCTGGCGGCGCTGGCCCGGCGGCGCGAGGTCCTGGTGTCCCGGGGCGAGCTGATCGAGATCGGCGGGGAGTTCCGACTTCCGGACATCATGTCGGCGTCGGGGGCGAAGCTGGTGGAGGTCGGGACCACGAACCGGACCCGCCCGGCCGACTACCGCGCCGCCCTCGGCCCGCGCACCGGGCTGATCCTCAAGGTCCACCCCAGCAACTACCGGGTGGTCGGGTTCGCCCAGTCGGCGCCGCCCCGTGAGCTCGCGGCGGTGGCGGCGCGGGCGGGGATCCCGTTCCTGTACGACCTCGGATCGGGGCTGCTGGAACCGCTTCCCGGCGTGCCGGCGGACGAGCCCCCCGCCACGACCGCCCTGGCCGAGGGCGCCGACGTCGTGTGCTTCTCGGGAGACAAGCTGCTCGGGGGCCCCCAGGCGGGCATCCTGCTGGGGAAGGCGGCCCTCATCGAACGGCTCCGGCGGCACCCGATGGCCCGGGCGCTTCGGGTGGACAAGATGCAGGTCGCGGCGCTGGAGGCGGTGCTCCGCGCGTACGCATCGGGCCGGTGGGAGGACGTGCCGGTCTGGCGCATGCTCCGGACACCGGCCGCGGGCCTGCGGCGGCGGGCCCGGTCCCTCGCGGCCGCGCTGGGCGACACGCGGGCGGAGGTCCGGAAGTCCGAGGCCGTGGCGGGCGGGGGGTCGCTTCCCGGGTACGGGGTCCCCTCGTGGGCCGTTGCGCTGCCGGTGGACCGCCCGGAGGCAATGGCGGCGCGGCTTCGTATGGGCAGGCCGCCGGTGTTCTGCCGCGTGGAGGACGAAGCGGTCCTGTTCGACCTCCGCACCGTGGACCCGGCCGACGACGAGCAGCTGGGACGGGCCGTGCGCTACGCGCTCGGAAGGCGATGACCGAGGACGTCGGTCCCCAGGTCGTGGCCACGGCCGGCCACGTCGATCACGGGAAGTCCGCGCTCATCCTTCGGCTCACCGGCATCGATCCCGACCGCCTGGCCGAGGAGAAGCGCCGGGGCCTCACGATCGACCTCGGGTTCGCGTGGTGCACCCTGCCCTCCGGCCGTGAGATCGGCTTCGTCGACGTTCCGGGCCACGAGCGGTTCGTGCGGAACATGCTGGCCGGCGTGGGGCCGGTCCGGCTCGTCCTGTTCGTCGTGGCGGCCGACGAGGGATGGAAGCCGCAGTCCGAGGAGCACCTGGCCATCGTGGACGTGCTCGGCGCGCACGGCGCGGTGGTGGCCCTCACGAAGCGCGACCTGGTGGACTCGGAGACCCTCGACATCGCCACCGAGGAAACCCGGGAGCGGCTGGCGGGGACGGCCCTCGAGGACGCGCCCATCGTGCCGGTCTCCTCGGTCACCGGCGAGGGGCTGGACGAGCTCCGTGCGGCCCTCGACGACATGGTGGGCGCAGCGCCGGCCCCCGATCAGGGCGGGCGGCCCCGGCAGTTCGTCGATCGCGTGTTCTCCATCCGGGGTGCCGGCACCGTGGTGACGGGGACGCTCGCCGGCGGCCCGCTCCGGGTGGGGCAGGAGATCGAGGTCTACCCGGTGGGGAGCAGGGCGCGGGTTCGCGGCCTCCAGACCCACCGGCGGGCCCTCGAGATCGCCCGCCCGATCTCGCGCGTGGCCACGAACCTCGTGGGGATCGAGCGCGAGCAGCTGGAACGGGGCGACGTCGTGGGGCTGCCCGGCCAGTGGCGGCCCACGTCGGTGTTCGAGGCCAGGATCACGCCCATCCGGGGCCTCGACCACGCCCTGTCGCCGCGCGGAGCGTACAAGCTGTACGCGGGCTCGGCGGAGCGCGACGCCCGACTTCGGTTCTATCCGACAGGCGGCGGCGCCTTCGCCCGCATCCGGCTCTCCGCTCCCGTCGTGCTGGACTTCCACGAGCGGTTCGTGCTCAGGGAGGCGGGCCGCCGGGCCACCGTGGCCGGCGGGGTGGTCCTGGACACCGAGCCGCCGACCCGCCCCGGACCCCAGCCGGAACGCCGGCTGACGGCCCGGGAACGCGCCGACCGCCGGGAGCTTCCCGCGCTGCTCGTCGCCGAGCGGGGCGCGGTCCGGGCTTCGGACGTCGCGGTCCTGGTCGGCGCGGCCCCGCAGGAGGTCCCCGGTGCCGTCCGGTCGGGTTCCTGGTGGGTCAGCGAGGCCCTCCGGGAGGCGGTGACCGCGGCGGTGACGGCCGCGCTGGGGCGCTTCCATGCGGAGCACCCCTTGCGGGAGGGCGCCGGCCTCTCGGTGGCCCGGGGCGCGGCCGCGGAGCCCTTCGAGAGGGCCGGCAGGAGCCCCGATCCCGGCCTCGTCGACGCCCTGCTGGAGGACCTGGCGGCCGCCGGCACGCTGCACCGGACGGGGTCGGAGGTCCGCCTGATCTCCCATCGCGTGGCCCTGGAGGACCGCCAGGAGGAGGTGGACCGGCTCGTCGCCGCGGTTGCCGCGGGCGGCCCCAGTCCCCCCACGGTCGCAGAGCTCCTTCGGGCCGGATTCTCGAAAGAGGTCGTCGACGCGGCGGGCCGGGCCGGGACCGTCGTGCGCATCTCGCTGGACCTGGTCATGACGCCGGAGTTCGTGCGGCATGCCGAGGAGGTCCTTCGGGCCGAGGGCGCCGCCGGGATCACGGTCAGCACGTTCCGGGAGCGCCTGGGAACCTCTCGGAAGTACGCCCTGCCGCTGCTGGAGTGGTTCGACCAGCGCGGCGTGACGCGTCGCGAAGGCGACCTCAGGTTCCCTCGGGCTCCTGCGAGTGCCGGATAGACCCAGCCAGAGCGGCGGAAGTCCACGCTTCGGTCACGACCGAGAACGGATCGGCGCTGGCCTGCCGTCTTGTCTGCGGATCGCCGGGTCATCGGACTTGAACCGGATAGAGGAACCGTGTGAAGGCCGACGCGGAGTTCGAGCGGTTCTACGAGACGGAGGCGCGGGCCGTGTTCAGCGCCGTATTCCTGCTGTGCCGCGATCGGGACCGGGCAGAGGACGCCACGCAGGAGGCGTTTGCCCGGGCATTCGCGCGGTGGAACCGCCTGGGCTCCCAGCCCTGGGCCGCGGGCTGGGTCACCACCACCGCGCTGAACGTGGCCAGGCGAGGCCTCCGGAGGCGTCGCCCGGCGCCAGAGACGCCACAGGGGGGCAACCCCACTGACTCGATCGACCTGTGGGCCTCGGTTCGGACCCTTCCCCCACGGCAGCAGCAGGTCGTCGTCCTCCACTACCGGCTGGACCTCCCCGTCAAGAAGATTGCGGCCATCCTGGGCTGCCGCGAGGGGACGGTCAGGACCCATCTGGCCCGTGCTCGGGGTGTTCTCCGCCGGGGTCTGGAAGGAGGTTCGGATGGGAATTGACCGCGAGGTTCGTTCGCTCCTCGGGAGCACACCACCCGATGTCCCCTCGTTCACGTCGAGCGTTGACGACATCCTGAGGCGGGCGAGAGGCCGGCGTCTCCGCCGGTATCTCGGCGGGAGCATCGCCGCGGTGCTCGTGGCCGGCGGCGTCGGAGTGCCGCTGGCCCTGCTGTTCGGGCTCGGCAGCTCCGCGCAGCACGCCATCTCCTCGCCCTCGCCGCCGGTGCGGGCCGTCCCCGGGGCCACCATCACCCCGATCCCCTCGGGAGCCGTCGACGTCGCGATAGGCGCCGGTGCGGTCTGGGTCTCCGGCTTCGGACACGTGACCCGCCTCGATCCGGCAACCAGTGAGGTGGTCGCCACGGTGAAGACCCCCGGGACGGAGGACTTCAGCCAGGTGGCCGTGGGCCTGGGAGGGGTGTGGGTCACGGCCGATGGCGGGGTCGTGTACCGGATCGACCCCACGGACAACGAAGTGGTCGCCGCCATCGTCGTCGGAGGCGCGATCCAGGGCGTCGACACGGGAGCGGGCTCTGTCTGGGTCACCAGGCCGAGGGAGGGTCCGGGCGAGCTCCTTCGCGTGGACCCGGTCACGAACCGGGTGGTCAACACCATCGAGGTGGGCCCGGGGCCGGGCGCCGTCCTGTACGCCTTCGGCGCGCTGTGGGTCACGAACACCTCCCCGCCCTCCGTGGATAGGGTCGACCCGTCGACCGGCACGGTGACTGCCATGCGGTTCACCGGACTGGTCGCGGCCGGCGACGATTCGCTGTGGGCGGCCTCGGGCGACACGGTCATCCGAGTCGACCCGACGACCGGGGAGCCGATGGCGACGGTCCGCGTCCCGCGCGCGCAGGCGGTGGCGTCGGCGGGAGGGCGGGTGTGGGTCCTTGCCTCGCCGGAGTCGAGCAACCCGACGCTCTTCTACCCGATCGAGCACACCGCCGCCCTCTGGGAGATCGATCCTTCGACCAACCAGGTCGTCGGCTCGCCGGTCTATCTGGACGCGCTCCAGCCCATCGCCGTGGCCGCCGGCGACGGGGCAGTCTGGGTTGCCGATTACGACGGCGAGACCGTCACTCGGTTCGATCTCGAGTCGTGCCCGGGCTCGACGTGCTGAGATGCGCGCCCGCACGCAGCCGAGTCAGCCCGGCTGGAGCTTCCCCGCCGACGCCGACCCTCCGAGGGCCTCCACGAAGGCCTCGAACTCCTCCCGCCACGTGCGATGGATCCGGAACAGCACGTCGGTCCCGTCCTCCAGGCGGACCATCACCCGGTTGAAGATGGGATGCGAGGCCGCCTCCGAGATCGAGACCGAGTCCCTGGGCTGGGCGAACAGGGGCTGTCCGCCTCGGATGGGGACGGCCACGACCTGCCGGTCCGTCACGGCCAGGAAGAAGTACCTGGTCATCATGCCCCCCAGGAACCCCCACAGCAGGGGGTTCGGGCCCCGGCTGGCCAGCGCCGCGGCCTGCACCTTCTCCCCCCGCTCCACCACGGTCGCCAGCCCGGCCTTCATCCTGGCCCGGGTCCTGTCCTTGAGCGCCATGCCGGGCGAACCGTACGCCACGGCCGCCGGGCGGGCCAGCGGGGCTCAGCTCACGAAGCGCTCCCGCTCCCGGGCACGCAGGAGGTTCCGGCGTTCCAGCTCGTTCAGCCCGCCCCAGATCCCGTGGGGCTCCCGGATCCGCAGCGCGTACTCCAGGCAGTCGACGCGAACCGGGCACCGCGAGCAGATGGCCCGGGCCCGGTCCTCCCGGGCGTCCTTCTGTTCCTTGCGCTCGAAGTAGGTGGGGGCAAAGAAGAGGCTGGAGTCCTCGCCGCGGCATGCGGCTCGGAACTGCCAGCCCAGCATCCACTCTGTGGTCGCCATGCTGTTGGCCCGCTCGGGCCTCCCTCCTTCGTGAAAGTAGTTCGTAATTCGACGCTCTTGGGATTGCGCGGGTTCCGCCGGCGCCACCGCCGCCGGCCTGAGCCGGCGCTATTCCTCGGGCTCGACGCGAAGGATCAGGCCGTCGACCCCCCGGACCCGGATCTTCGTGCCCGGGGGGATCGGGCCGTCCATGGCCTTCCCCCGCCACAGGGTTCCCTTCACGAACACCGGCCCGTCCGGCGCCAGGAGCCCCCGGGCCTCGCCCACCAGGCCCACCAGGCCGCGCTGGGTCGAGGTGATGCGCTCCCTCGACCGCTGCGCCACCGTCAGGGCGAACCCCCAGTACAGGAACGTGGTGATGACGGTCAGCACCACCAGCCACACCGGCAGATCGATGGCCGGGGCCACCTCCCGGAACACGAGGAAGGAGCCCGCCACGAAGGCCGCCATGCCGGCGGCGGTGACCGGCCCCAGCCGTCGGAGCGCCACGTCGAGCGAAAGGAGCGCGAGCCCTCCCACCAGCAGGCCCAGCCCCGGCGCGGAGAAGGGCACGACGGAGAGCCCGTAGGCCGCGAATCCCACCGCGACCGCCCCGGCGATCCCGGCGACGCCGACGCCGGACTGGGTGAGCTCGAAGGCGATCCCCATCAGGCCCAGGACCAGCAGCACGTAGATGGCAACCGGGGAGGCGACGGCATGAAGGACCCTCCGGGCCGGCCCCAGCTCGTGGAACCGGAGTACGGCCCGGCCCGGGTCCGTCTGGAGCGTGACCCGGCCCCCGCGAACGGCGACGGACGTCCCGTCGATCTTGCGCAGGAGGTCCCCCAGGTCGATTGCAGCCCTGGACACGACGTGCTGCTCGAGGGCCTGGCGTGCGGGGGCCTCACCGCCCGACGCCGCGAAGGCGGGGTCGCGGCCCCGCGAGGCCGACCAGGTGCGGATCAGCCCGAGGGCCCGCGACCGGATCGTGGGATCGTCCGCGGAGGACGTCCGGGCCAGGTCGAGCGGTTCCAGGGGACCGACGCCGGAGCCCGGGGACATGGCCGCGAGGCTCGACGCGTAGACCAGGAGGAGGCCGCCGCCCACGGCGTGGGAACCGGCCGGCCCCACCCACACGACCACCGGGACCGTCGCGTCGAAGACCCTTTGGGCCACGGCGGCCGCGTCGAGGTCGAGGGTCCCCGGCGTGTTCAGCTGGATCACGACGGTGTCCCCACGCTCCTCCGCGTCCTGGAGGGTCGCCAGCAGGTAGTCGGCGACGGAGCGGTCGATGACGCCGTCCACCTTCACCACGTCGACGTCCGGAGCCGCCCCCGGGCCCGGTCCCAGCACCGCCGACGGCGACGGGGCCGGCGTGGATGCTGATGCGGATGCGGGCGTGGGTGCGGATGCGGACGTTGATGCGGATGCCGTCGGAGCCGGATAGGCCGCCTCGGCGGAGCCGGCCAACCACGGCATGACGGCGACCGCGGCGGCGCACAGGGGCAACAGCCGGAGGAGGCGGCGCATGGGGCGTGAGTATCCTACCGGGCCATGATCGGCGCCGATCTCCTGGACCGCCGGCTCCTCGTCGTCTCCGGCAAGGGGGGCGTGGGGAAGACCACGGTGTCGGCCGCGCTGGCCCGGGCCGCCGCGCGGACCGGGCGGGCGGTGCTCCTGGCGGAGGTCGAGGGCAGGGGCGGGATCTCGCGCCTGCTGGGCGCGCCCCCGCCCGGCTTCGAGGAACCCCGGACTCGACTCGGCTTCGCCGTGACCTCCATCACGCCTCGGGAGGCCCTCGTCGAGTACCTGCGGCTGTTCTTCGGGATGCGGACGCTGTCCCGCACCCTGGCCCGGGCCAAGGTCCTGGAGACGGCCACGGAGGGGATCCCGGGGTTCCGTGACCTCATGACCGCCGGGAAGCTGTACGAGCTGACCGAATGGCGGCGGGTCCCCGCCAACGCGGACGGGCGCCGTCGCTACGACCTGGTGGTGGTGGACGCGCCGCCGACGGGCCAGCTCGTGTCCATGCTCAAGGCCCCCGGCGCGTTCCTGGACATCCTGCGGATGGGCCGGCCTCACCGCCAGCTCGAGTCGATCGACCGGATGGTCCGGCGCCACGCGGGGATCGTCCTGGTGGCCATTCCCGAAGAGATGTCCGTGGCCGAGAGCCTGGACACCGCCGAGGCCCTCCGCGCTGAGGGGATGGCCTGCCACGCGGTGGTGGCGAACCGGGTCCTGCCGTCGGCGTTCCCGAAGGGGACGAGGGCCGCGGCGCTCCGCCTGGAGCCGAAGGCGCTCGCGGCGATCCTGGGGGAAGCGGGCGTGGAGGCGACGGAGGAAGACGGAGCCGCCCTGCTCGAGGCGGCGCGGGCCCAGGACGGCCGGGCCCGGGCGCAGAGGGACCACCTGGCGGCCCTGGCCGGCGCCGGGCCCGTGACCGAGCTGCCCTTCCTGTTCACGCCGACGTTCGGGCCGCCGGAGGTCGACGCGCTGGCCCGGGAGCTGGTGCCGTGACCCTGGGGCTGGCCGGGCGGCGGATCGTCGTCGTGTGCGGCTCGGGGGGCGTCGGGAAGACCACGGTCTCGGCGGCCATCGCCACGACGCTCGCCAGGAAGGGCGCCAGGACCGTGGTCATGGCGGTCGACCCGGCCAAGCGGCTGGCCACGTCGCTGGGCCTTCCGCACGAGCCCGGGGAGCGCTCGACGGTCGACGCCGGCGGCGGCGCGACGCTGGAGGCCCTGTTGCTCGACACGAAGCGCACGTTCGACGAGCTGGTGGAACGGCACGCCGGCTCGCCCGAGCGACGCGACCACATCCTGGAGAACCGCTTCTACCAGCGCATCGCGGCCACCCTGTCCGGGACCTACGAGTACATGGCCATGGAGCGCCTGTACGAGCTGGCCACCTCGGAGGACTGGGAAGCCATCGTCATCGACACCCCCCCGACCCGCAGCGCGCTGTCCTTCCTGGACGCCCCCCGGCGGATGACGGACTTCCTGGGCGGAAAGATGTTCCGGTGGCTGGCGTGGCCCTCGCGCGCGGCGGGGAGGGCCGGGATGCGGGGCGCCTCGATGGGCGCCCGGGTGCTGTCGCGGACCGTCGGACGGATCGCGGGGACCGATCTGCTGACCGACACCGCGGAGTTCCTGGCGGCGTTCGACGGGATGTACGAGGGGTTCAAGCAGCGCGCCGCCGACGTGTACGCGCTGCTGTCCGAGGAGGAGACCGGGTTCGTGGTGGTGACGGCGCCCGAGCGGGCCAGCCTGGACGAGGCCGGACACTTCGTCGAACGGCTGACCTCCTCGAAGATGCACCTGGCCGGGGTGGTGGTGAACCGGTGGGTCCGGGCTCCCGCCATCGCCGCGCCCTCGGAGACCATCGAGGAGCTGGCGGGCGGGTCCGCCGAGCACCGGGCCACGGCGGCCTGCCTGGAGGTGGCCGAGCGGATGCGCGCCATCGAGGCCCGGGGACGAGCCGCCGTGGAGCCCTTCGGGGCCGCCTATCCGGAGATCCCCCTCACCGTCGTCCCCGAGCTCCCCCTGGACGTCCACGACCGCGAGGGCCTGGACATGGTGGCCGGCCACCTGTTCGGCCGGGCCGTCGAGACGCCCGAGGCGCGAGAGGCGCGCTAGACGCCGCCGAAGGCCACCACCCGGTCGGTGGCGGCCACGTACAGGCGACCCGACACGGCCGCAGGGGTCGCGAAGTGGGTGATCGCCCCGAGCCGAGCCCGGAACACCTCCCGGCCGTCGCCGGCATCGAACGCGATGAGGTCGCCCGACCCGATGTCCACCGACCACACCGCTCCTCCGGACACGACGGGAGGCCCGGCCTGAAACTCCGGAGTCCGCCATCGCACCGAGAAGGAGGGACCGGATCGAACCCGCAGGGCCACCAGCCCGTCCGTGCACGGCACGAACACGAACGGCCCCATGGAGGCCGTGCCGCCGAACGCGGAGTCGCACACGCCGGCCGAGAAGGCCTCGCCGCCGATCTGGCCCAGATCGTCGGGCGTGAGCAGGTAGCCGACACCCTCTTTTCCGATCTGGAACGCCAGGCCGTTCGACAGCACTGCCGGGCCCACCGACCCCAGGTCGACGTCCCCCGTGTTGAGGGCCGCCCAATTCGACGGGGCGAACCAGCCGATCTCCTCCAGGTCCGGGGACAGCCTGATCACCGCGTCCCCGAAGTCGAAGCCCGACCCCGAATCGCTGTTCCCCGTGGCCACCAGGAGGTTCCCGGAGGGGTCCACGGCAGGACCGGACGGCGCCCAGATCCCGGCGGCCCGTCCGGAGGGGACCCGGTAGGAAAGGAGCGGCCCGGAGCCGTCCAGGGCCACGCCGACCGCCGCGCCGTGGTACTCGCCGCAGTCGCCGAACAGCCCGCCGAACGCCGCGAACACCCTCCCCCCGGTGATGGTGAGCGCGGCCCGCTGCTGCTCCACCAGCGGGTCCAGGCCCGGCGGGTCGAACGAGCGCCGGAACCGCACGTGGCCATCGGAGACGTCCAGCGCCACCAGCTCGTGCCGGCCGGGCTGCACGAAGGCCACCGCGTACAGCAGCCCCCCGGCCGGGTCGATGACGGGCGTCCCGGTGATGCCGGTGGGATCGATGTTGCCGCACGGCAGGTCGGACTGCGGGATGGGATCGCCCAGGTTGGTCCGCCACGCCACCTCGCCCGACACCTCGTCGAGGGCATAGACGGAGTCCCCCTCGGTGGCCACGAACACGCTGTCGCCAAACACCAGCGGCTCGGCGTAGACGGCGCCGTCCAACTGGGTCGACGTCCACACGCGCCCGACGTCACCGAGCCGGGAGACCGACGGGTCGACCCCGGACCGTCGCTCGTCGGCGTGGTACGTCGTCCAGGCCGGCTGCTCGAACGGCGACGGCGAGGCCATGGTCGGGGCCGAAGGGCTGGCGGGGGATGGGGCGGCGGGGGACAGGGCGACCGGGGACGAGCCGGTGGGAGCGGGCACCGGAGCCGAGGTGCACGCCGCCAGCACTACGCCGAGGAGCGTGACTGGGAGGAACCTGGCGCCCCTGCCGCCCATGCGGCCCATTGTGCGACACCTCCACATGGTGGACGGCCCACGCTATCCTTTGGCCGGGCCCGGCCCACCCTTATGGCAGTCATCACACCCAGACGAACGTCTCTCCCCTCGCGGTCCAAGCCCCGTCCGCCGCGGGGGACCGTCGCATGGCCCCTTCGCCCGCTCCTGCTCGTGCTCGTCATCGCGGGGGCCGGCCTGTTCGTGGCCCTCACGCTGCTGCCCATCACGGGCGCGGTGGGGACGGTCACGAAGAGGCTCGAGCAGAAGCTGGCCCTGCCTCCGGGCACGGACATCCAGTTCCCGCGGTTCCCCCAGCGCTCGAACATCTACGCGGAGGACGGGACAAGGCTGGCCACGCTGTACCTGGAGAACCGCAAGGTCGTCCACCTCGACCAGATCGCGCGGGTGGGCCGGCGGGCGGTCCTGGCCATCGAGGACTACCAGTTCTTCCGGCACGGGGCCATCGACGTGAAAGCGATCGTCCGGGCGGCCCTGGCCAACCTCCGGGCCGGCCACATCACGCAGGGCGGCTCCACGATCACGCAGCAGCTGGTGAAGAACATCACCCACCACACTGCCGACACGCTGATCCGCAAGGTCCGGGAGGCCCAGCTCGCGGTCAAGATCGAGCAGACCTACACGAAGAGCGAGATCCTCGAGCTGTACCTGAACGAGATCTACCTGGGGAACGGCGTCTACGGCCTGGAGGCGGCGTCGGAGTTCTACTTCGGTCACCACGCCAACCAACTGACCCTGCCCGAGGCGGCCACATTGGCCGGGATGATCTCGAACCCCAGCCAGTACGACCCCCTGCGCGATCCGACGGGCACGCTGGATCGCCGCAACGTCGTCCTGGCCCGGATGGCCGTGATCGGGTGGATCAGCGTCGAGAAGGCCGCCGACGCGGAGCAACTCCCCCTGGGGCTGTCCAAGAACGCCGGCAAGCCCTTCCAGCAGCGCCAGCCGTTCTTCGTCCAGTTCGTGCGCAAGCTGATCGAGGAGAACAAAGACGGCCAGTTCGACGCGCTCGGGAAGACGCAGTCAGAACGCGAACACGCCCTGTACCAGGGGGGGCTGAACATCTACACGACGCTCAACCCCGCGTGGGAGGGGATCGCGCTCCAGACAGTCAAGGACCACCTGCCCCTGAAGACCGATCCCCAGTCCTCGATCGCCACCGTGGAGCCCGGGACGGGAGCGATCCGGGTGCTTGTCTCGGGCCGGAACTACTCGCAGACCCAGACCGACCTGGTGAGCGGCCTGGACGGCCTGGGGCGGCGCCAGACGGGTTCCGCGTTCAAGCCGTTCACGCTGGTGGCTGCGTTCCGCGAGGGCATCCCGCCGTCGCGCGAGTACAGCTCGGCCTCACCCATCGACCTGTCGGAGGAGTGCAACGGCTGGAAGCCGTTCAACGCCGAGGGGGCCGGCGACTCCGGATACAAGGATCTGTACGAAGCAACGGCAGAGTCGATCAACGTGATCTTCGGCCAGCTGGCCCGCGACGTGGGCCCGCCGAACATCGCCCGGGCCGCCGAGGACATGGGCATCCCCGGGGACACGCTTCCCCACGGCGGGGCCGACTGCTCGATCACGCTCGGGACGGGCTCGACGTCGCCCCTCGACATGGCCACCGGGTACGCGACGCTGGCGAACGACGGCGTGTACTGCCCCTACTACGCGGTGGAGAGGATCGTGGGGCCGGGCGGCAAGACCGTCTACCAGCACGATCCCACGTCCCAGTGCCACCAGGTGGTCAAGCACGACATCGCGCTCCAGGTGACCGACATGCTGAAGGGAGTGGTCGCCCACGGCACCGGCTGGCGCGCCAACATCGGGAGGCCGCAGGCCGGCAAGACGGGCACCAACGAGGAGTACAAGGACGCCTGGTTCTGCGGCTACGTGCCGCAACTGGCCACGGCGGTGTGGGTCGGGTACCCGGGCATCCCCAAGCCCATGTACAACGTCGAGGGCTTCTCCCACATGTTCGGAGGGGACATCCCGGCCGAGGAGTGGCACGACGTGATGTCCGCCTTCGTGCGGGGCATGCCGGCGAAGGACTGGCCGCCGCCTCCGCCGCCTCCGCAGGGCACCGTGCCCGACGTGGTGGGCAAGACGCAGGACGAGGCCATCAAGATTTTGGCCGACGCGAACTTCGACGGCCAGGTGACGGGCGAGGCACCATCGACGCTCCCGGAGGGGACGGTCATCTCGCAGAGCCCCGGCGGCGGATCGACGGTCGACCTCGGATCGCTGATCAGCCTCATCATCAGCAACGGACAGCCGCCGAAGGCCCAGGTCCCCAACGTGGTCGGGCTCCCGGAGCAGGCGGCCAGATCGGTGCTGTCCGGGGCCGGGTTCCGGATCTCGGTGTCCGAGGTGCCTGTGGCCGACCCGTCGCAGGACGGCCTGGTCCTCCAGCAATCGCCCGCGCCCGGATCCGAGGTGCTGGCAGGGGCCACGGTGTCGATCACCGTGGGGAGGTTCACTCTGCCGTCGCCGCCGCCGACGGTTCCCCCGCCGCCCACGCCGACCCCCTCGCCGCCGGGCGAGCGCCCCAGGTAGTCTGAGCGAGACTAGTTCGCGGCCGAGGCGAGGCGCTTCCGGACTCGGGCCTGCACCGCGCCGCCGTCGACCTTCCCCTTGGCCCGGCCCATGACGTAGCCCATGACCTTGCCCATCTCCCTCTCGGATGTGGCGCCGGTGGCGGCGACGGCTTCCTCGACCAGGGCGTCGACCTCCTGGTCGGAGAGCTGCGGCGGGAGGTACGCGGACAGCACGTCACGCTCCTCGCGTTCCCGGGCCGCGAGCTCCTCCCGGCCGCCCCGCTCGTAGGCCTCGATGCTCTCGCCGCGCCGGCGGACCTCCCGGGCGGCGACCTCCCGGAACTCCTCCTCGGTGAGAGGCCTTCGAAGCTCGACCTCGCGGTTGTGGACGTTGGCGGACAACAGGCGGAGCGCCGAGAGGCGCACCTTCTGGCCGGCCTTCAGGGCCTCCCGCATCTCGGCGGCGAGGCGGTCCTTCAGGCCCGCGGCTTCATCCCCCACGTAGACTCCCTTCGTGTTGCTGTGGATCGTCGCGGGCGTGCTCGTCCTCGGCGGCCTGTGTGTGGCCTACGGGACGGCGATCGAGCACCGGTGGTTCCGCCTGTCCCGTTACCGGCTCGACATCCTACCGGCGCCGGGCGGAGGGCTGTCGATCCTGCACCTGTCCGACCTCCACTTCCAGGCCCACGACCGGCGGAAGGCCCGCTTCCTGGCCCGGCTGCCGTCGGCCGACGTCGCCATCGTCACCGGCGACCTCCTGGGCGAGGCCGACGGGGTGGAACCGGTCGTGGCGGCGCTCCGGCCCGTGCGCGGACGCCTGGCCTCGTTCTTCGTGCTGGGCTCGAACGACTACTACCGGCCGAAGCCGACCAGCTATCTGAAGTACTTCCTGCCGCACGGGACACGCCGACGGCGCCGCCTGTCCCGGAGCCGCGACCGCGAGCTGGTCGAGCAGCTGGAGGGCGACGGGTGGACCCACCTCCGGAACGTGCGCCGGGACGTGACGCTGGACGGGACGCGCGTGGAGGTCGTGGGGCTGGACGACCCCCACATCCACCGGAGCGACCTGCGGGTGGCGCCCCGCCGCTCGGGCGATCTCTTCGGCCTCGCGGTCGTGCACTCCCCCGACCCCGCGCCCGAGCTGGCCGCGCTCGGCTACGACCTCATCGTGGCCGGGCACACGCACGGGGGGCAGGTCCGGCTGCCGGTGGTCGGCGCGCTGGTGACGAACTCGCACATGCCCCGGAGGATGGCGAGCGGCCTGGTCCGGCTGGGTTCGTCGTACCTGCACGTGTCGCAGGGCATGGGAACGAGCAAGTACGCGCCGTTCCGGTTCCTGTGCCGGCCCGAGGCGACGCTGCTCGAGCTCGGACCTCGCGATGGCCACGCCGGGTAGGCCGCCGGACGTCGCCCCGGTCCCGCCCGGGCCGGGCCAGGAGTCGGTGTGGGACTACCCCCGGCCTCCTCGCATCGAGCCCAGCCGGAAGCGAGTCCTGGTCGAGTTCGCCGGGCAGGTGATCGCGGAAAGCGTTGGCGCGCAACGGGTCCTGGAGACCTCCGGACCACCGTGCTGGTACATCCCGCTCCAGGACGTCCACATGGACCTCCTCCAGCCCGTGGAGAAGGTCACCGTGTGCGAGTGGAAGGGGCTCGCCACGCACTTCGACGTGGTGGTCGGGGACCGCCGGGCGAGGCAGGCCGCTTGGAGCTACGCGACGCCGAACCGGGGCTACGAGGCGATCGCGGGGTTCGTGGCGTTCTACCCGGCACGGGTCGACGCCTGCTTCGTCGACGGCGAGCGAGTCCGCCCCCAGCCCGGCGACTACTACGGCGGCTGGATCACCGACGACGTCGTCGGTCCATTCAAGGGCGAGCCCGGCACGTCGCACTGGTAGGGGAAACCGGACCCACTCGACCGGCCGTATGAA